>ENA-UOTX01000062-UOTX01000062.1-compost-metagenome-genome-assembly--contig:-NODE-62-length-105510-cov-10.007076_pt1 | contig 105510 bp, 81 predicted proteins | sample MGYA00238143_ERZ746982 | MGnify/ENA primary metagenome ERZ746982 (study PRJEB28758, sample SAMN06268862) | compost metagenome | isolation source: single cell | place: USA: California, Emeryville, Joint... | reverse complement strand
TCAATATAATATCGACCAAAATAGTATTTGCACAAAACTCCCTTTATATAGGTGATCGGATTCTTCTCTAAGGAGAGGATAGGGACTGATCATCATAAACTATCAGAATAGCTAGCGTTGAGAGAATTTTTGTCACAAAGAAGATTTGCTTAGAGATCATTTATTGAAATGGAATTTAAAAAAAAAAAGAGAATAAATATGAAAATCGACTTATATTTACAAATGAGCAAGCAGCACTAGATGTTAGCTGCTGATAAATCCTTCAAAAACTTCTTGACATGGTAATTTTGAACGATCATCGAATAAGGAAGCAGATCAAACAGCTCTTTCGCCTTCAAGAACTGAGTTTTCATGGCTCTTATGAACCTAATCCAAACTCCCACGTAGGAGAGTATGATCAAACAGATCCCTACTACGAAAACGATGATACAAGTATCGATCTGATCATTTAAACTTGTGCTTAAATTGTCATGCTGTTTCGTCATCCAACTTCGCATCACGCGATCCACATAGAAAAGCATCCTATCTAGCTCATAAAACTCCTGGGTATTCACAAAATGTTCGACTGCTTCCTTCGTTAGGCCATTATTTTGGACATAGGTTCTATAGTAGGCCATCAAATCGAATATTTGAAGTACCACATGTGTCAAGCCTAGACTCGCAATTTCGTTCATTAGCGCCTTGCATTCTGTGATATTTGCTGGAACAAGGTCCGTTTCTTCATCCAGTAAGTCGCAAAGGTTCTCGCGCCTGAGCCGGGTCATATATATCTGGTAAGAATCTTCCAGATACGCTTCTTCCATAAAAGTATTAAACTCGTCCCCGAAGTGCAGGTTTATATTCGATCTCCTTTCTTGCAGTCTTTCATACGCTCCACTGTGCCGGTTTATGATTGCATTAGTAGCATTTTGATCTATTGCTTCTGGATACCTCCCCAATACGTTAAAAGTCACTGCGAATGCGACTGGAATAAATGACCACGTATCGGTTGATAAATCATACTCGGACAATATTGGCAGAAAACCCTGATTTTTCGCAATGATCATTAGTGAACTGCTAATGATATAAGCGGCACCGACTCCAAACGCAACGAGTAAATAAAACACGAACCGGACGACGCTGTACCTCTTTTTCCTCCATTCACTAAACGATCTTTTGACTTGGGTAGTTTCGTTCTTCTTTCTCGGAGAGACTTTAGTGACAGATCTTATCGAGGATTTCCGGTGAAGCAGATCTGCCATGGCATCCTCGTGGGTAGATTCGAGTTTGAGTAAGGCAGCGTCGATTTTAGCGATCTTTTCTTCGATGTCAGGTCCTGGGTAAGTTCCAAAGAGCGATAGCATCCTGATTATTTTGTTTTCGTTTTTGCGATAAATCGGATAGAGTGTCAGTATGAATAGGAATAGTACATTGAGGTTAACGCTCATCGTGATAATAGAGAACTTTTGGACATCAATTGTCTGGCTTTCGCCGTAAAGCTCTTGAAACAGTAGGGATGTCACCTGGGTAAGGGCAGAGAAATAGTTATCAAAGTTCTCTCGGAAATAGATTGCGTATACATGGGAAGCGTTAATAGTGGAGTAGTCAGTGACTAGATAATCGTACATGATCCCTTGCATTCGTTCCACTGCTCCAAAGTACTCCATCTTCTGCACATCCAATGTACCATTCCCAGTGTACTGAGTGATTGGGAGGAGATAGTCGTTGTAACTAACACTAGCTGAAAGGTCTTCAATGTCTGTGACCTCCATTGTAGTCTGGTATTTTTCTTTATACAGCGTGTAGCTTTGCTCGTTAAGCATATTAGCATAAGAATATATGTACGATGCGTCCAATAGACTGTAATTAAAGACCCCATTATTTTGCATGATGATTTTTTCTGTGTTGTAGAGGAAGACAGCCATTCCGCTTGTGAAGGGACACGTGTAATCCGCAATTTCTACGAAGGTCCTATAGGTTCTTAGCAACGAATGCAGCGTCACAAAGAGGACGAGCATAATTGTGCCAATGACGATAAATGCTCCTGTGCCAAAAATATGCAAATTTGTTAGATAAGATGGCGTTTTCTTGCTGGAAATAAATGCATGATAGATTGAGGCCATCTTTGAAGTGTTTGAGGTGACCGAAGAGGTATACGAGCTCCTCTCCATAATTTCTAAAAGATCATTGACTTTCTGCTTCTCTGTTTCATCGTAATTCCCATTCAACTCAGTTCTCTTGTTGCTGGAGCCTTGCTGCGTTGATTTTGCTATTAATCGAGACCTTAAAATAACTCGAGACCTTGTCGGCTTCCGTGGTCCTTTATTATCTGAAAGTGGCGATGCGGATCCTGAATCGTCAATATTGTCAGCTTCATCCCCAAGAAGCATAATTCTGGCTGACTGAAAGAGCTCAGACTGTTTTGTTCCAAGGGTTTGAGAGTAATTGCGAAACGAATTCAAGTTTGCATTCGGACCTTTCGGAGAGGTCAATACTCGGTGAGAATTCTCAGTCAGTGTGTTTTGATCCTTGAGGATCGAGTAACCTCTTCTCGTAAACTCATCTACTAGCACCTCAAGAGGAATATCGGCAAGGTGCTCACGAAGGTCGTCAGCCTCAGACAGAAGTAATTTCCTATGACTTTGCAATTCTTGTGTGCCTTCAATTCTGTGAGAGAAAGTTCCTGTTTGGGGTTTCAGAGCGCTGAGGAACAAATTTCTTGAACTTTGAAAAACAAAATTCTGGTGTTGGTCTTTATGTTCTTCCTCAGGGCAATTTCCATGATTTCTATCCACTTCTTGATCAATAGACTCTTCAATTTCTTCTTCTTTTGTGATCAAATTATCCCCCGTGTTCAGCCTCTCCGTATCATAGCTTCTTCGAGTTGTCTCCTTCTTGGATTGCCCAGAAAAGTTTTTAAAAGTTAAAATTCTTGGGAATCCGGTATGCGGTGAAAGGAAGGGAGAAACATTTTTGGGTGTAGTCTCTGTGAGAGATGATGCCTCAGAGCTAATTTTACTCACGGGATTCCTCATCAGGAGCTGTCTAAGCCAGCTAAACCCTCCAGTGAATGAGTTGTAAAGCTGGAGATGTTTCTCTCTGTACTCTCCAATAACTTGCGGGTCTTTTATCTCATTGATATCGGTGATATGAATGTAATATCCAATGGGATTTGGTTTAATTGAGATGCGGAATTCGGATACCCGATATTCAATCTGGAGTAGCATCAGCCTTGGATCTTCAAGGAAGGACTGAGCCACCGAAATTATATTATGGAAACGCTCGCTCTGAGCTCTCGGGCTTATCGTCTTCCCATAAGTATTGTGGATTTTCATCGATTTTTGCAGCGCCTTTTGGTAGTGGTCTAACCGTTCTGGAAGCCGAGGAAGCACCAAGTATCCCATCTCGTTTTCGTTGGTGATCAGCTCTTGACTCTGCACGAAGTTGCTAAAGTTACTCTTCGCGCTTAAAGGCATTGCGTTCCCGTAGAGTTTGATCAGTAAGGACGGTGCAATAGAAGCAAGGTTTAGTCCATACAAGGGACGCTTGTCCGAGTGCCTCTCATTGGCATCAGGCCAAATCTTGTTATGGAAAGCTGCGGTGTAGTTGGTTAAATACCCCCATTCGTCGAGCAACAGGATGTCGCCATCATAGATATCAGGAGAGAAGTAGCCAGCAGCGCAGAGCTCGTTTTCATAAGGGATGATCTTGATAAAATGATTAAGAGGGAACAAAAACCCTTTCTTATTAACACCGGTTACTTTAGACATCCCGGTTGAGATGTGGTCCGCCTTTTTACGGTTGTGAACTACCGCTTTGTGATTACGAGCAAAGATAATCGGCATCAGCGATTCGGCCTCAATATTTTTCATGTCATTCGCATTGTACCCAAATATTTTTAAGAAGTTCTCGGTTACTTTCAATACTTTACCAGGTCTTCGGTCATCCAAGGTCATCAGCGCAATTCCTGAATTATAGGCGAGGACATTAAAAATCCCTTGTTCCAGATCATCGACCAAAGATTGATTTCCTTTAACATTATGCTCAAGCATGAGTCTTTCATGGAGACGGTAGTTTTTGACTCCTTTAACCACGATTTCAACTTGCAAACAGAATTTGTAAAGAACATGTGATGACCAACTGTAGGGGTTAATCTCCAAAAGTTTCGAGATATTTCTTTCTAACTGCGCCTTTTCTGCCCTGAGATTGGTGCCTAGAAGCTGCACCTGATCCAGATCGATGGTTTTACCTCTAATGAGCGAGTAAAATTGGTGATATTTTCGAAGCAGTTCCTTTAATAGTTCCTTAGTTGATTTGAAGAGGTCCTCGTATTCGAATGGGAGAAAAACATTAAGTTCCTTCGCAGTTCTCACATTGAGGCGTTCAGCGATCGCAAGCGAAAGGATTTCCTGAATTCGGTCCATTAAAAATCCTTCTGCTATCCCCAATGAGGATGCATTGCGTTTGTTATTGAAATAAAGATTTGAAATTCGCTGAGAAGCTTTAAGCAAGTCTTTTTTATGTTGGATGAGAAAATGAATGAAGGGAATTGAGAGCTCGTCATGTCTTCTGGGTGGAAACCGCTCAATTTTCTTGCTGTAGAGAGTGGTGATGGCGAGATGCGTGAGATATTTGAGATTATGAATGAAGGCCGGCTTGCGCATTTCTCGTTTATCTTCGGGGTTTCTTTCGAAAAATTTGTCATCTGCCACCACCAATTCTTCGTGCTTCACGAAAGTTTGCCGGAAGAAGTTTTCAATAAACATGACCAGCATATTCTGATTGACCAAGTTATGCTGCTCTGAAATTTCCAGGGTTATCTGGACCTTGCGGAAGAGCCAATTGAAATTATACGCATCCAAAGCTAAATAATCTTTCGCAAACATAACTGCATGGATTTTTATCTTTAGGAGTTTCAGTAAAGCGTACCCTAACAACACCATTAGAATAATAGACGCGTATGCGAAATCATTTTGATCTGGATTTTGCTTCTTGGCGAACACAAAACCAGTGTATGTGAACCAAATTGCAAACCCTGAAATATACACCTTGGTCGTCATCTCATGCAGGTGGCTGATTTCATGCAAGTAGAGCAATAGAAGGCACAAGGCGAGACCTATATTGATAAAAAGCATGATAATTGACCCTCCTGAGAACCGTTCTACGATTCTTGGGGCAATGATGACAGCTATATTCAAACTGAGCTTAAACAGGCAGAATGGGCCAAGGTTCTGACGCCAAGGGCTATTGTAGCAGTATGTGGTATGTACAGCATGCCTCATCTCCACCATCAAAACGAAAATTATGGGCCAAACGACAAGCGCCACAGAAAATCCGATGGCGGTTGAGGATACGGTTTTACTTATCAGCCCTTGGAGATAGATATCGAGGTTTGGCAACAAAAATATCAACGCAAAGAACTGCTGATATATTCCAATTAGTCGTCCAAATGTCCTTTGAATTAGTCTGAACCGAGCTGAAGTGTGAAGCATGATCGCGAGAAGTGTAAAAATGATAATAGTTGCAATATTTATTGCTGCTGTTATGTAGATTCTAGTGTCCAACTGGGTTACATAGAATTCAAAAATCCGGTAGATGTTGACATATTTTAGTACTCGAACGGCGTAGTAATCAATTCCAGTTCCTTCAAAATCTGCATCTGATATGATATTTGTAGATGCGAGTTGAAGGAAGTGTATAATGATAGCCAGATAAGCAGGAAATGAAGTTGTGCATTGGTATGACTCCGCATATTTCAGAGTCTTGAAGATTTCTTGAAGAAGGGCCTGGCTGAAACGCTGGAAATAAAACTTCATTTTGGAAGCTGCAGTTTAGTTGTTGGAATTAAGAATTTAAAAACCTGGGTTAATTTGGCCATACACTATAAGAGAATTCGATAGAACCAACCTTGAGCGTTTGAGAAAAAAACAAGAACCTCTTGTTTAACTCCCCAAAACAAAAAATTGTTACGAAATAAATTGCATGTCAAATAATGAAAGTTGAAGTCAATTCATTTTTTGAGCAGTTATCTTCTTCTTCCTCCCTTGCAAAGTCCCAAAAGAATTTGCTAATTAAATATCATTACCAGCAGCTGTATAAATTTTCCTTGTTCAACTTTACTTGAGTTTCATTAAGGAAGAACCACTGCGATAGTGCCTGCTTGTAGATGAAAAAAAAAATAATAGGCATTTCATATTAACTAATAATTGTTAGAACCGTAATTGGCACGCGATTCACAAATAAAGACGATGCCTGTGCTTCAAGCCTCTCAATGGGTTTTATCAGAGATTACAGAGTAACTTTTATTATTCTTTCATACCTTTCCTATTCATTTATTGTCCAAATAAGGACTTTCTTTCTTAATTCACAACATCATAAAAACAAGTTCAGCAGCTCTTATTACCCTACAATCATTGAAATATCTTTACGAAAAAATAAAATGATTAAAAACGCACTTAGCTTCGGAAAAGCACTCAAGCAGGTCTCATTTTTCACCAAGCCTCAGCGCTTTTCATCTCTCAACAGCTTTACAACTCTGCATTTCCCAACAGTGAGCTATGCTTTCGCGGAAGACACCAAGAGCGCTATTCGAAAGGAAGAAAAAGCAAATTTTAAAAACATGAGCGAAGAGCTAAAAAAATACCGAGAATACCGAATGTTCGGTCCTGAGACTCAAAAGGTCAAAACCTATCTCTCAGAAACCGAGAAACAGAAGCAACTCAAAGAGTTAACCACTTTAGTTGACAAATTTGTTGGTTCTTATTTCTTCACGCCTCGCTTCGACAAAGAAATGTTCTTCAAAGTCCTTTCCGCAGTTTCTTACTTCTACGACTCGGACTTGATTGTTCGGGATGAGAAGTTTAGAAAGGTTATGCTAGATATTGGCGAGAAGCAACTAAAACAGTTCGATGGCAGATTAGCAACAGCATTCATCTCATTTTGCGCTCTGAACAGGATCGACGATGTCGTTATATGGGAATATTTTAATTCGTATGTCAACAATAACCTCAATTCTCTGCAATTGGAAGATAAAGTGACAATTCTCAAAGCTGTTAATCCAAGCAATAAGGATAGTAATCATACAATTCATTGGTGATAATCATGACGCCTTTTGTGTATATAGACATGATTGAGTTCTATGACAAATTCGAAAACGCGATCCTCGAGAACATTCAGGAAGATAAAACCTCGAAGAGGTATTACAAGATCCACAGCGTGCTGGAAGCATATCGAAAAGCTGGTCAAGGTAACACCATTACGATAAATCTGTTCTTAAATCGAAAATAAGGAAGTGAAAATTTTTATTTCACGCTCGAGGAAACTGTACTTGAAGGCATTCAAGATATCCCAATGGAACCGTTGATCCAGATCATCCTTCATTATTCAGAAAATCCCAACGTCAATCCTGCTATCCGAGAAGAAATTTTCCAAAAGGCTGAGGAAAGACTATGCATTTCGCATATTTTCCTCAATACCCAGCAGATGCTAGGCGCTCTCTATTCATTCATTAGAGTTAGAAAAGGTTCCGACGCGTTTTTCAGGTTGATGCAAGATAGAGTACTACTCAATGTGGATTCGTTCTCTCTGGACGAGATCAATAAGCTCATGATTATTTTCAGCAATCTTCCACACTACGCACCGCCGGTGTTTAGCGCGGTTGAGAAGCATATCACGAAAAACATTAAAAAAATTCACAGGGAGTCTGTCTCAAGGCTCTTCCAACTGTTTTCGGAATTTAGATGCGGATCTTTGGATTTTTTCAACAGGCTCATCGATTATCTCGTTGGACAGGTCTATAATATGTCGGCTCAAGAGTTCACAAAGAATTTATGGGCCTGTGCGCAATTGGAAGTCAGTGGCGCAGACGTATATTTGAAAAAAGCCCATGAGTTGGTTGAAGCGAAAAAGGATTTGTTTTCTATCAAGGAACTGGCCTCAATGGCTTGGAGTTTCGCAGTGGCAGGCTATGATGAAAAGCCACTGTTTTTAACCATTGAGAGGGAGATACAGAAACATATGCTCCGTGAAGACGAGGTCACGGGAAGAGACCTTGCGTTTGTTCTCTGGGCATATGTCCAACGTATCCCCATGACGAAGCACACGCTTGATAGGATTAAAGAACTGATATTGGTGAAGAAGGATACGCTAAACGAATGGGATGTGGCCACAATCCTTTGGGGATTCTCTAAGTTTAAAGGCTATCCCGTGAAAGATTTTTTCAAAGAGTTAATCGAGCCTTCCAAAAAGCTGGTTGAGAAAATGGATGGTTATGAGCTAGCCATCAGCATGAGAGCATTTGCTGAGGAAGATGTGGGCGATGAGGAGCTATTTTTAAAATTTAAAGAGAGAATTGAAGCTATTATCGATCAGTTAGACTTGGTTCAAACAGTGTCGATAATATATTCAATGGATTTATTAACGGTAATCGATTCGCCTAAAGTTTTCGGAGATCTGAGAGAGAAGCTCAGAGAGCAAGCGATACGTTTGCAAAGCCAGGTGGCTACCAAGCCGGAAAAAGAAGATGAATCGCTCTTTGATTTTGGCAGTGTGGATGCGTATGAACAAAACTTAAAATACGAGGAATACAAGAAGATTGGCAGGAAAACTCCGAAAAAGGACGAGGAGTCTCACTGAGATGACTGAGACTTGCTAAGTGTATGATCTGTGTCTCTGCAGATAATTTTCCGTATGTTAGCTCATGTATTTAAGTTGTAGTTGGCGGTGTTTTTGAGAGACCTGTGTCAGATGTATCTCTTTGTATATTTGCTTACAACAAACGGAAAATTTCGATACTAAAAACCAACCCCAACACTCTTTAGGACAACCGATCTCTTCAGGGATCCTATGATATTTAAATTAAAGAGATTAATGGGATGAAACACTAATGAAATAGAAAGGGTGCGATCCTTAACATTCTTTTATCTACTTCCGAATCAAGACAAACTCTTAGAAGATATCTTTCACGATTTTGATTCATTAGCGAGGCTTAGAGGGTCAAGGATCCCTAAAACTTGTATCCTCGAGAGTTAATAACGGGTTTTTGTTCCTCACTTTAATCCTAGTTGAATTGGAATAACAAAAAGGGCTTGCTTTGCATATTACCACGTATAATGTTTCAGATGAGCAGATTTTCATGGCCAATGGGGACCTCAGCATCTATATCTGTGATTGCCTTAGGTAGGAGAAACAACAACTACTAAACTACTAAAGAGCAAATTTTCAAAATTTTGAGTACTTATGGCAAAGCAACTGATCATTAGAAGACACCATCAACTAGTTTGGAAGAATTGTTATGACTAGCTACTCGAGATAGCAATAACCCAATTTCTACATAACATAGCGAGTTCTTTTTGTCTTCCTTAGGGTACAACTCCCTAAGCGTAATTTCATTCGCTGTTCAAAATAAGCAAAAGTATGAGATCAGAATTTAATTCTGAGCTTTTCGATTATTTCGCACGTGATTCCTGTGATTTCAATCAGTTTACCAGTGACTCTTGATTATCGACACGCACTAAGAAAAACCAGTATTAGCTTCCAAAAAACGCTAAGGAAACAGCCGAAATTGCGGCATTGCTATTATGCGAACGATCAAAAAGAGCTTGATAACTTCTGCCGACATTATATCTGACTTTTTCTGACCTTAAATCGCATTTAAGCTCTGTTCATGTTGGCACAGCGATCGCCTAACATCTTCTAAGCTACTGGTAATAGAAGATACATCTGCTTTTTACGCAAAAGAAAAAAAATTTGATAATATAAACGATCGGGATGAAATAAACCCCAAAAAAGTTTTACCTCAAATAATTGTATTAAAAAAAAAATTCCTAATCAATGCAAGCAATCGAACTCCCAAAAGAATTCCAAATCATAACAAAAAAGCGACCTGAATCGCAATGTGGTCATGGATATCTCTTTCGGAACCTTAAGGAAGGTAGAGCTATCAAGTTTAAGCATCATGCAAAAAATTCTTGCGGAATCTATATTTGTAGCGCTAACGACGCTAGGACTAAGCTTGGCGTGTCGCTTTTTCGAGAAGGACCGAATCTCTTAAACATGGTACTGTTCAATTTCATCTCCTTCAGTGTAATCAAGAGAACTCAAATCCATGTCCCAAAGAGCACTGTCAACTCGCGAATCGTTCTCAAGATGTGCCCAGGGAAGCAGAGGATTATCTTTTATCATGAGTCTCAGGGCACTATTGAGATCAGAAGCCTTTTGTCTCTTAAAGTCATCAAAACATATAGTCTGTTGGATATCTGCCAAAGTGTCCAAATGACTGACCTGTTCGCTGAATTGAGGACTTCAGTCGACTTGGAATATATTAGCCACTTATCGAGTATTATCATGCTGCTGGGGTCAAAGATCGTCTTGATAGCCGATAAAAAATACAAAGAATCTCCATTGGTCGTTTTCAATGCTAAAGAAGTCGACAGGTTCAGGTCTATGCACTATGATCCTACCAAAAGAATGCTTATGGCTGTTGCGATTTCTTCCCTACTTCTCGTGGAATTTGATAATTTCGGGGTAAGCTGCATGAGATTGCTAACGTCGGATAAGCTTGGAAGGTCAAGCCGCTTCCTCTGCTGGAACCCGAAAGAAGATTTGGTCGTGTTTTCGCAGAAAGTGAACTTTAAACTCGAAAACTACTACATCATGAGTTACAAACCTGCGAATCTTACTGTTGCAGCTACAATACGCAATATCCCGCCATACGGACACAGTTACGATGAATCGACTCAGACGTTGTTTTTCGTTGAAGATGGAATGATGCGGAAGAGAGTGAGCTCGCTTTGTCTGAAAGATTTCAATACAAACTTCAAAAGTTTAGATGAGCCGATTGATCTTGAAGGACAATATCTCACTTGTATTCCTGATGATGGATCTGAAGCGAACGTTTTCAAAATATTTTACTGCAGAGAAGCCTTAATCGTGAAACCGATGCCAAATTTCGACCACTACTCTCGTTAGATCTGAGGGTTTGTCTATTGACGCTCTTTACTTATTTGTTATTATTACTCAAAATAAGGGTTTTTTTCTAAGATGAATTTTTAATATCATATATTTCGCCGATGAAATCCTTAGGCTATATTGGTACTAGGGGTTTCGTTAACAAAAACAAAAAATTTTACATTAATGAATTATATTTCATATTTCTATAACTGAAGATATTAAGGATAGATTTCGTTAAAAGAACTAATCAGTCGATTATTAACAAAAACCGCCCTCGTTTTGCAAAACTAGCTCTCAAGTCGCATTAAAAATTTGTTTGAGAGTTTCCTGATCACTTGTTGAACAATCATTTTTCCTCTGATACAGTATTATTTAATCGATATACGGTCTTAAATTTGCTTCAAATAAAACAAATTGCACGAAATTGAGGAGTAGAACAAAAAAATGCATTCAAAAATTCAGGACTATGAACCTCTCGATCAATCCAATGAGGCTAATACTTTAACCCCGGTCGCCAATGCAACTAATATTGCCGGCTTCAGCGCCTTAGACTCAACTCCAAGTTCAAACATGGAGAGGAACGAACGAGATCGAGAGAATGTACTTAATGATTACGGTCAGGTGATAGCCGATTCAAAGGCACAAGAAAAAACTGCACAAATCATATCTAAATGGCAAAGCTGCGAGCAAGAAATCCGCAGATATCGTTATATGGTAATAATCAATTGGATTTTGATCGGTTGGAGTGTCATCGGAGGGATCGCTGGAGTTATTGTAACAGCTTTTTCGGCAGGAATACTCAAGTCTATTTGCAACGCACTCACAGACTTAAGTAGGTCGTTTGCCTCTGCAAAGTTCAACAGCCAAGAAACTCTGACTTACATTCATGACAACTGCGTTGAATTCTTGAACCAGATTGATATTCACTTGGTAATCATTGGTATGATGGTGGTCATTGCTTTCCACGGTCTGGTAATTTTCTGCCATTATCGAGGGATTCAGGCGTATAAAATGAGGGATTCAGGAATGATATCATTCGTTTTCCTTTTTTACACGATCTTCCTCGTGCTAAATATGCTAATGATGAATTGCTTTGGGATGGCCGCCTATGGTTATTTGGCTTATACAGCAAATAAGCTCAAAGCGGCTTTTTTAGAAATAAAACGAGTTGAAAATTTCATGATTTTGAAAGGAATTGCTCCAACCGATGAAATAATAGCATCCACCAATTAAAATTATTGACCTCAGGCACTTAACTTCCAAAATCTATCGCGTTGTATATAAAAGATCACACCTTTTTTGCTTTTCTCCCAAAAAGAGAAAATTCGACAATCTCTTCATAATGGTTATATCGCTGGTAGGGTTGATTATGTATATTCTTTTTTTCAAATATATACTATCATCAGTCAAAGATATTTAATCCAGACTATTGACCAATTACTCGCGCACTAATCAGCCGAGTTGCTTATATAGAATAATCTGGCTGTTTTTTAGAGCCGCTCTATTTTTGCAACTATAACGCAGCTTAAATTATCTCAGCGAACTTAATAGTAATAATAAATTTTTGTTAACAATGGGAAAATCTTTCATATCTTTGAGAGTACTAGTCACGCTCGCACTCATTTTGTTCGTCGGTGCAGGAAAATACCCGACAGAAAAAGGAGTTCTCGTATTAGATGACACCAATCTCGCTGAGGCTATCAAAGAACACGAAAATATACTTGTTGCTTTCTACTCACCTCACTCAAGACTTTCTTTTCGCATTATCGATGAATTCCTTCCTGCCTGGCCGGATGGTATCCGTCCAGACAAGTTCAAAGTCGCTTTTGCTAAAGTAAATGCACACATAGAGAAAAAAGCTCGCAAAGAACACGATATCTATAGATACCCCACTACCAAACTATTTATCAAAGGCGATCCGATCGAATACGACGGACCAACAGGCATCAATGAAGTCGCTGCTTGGTTGAGAAAAAAGATCGAAGGTTCCACACAGGAAGCATCGACTAAAAACGAAATTGAGCAGCTCACTCAGACGAAGGGAGTCGTCATACTGTTCTTCGGAGGAAAAGACCACAAGGATTTCGGAGTCTTCGATGCTATTAGCAAACATTTCGATGATATCGCATTTGTGTACACTGAAAATTCAGACCTGAAGAACGAATTCAAGATCCCATCTGACACTCAGATTCTCGCTTTAAAGAAATTTGACGAGAAAAAAGCGGCATTTACAGGAGAACTCACGGCGAACAATCTCAACATTTTTGTAGCGGAGCATCGGTTCCCTATAGTCCAAGATTTTAACGACGAGATAGGCAAGAGGCTTTTCACTCAATTTATCCCTACACTGGTATTGCTTACGAAAAAGGATGCAGCTGGCAACCGTTTGGAGTCAATTGTTCGGGAGATCGCGCCGAAGATCAGAGGCAAAGTCGTGGTTGTAGTTGCCGATTATAACACGCCTAACGTTGGAAGGAAAATCGCGAATTATATCAGCGTATCTGAAGGGAACCTTCCTGCTGTAATTCAATATTCGAAGGGCTTTATTTGATTTTTTTTTTTGGAACGTGATTAGATTAGAATCGTTTATCAAAAGCCGGGAAGCTCTGTGAGGAAATTTATACCTAGTGCAGATAAGCTGACGGCCGAAGGTCTGTTAGAGTTTGTTGAGAGCTTCGCTAATGGCACCTTGAAACCTGAATTGCCTAGTGAGCCTGCATCTGAAAAGAATGATGGTCCTGTGAAGGTAATGAAATCTTGAAGCTAAATGATCTAATGCAATTGAACAGGTTGTTGTGAAAGAAACATTCAATGAGATTGTCCTTGACCCAACTAAGGATGTTTTCCTGGAAATCTATAGATCAGGGTGCTACCATTGTCAAAAGGTATCTTGGATTGGGTTGCTGTGGATTTAATGGTATTTAGCTGGCTCCTATTTGGGAAGAAATTGCTTCTTCGCTCTCTTCAATTCCAAATTTAGTGATCGCTAAGTTAAACGGAGAGGCGAATGAGTTCGAAGACATGGATATAGCCGGTTTTCCAACGCTCAAGTTCTACGCGGCCAATAACAAAGATAGTCCCATTGATTATGAAGGACAAAGGAAAAAGCTACTTCTTTTGGAATGGCTCAAGGACAAAATTACGTAAGCTTACGTCTCCTTAGAGTATATTTTGACCACTAATTAATATTATAGAGTTGAGTATGATCCATCTGTCTTCACGAGCGCAGGTTTAGTTTCTCAAGAATTGTAGTCCTGAGAGCTCTGCATTGTAACGCAACTTATTGGTAGTTTATATATAATTTGCTGCTTGAATCGTAATAAAATAAACTCCTAAAACTTTCTTTAGCTCTCTAAGTCATCAAGAGGGTCCTAAATAATTTCTCCAGATAGAGTAATTAGGTTGCAAAATAATAATCCTGGAATATCGCTGAGAATAAGGTAGCATTTTTTATTCTGCTGAATATTAAGTCAGCAGCGCTTTCGCTGAGGGTTATAGTGACTTGTAAGTATCTAGTATCTAGCAATCGCTGATATTTAAAAGAAATTGAAAATTTGGGAGATGAAATCGAAGACGCTAGCTTATGCCGTTATTAATTGCTATAGCAAGACAAATCATGAAGCGTTTACAATTTTGCATCGCAATCCGGTCATACTTTCAACTTTTGGGACTGAGCATTACCATGTCTTATTATAGAAAAATGCAATCTATATTAATTCGTAAAGTCCAATTCGCAAATTGTTTGTATGAAGGTTCATTTTGATAATTTAAAAAAGCAATATTAAATATTTTAATATTTTTGAACTCACCAGATAGCTTCATTACATAGGACAGATAGGGAGGTGGCCTGAACTGATCTGAGTTCTGCAGCAATTTCGTTAATTGAAAAATGCCAAAAAGAATGGTGGATTCATGTGGCTCCATATTAAAACAACAAAGATTAAATAGAGTTGACTTTGACAACTTCCATTCTTACTAATTAGCTTCAACTTTTAATTTCGGAGATCAAAAATATACACATCAGGAAAAATTTATTTGAATCATCAATCGTTGCAAAAGTTATTCATCCGACATGTCCAAACCGTTCCTGCAATTCCAAACTCTAGACCACAATGACAGGTTCACTGCTCATCAGTGGCGATCTAACCCTCCCTATTGTAGCTCAAAAACGCCTCGTAATATGAAAGCTCAAAGACCTGGTGAAAGATCTCCTTCCCAATCGAGACCGAGTTCGCGAGGATTGGCAAATCGAGGAGTCATTATGGATTCTCAGCAGCTACGTGCCAGCAAACCAAAAGGTATTCGAATTACAGGAAAGCTTTGACTGAATTCTTTTTTCATTGAGAATTTTTTCGCAAAGTCAAAGTGGAAAACACCGTTTTAATGGATCGACTATCAAATATTTACAGCCGAGAGTCCAGCTTCCTTTTAGATGTAACGTAATCATTACCAACACTGACTTAAACTCCGAGTAGCTTGCAAAAAAACCGCAGAGTAGAGAAAGAAAAGTGTCTCCTATCAGCAAACATCGCATGATTGATCCTCCAGCGACTAGTCGTCCTCGCAGACCAGAGAGCTCGAGAACAATTGAAAAGTAGCCAGCCAGTCTTTTTTTGCATGATCGTAAACTAATTATTTATAATGACAGACAGCAGCCCACGACTCCAAGGAGATCTGTTGAAAATTTAAACAGAAGCAGAAGCAAATCTGATTTTCTGAAGCAGCAGGAAAAAGACAGGATTCAGCATGAGAATTTGATTCTTTTGAAGAAATTAGTCAATATGTAAATCATCTAATCTCCCCAGTGTCTCAAAGTGGCAACGATAGAAAACCTGTGATAAGCAAGAAAGAATTGCGGGAAGGTTATATGACTCATCAGCAGGTTAAGAACCGATTATCAAAGTGGAGCTTTACGAAAGACAGTCGACCGATTAGGTATATTACATGGCAAAAGTGCATATAAATCATGATTTGCAACAGCCGAGAGAGTTCTAGACAATTGCTTGACGGAGAAGCCGAAACACCACGTGGAACGTCTCGATTGGAGCTCCTTCAAAGAAGAAGTAAGAAGGTTTTGACGCCCAAAAGCAAGGATTTGACACCCAAAAGCAAGGATTTGATGTTCAAAAGTATGAACACGACGCCAAAAAGCAAAGGACTTAGTGAAGATTTCGGATCAGTGTCCGAGCAGGCTAAGCGACCACAAGGGAGATTAATCAAACCTCAACATCCGCAGCAACCTCAGCGCTCAAAATCAGTGCACCAAGTCAAGAGAACATATAACTCAGAGCAGATTTACGGGAGTAATATTCGATTGAGGAGAATCGAAGCGAAGTAATGAAGCATCATCTCGGCTATACCCTTGTACATGAATTTTAATTGGAATTTGATCAAGAAATATAATTTTTTCTGTATAAGTTATGTTGTTAAGGAAGGCTTATCGTTGTGCATTATCTCTGAGAGAAAGAGGAAAAAAAAAATGTGATAGGTTTCTTGTAAATTTGTAGATAAGTATTCAAGTTGTAATTAAGTTAAGTTGAAAATCAACAAACAAACAAAAAATTAAACTGGAGATAGGACTCATTAATGACTATTCGAAGGAGATTCGTCAAAAATTTGATTGCTTTAAGAGAGAGAGAAGCGATTAATTTTGACTATTCCTGATTGGGTTTTGCATTACGGATTATTTTACTCTCTTGGAGTTTCTGTGAAATTTATTCGCAATGTTGAGGTTATCACATTTGGAGTCATATATTCTCATAAAAAGCATACTATAAGTAAAAAGTTCATAGGCTGCAGTGTATTTCATGAGACTATTTCTTTAGAAAGGGCGTACCAGGCGATCATTTATGACTTTGATGCAAGTTTTTAACTTGCTTTATTTATTTATGGAATTAACTTCGTTTAACTCTCAACTTAAAACGGCTCGAGCGCATATCCTAATGTTAAATTACTCGCTAGCAAGCACTTATTCTCCTCTCGAAAAAATTACCTGCCTTGACCTTATTTGATAACAAAGTTTGCCATACAATCAAATTCCTTTTGAGAAAAAATGAAGGAGTGGTTGCAATTCGAGTAGGTGAGATTTATCGGTGAGAAATGTTAAATCTAAAAAAAAATTGTTTTTGTGTCGCATTTTTGTGAAGCCTCGTCAAGTCGTTTACTGTAGACCCCTATAAGTTAATTCCTAACTTGGTCACATCATTATTTAAATCATAGATTTTGCCTGTGTTGCTATGATGGCGTTCAAAACGTCTGAATTTATCTATCCTGGTAAAATCCTGAGTTAACTCCTCGAGATTTTAGTTCAAGTGATGTCGAAACTTTTTTTTTCTCCAGCCATGGTGAGTTACTTATTATTTCGTTAATTAACTCCAATTAACTAAGTATTGAAAAACAGCGAATAACTCAAAACGACTATAGGATGGCCAAAACTGCCCTTAATAGATAGAATCAATAATACGAAAAAATACATAGAAAAGTCATTACAAAATGAATAGAACCCATATACAAACCCTTCTTTTCGTTCTACTCTGTTTAGGTATATTAACTCTCTATCACCCATGATCTCACCGGTGTTTTCATAGGAACATCACTTGCAGTCAAAAAGAGTCTGCGTTCCGGAAACGCTATTCAGTTAGCGGCCACCAATAGCGTTAGCATGAGCACAAGCGTGTCTCCTCATTCAGATAAGATTTTCCCATGCCTTTCGCTTACGGAAGATTCCTTCTGGACTTACACTCCTGCTTTTTCCTACATCAACTGCACAGCCAGCTCGAAATCTTACTTGGGAGGATATGGTGCAGGTGCCTCAATCCAATCTACCTACCCAACCAGAAAAGCTCACAGAGGAATCGCGATTGGATTCCATCTCGCTCTCATCGACTCATGGGATAACGAGACCTTTATCGTCACTGCTGACGGAGAGACAGTCTTTACGTACACACATTCTTACCTTTCCTCGATGATCAACACGTGCCAGAACGCTTGGGCTGACAATGAAATAGAAGTTAGATTCGGATTCAACCACAGTGCTGACAATCTCACACTTGTGCTTACCTCAGATCTCGACAGTAACTCTACTGATGAAGCTTGGGGTATTTGCGATCTCACTATTGATTTGCTCACCGGATATGCTGATAAATACGGAAATGACATTGGAGTCATAAAGCCTATGACCTTCCTTTGCAGTCTTCCTGAAAGAGACAACGATTGGAGCTATGTCCCTGCTTATAAGACCGTGTACTGCTCACACAGACATTTCGTTGGTGGCTATGGTGCTGGAGAAGCAATAAAAACTGCTCTCTATATTCCACATGACCATGCTGCGCTTACTATTTCTTTCAAACTGGTTTTGATTGGCTCATGGGACTCCGATACGAGTTTCGTTGTCAACGTCGACGGCGTTGCTGCTTATAATTACACATATGATGAATCAACTTCGTATTCTTTCTATGCAGATGACAATTGCAGCGATACATTGGCCGCACACTACGTCGATGTGAAATTTGGATTGAATCACACTGCTAGCAGTATTGAATTGACATTCGCGTCGACCCTCCAAGAGGGCAGTGATAATGCATGGGGTGTTTGTGATGTATGGATCCATCCTTATGAGCGACCTGTGACTATTAGCGGCTATGCTTATGGTCTCACTATTACAACAATGTTATTTTCTTCATTCACAAGTCTTGTCTCGCCTTTCTGGCACTACATCCCACGATACAACTTAGTTAATTGTGCTGGAACGCCTTGGCTTGGACCATTTGGCGAAGGAGGAGAGGCATCTGTCTTTATTACGTACGGTGCAAGTCATCAAGCCGCCTTTATTCATTTCCAACTCGCACTTTTCGATTCCTGGGAGAACGAGACTTTTTATGTGAAAGTTGATGATAAAGTCGTGTACTCCTACACTCATACTCACGATCCCCTCGGTTCCAATACATGTATGTCTCATTGGAATGACAAATTCATCTCCGTCACAGTCGGTCTCAATCTCACCAAATCAAGCATAACAATCGTGATGACCTCTGACCTCGATGAACCTGCCGAGAACGAGTCTTGGGGTGTCTACATGTTTACCTCGTGGCCTTCAACTGCGCCGATCGCTCCGGAAGGAGGAAGTCTCAACTACCTGAAAGCCCCTGTTTTCAGTTGCATCGCGCCAGTTTATGACCCAGATTGGACCTATACCCCAACTTACGAGACATTCAAATGCAATGGAAATACATACGTTGCTGGTCATTCATCCGGCGGATATCTCAACGTCACATACTATTTCCAGGAGAAACATCACGGAATCCTCATGAAACTGAATCTCGCCTTGACAAGCGCTTGGGGAAATAACACATTCTACGTCTATGCTGATGAAACCCTCGTTTATTCATTTAATTACTACTACAACAGTACCACTAACGGCGGCGAACCAGTCAACTTCGATCTTGCTTTCGGATTCAATCATTCCTCATTCACCCTCATGCTTGCCTTCGGTTCTGACGTTGAAGGAGACGCTGATGAAGTCGCTTGGGGTATTTGCGAAGTAGACGTCGTCAAAACCGTCCAAGATGTCGACCCAACTGGATTAAATGAGCTTAACGCAGCCAAAAATCTCACGCTCAGATGTGAAGACCCTGGCCTGGACCTGGCCTGGACTTATGCGCCGACATACCAAACAGTCGCTGTTTCCTCAGGAGACTATTACGTCGGTCCTTTCGTCGCGGGAGGAAATATGTACGCGAAACTCGGCGTGGCGTCAGAGCATCTAGGTATTGTTATGTCTTTTAAACTTGCTGTTTTTGGCGCTTGGGAAGGTGAAGAGTTCTTTGTCGTTGCTGATAATAACCTGGTGTACTTAACCAAATACGAAACTGACACTTTGAGCTCTGATTCAGAATCATCTTTTGAAGAAGATGAGGAAGTCAGGTATCTGGATATCACTTTCGGTTTCAATCACACCGCCGGTAGTCTTTATGTACACATTGAGTCATCCCTCAAGGACTATAACAATGGTGACAAATCATGGGCTATCTGTGATTTATCCATCATTCCCACTACTGCTTATGTCGATGTTGAGGGAAATACTCTGGAGTAGATGACAGAGACAGAATGCTTTTAGCCAAGATAGACAATATATATATGACTGCATGTTTTTATGAATTTAGATTAGATGATATTGCAGTCAGTTTACATCACAGTTTAGCAAAGCGATCGGTTTCATATTGAAAATATTCCATTGTTACCTTTTTTGTTTTTCACATACAGATCAGACGAAATATACATTTACATCTCCCGGTTTCAATTTTTTCTTTGTGATGAAGCAGAAATTTGGCTAGAAATCATCGATTCTTGACTTTCAAATAGAGGCAATGCATTTTTAAAAAATTGGTAATAAGGAATGAAATCAAGTTCCATAAGAAATTCCTCACGCTAACAATGAGTTAATATGCTTGCATATTACTAGTCTTCAAGCCAAATGCTACAAGAAGCCTAAACAACACAAACAATTCATTTTTGCTTTGTTGGATTTTGGGTCATACTTTGTGCTAAGACAAAATTAAATGCGATCCTTCTCTACGAGAATAGTACCTCTCTTTATGAGTAAATTCATTTCATTGACTTGTTAAATACCATATGCCATTATCTAGATGCCATTATTTCAATCTCTTGCCAAAATTTTGGAGTAGTTGACGAATTTCAAAAAGAATCGGATATTTTCTTGCTTAATGTTACGCATTCTTTCTAACCAGCATAAGTAAATTCCTGACGCATAAAAATCACCCATTTTAATAGCAATAAAATTTGAACTACTGTTATGGCAATTTTTCTTTCAATAATCCTCATACGCACACACACACTCCAGTCACAAACCCAGCCGATTTCTTATCATTTACTGCAAATCCACTGCCTCTTGTGCCAGGGTTTCGTGAAAAGTTACTTTGTAACTCATGAAAAATAAAAATTCAATTGAGATTTTTCCAGTTTTAATCAATCCTATCTACTTACTGTATTGACGTGATAAATCTGAATTTTCATATAACAACTCTTTCAAATCACACACACAAAAAAGTGCATGAAAGAAATTATGTAACGAGAAGTTGCAGTTAAACAGTTTGTTTTACCTTGCTTGCTTCTCGACGGTCTTATAACCTGAGCAATTTTGCTCTTAATTAACCTATTATGAGTATTTCTGGAACTCTTCGATCTGAAAGCTATTCACACCATCAATCCAGACAGGAACCACCTGAGATTTTTTCTCTCGATCCACCAGATTCTCTGATTCAAAGATCTGGTTTCTCAGGTAATCCGTCAGATTTAGGAATAACTTAGACCAGTCTCCTTGACCTTTGAGATTGTCAAAGCTGAAATTGCTTGGATCAACTGCCAGTCGAAAGTGAATGCGGACCGAATCGAAGAAATCCCTGTAGATATAGGTCTTATTGAGTTTTTTGTTGAAGCTAGAGAACCAAAATTTGGTTTGCTGCTTGAACTCCTTGTCAACCTTCTTGAGCTCCTTCCATTTTTTGAAGAACTTGACAAACTTATCAGCGTTATAGCGATCTACGGTCTTATAGTTCGAGATTTTCTTAGAAAACCCGAACAATTTTGGTATTTTTGGTGCTTTTTTCACCTTAGGCGCCTGCTTTCCAGTTTCTTCATCTAATTCCTCGATCTTCACCAAGACTTCGTCACTTTCCTCTTCGTATTTTATTAATTTGAGAAGATCGTCAGCCTCATTCGTTTTTTCTCCGTCTTTGCAGTGGGTAGGAGAGAGTTTCGTTTCCATTCTTCAATAGCAATTCGGAATTTGTTTATTTGGTAGTGATTTTTAAAATAATTACTCTTTGTCTGCTGTTGAATGGATGAGAGTTTTAAAATAGAACTTTAATTCAGAGTTATCAAAGCGTTCGCTGAAATTTTTCTAAAAAAATTTTTACGGCTAACGGTCTTTGATATCTTTCTGTCAACAATGTACGATGATTTTAGACATTTATTGAACCCATCATCTACCGGTATGTGAGAAGACCGTCGAAAGGTAATGCGATTTGCCATCTCTTTCCCAAAATCACATTGGTAGTACTTGCAATCGATGCGATCGATGCGAACAGAAAATTGAATGAACATTTGAAAATATCTATAAGATGAAAAAAAAAATATGATAGTGCTGTTATTTGGAGGTATTTGCAAGATATGGTCACCTGCATTGTCCTTTAAAAGTCCATGAAATGAAATTTGCCATTCAATACAATTTGCAAAAGCTGAATGGTATGTCTCATTTATTGGGCATCTGAACCGCAGAGTCCCTTCGGTGTAAGAACAAAACTTCTAACCTTTTTTTTTTAGAGATTTGCCACTGGGATTCATCCGAATTTGCCAAAGAGATTATTGAGAGTCTAAATTATCACTTAGAAAGGATATAAATTAAGATGCGTGGGCAGGTGGTCAGACTGGCCTCATATCGGTTTTGAAATATATATTTTCTTGTTTTGTAGTTAATGTGTTATCTGCTCACTCACGCGAGAATCGACAAACACAATAAGCAGCCTCCGAACAAAAGAGGCTTGCAAAAAGATCGACACAACGAACTAATCGAATTGATTTAAAGCATTTATGTCTTCCTCTTTGTGAAACTTTCTACATATTTATTTTTTTAAGATAGTTGATTTTTATTTTCTACGTTTTTTTTGTTTTGGTTTTTTACTACTTGTCTTGAAATTAAAGGTTTTAGTTTAAAATCTACATATAAACTCCAAACAGGCCAGTTGAGAAAATTTCTCTGAACTCCATTGGTCTATTGCGTTTTAGATATTCTGGGGTATCTAGCTCAGGAAATACATAGTCTATGGATCAAATACGAGGTTAGTGATCAAATTTTAGATTCATATGACAATATTAAAAACGTTACTCCTCAAGTAATTGTAAACAATGAAATTTTCATCAAGGAAACTTAGAATCTGCGGTATCAACTCAAAGAGATGAATTCCTCAATTGTTATCCAACACATATAATACTTTGGGTTACTCAAGAGTGACCCCGATCTCCTCTATAGAGCAAGCCATCTTTGCATCTAATTGCCAACAGCTTCGGTTTTGAATCAGACTGAATTCGAGGAATCTCAGCTCAATTCTGACGGACTCAAACACAAGTTAAAATACAAAGTACTTCGTTGTCGAGTCAGTTTAGTGGGAAACAGTTACTCTCCCAAAGAACTCAGGTCCAGTCAGAACTGCCTGCCATTTGGCAAGTATCTTATCAATAAGCATTAAAGCTCGTTCACATAAGCACTCATCATGAATTTAACACGAATTAAAAATAATTGCCAGGCAATCTCTATTTACGTATGGGTTTTCTTTTCTCAAAACCAACCAACAAGGGTCCAGCCAAAGGCATCAAGACCCGCCAGCAAAACCAGGGTCCAGCCTCAAAAGCAACGCTATCAGAATGTAAAATGGTCATATTGGGCGACCAAGGAGTCGGAAAATCCAGCATCACATATCGATACGTCGAAAACAAATTCAGAGAGAGTGTTGGTCCAACTATCGGGGCACAATTCCAACAGCTCAAAACTACCTTGAAAAACGGAAACACTTTGCGAATCAATCTGTGGGACACTGCAGGAGAAGAAAAATTCAGGTCGATGCTGCCTATGTATTATAAAGATGCACGTGGTGCGTTGATTACTTACGATATAGGGTCATTGAAAAGTTTCGAGAGCATTGATTATTGGGTTAACGCTTTGGATGACAATGTTAAGAAGGATAACTGCGTAATGGTTCTAGTTGGAAATAAACTCGATTTGGACGAAGATCAGAAGCAGGTTAGCAGAGATATCGCTCAAAAGTATGCCGATAACAACAATATGTTGTTTTTTGAAGTGAGCGCGAAGACCGGAGAAGGCGTTGGTGAGCTGTTTAAGCGCGTTGCCGAAGAATTAGCCCGTAGGTTCAATTATTGATGAGTACGATCTGTTAGTTAGTTATTGCTGTTGCTATTGCTGATGTTGCTGGATGTGTTTTTACATTTTTTTGCTCGCTTTCTCCCTGAATCTCAGAGCTTGAGAAAGAAAGAGAGTAGATGAGACCTCAATTATAAGCGAGATACAAATCATAAAAGCTAAACTATTGTTTCTCTTTTAAAATGAATAATTATTAAGCACAATGCATTGACTAAAATCCATTAACTAGTACTACTCTGAGCTAAGTTAGACAAAACGTAACCTTGTGGATCATCGAAATAATTCATCACAGCATTCAGCGCTTTGTATCGGTGGGAAATCTTGTTTTTGATATGTGGAGGTAACTCAGAGTAGCTAACAGAGCAGGTGAAAAATGTTAGATACGTCTCAATAACAGTGCATTTATGAATTACGTTCCATTGAAACCATCAGGGACGAAAATCTGATCCCAGGCAAATTTCTCTTCTCCTCGAGGCTCAACAATCTTGCCCTGATGTAAGATAGGTGAGTCAACATGGTTTCGTTTCGAAAAAGATTTACATTCGTTTGGCCGACAAAGGCGATTGGTTCATTCAGCTCCTCAGACATAAAGGAAATAATGCATTGGGCATAAGCCGTCTTATCTTCAAATCCATCCAGCATTTTGTATATTCCTTTAAAAAATGAAGGTAAAGTTGGTGTCCATGAGAAAAGATGAGATTACCCATGTTACCGACTTTCTTTGAAAACCATTTTCTAAACAGAATGGTGAGTTATGCATGCTTATTATTGAAGAAATACATATAAACGCCTGGTAATCCATTGTATGCGTTCAGACATAATGAGGCGTCCTCAACGATCAAAGGGGTTTTAAGCTAAGGTGGAATTTAAGATAATCTGGACATGAAAGCCATACCTTTTCGAAAGCAACTCTACACTTGGATTTGCAGATGTCAACAGGTTCTCCTTGTAATTCAGGCACTGTGAAAGAAAAAAGCATAAGGCTTCAGGAATTTGAGACATGGTACAATCAATATCTTTGACTGTAAATGAAAACCTGTTTCCAATGATCGATTTGTATTCTTCCAGTTTGTTTTTCTATTGAGAGAAGAGTCTGTAAACCCTGGAATCTGAAGATGTGTACATTTCCAGTGACTAAGGTGAAGCTTCTGATCTTTTTCATCTTGTTCAAACTTTTATTAGACAAATTTTTTGAGTAAACAGCTATTACTAGAGATTAAATAAATCTTCAAATGAATTTGCGGTCGGATATGATGATGCTGGACTTTTTTTCAAATCACTGCCGGCATGTCCTTTGTGCCACTACTACATGCTATCTAAAGTTTGCAAATATTTTATGAGGAGTTGAAATGCAATTTTGATAGGGATGAAACTTCTGGTCTATAATTGCGTGTTCTTTTCTCTCTTTCCTTCTACTGGTACATTCTTTTTGTTTCAATTAGAGTATTTGTTCACATGTTTGGAGAAAGAAAATGCGATGAATAACTACTAATTGGTTCATCTTGAAGATTAAGTATCTGATGAAAAAAATTTCCAAATATTCTTGCGTTTTACTAAGTAGCAGATGCGATTCTGTTTTCTCTCTGCAAGGAATTGCTCCCTTGTTCGATGCGAATACACTATGGTTTCCCCTAAACAATCTGTTTAAAGTGCAACCATTAAAAATTTGCTACAGCTCTTCTTGTTCAAAGAAACAATTTAAAGAAAAAGTGAACACTATCCTTCGTTCATAATAAGGCAACTTTTTCATATTGATAAGAAACTGGGTTCTAGATCTTGCTGAGTTAGTATTTGGAATGAACATCAAATTTATTCCCAATAAGTTATAATAGATATCCTAATCACTAATTCATAACAACGAATGAAATGAGATTCGATAAAGGCTCCTCTCGCCAAAATGCTTTCAAATTATATGAAGTAACTACCTAGCAGTTCAGAAATTTGTGATTATCGTTGATACTTCCATGAAGTTCATTAAGTTCCGATTCGACCCTAATTCACTCACTCAATCAATGATTAATTTTAATGAGCCGCGCATTAGATAGATAAATACTAAAAGTTTATCAGCGAAAAGCAAGCAAATAGCGCAGAAAAACATGAATCAAGGTAAACCAATTAGTCTCATTCGTCTTAACAATTTCTCTACAGGAACAGCTATCGAATGTACTTCTAACTCTTAAGACACATTTTCTTAACTCCTTTAGCAATCGATTGGGCACAATTTTCGAGCGGCGAAGAAATTATTTATAGTGACAATGAAGATCTTGAGACTCAGATCCAAGAGCTTCAAGCTCAAAGCCAAGGACAACACTCACAGTCACAGAGTACTCATCCCAACCTAAATCCCCCCTCTAAATCAATACCAATAAGAACCTGATGCGAAAGGCGAGCTTTTGAAAAATATTCTTCTGAAAGTCGAGGAAGACGCTGCAAATAATAGCAAGCAAAGCTTAAAACAAAAAGTCGCTGCACAAAAATCCACTAAGAAGGATCAGCCGGGTACCTTTTTGGCATATTTCACGTGTAACCCGTATTGAAACAGCTGAGGAGATAATAAAACTGATCAATGAGAAGAAAGGAACTATATTTATCAATCTTTTTGACGTTCATTTCGAAACCCAGCCCGAAGAGCTCAGGGCCCTCTATCCTAATGTGAAAATCACTGATGTAATCAAGGCGAAGGAAGGAAATTTCTTGTTGGCGTGTCACTCAAAAGAAGAAGCGATCAAACTGGTACACGAAGGGTCAAAGGTAGATAAATGCAGTATAATGATGCTGAATGATATCAAATAGTCAATCAAAGACCGGAAATTTTACATGAGGATGGGCATTCCGACGAAAGAAATGGTTCTTGAGTGGAATAGTAAAAATCGATTCAATGGAAGCATTAACAAAAAAAAAATCGTAGAGAGAAAACTTAATCGAAGCAATGCGAGCAGTAAACACAGCGTGAATTCAAAGCAAAATGATAAGCAGCCGAAAAAAGAGGAAAATAAGAAAACTGCAGAGCCAGACTCACCAACACGTACAGTTGATTTTCAGATAACTCTACTAATTTGTTTTTAGGCAATAATAATGAAACTGGCAATAACAATGAAGCTGCTGGCCAAGAGAGTCCTAAAGTGCCAAGCTATCTAAAGAAACAAGCGAGGAACAGAGAAAGAAAGCGGCTTCATTTGGAAAAGAAACTCAAGGAGGGATTAGCAAACATGCAGAGCGGCGAAATTGACCCAGAAAATGCAAGCATTGAAAGTCCAAATACTCTGACGTTCATGGGTTCCAGCTTCATCGAATCTAGTTTCATGACTTCAAGTTTAAGTAGATGACACACAATTTCCCTTCCGCTGACTTAACACCGCTTAATATAGATTCTCTGAGCAAAACCGAGAATTGTGATGTGAGCAAAACTGACCACTTCATTCTAAACAAGACCGATAACCTGGACAACCTCGATGCTCAATCCGAGGAATCTCATAAGCATAATCACTCTTATCTCACGGACCTGGCAATTCGCTGCTCCATGTCAAACGATGATTTCAAATCTGAATTTCGCGAGGTAAGATGAGAAATCTTACCTGAGTTAACACTGCGATTAGGACCTCAGCAAAGCTGAATCAATGGACCAAGAAGAAATTCGAGCAGCTATTAATCTCTTCGAGAAATTTGAGAAGGTGCACAGCGAGTCTCCAAAGAAATCAAAGCCGGTATATTGCTATTCGACGAGTGCCTTTAACTGAGAAATGTCCTAATTTGCTCTAGAACATGTCTAAAAACAAATCGAAAGAAGACGACAAAAGCAAGGGTCGGCAGAAAGGACCATTTAAAGTTGTTTATGTAGCAAAGTCAGAAGACAAAATTCCAGATCCTGCTGAAAACAAAAAAACCAATGATGGAAAACACGTATCTTCCATGTAATTGCTGATAGCTTTAACTATTCTCAATAGAATCTTGGTGAAAAAGACGACACATTGAATGAAGAGACTCAAATGTCAAATTATCAAAATTCGCCAGATTACATCAAATTGATATCAAGCTATTCTACAGATATCACTGTAGCTGTCACTTCAAACATGAGCGAAGATATCAGCGTAAAGGGTTTGATGCTGCAATCTGAAAATGTAAAAAATATCGCGCTGCTGGAAAAATTGGAAAGTCAAAACATCAAACCGAACCCTCTACCTGAGAAAGATGAGGGGTTACGTAAATATGACGAGAAGAAAGTAGCAGAGAAAAGCAATATTCAAGGAAATCAAAAAGAGCAACCTCCAAAGAAAGAAGAGGCCAAACAGGCTGAAAGCGCGAAAAATAATGAGCAAACCAAGAACACGGCTCAAAATACCAAGAAAAATCAAGAGCAGCCTAAGGTAACACTGTAGCATCATTGGCAGTTATTTAATAAATTCTATATAGAAAAAAGCTGGAAAGGGTGGAAGTGGATTTAATAATATGTTTTCAGGGTTCGTTCAAAAGTAGCTCTCAACATGACCTGTAGGGTATCTCTTTTAAGTTAGTTTTAATTCTTATTAAAGCTCGTTTAGTGTTTTTCTTTGTTTTTTTTTGAGCCGGTTGTGCTCAATTTATAATAAAAACGCCTGAGAACCCACCATTGGACAAAGGCAACTATATGCAATTTATGAATATTTATCCATGGAGTTTATCCATGTTGCTTCCTGTATTGATAGACCCTTTATTTCGTATTGCTTTCTTTTAAATCGGTCGAAGTCTAACAGCGGACTCTGAGTGATAATTTAGTTTTCAATTTCCGAGAAGAATTTCATGCATTTAATCCTCCATCTAGTGAAAATGGACCTGAATAGTTTCTAGACTGCTCATTTCATGTAAAAAGTATCTAAACTCATTTGCTAATTTGGCGCTAGTTACTAAAATACTCTAAAGTTCTTGGTATTATTAAAATCAAAAAAGTGTAAACTGTACCAGCTCAGTGAGATGAATGTCAGCAACCTTCCTTCAATATCAGGACAGCAGCTCCCTACTTCTTGGACTAATGGCTTATGTACTATTATACCCTATTTTCTCTGGTCTTGAAGTCCGTTTAATAGACAAATCTATGCAAATGAATAATGTGAATGAGAATTCAAGCGCATTCAGGACAGTCCCGATTCGAAAGCCCCAAGCTTTCGCCCCCAATGGCACTGAAAACGTAAACTTGATCCCTTTGCACAGCGCTTACGAATTCTCAAAGGTTCCAGACTCAAAATCTACCACTAATCTGAGAAGCGATGGAGATTCTGTTTTATCAAGGCCGTTAAAGTTCCTTGATACTTTCAGTTCATATGGAGGAGGAAACAAAACCCTGTCAGTATGCGTGTACATGAGCCCGAACGAATTCTACGAAGAGTTTCCAAATTTCCAAAAGCTCAACGCTGCCACAGGATTCTACGTTCAAAAAAGTGTTAGACGAGGTATGGCGTTGATGAGCCTTCCTGAGCCTGCTGTAAAAATTCCCGAAATAAAGAGTGAGCCAAGCTTTTTCGTTCCTCAAGTAGTAAGGCTTTCGGCTCTTTTCATCAACTAACCGTCTAATTATAGCAGAAGAGTCTAGAAATTAAGCAGGAAGAAGTAGATAGTCAGAGTGCTGAGCAGGAAGCAGAGTCAATGTCTCTTTCTTCTCGCAAAGTGACAACACAAAAAACTGAGCCGGCCTCCGAGTCAAAACAAGCCTCTGAGATAAAGCAAGCTCCAGAAGTCATTCAAGCGCTTAATGAGAAAATCATCAATTTAGAAAAGGAGCTAGATCTCCCTGGCAATATAACGATCGAATCCAAAAGCGAGCCTCGTCACTATACGATCAAGGTCAAACTCTCCGAAACCACAAGAGGAAAAATAGACGAACTGCTCGAGACGAAGAATACTATGAAAGAGAGCTCTGGTGATGATAGTGGTTTGAACAAAGGAGCATATAACAAGAATTTCCAAAAGAAATTTGGAGATCTCTTCTGTTGGTTCCTGCGCGACCAGCAAAAGATCAAAGTGAGCACGAAGTTCATGGATAATTTGAGTTGGGCTCGGATAAATAAGTATCTGCGAGGCGATGCTCCCTTTGGAGAAATGGACATAGGTGCTCTAAACAATTTTATGATTGCGTTCGTGATCAGTACAGACAAGGAAAAATTCAATGGGAACAAAATCAGAGACGAGGTCTGCAAGTTGGTGTATCGAACGAGGTTCACTGCTTTGAAAAAAGGCATGTTGGAGGTCAAAGCATTGTTAGATGGAGGCTTTGAGTTATCTTATATGCAAATTGTGAAATGCTGGCCTCATGTCGTTATCCAGCTCTATCCAAAGAACGAGAAACAGCTCCCCGTTGGAGCTGAAAAGAAAGAGGAGGATTCATAGTTTTATCGACTGGGTGTAAACAGTAAATGAATTGCTATCAATCTTCATTGAGTGAGTTCTGCGTTTCTTTTCATTGATTACTTCATAAGAATCACTGCTGTGTATATAGATGTAGTTGTGTGTATATTTTCCTTCAATATTTTGTAATCAAAATTATTTTCTGTGCCAGTTATCCTATGAATGACCTTTAAGTCTTATGATCTCAGGGAGCTAGGTTTTAATTAGGACCACCCAGGCATTTGATTGGATTTGAATGTGCCCATTTGGTAGAAAAAATCATTATTTTATGAAAAAAGAAAACTGCAAAGTAACGAAACCAACCCTAATAAACGAAAAATATTTAAAAAATTCTTAGATTAAAAGCCATGATATGCAAGCAAACAACCAATTTTTTTACTACATGCAAGATTATCACTGACTTTCCTTCAATTTCTTTATTATTATAACCCTGATTGATTAGAACGTTAATCCTCCTCCTTCATGACTCGGGGCTAAACGGAAATTATTAGTTCTATAAAATGTAGAAGTAGTTTACCGATGGGTATAAACCATGTGAGGGAGCATCTTCCAAGAATTCTTCGGAAATTTTCTAAGGTGCCTTTGTTGTATCCACCTCTGTTTTTCTTCTCGCAGAACTCAAGAGTCGTTCTTCCGTTACTTATCAACCTAATAATATTAGATGTTATTCTCCAAAAATCCATGCTGTGAGGTTACCATAGGTGGAAGAATGTGAAAAAGAACATGATCACAGCCAATATGACAATAACTATGTAGCTCACCATGGTAAGATAAGCCACAAACCAGTGTATCTAGTGCAAGTTAGATGTCAAGACCTGAATAGATTTGAGAGTGCCAGTACCTCTGGATTAAATAGGCAGTCGACCACAGCCTCAGCGTAAGTGAGAGTAATGAAAAGCAAGCTGATATCTAACCGGGATAAGGCAACTGGAGAACAGGAAATGTGTTTACTTGCCCAGAAGACCATGGTAAAGAAAAATTTGTAGTTATAGAATCCAATGCATTTATTTAACCAAGGGCAATGGTGATCCATTCGTAAAACGCAAACTCCGCACTGACTGCAATGGTGAGTTCTCTCAGGCTATTAATGCAAGCAAATGAGTCCAATAAGAAAGAGGGTAGAGAATAAAGTACCTTAAACTTCTCGCAATGCGAGCAGAATCTTTTATTATCACGTCGAAGAGCACTCATTACGGCCATTTGATTAATTTTTTCCTTTGGGAATTTCCCCTTCGACCCTCTTTTTAGATTAGAGCTCTCTTCTGCACTCTCTTCTCCCTCGGTGATATAGGATGAAGTGCTGGCGGCATCTGTGGATGCATTATTCTCCATTGGGACGCCAACCGAACCTCCAGTCTGCTTGTCATAAACAGCTGACACGTGAGTTTCGTAATTAGTTTCTTTAGAGGTGAGCAAGAAATCATCTTCTTGCGACACCGTTGCTTCAACTATCACGGTTTCTGTCTTTGGTTTCATGAATTCTTGCTTTTGCTTACTAATCGTCTTGTGCAAATTTTCCAGAACTCTCTTTTCAGTCTCAATCACAGCTTGAAACGTTTCCTCGGTCTTTGAATGCCAATCCTTGCAAAAAATTGAGCTCTCTTGTTTAAACATTATAATTTTACCTGCGGCACCTGGCCAGGCGATGTCAACACAGTTCTTATCAATGAAATGATAAAGAGTAGGAAGAAGAAATGCCCCACAACGCAATAGATGATCCCTTTTTTCTGCATCGTGTCCAAAGAAGCATATTCAAATTCAACCCAGCCAACGATTTGGCTGGAATAGTTTGCCATTTTCTGCATTGGAAGGAAGACCTTAGGAGCGCCTTCATAGGTAACAGAACTCTCATACGATTTGTCAATCAATCGCACGACATAAATCTAAAGAACAAGGCTCATTAGCGCACAGTTCCAGGCAAATCTCTTACCATCATATAGCTCAAGTAGATGAAAAGTGAGAGCGCAGCCAGGATAACCTTTGGCGCATTCGCCCAAAACTTGAGTAAATAAGTGTTCCTATTTTTCGCGATCGTCATGGCAATAATTTCGGTAAGTAGTTTTTTTTACAAAAAATAGAGGTAAGATGGTCATTATTAGCTTGATTGACCATCAGTAAATTAACGTATCTGTCAGAAATTAAGAGAATAAATTTTTCCGAAATACTGAATCAAAGCAAGTTCATTGAAGGATTGCTGCCTGACCAGAATAATCGATTGATAGTCTTTGGACACCAATGAATGCTACTGAATATCTCTTTGCTTGACTGAAAAAACTCAGTTCATTATATTCCGATCTTGTAAGGCTGGCCAGAGTATTTCAGTTGAATGTCAGCTCAATTATTATTACTACCCTAACGATACTCACTGTCCAGCGCTCTTGTATCACAAGCGATTCAGATTTCACTAAGTTTCAAGTATTTTCCTAAGAAAGTCTGAAAGGCTACATTCTAAATGAAAAAGATGGATTGCTTGATAGTTAGGACTCGCTGAAATTTTAGACTTATTCTTACGCTAGAAATAGAGGTATAAGAACATAGAGTTAGCCTATTGACAGTATCTAATCACATCATACTTTTGAGATTGGTTTCTTAACGTGTAATAGTAAAAAACGACCGATGAAGTTCGAAAATTTACGACTTGATATTAAGAGAAATACGAGTATAATTTTTTTTACGTGCATAATCTTAAGGGAGAATACCGTTCGTCATTTTTTGGAATCTGTCGTATTGGTGAGTCCACCAATTATCGTAGCTCTGATCGATCAGTTTCTCGACATATGTGAATATCTGTTTACAGAAATTGTCAGATTTTAGCGAATAATTTGGCGTTTAATTGATTACCTCTTTATCAGTGAAGCGCTCTTTGAATCTATCTCTGAAGACTTTCTCGTCAAAGTTTTCAAAGCAAGGAAGGTCTGATTCTTGTCTCATTATGTTCAATAGATAAACGATCCCTTCGACATGCTTTCTGAGTTCCATGACTCCCTTCACCATGAGCATCTTGTAATACTGGAACATGTCGGAGTCAAGTCCTCCCATCAATTCTGCGTATTCCTATATCAATTACAGTTTAGCTCATTTGCAACAGATTTATAAATGAATACAGGAGTAAACTTGAACGGAGCGCTCTCAAAGTTCACACCACCAGGAGAGATCGAGAGAATGAACCCAAAATCGATGTGGACGAGATGCCCTTCAGCATCGATGAGGATATTTCCATTATGTCTATCGTGAAAAAGAAAATGAGAAAGATTTTTAGATTTAGACGCTTACCTGTCCTTGAACTGGAGGAAATAACTAAGCAGACAGTACCCTGCAAAGCTATCAATGAAATTCTTCTGCGCTTCCTCGAAATCGAAACCAAACGTGTCTTGATAGAACTGTTTGAGTCCTTTATAGTTCGGGGTTTTCTTCTTGATTCCATCAATAGACATCGAATTGTGAACGAATTCTGATAGAAAAACAAATTTATTAACTCAAAAGCGACCAAATGGGTGGTTTACCTAAAAACCCGGAGTCTTCTGAAGCAACAATGATCTCATAGGGACGAAGCTTAAGTGGGAGTCCAGCCTGCTTCCATATACTTTGGAACTTATAGATAATTTGCATAACAAGAAGCTCTTGTCGCAAATCATCGCCACCCTTCACCATGAACTGCTTCAATTTATAAGATGGGAAATGGCCGAACGGCGATTTCTCTTTGATCGCCTCTCTTTTCGACTCCCATAACTCACCCCAGACGCCAAGTTTGATCGTCTTGATACCTTTCGGGGTTGCGATTAATTGCTCCTTCGCGGCTGTTTTGTTTTTGAAGCTCTCCAATTCCTTTTTCACTGAATACAAGTGGAAAAGCACATCGTCGACTTTGCTCCTTTCGTTTATTTGAGAGTACCATCTTCTAAACAGCTCTAGTATGGTAATATAATCCGAGAGCGTTAACACAGCCAAGTCGTCGTTGTAAGGTTTTGCTCCTTCTTTCTCAGCAGGGCCCGAATGATCGACGCTTTTCCTTCGTTTCAGACCACTCTGTTTGGGAGGGAAAGTAATATTGAATCGATCGAGAGTTTGAGGATTTTCCAGGATGATCTTCTTTGATTGCGTCTTCGATTCCTCCTTTATTGTAGCATCATTTGTGGGTGTAGGCGTTTCAGGGACCAGGGTTCTGGGTTGCATCTTGTCAGTTACCCTTATGGTCCTCTGATGTCGTTTGTTGTCTCTAACTATTTTTGCTTCCTCTTCAATCATTTTTTGGAAGTCGGCCAGGTTATTATATTTGTTTTTCTTATCCTGCAATATATTATCGTCATGATGCGTCTTTCCAACCCCGAGCTCCACGATCAAATCGTCAACATTGTCGACCTCTTCACTTGTTGACTCTGAGGGGTCATTCGGGACGTGCGAGTTCCTGGGAGCGTCTTTTGCTCCTTCCTGATATGTATCTAGGTCTTTTGGACTGATGCGAGCGATGAGAAAAATGTGTAATTAGAATAGAAGCGATTACTCTATCATCTCAAAGACGACTCTGTAAGGAACTCTCTTCTTCGTATTGAAGCAAGAGATTTCATCTTCCACGATTCGTACGATCTATTTTAGTACCGTTAGATTCCCATACATCACTTAACTGAAACGATACCATGTTTGACGTGTCATTCTTCTCGAGAGTCAATGGAAAACGAATTCCTTCTAAATAGCGGTTTGGGTCCCTTGATTCAGGGTTAGGCTCACTATAGACTCTCATGGTTTACCTTTCCTTCTGGCTCTTTCTTCTGAGACTCCTCATCCATTTATTCAGGCGCTCAAGATACTTCCTGACTTGACCTTTTCGTTCGGCGTCTGGAAATTTCTTCAAAATCAACGAGACAGCAACCAAAATATTCGTGAATTTCTGCGTCATGACCAGATACTGGGCTCTGAGGGAGATCTGTTGTTGATACTGATGCATTTCTGAGAAAATAGGGCTTTTTAGTGGCGACTCGAATTGATCAATTTACTCTTAACCTCACTCACAGTTATTTCTTTGGTCACAGGGTCTATCTTCGGTTTGATGGGGCCATCAATATTTCCATTCACCATCGCTTGCTCAGCTCGCTAAGCACCAATAACATTATTATAATGCTTCCAGAAACGCAATACATTCAATATATCTTCAACGCGCTCGTACTGTTTCTTGTTCTTTCGAACTGACTCACCATAAGCCTTTAAACACCAAAAGATCTACCGAGAGTTAGGGGGTTATAAATTCAGATTGTTCTCACCTTCAGGAAAATATCAAGCGTTTTTGTGCATTTATCCAGTAGGAACCTCTCGAGAGAAATTGACTCACGTTTAATCAACATGTAGCAAAACTCTGCAATGTAAAAGCTGATTTGATGGTCAGGGTAAGTGTAGAGTCTGTTGACAAGGTAGTCATGAATGCCCGGCTCATTCTTTTTATCGAGGTAGAAGAGGCACATATCGAGAGTAAAGAGCTCCGACTGGAATAACTTGAGCAAAGATCCAATGTTTTCCTTTTGTCTATTGCCCCTATCGTGAATTTTCACCTTGACGGTCGCCATGGTAGTACGATCTGTGTTTAGTTTTGCGAATAAAAAAATAAGTAATTAAACAAATTCATTCGTTCAGGGTCTATAGTCTGAGAATAAAATATCATGATTTAAGACTCTATCGGTTTTGTTTTTTTCAGCCAGTGAAGTAAGACATCTTTTCCCATTCGCAATTTCTAATATAATAGGAGGGATTCATTATTAACTACGTCCTTATCCAAACTCTAACATGAGTTTATTCTTTAGAAATCGATGCCAGCTCTTTCAGTGATGGAGATATTATATAAAGTTCATGGAAGGTAAAGAATCGAACTCTGATATGAACACTTTTTTTTTTTACAAGCAGAAAAACCTTTTTCTATTAAGAGTGGATAAACCAAAAAAATTGAAAAAATTAAAAGATTATGCAACAAGCATTACAAGTCGTGTCTCCTGGTCTCTTCTCAAACTCTGAGTTTGGAAGTCGGTCTAAAATTTCTATATTTATCGTTCTTAACAGCACATGCATCCCGGCACTCGCCATCATAAGCTCAAAGTCTTCGAAGATCGGTATAAGCAATTGGTCATACACTATTCTAAAGGTGTTTTTGAGATTTTTATTCACGATGCCTGACACACAAAGCAGATCGTTCCCGTTGTCTATTATCGTCAGAGATAGGTTCAGTATCTGCTCCAGAGGCTTGAAGATAGGAATTTCGGTTCTTCTGGAAAGAAGAAACTCTCCAGTTTTCGCATCTAAAAACCCAAACATAAAAAACAGCCTTTGCTGGTCCTCTAGCTCTTGCTTGCTGATTCTGAGAATGCAAGTTTCTTCGTTCACGTAATATTTGCTTCGGAGCGCGATGTCCAGAATCGAGTTTCCTAGCAGTACCGCGTCTAATTCTACCTTTAGAGCCTGTGAGCGTAGGTTTATCCCTTTGAGGAATCGAATAACTTTCGAAGAGAGCTTCAAACCGTCGTATTTGCCGATTGATTTTGCAGACAGCTGATTCCACGCGCATTGTGGAGTTATGCTTTTGAAATTGATCATTTGGTTCTCGCGCATCTTGATGTACAGAAAATCCGAGGGGATGGAATCAGGTTTCGTGAAGTTATATTTTTCAGCCCATTTATGTGTTGAGTCGACCTTGGCCCAGGTGTTGTAGTTTTTTGTCTGTTCTTGAAGTCGCTGCTGCGATTTCTGACGGATTTTTTCAACTTGCTCCTGAGAAACGTATCGTTCTGCCTCGATTTCTTCGCTTTGACTGTCGATACCTTCGCTGGCGTCACTCGGTTTAAAATCAAAGTCTTCAGGAGCCTCATCGCCTCCTTCTTTTGGTTTTACTGAATTCATTGCTTCGTTCCAGAGTGAAACAAATTTATCAATAAAGACTTTAATAACGCTTCTTAAGTAAGACTATAACTCTTCAACCCAACTAGTCATTCCCTTTAAATCGAAACTCCCCTACTATGTAGTTTAACCAACCCATTTTCTCTCATAAGCATGAGAAATAAGCTTTGTTGAGCTCGCTAGATACGAAAATTTCATCGAATACTCAATAAAAATTGAAATTAGATCATTATTTAACTATTAAATGTCCCGAAACAACTCAGTAATATACAGTAGTCTCCTAGTAGTAGCATCCGTCATTAGCCAGCGATCGCCCCGATCGTCCATAGTACACCCAAAGAACCTGCCTTGCCAGCCTCCTCTCACATACCCTTTAAGTCCATCCTCCAAAAAGCTGTAGATTTTCAATCGATTTGCTTCGAACCCAGCCACCATCAAACTCTCAGGATTAATATATTTCAGCTCAAAGCCACTTCCCAAGTGCAGTATTTTGTCGCTAATCATATTCGTTTGCGTTTCGTTTAGTGTCCAAATCGCAAGAGACTTATCCCGATTCACAAATAACAGTCTCTGCTGCTCTTTTGCTTCCTTTGGCAGAACTTGGATATCAATGATACGTTGCAATGACGATTTTAATTTAGTTACAACGAGCTTTGTTTTCCAGTCGATGATTAATAGGTCGTCTGTATTTGCACAAGCAAGCAGCCAGTTTCTTTCTTTCCAGTATTTCATATGCGTAAACCGTGCCAAACCCCACTTAACCACACTAACAGGAACCTCAGTGATTTCTTTCGTATCGATATTCCACTGTAAGAGCGCAATCAACACTGATTTAAAAAAGAGAACGCTGTTTTCGGTCTCTATGTATTCAGCGCACTTGATACTCTTATCGTAAATAGGATATTCATGGCAGTTGATGTTGCTCCTGAATTGAATTAGACGTAGCGTCTCGTCATTTCCCAAACTAATGCATAGTGCATGCTCTGGATAAAATTTTAAATAGCTAAAAGTGAGATTTCGAAATGTTTTTGCCTTGATGACGCGGTTGTTGGTTGGATTTTTTAGGAAGAAATATGTTTGTGTATAATGATCAAATTTTTGAAATCCCAAGATGATAATCAGCTTGCTTGAGCGGACATACTCAACATGCTGGATATTTGGAATTGGCAAAAGCACAGAACGCTTGATTTTCGGTCGCTTACGATGTGGAATGGGCACAATATTGGAAACCTGCATGGTCTTGGTTATTTGTTTAAGGATTAAGGAATCAATGCGATTAAAATAATTAATTATCCTATTCGCTAAAAGTTAGCGATATGATAAGAGTTCGAAGGAGAATTTTAGGAAATATGCACTGATTATCTTCACTGAGGTTGCCGAACCTCAAGCCACTAAATAAGAGATTAAAGAAATGGCGCGCATTATTTGTCCGCTACCAGTTTATAGTTGTAATGAAAATTATAAGAGAAACCACTCTGACTATGGCGATGAGAATTGGGGAAATCCTCTCCGGGTTGGTTAGAGTCGATCATTTGTCAGTTCTTTCACAAAATCACCTATTTGACCATGTGCTAAGATCTTAATAAATAAAAAAAAGATATAAATTAAAGCGATATTCTGCGTTCGAGTTCGTTAAGACAAAATGACAAAAAGACTGAATCTCAGTGTGTCCAAAATGAAAGTCAAGCCCTTTGACTTTTGCATCAGATTCTCTCCAAAAACAACTGAGCAGCAATTTGATTACATTATAGCGCTGCTTGATAAGCATAAAGTTCGCCATTTGCTCATTCAAGATAAAAAAATCGCCAAAGAATCATACATGTTCGTCGCCATCGATGACCCTGAAACAATACTCCGAGAGGCTGGAAACCAGACTATCTATAAGCCCTTTTATGAGAATACAGGACTCCCTGATCACAATAAGATGCAGCCAAAACGAGGCGGTGACTTGCTCTCACGTCTTCGGGAGCTCGCCAGGAAGGAAAGAGCTGGTACTGATAAAAAAGGCCATCACCCCTACAAACAAGTCGAGGAGTTGGAGCGCTACAAGCAATTCACATTCGAGAGAAGGCATTATTTCCTCTCACCAGAGGAACTTGCAAAACTAATGAGAAATCAAGAAGCTCATTCGCCTCTCTTGGCCAACGACAGTGACGAGGGGCAGGAGTTTATGATCAAATCACAAACATCTCAAACGAATGGTCGGATGCGTGCAGCTACGGAGCTGGGAGCATCAATAAAACGAACTGACTCTCTAACGGGTAAAGTATCAGTTCAGGGTGACCACTCTCCGATTCAGAGCAGCTCTTTTTTTAGAGAAGCAAATAATTCAGAAAGGGATGTGACTCCTCCTAACGAGTCCCTAGGTAAGAAAATTGGGATTCTCAAGCACGCACTGCAAAAATATCAGCTACCAGAAGATTCACCTTCAGAAATGAGTCAGTCGGTAACTCCTCCTCTTTTTGCACGCACAAACACAACCAATTTCGAAAAATGCTCCACTGTACATGAGAATGAAGATTTGAGTGCGTATCTTTCTATCTTTTCGTCTGCGGAGCTCCTGAGGATCAAGTACGGTGTACTTAGCAGGATACAAATAGACCGCTCTGATGATAAATTCAAAGAGTTGTTCGAGACACGTGGTAAAATGACTGCTTGCCCAACGAATAATTTCATTGAGATTTTGACGGGACTAAAAATAATCAAGTTCGTTAGCGCCTTGCATGATGATAAACAACTGGAGAAAGTCACAATGGACGAAGAGTCCATGCTCAATTACTTCGGAGAAGAAGTCACGATGTACTTTTTGTACCTTAAGCACTATCGTTATTGGCTGAAATTCCCGGCGATCGGAGGCATTATTATATACTTCTTACGATCCTCAGCTTACATAGAGGAGCAGATCGAGGCACCTATTGAGGCGGTCTATGCTCTCGCAGTTGTAATCTGGGCGACGTTGTACGTGATCTGCTGGAAGAGAAGATCAAACACGCTGGCGACGAAATGGCATTCCTATTCTGTGTTTAAGAAAAGAACCGACTTCAGGCCGGAATTCAAAGGGTACACTCGAATCAACCTCATAACCGATTTACCCGAGCTGTATTATCCTAAAAGAAAGCGCTTCTTTCACTACCTTATGAGCGTGTTGTACAGTCTCCCGCTGCTCGCTCTAGCCTGTGCTCTCGTCATTGTTTTCCTCAATGTCAGTCGTTCCACATACCCTACTACAATAATACATATTGACTTCTTGGCTCGTATGGGCGAGGATGGAGGCATCTTCGCTAAGGGGACAATCGGCCGTTTTATCCCGTTATTGCTAAAAGTGGCTGGCGTTGCAATGCTAAACAGCCTCTACCGCAAAGTCAGCGAGAGAAGCACGCTCGCGGAGAATCACATGCTGAAGAGCGACTTTGAATACTCCCTTGTATTGAAGCGGTTTGTCTTCATGTTTATTTCTAACTTCTTATCCTTGTTTTACATTGCTTTCTGGAGATTCAACCTGGAGCTGCTGCGGATCAGACTGGTTGCAATTTACACTATTGACGAGATTAGAAGAGTTGGAAAGGAAAGCATCATCCCCTACATCCTGAAACGAAGGCAATTAAAGCCAAAGGCGAAAGCTGAAAAAACCCCACAGGAAGAATTGAAATTGGCTGAATACGTGCAAAATAAGATCGTTGAGGTGCATTGTCCTCAATTCCAAAGCTTCGTTGAGTATATCGAGATGGTATTTCAGTTCGGCTACGTGTGTCTCTTTGCCGCGGTGTTCCCGTTGGCAGCGCCGCTGTCAGTGCTGTTTAACTACATCGAAATGAACAGCGATTTCTTTAAGATTAAGACTAGCTATCGAAGGCCGATTCCTCAGAAATCTGGAGGTATTGGGCCTTGGTTTAGGATTCTTCAGGTTATGAGTATCCTCTCAGTGACGACAAATACAGTGATACTGACGTTAGGGCAAGACAGCGTGTTAAATTATATTACTGGGCTCGCTCGAAAAGAGGAAAGAGGCGAAGGGAATCTGTCGGTCTTGGAATGCGAGACAAATATAAGGAATTCGGTGATATTGTTCTTTTTCACAGAACATGCACTCATGCTCACTGTCGTGATAATGTGGACGACAATTTCGTTGCTGCCAACCTGGGTAGATGTTTACCGAAAGCGAAGGGCTGCGAGGGCCAAAACGTTCTAAGAGAGAGCCTTTCGAGTGGCTTTCATTGCTAATTTTCATATTTTCAGATTGCTAAGGTAAATAAGATGAATTAAGAGTGAATTGAATTTTATTTTTTCTTTTAACAAAAAATCCACGAAACCTTTGCAACAATTATCTTAACATAATATCTTTGATCGGCAGAATTGAAGGGTAGGAAGTTTTTGTTACGAGAAAAGAATTATTCTTTGTTAATAGACAATTTATGTTATTACAAAAACGTGTAAAATTAGACGAATCATTATTGTTTAGCATTGGACAACTTTTGGAACAGCTGCAAATAAAAAAGGACAATAAGGTTTGGTTCAATTGAAGGAAAAAAGTACCTGACTGTTGAGATTTTGATAATTGGCGAGTGCTTCGTCATATTTCGCTTTAAGTGCATCGACTTCAGAGATTTTAACTGTTAATTCCTTGCTCTTCTGCAACAATTCCTGGTTATTCTTTTCAGCTTGCCGTTGATAGTCTTGATTCGCGCTGGTCCTATGGATGGAATCGTAAGTTACAGAGTAGCACGACAAGTAATTGAGTACAATTCCTCAATTTGTTTCTGTAGAGTCTCAATTCGATGCTTCTCCGAGCGGAGAGGGTCTTCGCCCTGGCTGCTTCTTACCTGGCTCTGCTTCATTAACTCTTTCTTTAAATTTTCATGCTAAACATTCGATTTCCCGGTTTATTAGCACCCCAATACGACAATTAACTATTACCTCTTTCATAAGGTGCTCATATGCGACTTTCCTCTCATTAATCAACTCGTATACCTTCTCGAGCTCTTCTCTGTAATTATTATTCATTTGTTTGAGCTGCTTGATCTGACTCTGATCAATTGCTCTCTCCGCGCCGTATCTGATCGCAATTTGTTTAATATCCTATCGTAGAGATGATAATCAGCAAACGTTGATGCATAGACATAAAGCTTACAAAATTATTTGATTTGAACAGCTCTAGCTGCGCTTTCAACTCCGCATTCTCAGCTACCAGAGGATTTTCGCCGCCAACAGCCACATGTCGATTCAATTCATCGACTCTGCTTTGGAGGTCCTTCTTTTCTTGAACAAGCAGATTCAAATTCGCCTTAAGCTCGTTGATTTCTTCCTCTTTGGCTGTGATAGTCTGTTGTAACTGGGTTAACTGTGTCTCATATGAGGTTCTCTCGGCCGCGAATCTGATTTGATAATCATTGACATCTTGCTAAAAAATCAAAAATTCTTAGAGCCGTACAGAGAAAAAAGACGTACCAAGTTTGATTTCTTGTAAGTCTCAAATTGAACTCGTAAATCTTCAATCTCTTGAGCACGTGTGACTTCTAACGTTTGGAATTTCTTTCTCCATTCTTCTACTTCTTTCGTTTTTCCTTGCAAAACATCGGTCAATCTTTCGATTTCGGCATTCAATTTCTGTAATTTCTCTTCTGAGTCTATTGCCCTCTGGCGAAGATTATTCATTTCATCTTCGATCATCTTCGCGTTTCCACTCTATATAGAAAATGCGTTGATATTATTAATTAACTGAAAGGGAGGTTATTTATTACGACAGTGTTTTGATATTTGAGATTATTTTGTGTCATTGTTTGCACTTGAGCTCTGAGTTCTTTCACTTCTTCTGTTTTCTGATTTAACGCAGCTGAAAGAGCCTCATTGTCTCTAACCAACGTCGGAATCCTAGCCTCGAGCTGTTGGTTGTACTCTTTCAGTACCTGAAACTCTCGATCAATCATTTTGAGATCATTTGTGAACCGTGCATTAGCCTCTTTCGCCAGCTCCTCCTAAAATTGATAATTTTCATTGATTTCTAAAAAACCCCAAAAACTATATATTTTACGATCTCCTTTTGGTGAAACTCTTGCTGCTTGGTGATTTGAAGGTCTTTGGACTCTAATTGCGTTTGGAAGTTTTTCAATTCGCTGAAAAGATAGTGGTTATCATCTGTTAACTTCTTATTCATCGCCTCCAACTCGGTAATTTTCGGAATCAACCGCTCGAATTCTGCCTGGTTTTTCTTCAACGCTGCCAGTTCGCTGTCCTTCTCTTGGAGCAGAGAAGCTAGCTTCTGGACCTCAGCACTCTGTCCCTCTGCATCCATAGGAGAATCGTCAAATCCTGAGCTTTTCTCCCTCAAACCGCTCTCCTTCGCTTTTTTTCTCATCAGTCCGTTTAATCGATCAATTTCAGATTCAAGAAGCTTGATCGTGCCTTTTAATTCTTCCAAATTAGCTCGAGTAGCTTCATTTGGACTCGAAGCCTCTTCTCTTAGTCCTGTCTGCGGTTTTCCTCGCTTTGCTTGCTCAAGTTCTCGCTGCAGTTTCTCCACTTCAGCGTTCTTGAGAGCCAGCTGTTGATGTATTTCTTCATTTTCTCTCATCATGCTATGAACTTTCCCTTTGACATCTAACGCCTCTCGCAGCTCTTTCTCCCAATGAGAGAGTGTATCCTTTAGCGATACGTTTTCATCAGTTAGCTGTCTAACCTGCCCTTTCAGATCCTTATTCTCTTGGTCCAGCTTCCCGAAATTCTCTCCGAGATCAGTTGTGGACTTTGAAAGGTTGCTTAGATGCTTGAGTTGGGCTTTCAAGTCTGTGTTTTCTTTTTCAGTATTGATAAGATTTTCATTGACACGTTCCAACTCCGTAGCCAGCACGCCCAATTTGTTTTCGAGCTCAGGGACGTGAGAAGCCGAGCTGTGTGTTTTGATCACTAATTGTTTCAAGTTTTGGTTTTCTTGGTCAGCCTCCTGCAGCAATTTTTGAAGTTTTTGGGTTTCTTCGGCGAGTTTCGGGATCTGCTCAGCGATTTTGTTCAAGCCTTCATTTTCTTTCTGCAACGTTTCAATGACCTTGTTCAGTCTGTCATTTTCGTTCGCAAGCTCAAGGGATTTGTTCTGGATGTCCTCAATTCTGCTAACAACGTTGCGCGTCTCAGCAATCTTATTTTTTAATACCTCGTTCTCTTGTGCTTTTTCCTTCAGTTTTTGGTTTAAGCTATCGATCTCGGCCTGAGCATTTCCATTTTCTCGAGAAGACAGTGAGCCCTTATCATTCACAGCTTTTTTGGAATCTGCTTGTTTATTATCTGCTTCTGAGCCCGGTCTCCCTGTTTTCCCGTTTTTATCCGCTGTCATTGATTTTAATCGATTAACTTCCCGATCAGCTTCAGCAAGAGACTGCTTAAGAGCCTCATTTTCTTTTTTCAATTGCGCTAATGCATGACTATCACCAGCCATTTTCGAATTTCCATGAGGCTTTCCCTGCTGCTTTAGCAACTCATTTAAATTCTCATTTTCTTGTATTAACGCGTGGCATTTGTCCTCGAGCAAATTCACTTTTTCAGCGACCGATTGAATTTGATTAATGTTGTTTTTAAGTCCTTCGTTCTCTTGAGCTAGAACCACAAACGCGGACTTCAGCTCCTCAACGTACCTTTGTAAATCTAAATTCTCGTTGTTTCTTTCAACCAACGTTTTCGTGAGTTTTTCACACTGGTTCGTTAAGTCATTTAGCTTTTGGATCGTCTCAGGACGCGGCTTTCCTTTACGTGATGAAGCTTCGCCATTGAGTTTTTCGTTTCTGTGTCCATCCTCAGAGCGGCCATCTGGCATATCCTTTTGCATCTTGCGAAGGGCTTCATTTTGATTGTTAGCTTCATTTAACGCTATGCTCAATCTTTCAACTTCGCTCAGTAGCAATTTGATACGCTCCTTGTCCTCATTCTTTGGCAGTTGCTGCTGCTGACTGCTCGCATGTTTCTTCAAAGTCTCGCACTCATCGGATTTCTCCTTGATCAGGGCGTGAAGACGTTCAATTTCTTTCTTCGCAGCCTCAAGATCTGATTGTAGAGCTCCCTGACGCGAGGTTTCTTTGGATTGTAGAGCGATCGTTTTAAGATCCTCAATTTCTAAATTCTTCTCGGCTAAATCACCGGCGAGCTTCCGAATCTGATGTGATAACTGCAACACCCTGTCAGGATAACCTATTCCAGCGGCCTTTTCGAGATGACCACGGAGTTGGCTATTCTCGATGTTAACTTCTCTGAGAACTTGATTCAAACGCTCGTTTTCCACACCAAGCAACTGCAGCTTGTTATATAAATCCTGATATTGAGTCTGGGTGATCGGGGTAGCTAATGACATTAATTTTGACTATGAACTGCGGGTGTTCAAGCTTATTAGAAACGAATTGTATCAAATTTTTAATCAATATATATCTCCCTTTTATCGGTTAGATTTATCTTTTGAAGATAGTCCTAAAAGCCCCAAGAATAATAACTAAGACTTGAAAATCCTGTTGGTGTAGACTTCTAACATATTATTAAGAGCAGAACTGAAACGCTATTTTTCGCAGATCATGTTTAGTCAGAAAGGTGAATTAGCTTATGATTGACTATTCTTAAGCTAATCGGTCTAAGATGACATACAGAGTGTTTTTTCGTATGGTATTACATGGAGATTTAGACAATGAAGAGCCTTGAGCGGAGGCTTAGAAGCGTGACCTTCTAAAAATGCCCGATTTTTCGGATCAGCTGAATGAAACAAAATCGTTAAGAGGCGCGTTAAGTTATTGAAAAAGTTACCCCAGTGAACATAGGAATGTATGGAACGAGCGAAGGGGTCGGTCTGAATGGTCCGATTCCATTGAGCGTGCTGAATCTGGCTTTTTGAGCGGTTTTTCTTCCCTTGTTCATTTTCATTTTGATTTTGAAAAGTTTCGGTATTTTTTCAGGTTGATCAACAGGTTGTGGATGGTTTTCATAGTCTATGCAAGACGTTTATTGAAATCTGGAAAAAATCAAAGGTTTTTTTTACATTTATTTGGGTTGGCGAGATCAGAGTAACCCAAGCCGAGGTCATAATCTTCCATTGGATCGATGACGTTCAGTTTTGGGAATGGATTAATTGGTTTCAAGCTAGGAATGAGCACCTGTTGAGGACTATACATAACCAGCTGTGTAACTAAAAGTCCATGGTTGCTAAACTTACTTTTCTCTGACACGCTGAATCAACTCATCCATAGTTCTGGGGGCTTTATCTTCAACGTCATCATCGACTTTGATGCCTCTTGATGCAATGTCAATGGCGTCTAACTTGGTGAGAACGCGACCCTGTTCTCCAGCAAACGCGAAAGCGTCTTCAGTTTCTCTTCTGATTTTGTCTCGAGAAAGATTAGTGTTTTTCTCTAAGAGCTCTTTGAACTCTTGTGGGTTAGTGGGCTTCATCACTAAAATCATGAATATTGAGAGACAAGGTGCGTGAGATCAACATACAATCCATCCATTCATCGAGTTTTTTCTGACGTTTCTCTATCACCTCTTGGAACTCAGCTGACTGAAGTTTCCTTTTGATAGCTGTTAGCATGATTTAATTGGAATTGCATTTACTGATTGATAATCTCCTCATCATCGAGAAGAGTCTTATCATTCTTGAGGGTTTCCTTCGACACAATACCTTGTTGAGCAAGGCGATTGAGCTTCCTGAAGACGATTTCTCTCTTAGTTGTAGGAAGTCTTTTGACGTCTGCAGTCTTTGGGGTAACAACACAGCAAATAAATTAAAAACCCATGAATAACAATGATATTTCTTACGACTTCATCCAAATGCTTTTGTAATCTGTAGAATTCGCGAGACCTTTCTTTAATGTTTGAGGGCTAGATTGTTGAACATTATGCTCTATAGCTGGAGAAGCGAGGATTACTATCTCGTCGCTTATCAATTTTTCTTCATCAGTTTGCTTTAATGCAATTTGCTTTTGGATCTCATTCTGGGCCTTCAAGGCTCTGATGGCCATATTTTCCTCTTCTTCAGCCTTGATTCTTGCATATCTGCAAGAAAGTCAGCGTTAATCTCCATTAAATAGAGCCAAATTACTCGCTTTTCAAGGGGCCAAGTCTTTTTAATGGTCCATATTCAGTTTTTCTAAGACCAAAGCCTCTCTCCTTCTTCTGATAGTGATTTTTCATACCTAACAGCGACAATAAGGACTCTTTCAATAAACCACGGCTGAATACCATAAGGAGTGTAAGGACGTGGCATGATGTCAGCATAACTTAATAATCGTTGCACTGCTTTACTTAGGACCGCACCGTGCTGTTTTTGCTTTTAGAGACCTTCAATTGAGCTGAAAACTTACTGCGAGCCAATATTTAATCCTCTGCTTGTTGAGAACGACTGACCTTTGTACTGTTTTGGCAGGTCTCTGAATCCACATTCCCACTTTTTCAATAAATCTTCCTTTAGGGTTCGTATATGACCCCATCACCACGATCCACCTATGCGCATTGTTATGAGGAGCTTGCTGAAGCGGTATACCAGTATCTGTGGTTTTTCCAGCCATGATCTTGGAGTCTGATGATCGTTCTCATACTTACAAAAATCTTTTCAAGAAATTTTAATTTGAGGTAGAATGAAAACCCCAAAAGAGCTCTGCGCTCTGCGTTCTCAAAAAAGACACTAATTTTTTTGTTCAAATCGGCTGGTTTATTGCTTATTTTTAAGTTGAATCTATGCAAACGCTACACGAATGAATATGAGAGCATGCGAATAGGTAATACAATCAATCTCATAGACTTTTTTCTTGCGATAAAAATAAGGCTGTTTAACACTCCTCGGGCGAAACAATCGCCTAAGGCGACACAGATCGATGCTTTCTTAAGAGACGAGGGCGGAGGCGGTGGCAGAGTCGCTATTATTTTTTTTAAAAAAAAATGAGTTAGCATTATTAGCAAGGAAATATGCGGGTTTTACTATCTCCAGTTTGGTGGGAGCTTCTTGGAGGTTCTGTAGTATCTAGCGAGTCTGTGGATTCTGGATTCGATCAAAATGAGTCTGAATTTGGAATCTTTGTCCTTTCTGAATTTTTCCAAATGCTTTCTGACGGAAACAGCCTTCTTGATGAGGTTGTAGAGATCTTCTGGGATTTCAGGAGCAGCACCTAGATTTCGAGGATAGGTTGTGAGAAACAGAGGTGAGTTGAGATGATGTACCATTTTTCTTCAAGATTCTCAAAATTTTTCTTCCGGTCAAGAATCTAACTTGAGGAATGGCGTGTTGGTCTCTGAGGATGACACCAATTTGACTTGGGCTCAAACCTGGAAGAGGATTACTGTGGAGTGGTGTCATAAGCGGAACGTTTACCCTTTTTGGCGAGCTTAATAATAAGTTCAACGACTGCGGCAGGGGTGATGGTGGTCCATTTTGGTGGCTTTCTTCTGAAAGGGAGGGCTGACCCTGAAATACCCTTACCTTGAGAATGCATACGTCCCATGTTGCTATTTCGGAGATATTACTTAGATATTTTCACTCTTTTATTGTTTAACCAGAGGTTTATAAATAGATTGAGCACTCTATTCAATTAATCAACAGAGCAAAGATCCTTTTTGGAGTTTAATCACGAGGAAAACTAAATTTTTTAGCTAATGTGTAGATAAGCTGGAAAAAATATCATTCACTTATTTTCACTGTTTTTACAAATTTAGAGGACTGTAAGTGAAACAAATTTAATATTTCACCTGATATTCTCATTATAATCACATTACACTATGAGTGAATTTTCTGTTTGTAGAGAGGAGGCCTTTCAGATCGATTTCATCTGGAAATATTAACTGACACGCAGATATCAGAAGTGTCATTTTGTGAGTTGAAAATCTCCTCACAAATTATGGAGTTATCGGTCATTGTTAAAGGTTTGAAGCGATCAATTTGTAATAACGAACAATCAGTTTGTCCCCTGATGGCCTTCTATAATTTTACCTTCAGAATCTTTCTTCAGTCAGTCTATTGAGTATTCATCAATTCCAAGAAAATGTTGAATTATGAAAAGAAATCAGTCTCTTATAATTTCCCTTGAGTGATGATCGGAAACCCCAGCCAATTCCCACAAAAGTGTTGCGTTCAGGATTTAGGATTTCAATGCGAATCGCTCTCAAATATTTAAGCTACTACTTGTTCGTTAGATATAAAGCAATTTGAAATCAAATTTAATAATCAAATATCTCGTTCTGATTAATTCAAAAATTTACGACAGAATGGAACCTTACGAACAAACAGAATATTCAGACTCTGCTATCAGCGTGCTCCCTCCAGGTTTTGAAAGGCTCGAGAACATGGTATATGGCTATGTGTATGTGAAAATCGGAAAACTGCTGTGGCTTAAAACTGGAGGAAGCTACAGCATGGCGAATTCGAAAATTAAAATGAAATTCTGGGGCGAAAAAGGCAACGGAAAGTTCTTACGCTGCTCCAACGCCGGAAACGAAGTTTCTAGATTTCCCACGGAAGTGAAGTACGAAGTCCGCTGCTCTTTAGGACACTTTCAAAAATATCTGCAAGACATGGCAAAATTGAAATTACATGTTTTGGATTCAAGAAACGATAAAGCCCTTGGTACCGTGACAATCAACTTGTTGTTCTTCCTCAAGAAAAGGTAGTTTGTAATTCAATGGATTGGTAGGCTCATAAAATATATATGTGTATAGTAAATTGGCCGATGATGAAGTGTCTCCAATCGAAAATCTGAGTGGATCATTCCCGATTATGAAATTAAGCAAAGCATCTGATGCTGGAAACGAGCAAGGAGAAAAGATCGGCGATCTTGAAGTTGAGGTCCAAGCGCTGTTTGCTAAACCGAAGAAGGTGCAACAACCAACAATGCCAGCTAATACGAATGCTACGAGAGGTATGCATAAATTTATTTTTTTCCCATGTGCTGATTTCGAAAATCACAAGCTCGCTCTGCTGACTCTCCCTCCAAGCACCTCAACTCATCGTTTATGATGAATGAGATCAAGGCGCAGCAAGCTAATGTCAGCCCAAATCAGAAAGGAGGACTTATACCCAGCGATCTCTATGCCGACGCGCAACCCAAGCCGCAGCCTTATTATGAAAGAGACAACAGAATCCCTCGGTCGCTCGTGCCTCAGCCAGAGGACCAAGCTTACAGACCTGAAGCTTTTTCTGGTGCCAAGTCCCAATACCCAAGCCAATACAACACCAATGCTAATCTCCAAACGACAGCCTCTTTCTCCGGAGCTGCTGGAGCGGATAATCGTGGAACGGCATATATGAGGCCGAGCCACAGTGAAGACAAGCCGTCTCCTGTGAAATTAGAGAGCTACAAAATCGACGATATATTGCAGAGAACTAAGGAGCTCGAGAAGAGAATGCTTAACTCTGAGCGCGAGAGGATTGAGCCTCCACCTCGAACTAACCCATCAGCGTTATTTTCTGTAACTAATCCTGTGCGATCACGTCCTTACATGGATTCTATCTTTCCGAGAGGCCCTATTCTCGAAGATTTTCCAAACGTTGATTTCGACGGCACTGAAACCGGAAAGCTCGATCAAAGCGTTGAACTTGAGCGCGCGAAGCTCATGATCGATGAGGCGGCTCTTATGGATAACCGAGCGGAGCGAGGCCGAAGCGGCTCGCCTGAAAGAGGCAAGAAGGAAGCTCGCAATGCCGAAGGAAAGAGCGAAATAACCTTCAACGACATTGATGGCTTAAAGCTGAATATCATAGAATTCGAATGCGATAATGAAACTCTCAAGACTAGACTCAAAAGCGAGAAGGTCGCGCTTGAAGTTTCTTTGCCTGTTGCAGCAGGCGCATCTCAAGAAGGAGAAGAAGCGCTGTTTGATACCTCTCGTTTCTTCGCAAAGAAGAACATCGACAACGTTTGGTATTTTAACAATGAACTCGCTCAGGCTCTCAATCTCCAAGAAGGAGATTTCAAAGCGCTGATAAACGCAGGAGTTAAGTTCAAACTGCAGCTCAACACAATCAACCCACGCACAAATGATACGATCACAATGATTTTGGCAGAAGGGGAGTTTTCCTTGGAAAAAGTCGTGCTCAGTCCAGGGTATTTCGGAAGCTTCATGGTCCCGTTGAAGACGAGAATCCCTCTCAACGCTGGAAAAAGCGCTGAAAAGAAGGCACCTAAAAAAGCCACAAAGCAGCCAATTGTCAAGACAACGAAGTCATCGTCTGAATTGAACCTCCTTGAAACGGAATCAATCGCCGGAAATCTAACAATTAATTGCCGATTGACGAGCTCAAAGCACGAAGATACTCGCGTTATTGGCGGTAGAAAAGAAGAAACAGCAAAAACCGTTGCGCCTCAACAACACTCTTACCTGCCATTACAAATGATGCTTTATATCGAGCGAATCCCAAAGATCATTGAGCGAACCCAACTGGACTTCCCATTCAGAAATATCTACGTGAGCTATAAGATCTACGGAACTAATGAGACCATCCGCAGTGATATCCGTTGGAAGACTAATGCGCCATATCTCGATCACCAGATGGTGTTCCCTCTGTCTCCAGAAGCAATAATGAAAATGGTAATTTAAATTTTTCTTATCATACGATCTAACCCTATTCCATAGGATACTGTGCCCTTTGTCATCGAAGTCTGGGATAAATTTGAAGGCGGAAGAGACCAGTTACTGGGTCTTGTCAAATTGAACCTCGCAAGAGTTAAGCAAGCGCTCTATGACGCGCAGAGTGGCGAGGTGAACATGTCGTATCTCAGCACCAGCGCCTACCCTCTGATGGTCTACGATGAAGGCCTCCCCATCAGAGACGTGAAAAACACCGTTGAAAACGGTATTATGCAGACGATACTCGCTGTTGGAACTCCAGCTCAGCTGAATAAATTTGAAACCCGACTCAAAGAGAAGAGGAGCTCCTACGCTGAAGTCAAGGAAAGGAGACCTTACGAGCCATCGCCCATAAAATCCCCGATCAAGTCACCAGCATCCAAGAAGGACCTCGTGCTCGAGCAAGAGTTGCCAAAGGAGGAAGAAGAGAACGAAGAGGAGAGCAGTGAAATCATCAGCGAAAAACCAAAGCCTTCGCCTAAAGCAACCAAGAAGAGGAACGTATTGGAAGAATTAGAAACCGAAGACGACTTCTCTAGTCCTGCAGTTACGAACTTCGAAGCTGTTGTATCGATCCTTGAGCGATTTAGAGTGCGTAAAGGATTCAATGACCCAACGTTTAAGCAATTCATAAGTCAATCGGAGGCCGTATATTCGAATGAGGATATCGCGACTCTCCTTCTGGACTTGAAGTATGGATTCAGGCCGAGATACATAAAGAAATTCATCGAAACTCTTGACTATCCGAACTCCGGGTTCATCAGCCGAGAGTATTTACTTGGAAGCTTGAAGGCATACTTCCAGGTAGAAGAGCATCTCCGCGACCAAGTAAACAAAAACGCAAAAGTATTGGACACTGCAATCAAGCAGAATGACATCAGCATCGCCTCTTTAGAAGCTGTACTCAGAAGCAAGAGCAAGGGGTATCTTTCTACGACTCAACAGACCGTCCAAGACGTGTTCGAACAGCGCGGCATCCGCATTCCCGAAGGAACGCTTGATTTTATTTTCCATATGCTTGATCATAACCAAACCGGCACAGTGTTCATCCCGGATTTCATCGACTTGCTTAAGGCTCTCGATCTTAATGGAAACTTGGAATTCCTCAGTGCAAGGCCGTGGTTCTTCGCTCAGAATGTAGCTGACACAATAAAACGCATGTTAAAGAATAAGAAGGAGCTCACTCGCAGCGAATTAGAGCATGCGATCCAGGAGACGCTGCATGATGAGACCGACGTTACACTCGACGGCGCTATCGAATTGTTCATTCGATTGGGCGTCCAACTGTCTTTCTTTGAAGTCTTGTGCGTATTCGAAGCCATTAAGCGCGAGTATCAAATCGTCGATAGGAACGAGAGACTTGCTTCAGTGCTTTCGTTAAAGGCACTTAACAGTTGGTTGAAAGACGCTGTGGAGCATAAGGAAGGTGGACGCCAGAACGTGCTTGATGATCTGAGAGCCTCTGTTGACAGTGATGGTATTACAGAGCTGGCTAGAGCGCTCAACTCTCCGAAACGTGAGGAAGAAAGGCAGAGACATGACGATATCCCCGAACGCCCTGAAGAGCACAGCGAGAGAAGCGGCTATCGCCCAAGAAGCCCTCAAGGAGGCAAACAAGATCAAAGGATCATCCAAGAACTGAGAGAACAACTCGAGAGAAACCGTAGAGAGGAACTCGAAGCCCGTAAAAAACAAGAGGAGCTTCTCGCTTCGCTCACCCAGCAACTACACGGGACTCGACCTGAATCGCCTGCTCGCAATATCCAGCCTCAGCAGAAACAAGAAGAGAAGAAGATAGAAGAGAGGAAAGTCGAGGAGAAGAAGATCGAGGAACCTATCTCTGAGTCAAAATTCGGCGACAGGAAACTATTCAATAGAAGACTCTACAAACATTCGATCAAAATTGATGTGCACCAGGTAGGCAACCTGAACCTGCCTTCGTCGCTGAACACAAGCAAACTGCTTCTCCGCTATTTAGTGCCAAATACCGATGAGCAAGTGGAATCCAACGAATTCAGATACTTTAGCAACGAGAGAAATTACACTGTAGCAATGAGTTCAAGTCATTCATGGGTCCTTCCCGTTGGAGAAAATCTGGTCGATCAGCTTCAGAGCAGCGTAAACGGACTGCTTATTGAGCTCTGCTATGTTGATGGCATTACTAAGGAAGTAGTTGGGTACACCGTGGTCCCGCTCGAAGAAATCCATGAGCTGATTAACAAAGTCAATGACTCTCCCAAAGGCGCTGAGAACTTCAGTGAGATGAGCAAGATTTATTTATTATATCGCCATGGTAGCTACTCTACCAAGCGAACAATCGAAGACCAGAGTCCTGTAGTCGGCAAGATATACTTCGACCTTCGCTACGAGAGAGAGCATCCGCTTAATGACCAATACATCACCGAAGATATATATCATAAACGAGGATTGAGGGAGGAAGAAGGCAATAGACAAGTCCTCCTTGAGAGAGAGTACAGCATCCAGCGAATGCTACCAAAGAATGGGTTCCTCCACGTCTCATTCGACTCTCTTCAGAGCATACGCAAAGGAATAGACTATCTGAAACGCGAGAGCAATGATGTTGCTAAAGCGCTTGAAGGGTTCGATGCGAGCAGCTCGAGGATCAAGGTTAAACTGGAAATCTTCAAGCAGGACGAAGAGCTCTCAAATACTATCAAGCCGATTGAATTATCTCTTGAGTACTATAAGCTCAGCCAAACTGAGATCGCCCTAGACCATCAAGTTTCAGTGCCATTGCAAATGAGCAACGAAATTCTCGAGTACATCCAAAACAAGTTCGCTTACTTGAGCATCGAGCTGGAAATCCCGAGAGACACTGCAGCTTATCTCGTTGGAGAAGCCCAGATATCGCTCTTGCCGCTGCTAACTTCTCAAACAGGCGTTGCAGGAGAATTCGCCCTGAATAACAGTCAAGGCTATTACAGCGGAAGCGTGGAATTGAATATTAATTTCAACAAAGAACAAAGAATGGCTCGAAAGACAGACGCGATAAGGAAAGAATTGAAAGACAACAGCGTCTATAAACTCTTTATCGCTTTCAATGAGATCGTTAACTTCGGAGAGCTGAACGAAGCTGACCCGGGTGAAGGAATTCTCTTCTTGAATATGTCCTACGGAAGCGAATCGTTAAGAAGTCTCTTCTACAATGTGAATAAACGAAGCCATTTGATCGATATGGAAGACAACTACTTCTTCATAGACGTTGACCGCACGTCCGAGCTCCTTAACCGACAACTAGAAATTCAGCTCGTTGAGAAAACCAAGCCGAAGTATATCGATAAAGTGCTTGGGGTAACCACCATTGACCTCACGGAATTATTCAAGGGAGCTTTACAAAACAAGTCATATCACACAGATTCATTCTATGTAAGCTTCTGTGATCCTGATAATGCGAAAGTCCTTCGCAAAAGACTTGGCGTCAAGCTGATTGTCTTGAAGAGCGATGATAAGACTAAATTGGACAGAATCTCCAAGCATTTGAAGGAAATTGTGCAGTCTGAAAAGGCAACAGGACTCGCGGCGACATTGTTGAGAAAAGCCGACAAGACGAGATCTGTGAAGCTTCAGGAGGCTCAGTCAACGCTGCAATCAACTGCGAAACTCAGACTTCATGAAATCGACGAACTCACTTCCTTCTTTTCGCAAGACCGAGGAGAAGTTCCGATTGATGTCTTCCTCAGAGGAGACTATCATCCAGAGTTAATCTCAGGGAGAATTGATGAGGCGCAGACTAGACAGCTTTTTATGGTAATAATAATCACTTTGGTTGATCATGCTAACTAGAATACTTAATTAGGAATTTGCTTACTATGACTCGGAATCTGATGGCTTTATTGAAGAGAGCGCTGCGAAGCTGATCCAAGGAGTGATTAGAGATCAAATCCCAATCACAGAAGATGAAATCAAGCATTTCATCATCCAAGAACACAAAGGAGTGAACTATTTGGACACTAGGAAAAAGATTGGCAAGGTAATATCATAACGTCTTAGGGCACAGTTTTAATTGATTTATCTAATAGTTTGACTATTTGATCTTCCTCAGACGACTCTGCGACCATACTATCCGGTCCTTGAAACTGGATTCCTCTCGAATCCCAAGTGACACTAGACGCTTGCAAGATCATTTCGCTACAAAAATGTCATTTGGTGCACACACTCAAAACTACCGCAGCTCTCCTTTGAGATCGCTTGCATATACAAGACAACCCGCCGTGCTCAAGGTACCATTTTAATCTTTGATTACCAGTTGTCTTACAGCTCCTAATTGACAAAGTTAAGTGTATTGTCCGGCACCAATTTCAAAGCGCTTAACGGCGGAGTACCACCAACTAGCATTGTTCGATGCGAACGAGCTGAAAGCAGAGGCGATGATGCAAAACGCGTGATTTTTGAAACTCAAACTGCATACAGAAGCGATAACCCAGATTTCTCTGAGGTCACTAAGGAGATCAAGCTTGAAAACCTCATGCAAGAGATCAGAGACAATTACCCATATCTCGAATTCAACGTCTACCATAAGTCCTACAACCAAAATTACCTCGAAGAGATGCAACGCTACGAGCTCATTGCATCAGCAACGCTCCCTCTAGAACGCTACGTACAATCAGACGGCTCCATCAACATCGAAGAGAATCTCATTCTCCAGCCTAGGAAAACTCAGGCATCGATGACTCAGTCCAACACGTACCTCAAAGTTCGAATCACCAGCACTGTTGCAGAGGAAAGTTACCCTCAACCTCAACCACAGCACCATCAAGCGTCATTCGGTAGTTATCCTCGCAGAGAGATAAGAGAGCCAGTTATTGAGGAACTCCAGGACGTGCCAGACTACGAACACGATGGTGACTTCAAAAAAGAAACCATTGAAAATTTCCTCAAGACACTTGAAGAGGTGCGAAATTCACCAATTTTCCAAAGAGCCAGAGAATCTGTTCATGAAGATGAGCTTATGGACATGGGAATACAAGGACGGCTTAACTTTGAAGCAGAAGGCCTCGGCAGAAGCGGAGAGAAGTTCGATATCAAGACGATCAGTCAGAATATTGAAAATATTTCAAAGGCTATCAACACCTGGAACAGAGTCCCACTTGACGGAGGAAGCACGCTTCAACAGACAGGTGACAATCCGTTTTTGAAGAATCTCCATCATACTGAAAATCGATTCAAAGACAGAGGATTTGATCCTAATGTCAGACCTGTTCCTGATTTCGTGCCAACGGAAACCCTTAAAGACACTTCAAGATTTGCAAATGGGCTAAGAGAAGAAATTAAGCAGAGTGAGAAAGAAAATACTGCGGTTAATCCCCAGCAAAATGAATCTCCGAGCTCCAAAGATGTGACAGAGAAAACTAGCAGTAACCAAACTGGAGGATCAAAGCCGCCTCTAGGCACGAATTCCTCTACCAGCAGCGTGAGAAGGATCGAGAAAAAGTACGCTGGGTTTAAAGATAAAGAAGAGCTGTCTCGGATTGAAAGGATTATGAAAGCTGACTATTCTTCTTCCAAGAAATTATACGAAGACTCCAGCGATGACGATTAAGTCTTATTTAGTAACAGTGTTTTTTCGTTAGGAGCGGTTCATTTGAATGTATTTATTTATTGATGTCCCCTTCTCTTTTTTTTGTCTTATAGTTCTCAATATCTCACAGGAAATGATATTGGCTGAATACTGAATATTGATAAAGTGTCACAAATTCATCATCATCATTTATTTTTGAAATTGGTTTCCCTAATAAAAAAGAATTCAAGAAAAAACCTCACAGAAATTTTGGAATAGAACACCATAATTTTTCAAACAGAATAGAATATGCAAGAAACAATAGTAGAAGTAATTGATTATTAACAGAGATTGTGTTAATTGTGGAAAAACTAATAAAGATTTGTTTAAATCAAAAATAAGAAATTAACAATGCAACAGACTGCGGTTTGTTCAATAGTGGTAACTTCTCTTTCTGACGTTTCGATAGGCTTCAGAATTGGAAATATGAACCCTCGATTCTTAATGCGTGCATGTTTATAGACCATACTGCGCATAATTAAGGCTATTTTATGAAATACTTGCATTTTTTTTTGGTATGAAAGGTCTGCTTCGATTAAAACACAAATTCAAATATCTTTCTCTAGACTCATGCAGACTTTTTGCACCTGGCACTTGCCCCTGACTGAGAATGCCGAGGTTAAAATTGTCTTCACTAATATCCCATCGTTCAAAACAATAATTCACTAGATTCCTCTTGAATTTCATAAGCTTCACATCCACAAGTCATCTGCAATGTTTATTTTCCCAGTATCTTGATACTTTTCTTTTCGCATCTCCCAATTTGCCATTTCAACGACTAGGTTGTTAGAAAGTTTTTATATGCTATCCAGATCGCTCTCAAATTTTCAAGGCTCATGGACTAAGCAATTACTTTTCCATTGCCTGTTCCACTCTCATACCCCTCAAGATATTTTAAATTTTCTTTTTCTTCCAAGTGCGTGTCTTTATTAGATTATTTTATTAAATTACCAAGGAACGTAAAGATATGTCAGACTCTGATTCAGGTGCAACCGCAGTCAGCATTGCCAACCTTCAGTCCCTATTTTCTGAATTCACCAGAGCCTACAGCAGAAGAACCCACAAGAGATTGAAGATCATCGACTTGTTCTGCCTCTTCTGCGCCATCCTCTGCGTCATTCCATTCACATACTCATTGATCGTGGGTAACTTCCCTAAAAACGCCATGCTCTCCGCAGTATTTGCCCCTCTTGGAACCCTTATCCTGACAAGTAAGACCTAATTACCACCACAACCCTAATCATCTGCTTGAATTAGTCTGTTTGAGATTCCAGATCGACAAAGAGAGCAAATACGCAAATATAACCGAACAAAAAGCTTTCTATGAGTATTTATTTAGCATCATCACCTTCTTCTTTGCAATTATCAATTTCTTGGGTTAGTTCTATATCCAAGTTGCTGCATAGATATATTTGTTGCCTCCTCAGCCAGCTGAATCTCAATTGCTCATAGATATTTTTACATGACCACCTTTTGCCTGGATTAAAGGGAAAATGCCAATACATACACAAATTAAATATCGAAAAGATCTGATTGCTAAAAGAATTTTCATTTGAGAGAAGTCCAAACAAATAATAGTTGCCTTTTAAGCTTTCTGAGCAAGAATATATATTAAATTGCTGCACCTGAGCCTAATACTCCATCATTAAGGTCTTTCTCGAATGGATTAAAGAGATTACTAAGATCTGTGTATTTGACGCTTTAGAAAGCTTGTTTGTATATCTATATCGATATGATAGGGCATTAATATACTGTAAATAAATCACCACTAGATATAAGTTTTAACCCTTTGAGGCCTCTACTTCTTCTTCAAAGTGTAAGCGATCGGGCTTTTACCTTTATTCACAAAGGGATCTAACGACGATAAAGCTTTAATTTTTCTGGTTGAATCAGTTTTAATAAAATTAGATAGATAATGGCAGACGACGCAAATAAAGTATTTCTTTGTCCCTTCCTCCCTCACTTATTGAGCAAAATTTCTTATTTTTCATAGAATCTTCAACATCTTCTCCTAGTCGACGCTCTTATTAAAGAGAAGAAGGAGCCATCGGACGCAGAGGTAAGGGCATTTGAATACCATTTGATTTTAATTGACTTAGCGGATCTATGATAGTGTGCGACAGCTCCAGTTTTTAAAGAATCTATTCTCTTCAGGAGATACAATAGAAACTGAAGACAACGCCATTGAGCTTTGCTATCAGATGAAATATGAAAAGCATTCTATGGGAACATTCGTTTTCAAAGAGAAGGATGAATCTAATGGCAAATTCTACGTAATACTCTCTGGCGAAGTCGGAGTAATCACCAACGCAAACCTCAAAAACGTATACGAGAAAGATCACGCACAAAGCGCAACCTCAAGGAAACCTTCTCTCTCATTTCTGGATACAGGCTCGCTCTCTGCGCGAATAAAGGAACGTTCAAACATTGGAAGCGGACTGACAAACATCCAAGTTGACATAAGAAGGAACCCGCCATTTTCGCATGGACCTATGTTAAACGGTATGTATGGAGTCACGAAAAAGCTGATCTCTACTCGAAAATTTGCAAAAAAACTGGGAAAGAAAGTGCAGAAAAAGCATGAGAATGAGGATGATATTAATAAAGTAGACCTGAAGGATGGTTTTGCGCAACTAGTCCACAGGTCGGGATACGGCGAATTGAGGCATATTCTGAGAAAAGGGAACTATTTTGGTGATGCAGGTATCTTTTGGTTAGAACACTTTGAATTCAAACGAACTATGACATAGCCTTGACGGAACCTGGAGCAGTGAGATCTGCAAGCATCTTATGCAAGACAGACTGCGAGTTTCTTGTGCTTGATCATCAAACTTTCAACAGTTTCGTAAAGAAGGGGCAGCAGAAAAAAACCGACTTTCTTTGGAAATCGTTTTCTTTTCTTAATCGAGTCTCTTCTTCGCAGGTGAAGAACTTGATTTTTTACTCTTTCAAGGTAAAGTCTTTTTTGATTTATAACTGATGTGCTTATCCTCTTTTCTGTTTCAGAGTACAGGTTTTGCCGAGGGAAACGTTGTCACCCTTGAGGGAGCTCCTGCTACAATGCCAATATTCTATGTTATCGAAAACGGTGAGTGCAAGGTTGAGAAAATGATGAGCATTGATGTCCGTCATCCATTCAACAAAGAGCTCATTCGAAAAGAGCGGCGATGGGTTACGGTATGCCATATTGCGCCCGGCACGATCGTTGGCGAGGAGATCCTCCTTCAACCGGATGGAGAGGAAGTATACGAATATAAAGTCACAGTACAATGGGAAATATTAGCTCTGCCTAACAGTTTTCAAATGCCAGGTAACCTCGAAAAAGGCGTCAATGTTTTGGATTGAAAAGAGCATATTCCTGGGGATACACCCAGCGTTAGAGGAGCAGCTTCGAAAGTTCTATGAGATCAAAAAGCAGCAAAGGAAATGTATTTTTGATGAGATTGTCCGCGAATACAAAGAAACTATATCCAAATACTTCACTCATGATAAGAACCCGTTTTTGTCAGAGTATGGAATGGTAGCGAAAATGCTGAATGGAGCTTCGCTCAACCAACTCAGCAAGAAATCGACTTCTAAAAGAACAATGATACACTCCTCGCTTTCTCCCAGGAATCTGACTGCTAGTAAGACCTCGGAGTCCGATAAGAAAACTGATGATTCGCCGAAGAGCGTCATGTCAAAAAAAGAATTCAATTTCACGAGAAGTAGCTTGTTTGTGCAAGGTACGCTATCGCCTCGAAGTGATTATGTTTTGGCCGATTTTAGTCCAAGTCCTCAGCATAACGCGCTGAAGGTGGGTACAAAACCTGGTTTAATACCTGTAATATATTATTATCGTGATGATCAGAACCCTGAAATTGTGTTTTTTTTATTTGAATGGTATTATAGGTCAAAGGCACGCTGAGTGACACTCTGACACAGCCGAATTCAGCGAAACAGTCAGATTTCTCATGGTATCATCCCAGAAGAATCACTCTTGATGATGAAGATTGCCAAAAAGAAAAGGAGAATCAACACGAATTGGACGCAGAAAAAAATTTAGGACTGGCTTTAGAAAAAATTGAAAAGGAAAATTCAATTCTAAATCAACTGAAACGCACATCTAAAAAACAAGAAAAAGAGTACAGATTTATTAGAAAAAACAAAAAGGAGACATCAGATCTATATTCAGAGACAATCCGCGAGTCCACTCAAGCGTTAGCACGAATGGCTTTCATTGATCAGTTTAAAATTTCTGAAGAATCCCCAAAAAGCGATGACATTCGCGCTCATCGCTTTGCCTTTTCTTATGGAATTTCTAGTCGAAATGAAGAAATTACCAAGATGAAAACGTTGGGCCATGGCGTCTTTGCTTCCAGTCGAGGACCTAATTATTTAAAGAACCAGCATAATCTAGCTGAGTTTGTTCAGAACAAGATAATAGACCGCAAACTAACTATCCCAACTACGCCTGAACGTGATGCCCTTGTTGTGAAGGCCTCTGTCAATCAAGAAAACACTCCGAAGTCGGCTAGGGATTTCTATATTAAAGATCGCACATTCAGCAGTCCGAGCCTTCTCAAAGGCTCAGCCTACAAGGGAATGCAAGGAGAGACGGTTAGTCCTTTCGATTCAAACACATTGGAGAAATTGAAACTGATAGTCAGCATTAATAGTGAAGGTACGTCGAGAGCTCGTGCAAACACCAGCGCAGGGTCTCCAGACCCTTACAGGCAGCCACTATCAGCAAAGCAATCAATCAGTAGTCCGAGGTCTGGAGTTTCAATGGACACTTCCTTTAGAGCGATCCAACATCAACCGAATAACAAAACAGCTATCCTACACCAAAAGGCCGATCATTCAACCTCACAACAAGGGAATAGCAGCGATTCCATCTATAAATACTTGCTGCAAGCAAGCGAAAACAAGAGAAAATTATCTCGCAGCGGATTTAAGTCTCGCAATATAATGCAGAAATTGGCTACAACTCATACCTAGAAAAGAGCCCTTAAGAGACGAGATAATTTTCAATAGCAAATTTGGAACTAGGTAACTTTTTCATTATTCACGCAGAAAAACCTGTAAATAATTCGATGTTATTCGTTGTATGAATGCTAATGATGGAGTGAGTGTGTAGTAGCAAAACTAAATTTGTCTTTTGAACTTCTGAGAAGCTTCATTTAGCATCCGATGTGGAGTTGGAGTTCTTTTTTCCTAAAGATTGCCTCAGTAATTCATCCCCAGGATCCATTGCATATTTGATTGTTCCTTCTCTTGCGAAGGTAAAGTATTTGCTTTCATCTCTCAAAAAAAGATCAAAGACTTCTGAATTTGCGTTACAGCAGTCTATAGGAGTTTTCAGCAGTTCACAAACAATACCCATAACTAATAGAAAATTGATTTCAAGTAATAATAGAACAAAAAAGAACGTACATTTCCATATTGTTATAGCAGGACTCCACTGCTCTCTAGGTAGAAAACAATGAGAGCAAAGTGAGCCCGTCGAAGAGATGCTTGGATGGAAGATTTTAGTGATAAATTTGATTTGCGGAGGTTTAAAGGGATAGTCTTGTGGAAATGTAATTGTTATACTGAATATACCACCTTCGAATGGACTGTCTGACTAAAATATTGTTATAGGACCAAATGATTGTGGAGTTACAGGTCCTAAGAGGTATCCGGACCAGATAAATATGTTATCAGGGCTCTCCGGGGCTACTGTAAATCCTGTAGGTGGATCTTTTTTCATATCTGCTAACTCCTGCAAAAAAGGAGGATCAGACGTTACCTCTTTATTATACCTTAGCTATTCTTTTCGCTGCCATTTCGATAACAATGTTATTCTGGTGTAATTTCTGATTTGATGTTATGTGGAATATTTTTGTTAATTCAAAATTCTGACATCAATATTAGAGTATATGCTGCAAAACTCTGAAGCAAGGAAATTAAACTGATTTTTTATTCCAAGAAAAGCAAAGCGCTCTAGTTTCATCGAATCTTTAAGCAGTGAGTTGATTAGTAAATCTTACTATCGTCCATTTCATTACTGAAACTCCACTGACTGTTGTGATGCAAAGAAGAAGGGAAATGATATTTTCTTGAAGGACGCAAGTAAATACTACACGAGAGCAAGCGAGATAACATTGAAATACGCTGGAATATGGTGGAGGAGGACAGCTAACACTTTCAAGCTATTCACTCTGTTTTTTGTTTTAAACGGTTTTAAATTCGATACTTTCAGCGAGCGGATAGAGCTTTTTTTCCTACTCGCTGGACATGCAATCTCACTCATACGAATGATTAATGATTCAATGGTTACTTATGAGTAGTTAAATGACAAATAGCATTCGACACAAATGAATGTAATCAGTTGTTAATATAACCGATTGATATCTTTCAAAGCGTCTTCATATAGTCCTTCTTCAATCTTGGAGAAGTACCGGCCCATTTTTGACACCACCTTTACGCCACGTACGAAAAGATTGTATATATACTGTCCCTGTTTTGTATAATCGTTCGTAGGTTCTCTTTCAATTTTTATCTCCTCGGGACCGAACTTCTTTTCAAGGATATAAATGGGATCACTCTCCCAATAGTTTGATGAAAGTAGCTTCTTTAATTGATCATTGCAAATTACCCTCACCACTTCGATGGTTTCTGTCAGTGAAAACGCGTTATCCAGCAAAATCGCTCCGTAGAGCGCATATAATCCTTTCGTCCTGATACTTTCTCTATGTTTTGTGTCAGTAACTGACACACTCAACCTTGAGCTAACAACATCCTTGATCCGAGACAAATCTAACTTCTCGATAACTTCCTGCATTGTTGGACTCTTATTCGCCTGCCGCACGAAGCTTCTCGCCTTGACTATAGAATATTATGTGGATATAAGAGAGAGAAAAAAAAATGATTCATACGTTCATCAAATTCAGAATATGCGCGATAGAACTCTGCAGCAACGAGATTGTAGAGATTTTTCCCGAGGAAGACGAGGCGTTCATTCCCAATTTCACCCGACATTAAATTATTCAGTTTGCTAGTTTCATCTTTGATCATATTGTACGCATCGTCGTCGAAAGGATCCACATCTGTGAATTTTCTCATACCTTTTCTCTTTGATTTCTCGGTAGTAGTTTCTTTCCAGCGACCAAACCAACCTTCGAAAGTGTCCACCTCAAGTAACTTGTCAAAGTAGAGATTTGCAAAGCCGTCTGATATCAGTGCCTGGAGAAGGAGAGACCTATTTTTGAATTCATACCTCAATTTCGTCTCTAATTCTTGAAATATCCCACTGAAAGAATTGTTTTCCTCAAGCGTTAGGTTAAGAGCGGTACAATCGAAACTGATCGTGGATGTTGGGAACGAACTGAAACCGAGATTTGAAAGGATCCTCCAGAATTCCCCAAATCCATTCTTCGAGTCGAGATACACAAGAGCGCTTACTAGCTGTACAAACTTGAGACTCTGCTTCCATAACTCTGTGAAATCTGCTCCGTGACCAGCATACACAAATTCGTTAATTTCGTCAGTGTAGAAATGAGTAATGAACCCAGAATCCAGAGCCTTCTTGAAAATGGAGCTCTCGTTGAATATATGAGACTTTTGAATGCGAAGGAAGTTTAGATGGCAAAGCTGCTGGTTGAGAAAGCAATCGACTGAGAAAAAGAAACTCAGAAGGAGGTCACCAAGGAAGAAGAGTGGATGGTTTTTCTTACTGTCTGAAATTTTCAGAATGTCCAAAGCTTCAAATATTCTTTCCCAGGCTCTTTCCGAGAGGTTTCCCAATGTTGGAACCTCTTTGGTTTCCAAAGCATAATCATATCGGATTTGCTTCGCAAACTTCTCTGAGATCCACTGTGGAGGAGTGTACTTGTAAGTATACTTTTGCTTGTCATTCTTCTTGGTCAGCTGCGTATAAATTTCATAGCATTTCAGTTTTTTATTTATTTCTTGTAGGTACGATTTGAAGTCATCGATCTCTTTGAATGCATCAGCTTCAAGCGGGTGTGAGGTTAATAGTTGTCTTGGGATTCGATATAAGTCTTTCTGTATCCACAAAGTCACATTAATGAAATTTTCAGCGTCAAAGCCCAAACTATGGGATATAGCTTCTTTGTCACCGTTGTTGAAATAAGTTTTTTCAGCTGCCTCTTCGGTTTTTTTGAACTTATTAAACCGAATTAAATCATGAAGGATCAAACTCGTTGAAGCAGAATTGGCGATTTCAGTTAGGATTGTATTCAGTTTTTCTCTTGTTTGTTCGAGTACTGGATAATCCTCGCTTCTATCGCTGACAGGAGTGCTCAAAGTATTAGTGAGTTCCGTGTATAATTTAATTGAATTAAGGCATCTTTCTATCCTTTTTTTGTCGATAGCTTTCTCATGACTTTCAAAAAATGTCAAAAATGGAAGGTTTGGATCATCATTCTCAAATTCCCAAAATGAAAGCAAAGGAACTGAATCCGAAGTCTTGTGCAAGGCAGAACTTTTGAGTGTGAAATCTCCAAACCACTGGAAGAATACAAGGTCCTTATCTCTGCTAGTCAATAGCAAATACCGATGCAATGTGATGAAAGTTTTGTATTCTTCTTTGCTGAAGATAACTTTCTCAGCGTAGATAAGTTTCATTTCTGGATTGAACTCTTTAAGAGATTCCAGTATATGTTCATCGATTTTAGTCGGTAATACCATGCAAATTTTCTCATTCTTTACTTGATTTGAATTTAGTCCAATGTTACTAAGTAAATAAATATATCCAATGTAGGTGTCAGGTTGAACTCCTTTTAGGTAAGCTCCTATAATTGGGCGAGCAAGGACCCGCTTAGTAATCTTTTCGCAGATATCATTACGTTTGTCAGGATAGCATTCTGTTATTGCAGCGAGCATCTGCCAATTGATGACGTGGTAGAGTTCTCCCTGGAGTTTGCTGTTGAATTTTGAACCATAGTTCTGATTAATATACCCTTTCTCAATCAGCAACCAAGCCATCGACAAAGTTGCAGAGCCAATAGAATCCCTGTTTTTCGATACAATTTTGCCTATTGCCAAGCCAATAGGAGAATCTTTGGGCATTCTTAAGATAGTCAAAGTTCTCTTCCTACTTCGATAAGGGACATACGAGAACGTATAATATCTTGGTTTCTCTTCTGAAGAAATTTCAAAGGTATAATCTCGGATGAATTCCTGACTCCAATTCGTATTCAGCCGAGAATAGTCACCTGTTCCTCTCTCAATATATTCTAAGATCCTAAGTAATTATTTAAAATACTAAATATTACGGTGATTGCTCATCTGCTCCCTCAGATGCTTCATTGTAGACTCGAATTGGTATGGATCTGTTTTCGAAATATGGTTAGCCAGACTTACAATTTCTTTCACATATTCCTGAGCGAATAGAGTCCTATGCTCCCATGCTTTTACCTTTTATTCAATAAATAAGGGATAAGAAATTTCCAAAATTTACCGAATTGAGTGAAGTTAAAACAGCATAAGTTGATTTCGCTTGACGAGCTCTTCCTCTGAGTTGGACTATCTTCGTCAAAGATTGAGGTTCTTGGAAAGAAATCACGAGATTGCATTCCGGAATATCAAAGCCTTCTTCAACGACAGAAGTAGCCACTAACACATTGATTTGGCTCTTCCGAAACTTATCAATGGTCGTCATTTGGTCTTTGAAAGTGGAGGACACCGACAGTAGTCGCTTATGATTTATCATGATGTTCTCATCGAGTACTTTAGGTTTTCTCGATTTTCTATCTTCGAAGTCTTCATCAATTTCATCATCGCCGTAAGCTGAGACTAATTTCTTCTTTTTCTTGGTTTTACGAGCCCCGACAACGTATCCGCTTTTGATGGGAAGGTTTTTGTCCTTCGCGAAGCTGTTGATTACAAAGCTGACTAATTTCGCAAGGTATTTCCTTCCGACAAACACAATCGCAACATTTGATTTTTCTGGAGAAACCTTCGTCGCAAGAATATCCATAAGTTCAGTCACTTTTGAATTGTATTGCTTCTTCCTCTGCATCTCATCAATGCTTTGAAGCTTGTCCCTTAAGATCTCAATGATCTTGCATTGATTAAAGAATTTCTTGTTTTCTTCCGCCTTCAAATTCTCATCTTCATGGTACCACTCGTGATTTGTCTTGTTTGTGATATAGTCGAAGTAATGAGTCATTGCAAAAGTTCCTAATTGAAGCTAAGACCTCAGCCAGGCTTATTTATTCCTACCTAATTCTAAATAGATAGCAAGTAATTTGTTCTGAAAGCTTGTAATAATCCTTTTCAAGTCGGGATACTCATCTTTCGCATCAACAAACTGAAAGTCTCTAAATAATAATTATTAATAAGCGCTAGAATGGGTATTTACTTTCTTAGCTTTTCAAAAAACTTGATGAAACCTCCATCCGATTCACCATAGATTTTAAGTTGAGCATCATCTAGTTCCTTTACAAGCTGCATTTTGTCGCAAAGGTTTTGGAGTTCTGCAGATGATACGTCTTGAGTTTGGTCTTGCCATTTCTTTCCTTTCTTTTTAGAACGGTTTCGCGATTGAAGGTTTGGAAATTTCTTGGTATATGAATAACTGGTCGTGTAACCCCTTACGAGTGTTGTAGTCGTTAGCGTTCGCCGTGATTCTTCAACGAGGTCATCGTTCAGAATTAAACTGCAATCTAGCTGACTACATCTTTGTATTGCAAGTGTTATTATTACCGTCACTAAAGACAAAAGACATACAATTTTTCCACTTCAAGATTAATTTCTATCTGATTCTCAAATTCCCTTTTGATCGGAGTGGCAGTCAGACCCAAGATTCTTGGTCTTGGCTTGTATGTTGGAATGCTTTCATTTTTGTTAAAACATGTGCTGAGTGAGAAATTACCGATGATAAAATTCGCTCATAATCAACGAAAAGTAATGATACTCATTTGTCGCTTCATGACATTCATCTAATGCTATGAGATTCAGCTAATAAAAAATTAAACGATTATCGAAATTAATTAGTGTTACCTTTTCAAAAGTAATTAGTCCACGCCTCAGTAGTTTGAGGCATAAGCCAGAAGAGCATACCAAGATCACATTGTAGCTTTGGATTATAGGCTATTACATGGATTCGCTTTGTGTTCTGGAGGATAGACTTACATTGTTCATGTCTGGGATGGCTCCTTCATCCGACCCACCGTGCATGGCCGTGATCATCGTCTGTTCGCGCTCTTCTTGGGTTAGTAGCTGAGAAATATACTGGTTTATCTCGTTTTTTTGTTGCTCGACAATCGCTTGTCTGTCTGCTAGAAAGAGGATCTAAATTCATTAGGACATGAGTCAAAAAATATTTTTCAAAACATTACCTTAACAGGCTGCTTACTTGTACGAATAAGCCGTGCCATCAACAGGATCGCGACTACTGTTTTCCCGGATCCAGTCGGCATTACTACAATTTTATTCTTCTCAATACAACTTTCGAAAATTTGTTCTTGATAAGGTCGCGTTTTGAGTATCTTTCCTTGCGGGTCAATAGTCGGATGATGAAAAGATATAGTTGAAGACCACTAACAATATTCAAAAAAGTACTCTATTAAACATTTTACTTTCCCACTCATTGAATCCTCAAATGAAATATTCGATATTTCAATTCTTCCTCTGCTGGATGATTCCCAACTGCGATAAACAAGCGACTCTAGACTGGTCTTCTCGCTATCTAGAAATTTAATAAATGTAAAAATCATATAGATGATAGATGTTACTTTTCGACAGGATAGTTGGTGTAGAAGCCATTGAAGGTTGGTGTGATATCTCATTCTCGCTTCCCCGGCTGGAAAATAAGAATCGGAATTGGTGTAAACTCTTACTCAGAGATACTCATTTCATCAATAGATCTCGAAACCATTCAAAATTTCTCAAAATCTGAAATTATTACGTTTTACTTGTTCTTGAGAATTTATTCAGGAGATCACCTTTCTAGTAACTCAGTTTAGAATGAGTCTAATTATCAAAGTTCGAAAAAACAAATAATGATCCATTTTCTCACTTGGAGAAGTCCATTCAACAAAGTATTTAGAGGAGCATTTCATATTTAGACGCTTGACCACCTCTATCTAAATTCATGAAATTATATGAAAAAAATGATCCTCTTATTCTCCTGTCTTTCTATTAGTACACCAACAAACCAACAAACAAACAACCAAACAATATCTATGAAAATATCCTTTTGTTCAACATGATAGCCTAGCAGTGCTATATAGAATTTGTGAGAAACCAACAATTTGTCATGTCCTCTCGCTATTATCATCATGAATCATTATTTTGAACAAAAGAGTCTAAATGAATCTCATTCACTCTATTCTAACGTCTTAGAGATGGGCAACTTGCGACTTGAATCAAAGAGAAATACCTTGAATTTCTAATAGAACAGCTCTAAAATTAATTAAATTAAAGTTTCTGCTGGATTTCTGATATAAATTTCATTAATCCTTCACTCAGTTTATATGACAGCAAAAAAGAGACTCGCTAGAGTAGGTACTTGTAACTCTATCATCTCTCTAACCAATCCAATAGGAATTTGCAGATCTTCAAAAAGATCCACCACCAAACACTGCTGCGGGTCCTATTAACGAAGAGGACCTGTTTCAATGGTCTGGCACACTTATAGGGCCGGTAACTGCTCAGTCCTTTTTCGACAGCATTATTTTAGGACGATAGTCCTTACGCCGATGGTGTATTTTTCTTCGATATCAAGTTTCCACAAGATTATCCTTTTAAACCACCCGAAATCAAATTTACAACAAAAATATTCCATCCAAACATCGATATGAATGGTCATTTTTGTAGGAGCTGCTTTGACATCCTCGCAGAATGGAGTCCTGCCCTTACCATAACTAAAGGTATATTTCGTTGTTCTATTTCATTGCGTAAAATGCTTGTTAACAAGTTCTGCTATCGATTCTTTCGTTATTGGAATCTCCAGGTGGATGTTGTGCTATGAATCAAGAGGCACATGATATTTTTTTACAAGATTCCAGCAAATTCGAGACCAAAGCAAGAGAAATGACTCTGAAATTTGCAGTTTAAAGTGAAACAGGGACCAATACGATCCCATATATATATGAAAATATCAACGCACTTCAATTGGAACTTGCGAAAATTTGTATTACCAACGAGAAAATATAATTTCTAGTTGTATATGAGCCCTGCTCTCTCTTCAATTTCATCGAGATGAGCATGCATTATTAATTCAGGGATTTTTTATGTGAATTAAGACCCAGGATATCAAAACGAACGCATATGAGCGCTGCATGAACTAATTCAGGCCTTTGTAATATATCAATATTGAATTTTCTCCTTCTACTGCAACTGCTAAGTGATATTGATTCTATGAAGATGCTAAATTGCACCATAGTCAAATGATTCAGATGATTGAAAAAGGGAATGATAACACAACTTTTCCTGCCCTACTCATATTAGGCAACATCAAATGAATAGAGCTTATTTCACTAACCTCAATAATATTCACTGAATTAAAAAAAAACAAAAAAACCTCACAAATAGTCCCAAATATAACCGAAATAATTTATTTAAATTTTTTTTGGGATTTCCAATAAATATCTCACTGTAACATTCGCTGTATGACAAGAAGACTTGTCAAGGTATAAACTCTCATAGTTTTGATATCTTTGAAGCTATTCATTTAGGAGTTTGAGAACTGTAAGAAGTATGGAGACAAGGGAATTGAGGTGAGTCTTCCGAATGCAGACGATATATTTCTGATCAATTGTGCTTCTAGCTGCTATCTTCATTTTAGGAGAATAGCTCATAAAGGAGGCAGATTCTCCATACAGATCAAATTTCCACAAGATTATCCGATGGCTTGTCCTGAAGTCAAGTTTGTGACAAAAATTTTTCATCCAAAGATTGATTCAACTGGAGCGATTTGCAAAAGCTGCATGAATGTCCTTGGCAGATGGAGTCCTGCGTATCAAACATTAACCAGTATTCTATGGCTTCTCAAAGTTTTTCTAACAAGTATTGCTTTCAATTATTATAATGCCTGAAGATCCTATCGAATGCTGTGACTTTTTGCCTGAGGCTCATGAACTTATTCTGAAAGATGCCAGCAAATTTTACACTACAGCAAGGGAATGGACATTAAAATACGCGATGAATTTCTCAGAAAATGATTCAACGCAAACTTGAGTAAAACAAAACGCATACTAAAACTGTGATTTGATCACGATGATTCCTCTTTTGACTCATTTAGAAGGACCGAACATTTTTTCATAGCATATAAAGCAAGACTATCAAAGATAATATTGACTTACATTCTGTTAGATATTTTAAACATATTTATTATCCTCTTCAATCCAAATCTTTCTTACAAAAGAAGAAAGGCCCAAATTCACTCTAGATTAGATTAAAGTTGGATCTAATCGCAAGCGCTAATATTTTGAGATCTCTGTGGACTATTAGAGAGTTTTCTTGAATCTTGTCTCGCTTGAGGCAGGCAAGCTTCGATAGGAACATCTCTTCATTTTTAAACCATCACCCTACTCTCACCTTACTCCTGTCATGAGGGTACACTGCTCGAAAGAGCATCGAATCAGTGTCAAATGCTATTTGACATCCAAATATTCATAAGTCATATTTGGAATCATCAATCGTTCATTTAAGTGAATGTCCATAATTGAGCTGAAAAAAAGAAACAACACCTGTTCGCTGAAATTATAGAATGTAACAACGGTTAATAACAAAAAAAAGGATTTTTCTTGAATTATTTTGCTATCAGCCGCATACATTATGTATTTCTAAATGATAGAGGAGAAAAATTAGCTTTACTGCGAAATAGATGATTAATCTGAATAATGATGCTCTTATGCGCTTTTCTTAGATTTGGAAAAACAATCATGCAGAGCATCTTCTCTCATTTAGTTTTCAAGTCAGTCTCAGAGAAAAAAATTCTGTTCATTACTACTGTTCGAGACTTATCAGATATAGAATATTTCTAAACTGAATTACTAGAAAGGCTTACTACCTCAAAAAATCGAATGAACCAAGAAATTTGATAATTTGACATTGTTAGACGATACATTCAATGATGTCATAGCAAAGCAAAGGAATGATGGATATCGAATCCAGACAAAAATACTCACACCACATCCGCTTGAAATTGAAGAATTTGACGCTATTAACAAATACAAAGTAGCTCTACAAGAAACTAATAAACGATTGAAATGCTCAGAGATCCATGCAAAGTTAGACTCCAAACTAGTCGACCAAAAAATTTTCAAGTATAAATATGTTCCTCCCGTATGGATCTCAGATATCTTTGGGAACCGAGAAAGATATGACTATGCTTCGGAATCGAAAGAAATTCCAGCTATTGGAGCTATTGGGAGCATATCTAAAGCAGCCTCTGAAGGAATATGTGAAGCTTTAGACATCCTTAGCATTGATCAAAATGAGAAAAATCATCCTCTATTTTTTCTCGGTCATTTCCTTCTAAACCTCTTTTTCTCAATGGATTGCTTCTTAAACCAGCAGCTTTGTCATCATAACCTCCTTCAGCTTCAAAAAAATCAAATCTTCAAGAAAGCACCATATTCAAAAAGGCATTGGACTCGGGTCTTATTACTCATTTCTACACTGATACGACCAACGAATTCGAGTATGGGGACTACCAGGAAGACTTCCGAGAGTTGTGGAAGAACAGCCTTAAGTTTGTTCAATTAGTGTGTGCTCTTATTTTTCAGGATCCAGGGATGGGTTTTGAAGACCTCAGAAGGGTCCTCTCGAGCCTTGGGTTCAGCCCCTTTACAGCAATCACTATCAGTTTCGATTGTAAGTCGCTTAACAAGGGGCTTGAAAAAGATGTACAATTAAGTCAGCTTTTGGAAGAACTCGAGGGTAAGCTAAAATATAAATTCAAGAATCGGGCCCTCCTTCTGCATGCATTAATATCAGACGATTACGCAGAGGTGGTCTTTGATAATTTTCTTTATTCAAAATTGTTCAATGAACTATTTGGACAGTTCGAAGAAACAACTGATGAGGAGTCATACACAATGATGAGGAGCTTCACCTGCAGTAGACCGTTCGAGACCAACTTTCCTACCATTGAAGCCAAGATTAAACAACTGAATGATGCGATGTCTGGTGAAGTGGGAAACGAGCGCTTCGTTTTCCTTGGAAAAAATCTAATTAATTTCCTTGCTTCAGAATTTTACATCACAAACTCGGATTTGGATGAGGGTAATTCCATTTTTTGTTTTATTCTCTTATTATTAAGCAGTCAAAGCGAGATGTTTCGTGCGACAAGTGAACAAGAGACGTAACATGAAGGGCATTATCGAGAACATAGGTCTTTCAAAGATTATGGACGACATTGCTTCGATCCTTGGAGTTTCAATTTCAGATAAAAGGCACAAAAAAAGCATTAAATCGAGAGGGTTATACGCGCTTTTTGGAGCGATATTTATGGACAGCATGTTTCTGCTCAAAGAAACCATTAATGTCTTGAGTGTAATTTGCTTTGATAATTTCAAAAAGTTGCTCTCAGTAAACTTTTGGGAGAGTGACCCGATCTATAAGCTGGAAGTGCTGGTCGGTTCTGAAGAAATAAAGATTGAAAGAACATCTAAAACCCATGAGAGTAAGCGGGGACAGCAAATTTATAACCTCCTCGTGGGACCAACGAAAAGGGCATCCAAAATGGGTTATTATTTTTCAAAAATTGAAGAAGAGCTATATGAAGCTGCGTTAGCAGCATATTAAAGGCTGAATTTATTATTCTTATTCTCCATTTACTCTGTCGAGTTTAGGCATTCCTACAGTAATGTTCGCCTAGCGATTCGATTAAGTTTAAGAGATTTTTTTAATTCTAAAGCAAAGATATTGATAGAAAGAAAGAATGAATGAGTCGAGCAACTTACCAAATTTATGCCTCTAAGTTTAGCGGAATGTTTATTAGTCAACAGTTTATCGCCAAGGGAAAGATTGAAGTTTTATTTTCTTGGCTGTGTGATGTTCAAAAACACACGAGCTAAATATCTAGCATAATCCGATTGAATTACTCAAAACTCATCTCGACACCGGATAAACTTTCCATTCAGAGTGAGCGCAAACGACAGATGTTTACAGCTCAATTGCTTGTATTTCCTCAGGAAATTGCTTTTACAAAGGAAATTTATGTATAGATTGAACTCCATTTTCTTCAGGATCCAAAAAAAAATGTCGCCTAAAACCATCTTCGAGCCTCTGCTCCCAAAAACCCTAAGGAATTCGCTTCTAACCAGCTCCCTTCCGATTGTTAGAATCATTACTCCCTATCTCTCCATTTTATTTAAGAATTTAATACTTTTTCTTCTTGGAATCACCTATAAATTCCGGATAAATAATCAAAGATACTGTGGAACTAAGAGAAGATGGATAAAAAAACAGGTAAAATACGCACTGTTATCAAGCCTTACCTCCACCATCTCCTCAGGCTTAGGCTTATTTGATCAGACCTGGAAAGAGGTTTCTTTCCTGGGAGGTTTAACTCTCGTATCAACGATCGGGTTCAGTTACTTCCGCAAGAGTGCTGAGAAAGAGACTCACAAGAAAACAAAGACACCCAAACCCAAGAAAGAGCACAAAAAGGTAACCGCTACTGCGCCAGTCACCCAGCCCCCAAGCATCGGTACATACATATTTTTCCACATGAAAAGAAATATCTTAATTTTTTTTCCTTTCTGTAACTAGTGTTAGACGCCAAGATCAACCAAAGTTTCTTTAAAGACATCGATGGAAACTCGTAAGCCTGCTCTCTCAACAAATGAATAAATTTTTTCAAAGATTGTTGGAGGAGCTTCAATACTTAGAATCTCCATCTTGTGACATCATAAGAATCCCTCATTTGGCTGCATTAACTGTACTATTAACAAACAATTGCTTGTTTTACTAATGAACTTGAGCTAGGATATAACCAGTTTTCCAAATATAAAAACTCCACTGCTCGGTGACTCTAAGTTCAGAACCGTGTTCGGTGGTGAAGGTTTCCTTCCAGTAAGCATTCCTCATAGATCCATGCCCCTTATTATTTAATACCTAATAGGAAGCAGCTTTCATTGACAAGAGTTCTTTCGTGTTATGTAACTCCTTCGCAATTGCTATTTCTAATCTCTACAAGCTCAAACAAATTTCAGCATGTTCGATACCATCGAAGAAGCAAAGAAATTCCTCCGAGGTGGCCCTCGCAGAAATCTCTACTTCGATCCAAAGGAGGTTCGTGCGTGTATCGTGACCTGCGGAGGACTTTGCCCCGGGCTCAATGTGGTCGTGAGAGAGATCGTTATGAGTCTCTACTACAATTACAACGTCCGAGAAATCTACGGAATTCAGTTCGGATACAAGGGTTTCTATAACTACGAATGGGTCAAGCTCACTCCTAACATCGTGAAGAAAATCCATCAGCACGGAGGCACTTTCCTAGGGTCTTCAAGAGGTGGATTCGACAAAGAGAAGATCATCAAATCGCTTGTCGATAATAAAATTAACCAAGTAAATTGACTGTTTATGTACAAGGAATCTATTTTATTTTTTTTTAAGCTCTATGCTATCGGAGGTGACGGAACTCATAGAGGTATCTATGAACTCTTCTTGGAGATCTCAAGAAGAAAATTGAACATTGGTGTGTGCGGTATTCCGAAGACTATTGACAACGATATTCCTTTGATTGATCGATCTTTCGGTTTCGAGACTTGTGTCGAGGTAAAGGCGTCTCTTTGTTAAGCGCGACTTAATTTCTTCCGGTATATAAAAGGAAGCGCAAAGAGCTATCCAATCAGGAGAAGTTGAGGCCAGCGCTGCAGAATATGGTCTCGGTATGATTAAACTCATGGGCAGACACGCCGGATTCATTGCCATGTGGGCTTCTTTGGCGTCAAGAGATGTTAATATTTGTCTCGTGCCAGAGTTCCCATTCGAGCTGTATGGCGAAAGAGGATTGCTCAGTTTCATCTACTCCAGACTTTTGCATAAGAAGCGCTGCGTCCTTGTTATTGCCGAGGGAGCTGGTAACTTTTATTAACATTGGTAAGTGCGACTGACCACATCAATATAGGTTCTGCCATGAAAGATGCCAAGATTCCGGACGAAGGCGTGGATGCCTCCGGCAACGTTAAACCTGGAGTAATTCCACTCTCTTGAATGCGTGAATACTAAAATTCTTAGGACATTGGAGTCTTCCTGAGAGATGAGATCACTAAGTACTGTAAGTCCAAGGGAATGGACCTCACCCTCAAGTATATTGATCCTACATACATGATTAGAACTGTTGCTGCCAACGCTCGTGACAAATATATCTGCAGGTAATCACCAAAATTCTTTAGAATGGAAAGAGTAACTTGCTCGTTTAGTTTCCTCGCCCAATCTGCTATCGACGGTATGATGGCTGGATGGACTGGCTTCTCCTCGGGTAACGTGAACAACCGTCCTTGCTACATTCCTATTTCCGAACTAACGAAACGTACCCAGAAGATCGCTCCAGAAGACAGAGGCTGGCAAAGACTGCTTGCCAGCACTGGACAGCCATCCTTTATTAACGAGGAAACCAAAGTTGCTGAAGCTTTCGAAAAGACGCTCAAGAAGGAAAAGAAATTGGAAAAAGTCAAAGAGATCGCTCTATAAATTGAATTTAACTGCTTATTGATTGCGTCTCATTTCGTGTAATAACAGACAATCCCTCATTACATAGAAACTCAGGAGCTTGTTTTTAATCTTGTTGGAGCAAGCTGATGAACAATTAAGCACTCAAGCTGTCTTCAAAAAAATAACACAAACAATTAAATAAAAAATTTAACTCTGCAATTTTTTCCAACAACAACATCAAATTTAATTAAATAATTTAGAATAGAGAATCCAGATGGAACCAGCAGAAAGCTTTGCTGAGGATAAGATTATGAAAGGCAAACTTGCCCATGAGGTTCCACATGACGTTCGCGATAACGTGAAAAAAATTTTGCTTGCGAGAGAAGCATTGATGGGCAAGAAACCCTTCTCATGTTTAAATAAGATAACAGGAAACTCATTGTTTGAATATTGCAAGACGAATATCTATTCGCAGATCACCGACAAAACCCAGATTATCTCGAGAATGAATAATGATTTTATTTTCTCACAATACCAACCTCAGATTATATATCCCACGGGTAATCAAACTTCGATGCAGGATAACACAACACCTTACAGGTTTATTATGGATCAATACGCTGAATGGGTAAAAAACCCGTTAATTTTGAATTTTCATGACCCGAAAGCCGACCCTCTAGACTTCAAACCAAAATATCCTTTCTTCTTTGAGGTTGAATCTAAGGAAAGGACTATGACTGTTCTGAAAACAATCGGAAAGCTACAATTGGGTATTTATCGCCTTTATAGCAAGCATCTGACTGAGGATGGTAAAGGATTCGATTATATGGGGCTTCTTGAATCGCCCGCTTTTAATAAAGAATTCAAAGAGACAGCAGAGGAACTTGCATATACACCACTTGAGCCACTCACTCGCAGCCCTCAAGAACTTAAAGCCTTTTTTATCAATTTATACAACATACTTCATATTCACAGCCGGATTGCCTTTTACATTCAGCACAGAAGGTTCGAGATGAATACGTCAGAGAGAACGAGGTTCTATAACGACTATAAATACCTGATAGGAGGGCAGCTATTTACATTGAATGAGATTGAGCACGGCGTATTGCGTAGGAATAATTCGTTTGGGATGAGCAAATTTCAGATGTTTAAGTTCGCGTTGTGCAGAATCAATCCAAAAGGTATGAGATTCAGTAAATTTGATAGTAGACTCAAGTTTGTTGTGGCTGATAAAGACCCAAGGATTTACTTTGCTTTGAATTGCGGTGCAAGATCTTGCCCTCCTATCCGATTTTATGAGGCTGAGAAAATAGAGAAACAATTAGATATCGCGGCGCTTGGGTTTTGTGATGGCGAAACCGATTTGGAAGAGAAGGGAGGGAAACTTCACATAAGGTTGAGTCAAATTTTCGATTGGTATGCTGTAGATTTCGGTAGGACAAAAATTGAAATTATAAAGTATGTCCAGAGATATTTGAAGGAAAAAGAAAGAGGGATGGTCCAAGAGTACCTATCTCGCAACAATAAAAACGTGATTTTGTCGTACAGGCGATACGATTGGAGTGTTAACGCGAAAAAGTAGCAAAGAAAAGATCCAGCTGAATGCTGATTTCTTTTGCCTTTATTCACTTCACTTTACTTTAAGACATATATTTGAAAGTTTGATGCCCAAAGGGCAGAAAAGGAAAAATAATATATCCTCTAATGGTACTTTTTGCAAAATGATCGTAAAATAATCTAAGCATTGACTATTGATTAGGTGAAACAACTCGAATTTTTTTCAGGTGGTTTTGAAAAAAGAGAGTGATGGTGATGATAATCACAATGATATACTTGAAATTTCAGAACATTCAGGAGTGTAGGCCGTAGCAAACGAAGCCTATAAAAAGAGAAAATGTTCTATTTACATTAATGGCAGTAAATTACGAGCTCCTCAGATTGGCTAGTTAGTATTTCGAAGCGCTATCGATGTCAAAATCAAAATCTGTTTGAATAAGAAGAAAATTAATAAATACTGAATATAATCAAACAGCGGTTTCCAGTTGTAAAAATTCATTCTTCCCAATAATGAGTACAACATACGTCCTTCACGATGCTGTCCGTACCGGCAGCATGTCCAATTACGTCACTGGAACACAGAGGTAATCACAAACCCTATCACCATCGGTTTTAACTCAATGTAAATCTTAGACCAATGTATTTCAAGAGACCTTTGGTCCCATTGCTTCAAGAACCCATTCACCATACGTAAACTCTCACATAACTCAGATTCAGAATCCAATCTCTTATTATATATGCAAGGTCTTCTATCCCAGTCGACCAAGGCCAGATATATCGCGAGCAAATGCCAATCTTAGTTGAAGAACCTAAAACCAGAACAGTTGAGGTCCAGACGATGTACCGAGAATCTGAGGCGCAGACTGATCCTTACACTCCGAACTATCAAGTTCCTGAAGGAGAAAATCCTGAAATATTGACAATTGCTCATTTGCGCTGGGGAGAAGGCCTTCCAGCGACCTTCGATGAATTGGAAACGATTGAGGTCAATCGAGAAAGAATTGCTTTCGAGTGGGCACTGCCCCCGACTTCAGACGAAGCCAGTTTCTCGCTCAGAAAGAGACTTATGAAAGACCAAGAAGAGCGTGAATGGGGAAAGCGAGACAATGAAATTAAAAAGTGCTAATTGCGTTTTCTGCGAGTGTAACACCATTTTTTCGTAGAGTTCAGAACGAGCGAATGAATCTGCTTAAAAGCGCGTTGATCGAGAGAGAGAAAGACATTGAAGACAGAAACGCCCAGCGAATTCAAGACGTGAAAATAAAGAAAACTGAGCAGAAAAATAGACTTATCGCTAAAATTCAAAGGAAAAAGATTAAAGGTAACATTGTTCTTATTTAAGGGCAGGTATCTCACTCAGTGTTGATTAGTTTTGAGAAAAATGCTTAAGAGTAGAAAGGAAGAAGAAGCACCGGAATTGAGAAGAGATATCATCGAAGAATATCATAATTTTGCCTCGAGAGTATATGCGGGAATCGCCAGAGAGGGTCTTTCGCTCGACAAAATATCAAATAAATATGAAGTGCAGCCTCTAGCGTTAACTAGTTATACCGGCGTCGGAAACTTAGTGCCTACGATCAAGCCATCTGTCCTTGAAACTCAAGTCGATGTGGTGAAGGTCATGGGTCAGATCGAGAAAGCTTACACGAGAGGAGTAATATGATCTCTTTTTTTCATCACGGCTCATCGATGATAAGGAAAATTACCATCGTGTTCAGCTCAAGAAGGCCCAGATTATGATTGAGGGCTCTCCTAAGAAGAGAAGAGAGGAGGCTGAGCAAGAAGCCGCGGGAAAAGCTAACCAAAGGATTATTGTGCGACCTGACACACCTCACTAGTAGACCTCATTTCCCTTAGAGACATATTTTAATAAACAATTTTTTCTTCTCTCAGCGATGAACTCGATATTACAAAAGACGAGAAGGGACGTCAAGCTAATTTGGATAAATACCGCAGCGAAGAGAAATTCGAGCAGGCTATTCTCCTCATCCAAAGACTACTTCGTGGTCGATCTAGACAGAACGAAATGTACGAAGGAAAAGAGAAGAGATTGGCTCTCATTGAGGAATTGCTTATCGTCGCAAATGTTAAACCGTTAACAGAGGAAGAAAAGGAAGAAAGACTTCTCGAGGCACATGAAGAGAGGTTAAAAGATGCGATTTTAGAAAATATCCAAGGTTCGGTGATCGCACGCACGACTGATATGCTTGCGAAGGAGCTTGTTCGATTTAAGCAGGTAAACGCGTTGAAATTCAATGGGTAGCAAGAGCTTGATATCTTTAAAGGAAAAACGAATCGCGAAAATGGTTAATCATGCAGAAAACGATAGAAGAACTCGAGAAGCCGAAGAGCGCGGACGCAGACAAGCTGAAAAGATTTTGGAGGATAGAGAGGATATGCTATTCAATGAAATTATGAATATGCATCAGGGAACTGTTGATACTTATCTCAGCAGTGCGATTAGTGGAGCAGTGGAAAAAGGTAATTGTTAAATAGGCAATTAAGTTGCTAAGTTGTTTTGTTTTTAGCTTCTGCGAGACAGGCTGGCATGATGGCGAAGATTAGAAAAGAAGAAATCGACAAGCAGATCGAGAAACTTGAAAATAAACAGAGCAAGCCACCATCTGTGATCAAGGATTTGTTGCTTTCGTTCTTGATTCCAAATATTCAGAGAAGCAAAGTTCAAAAACAAAGTAAAAAAATCCTTCATTTCGAGGTACTAACGGTATTTCGTAATCCAGTCGAGATTGAAGAGAAGCGTTATATCGAATCGGCGAAGAGAGGTGTGAAAGAGACTCTCAGTCAAACTCTTGGTAAAATCGGAGAATCCAAGTAGTGCTGCTGGCATTTATCCTGCATAATATATAATACGATTTGCAATCAAGCATTAATGAGCCTGATTTCCTAAGTGCTCTTTATAAAAGTATACTTGTTGATTGTTGCTTAAGCAGGATTTTGAAATCACAACTCATTCTATTACAGTCGCTAACTAAAATGATATACGAAGAGTGTTTCCTGCAGTAAAGTTAACTCTGTAAGCAGAATTTGTTGTATCTATTTAGAAGTTAAAGAGTTAAAAACAATGCAAAATGCAGGGATGCGTTTAAAGACTATGAAATCGAAAAAGGAAGGATAAAGGCAGTTTCAAAATTTTGTATGATATCTCTAATTCATCATAGGAGGTCATAATAGGCTGATTTTAATCAATTGGCTATAATTCTCCAAAAGCATCGACGTAATGACTTTGGAAATACTCAGGGAAATATTTCTCTTGATAAAATATTGGGTTAAGATAACGAATATGGGTATGGAGATATTGACAGAAATATAAACGATTTTGATATAGTAGATGTATATATCACGAAGGGTTTTTATTGAAAAAGCATTCCTTTGATATTGCTTAACTGTACATTTATGCTAAAGCTATAGATAATGTTTTTAATATCCTTTATCGCGGAATCCAATGACCTCATCATTTCGGGCTGATAATAGCGCCAGAGTGGAAATAGCCACAAGATACCATCTTCACATTCTTATTTGAGAGATGCGAAATTTTTGTAGGTCTATATGAATTGGTTAAGATAATCTTTTTTTGTAGTCTTTTACGTCTGATAATCATTTTCTGAATCGCCCATTCCCAACTGATCATACAAATTGAAACCCCACGCAAAGCACTCTGCTTTTTCTAAATAATAACCACATTACCGCTCAGTGAGCAGTCGCAAAAAATATCTATTTACGGTTAATGCAAGCTGAATGACGGCAACCAGCAGAAATTTGAGCAATCTTTTCTCCCTTTAACGAAGGAATGACTCGAGGCTCATAGATATTAGGATCTTCCTCGCCGCTTGATTGTCCTAAGCGGCTGTACGATCCTTTTCCAAAGCTATAAACCTGTTGATTTTCTACACAAAATCGATTTTAAAGCGCGTTTCAAAGCTTGTATATTATTTTACCATTCAGCACAAGGGTGAAATTATCGCCGCAAGAAACTTGCATTGCCTTGTTGTGTGGCCCAAACTCCCGGACGTGATAAATATAGCAATACTTTTCGATGCGTTCGATGTCGCTGAATCGGCTATCATCGAAGGAAGGATCTTCCAGTCGACGGTCGACACTCGCACTCCTCGAGATTATAATCGCATTGTCTGTTTTTTCGTCGATCCAACCGCCCAGTTGACCTTCTGTTCCCAAACCAGCCGTGAAGAGCACTCCGTTCTCTATTATTTTCATCGTTATCGACTGACATTCAAAGCACAAATGTTTACTTGTGATCACAGCGGAATGACAAACTCCAAGACTGACACTGGAAACGCCAGCAGAATCGCCTAATTCCTCCTTCAGGATAGAGAGTTCTGTCAAGCAAGGTCTAAGGGTTGTTGTTATGAGTGTGAGATTAGCAAGTACTAGAATCATTACAAGAATTGGTTTTGATTGTTCGCTATCATCAATCGGTAGTCGAGATTGCATCCCCACATGTACAAATCTTCAGTTTCTGCAATAATCATTTTGATCTTGCACTTTACATAGCATGAAATATACCTGTTATAGCAGCGGAATGCGAATGTCCAGCATATATTTTTTTCACTGGCATTCTATCAAAAAATCTAATCTTTTCAGGAATCGCACAATCATCCCCGTTCCCATGGCCCAGCTGTCCATCTCCGCCTAATCCCTATTCAAAATTACCAGTCAAGCATGCAAAGAGAATAGCATATAAGTTACCCAACTGAAGACTTTCCCTTCTTCAGTAAGTGCGATTGTATGCTGCCATCCACAGGCCACTTGAGTAATTTTGAAAGAGTTGAGAGTCTGAACATTCATAGGGGATGCTTCATTGACTCGCACTCCAGTTCCTAGCTGTCCGCTGACTCCTCGTCCCCAAGTGTAAAGCCGGTCTGAAATCCCAATAACTCAGAATTGAAAAAGAAAAGGCTGGTTTTACTGTCTTCGGAAATCGCAGCTGAATGGTGGTAGCTGCAAGACAACGCAATGAATTTGATATCAGTGATCGCAACAGGAAGCTTCTCGGATTTCTCGGAGCCATTACCTAGTCTTCCGTCTTTACCTGAACCCCAGAGGTAAATATATCCAGCGGATTCTTTTGATTTATCTCTGCCGAAATTTTTGAATTTTTGGGTCAAGCTTGCGAGCTTTAAACTTTCTTCTTGAATTTTCGTCAAATTTCCGTTTGGCTCTTTGTTAATTTTTTTGGTCAGTCTTCCTAAACAAGTGAAATTACTTTTAGTAGCATTCACATCTTGCTGAAGCAGCACTCGCTGGCCATTCGCACCATTTTCTCTTTCGAAGCTTGCTCTGAAAGAGGCCTCGTCTGGATCGATTCGGCTTGATAAGGTTTCTTTAGCTTGGTGATATTTCTTGAAATATCCATATGAGAATTTGTTTAGAAACGTTTCAAGGGATTACATTTTCGACCTGTCTAAGGACTAACTCGTACTGCTGGCTGAGCAGGGCTAATTTTTCTTGGTGATCATTTGTGATTTTCATGATATTGGGTTGCTTTTGACCATTCAACGCTCCATTTCGTGGATTCTTTTCAGTTTCCTTGAGTGCATTGACTTTCGAACGAAACGCGTATTCGAGCTTTGTGCAGGCTTCATCATACTGCTCGCTCAACTCCTTCACGCAACTTTCAAACTCAATTTCTAGTTCTGCCTCGATCTTCTCTGGTAATGCTCTTGCCTATTAACGTTTACTCTCTATCATTCAGACCACGTGATATTTGTACCTTGAGTATTCTTTCAACATGAAAAATCTCAGCAGAAAACACTGTCTTTGAATTTATTTGCTTCATTAATTCTGAGACCATCTCGTTATCAAATTTATTATTCAGATGGAAGTCTCTCGCATTCAACGTCGTTAGATACGCAGAGATCTTGCTCGAGTGGTGAGGGAAGTGGTTCTTAGCCTCTTCCCGAATCATATCTCGGTATTTATTTTGCAATGCGATAAGCTCGATCCTGAACGAATTATTGACCATTAGACTCTCCAAATCTCAATCAAGGCGATTACTTGTAGCTCCCTGCAAATTTCTCAAATGTTTTATTCCAGCTGGAGTTATTTAACGTCTCGCACTCTTCTCCCAGAATATATTCAATGTGACTAAGCAATTTCTCCATGAAATTTATCTCATTTTTCTCCCCGTTAACACTGCTGCTATTTCGCTGCTGGTTTTCTAAGCTGATTCTTCTTGCATGCTCCTCATTGAATTTATCAAGGAGATTCTGGTATTTCTCAACAAGCTCAGAGCTCGTGAAGACGTTATTCTGAGGATCCTCATTTGAATACGAACTAAACAACGCAGTTTGAAAATCGTTCCACACAAATAAAAAAATAGTTACTGGTAAGTTTGCGGATCTAGCTTGGACTTGAGGAAGCTGTTCTCGTCTTCCAACTCTCGGATTTTCTTATTTGCTCTCTCGAGATGAAGTTCATATTCTTTCTTCGAAAGAGCCATGTCATCCAACGTACCTCTGGTCTAAATAATATGGTTTAACTGTTGGAAGTCAATTGTATAGTGGTCATACGCTGACGAGTTCAGACTGCAGTTTATTTATCTGCTCATGCAAGACGCTTGTTTCGGCAAGGATATTGAGGCCTTCAATCTATAAAAAAATTCGAGAGTTACGCGTTTTGTGTTGTCAGAAGAGCTTAACCTCGTTGATTTCAGGTCGGTTGCAAACGGTTTTGGCTCTAGTAGCAAATCGTAAAGTGGAGAGCGTCTGGTAGAAGTTGACAGCTGCTGGAGAGACCGTGCAGATGATAGCTGTAAGAGAATTTCCTCCGAGAGCGTGAGAGAGAATTCTTGTTAATTTTGAGTCACGGTAAGGAATGTGCCCTCTGAGGGAAATTAAGAACGAGGTAAAGTTGCAGAAGACTTACTTTTTGCCCTCAGCAAGTTTATTAATGACGTTAGCAAGGACAAAGAGACTTTTGTTGATGTAGCCGGTTTCTCCAGCGTTCTCTGATCTAGTATCAATATCACCGAGTCTTTCCGAGCCAGCCAAATCGACCAGATTCTAATTTAACCGACGAGAGATGATAAAACAGACTCAAGTTGCTATTAGATTACCAGACAAGAGTAATAGTGAACTCCGTTAGAGTTTTCCTTATCATTCGAGTAGCTTTCAACACACTGAAGTTTTGTTAGCAGAATTCCTTTAACAATATCCATACCACGCGAAAGATCGTATGTGAACGAGAACTGTGCTCATGTACGCTGGTTTCTCTGTACTTTCGATGCTCTTCACCATAATTCATCAGAATTATTGCCTGATCGAAGGTCCACACTTGCTGTTGCTTCAGCCCGTTAACAATGATTCCAAACTAGCAGTACAAGTCTCAGCGGAACTGCCGCAAGATAGTTTACCTGAGGATCCTCCTGGATTTTAAGATTCGACACATTAGGTTGCAATAGATCATTAATCTAGCACAATGTCTATTAGTATTTGCATTCGCTAAAGTAAATACGTTTTCGTTGTAGATTTCCATATAAGAAATCCATATTTTATAAGTACACTCGTCCTTCTTCTACAATTGCCATAAAACCATTTCAATAAATATTGAGTTTTTGAAAATACCTTAGAGATTTCATTGAAAATATCCCTCATCGCACAAGGCAGGACTCCAGGACTTTCTGGACTACCCAACATCGTGTACGTCTTTCCTGAGGTAGTTTGACCATACATAAAAATCGTGCCATTGTAGCCATCAAGAACCGATTTAACTATAGGTCGACCAAGCTTATTGTAAATATTCTGCGTTCGCGAATCAGGACCCTCGACGTGATCTGTTTGAGGACATTACATTACGAAAACTAATAAGAAAATGCTTACCAAATGCAAAACTTTGTGTATTGCTTTGGTCGTAATAGCGTCGCTTATTCTCTTTAATGAGGGCGTTAAGATTTGCTAGAGGGTCGCTTGATTGAATGGAGTGGCTGAAAGAAGTTCCTTCTGTCTTCAAATTGGCTGAAGTGATTGTGTTTCTCTTAGTATCGACCATCCAGGCTTCTTCGTCTTCATAGGGTTTCAGGAGAGGTCGCATTCTGATGCAAACCCTGATTGATTCTTCAGACTGCGATTTTTTGGTAGCTGACTTTTGCATGTTTAGAAACGAAACGTTAGTTATCTCAGTTAAAAAATAATTTTGAAATTTTGAATTGCATCAGTCCAGTACAAAGCGCTCGTTTCATTTATAATTTCCAACTAGTAGTGATGAAATTGGTATTTCTCTAGGTTCGAAGATGACTCGGTTTGTGCTAGAGAGAATTCATTGGGCGTCTCAAATTTCATTTCTTTAGAGGATGGAAAATCATTTCGTTCTTGTGGGAATGAAAACTCATTAAATTAATTAATTCGCAGAGAAACTACGTATTTTATATCCAAGGAGTAAAGATGAAGAGGAATTTATTTTCCAGAGATTCCATAAACTATAAATATAGTGAGGCTATTCTTTTTGCAAACAAAAAAACTTTATTAGCAAAGGAGCTCAAATGACCCTTCGGCAAAATTGCAAAATAGATCAATTTAGTGATGAGCTGCTTGTAAAGCTCCTCAGTTTTTTCCCCTCTATTTGAAACTTCCTACAAAGTTGCAAGAGCTTAGTTCTAAAGAAGCTACACTTAGTATTTAATAGTGAGGGAACTGTTTAATCAATGGGTCACTGGACTCGGATGAACAGCAAATTTTGAGATCAAGCTCATACCTGAAAAGTGGGAATTTTGCTTGGAGAGGTTCCATCAACATATCCCTCTTTGAACAGTGGATCATAGTTAAATTTGAAATAATTCTGTTCTTTGTTAAGTCAACCATGATATTCTCAGTGTATGTAGTGTATGTGAAACCGTTTTAACCAACATCAGAATAGTGTGTGTGTGATATCTTAACGAATATGCCCGAGCAACGCGTTTAGCTATTAACTATAGAGTTGGCACATGATAAAAATTTGCTGTATAAAATGAATCAAAATTGCTATTTTTATCTAATTAACTCATTAAATGCTCATTTCATATTAGTCTCTTCAGAATTTTCATAAATCGCCTTTGTATCCGAAATAAACCACTGACTGAGCTCGACAACAGCGTCGACAATCTAAATTCCTCAAATTCGAATACAAGATTGAAGAGTCATCGACTATATCTAACTGCCTCCTCTACATTTATCTTATTAGACAATATTACTAATTGCACACTAATGTTAAATTACAATAAAATTTCTGAAATTAAACTGCATTGAGAACATTTTTTCTTGAGAATTTCTTCGATACCCTTCCTATAGTATTTTGAAATAATTCAGATATAAAGTAGTCTGATGCATCTATCTGAGCATCCACCACAGCTTTTGTAAAATCTATAGAGCTAAAATGTTGAAGTAGTTATGAATTGAACGCGGCTTTCTCTTTCATTCTTCAAGTAAAGCTGCCAAAACTTCCACTTGAATATCGACAGTGCGTATCTTTCCCTCCCAATGAGCAGCAAAATGGTACTCTGAAGAGATTTGTAGAATAAATGAATCAATCAATTTTTAAATAGCCTGGTTTTTATATAATCTCTCTACCACTAGGTCCGGTTAATTCCATCAAAACGTAAAGTTACATCACACTTTGATGAATCCAACCCAAGGGTTCTCCTCACTATTTGTCACGGATCCTAACGCTGCTCAACGTGTTTTCGGGGTCCACCCCTTCAACCCAGGGAGTTACGGACTACTTCCATATGGAGGGAATGGATCAATTGATCCTCTCCATTTAAAGCGGGAAGGCGCCTTCAAAGAACTGCTCCAGCGTCCTATGCCACCAATCGCTGACGAATCAACGCTCAATTCATATAAATCGTCAGGTAAACTAATGCCGCAACCGCAACAGATTCAAAAACCAGAGAAACCTTATGTTTGCAAGACATGCAATCAATCTTTTACACAAGTATGCATTATTCCATCGCCTTGAGAGAATCTCACACCATTTTCCCTTTAGGTTTCCAACCTTAAGCGCCATGAAAGACTGCATACCGGAGAAAAACCGTATGCATGCGATCGGTGCAGTAAGGCATTCACGACGGTTTCGAATCTCAAACAACACCAACAAGTGCATGAAAAAACGGTAGGATTAATCCCTAATTCTCAGTGAATATCAAACTTACTTGTCTAGGAAGAGCGTTCGAAATTCCAATGTAAAATTTGCGATAAGGCCTACTTCTACCAGAGCAGTTTGAACAAGCACATGAAAACGCATCGGAAAGGCGGAGGAGCAGGTAGCAATAATGAAGACGACTCTGGAAGTCAGAGACAAGGAGGCGACCTCTATCATGGTGGGTCAGCAGAGGGATGTGAATCGACACCTTCGGACATATCCCCGACAACAAAGAAAGTTAAGAAAGAGAAGGAACTTGAGCAGCAGTCCGGATTGAACCTATCGAAAACGTCCTCCGCAGTCCCGTCTAAGCCGGCAAACTTCGACCAACCAAACGTGAACGGTGTAGGTGGCAACGTATTTGGGAATATAGTGGCTAACTTAAATGGCAGCGCTGGAAACCTTGGGAATATGAACAGAAATGCTGAGGAGGAATTTAAACTCAATAATTTCATGAAGATGCTAAATCAGACCCAGGCTAGTCTTGGTTTCAAGTCAATTCCGGGTTTGCCATCTCATTTAGGCCTTCCTGGAGGTCCAGCTGGTTTTTCGCAAGGATACAATGGAATGCAGAGCCAGCAGACGAATTTAATCAATCAAGTACAAGACATTCGCCAGCTGCTTAATAATACACAGAACCCTCTTCTTGTGGGAAAAATGGAAGAAGCTCGCAATTCCTACCTCGCTGAGCGCCAGCAAGGAGATCGCGCTTTCCCGTTCCCTCAATACCCTGGCTACGATCTCTACAGACCAAATATTTATAATCTGCTTGGGCAAGATCTGCTGAGTCAAAAGCCCAAGGTAATTCAAGAGGGATATAATCAAAGTAATTTAACCGATAACCACGGCGTGAGCCAACCTAATATCGGAAATTCAACAAACACAGCCAATAATGTAAGTGAGACAAATCCATTGATTGGGGTTACAAATGAAGGAGCAAACGAGTTTGTTCACCCGAATTCTAAAGTAGATAATAAAGTATCGGATATCACTGATATGATCGACTATGAACTGGAGAAACTCAGAGAGAGCAGACTGAGAAAGACCTCTCTTGGAAGTGATTATGGCGGAGTACGTTATTATTAAACTACTAACAAAAAGTTCACATATTAACGATACTACGTGCGTGCTTGGATAAAACGTCTTGGGAGCCAGATCATGCCATTTATTCGTTTTCTGGAGACTCCTGATTTAAAATTAAGCGTAACTTTTTTGTCTATAGCCCTGAGATGAACCTAACATCAGGCTAAAAGGTTTAGGAATTAACATTATTCCTTTATTAGTCGATTATTGCGTAAAAAAAGATGTATTATTCAAGGAAAGGCAATATTCCATTCCGCCTTAAGTTTAATACTACATATTAAATTTGAAAAATTAATCTATTGTCTCTTTAATGGGTTTTTCCCCCTTACTGGCTCTACAGAGTACAATAATCCGATACAATTCCAAGGCGAAATCGCATGGCTGACACCTCGAGTTTTTTCCCCTTTGAGATAGACTCGGACTTTATAACTGTCAAGAGAAAATCAATCAAATTATTTTATTTATCCAAATAGCTCTATCACAATTCCGTCATGCATAGTCTGAAAGACATTGAAGAGAATCCCTTTTTAGATAAACGAGATGAGCAGTACAAACAGGTTGTGTCTGACCACCGATTTTTTGATCTCTTCCTGAACAAAAAAGAAAAATGTTGTGCTAAAATACCTGACACGGTCATTTTGCAGCATGGCCGGATACTCAAATGGTTTTTTAACTCAAAACAGGACAACACAAACGAGATTCTGCTAAAAAATAGCGATAAACTTACCACCACGAAACTATTTTCAGAGTTTTCAGGCCTCAAGAAGCATGTCGAAGGCATGAATCCCTTGCAAATCCTCGATTGGATGCGAACCGAGCCCAGCGCGCACGTGCTAAAGACATTTCTGCGTTGCACAAATAAAGAAAAATTTTTGGTTAGCTCGATCGAGGTTCTGAGGATACTCCTAGAGCAATCTATCCAAATTGAACTCGTTCAAAGTATGGTTTACTTAAAAACATGCACAGTGAACTCAAGAGAGACGTTATATAGTGAATACAGGAACGATGCTGGTCAGACTGGGCCGCTTTTCCGATTTTATAAGAAGATTTTCTTTATTGGGAAGCGTCCTGAGTTAAAGTTCATTCCGATGGAAGAAGACCAGGATGGAAGAATGAAGCCCGTGAAGGGAATTACACTGCCTGATATAGCCTGGACGACTTATGAAACGTCTTCGAATTATCCGCATGGTCCTCGCGGTAACATAGATTTCGTGTTCAATAGCCATGCAGAAGATGCTGCAAGAGACTTGAAGCTGAATAAACTCTATGAGCCTGAGAAGAAGCTAGAAGGAAGAGTTAAAAGGGAGATTTTGAGGGGTTACATGAACAATCAAACGGAAACTACGTTTACGAAGACGAATGACCAAGCAGCGAACCAAAAGCTGGAGCTTAGCACCAAAAAAATCGTGCATTTTATTGAAAGCGCCTACAAAATACGAGTTCGGAAGTTTGTAGCCAAATTTCTCCTTGATAAAGAGGGAAATGCTGTTTTTATTGGCGCTACGGAACTGCGCTTTGATCTACTCCCAAGCGCACAATATGAGGAAGATGCAAAGTTTAAATATCAGTTTACCTGCGAAGACCTTGCTAATTTAGCAAAGCACACTAAACTAGTTAAATCTAATAGGGTCATCCTGACTGATCCAAGCGCGGTTATGTATGAGTATTTGAAGAAATATTCTGTCACTTCGCCTCGAGAGAGACCCACGTCGTCGGCTCTTTACCAAAAGCTTCGAATAAAAGAATGTGGAGGAGATTTCTGTGGATTTTTTATAAATAGCCCTGAGAAAATAGTCACTGGAGCGGAAAGCAAGAAATCGGATCTGTCTGATAACAACATGATATACATGAAAAACGAAGCGCATGAAATCGTGCATAAACCATTTGAAATTAGCAACCTTCTGAAAATGAAATGTAGAGAGCGCACGCAAGATGTCGTAAGTATCCTTAAAAACAATAATATCCTCCCTCAAGAGCTCAAGCAGCACAACTATGGATACAATTACGCTGGATATGATGACGTGTTTTATCAGCATCTAACCAAGGCGTTTTCTCAAGGGAAAGAGGTAGAAAATATCATGAACCTGTACAGGACGGTGAAAGTCTGCAAAATCTGCTACACAGTCTACGTGCTGATGAAGAAGCATTTCGATAAGCATGACATCGCAGATGACTCTTACTTTCAATTCCAGCAAAAGTATTCTAAAATTGGCCTTCCTGGCAGCTTCCGCAAGACACACAAATCCCAAAGTAGCCACCAAATCGTCCTCAGTGATACTATCCACAAGGATCTTAGACTCGAAACGGTTCCGAATCTCGGTGAGGAGGCTATCAAAGCGAAGATTTCGCCTACAAGTATGCAGTCGTCGAATCGAGGGTCATATTCACAGCGGAAATTCAGCATTCCGGATTTGAAACTGAACCTCTCCAAAGGGCTGAGAACTCAAACAGAGGGGTCTGATAAGGACAGCTCTCATAAACAGCACAGAGAAAAACCAGATAACGAAGTGTTTATCAACCTCACCGAGGCAGAGGGACGCCCTGGGAAGAAAAAATCTTCAGTCAGGAGCATAGCAAGCGCAAGACCTCATCATAGGCCATCATCAAGCTTTGGAGAGAAATTCGATTCGAAGCTCAAGCTCCTAGCCCCAAAAACTATTCAGGCGATATCAAGTAGCTGCTTGAAGCTCGGAGTCGCTTCGAAGGTTTATTCTCCGAAAGAGTTGGGCTCACCTCGATCGAGATCAATAGGTAGCGCTTGGTATTCGAAAAAAGTGAATTTATACGACACGTTATCGGATAATCCCAGAGATTACCAAAGTATGAAGATAAAGAAATATACTGGGTTAACGAGCCAGCCAGTCGCAAGTACACCAGTAATTGATTTCAAGAGACCGACAAGTTTTGAAGGGTTGATAAAGACTATCCATATAGAGTCTGGAACGAGGGAAAGGCTGTCGCTAATGAGGCAGAAATCTCAGGAATTAGTGGAAAAACTACAGAACCAGCAGAGTTGTTTCCAGAAAAAAGTCCTCCGAGTGGATGCGCTTTACTCAGGTGGCTTTCGGTTTGTGCGGCATATCCAACCGAATAAAATAACAACATCGAAGATTCCATACGATTTAATCGGAGCGAAAATGTTTGAGGATATTAAGACGGTCGCTTTATCCAAGTACTGCGAGAAAATGAATATACCCGCACCAACGATCAAGGGCGTTTCGCTGAGATTCTTCATTTACAGCACGAATGTCGGGTTTGCCTATACCATTCTTGAGAGCAACATAATGGAGGAGGGACAGAAAATAAAGAATTTAGTGGTCTACAATGATCTTTTCGATAATTTCATTGATTATATCCAGCATTACCAGGACCTTGTCGACGAAATCGATCACGTCAGAATAATCCTGTTCAACCTTCCAGGCCAGGCCTTTACTTCATTTGACCCTCAATGCTCTTATAACAACGAAATGTGCTCAGATATCGTCGATACGTTCCTATTCCATCTGGATGAGACGGGAACAATCAGCTTTAAGGAAGACAATTTCTATTTCGCTGGCTTTGGTTTTGGTGGTAATATCATTGCGAATATCATGCATAATACTCAAGACATCATTCAGAGCATCAAAGGAGTGCTGGTGATCAATAGCTTTACTCGCGTTGAGCCCAAGATGACTGAGCTGCTTGACCAGTTGTATGGAGTGCTCTCTGAGTGTCCGCGAGATATGCCTGACCTTCCTTATAACTATAGCTCGATTCTTTATGGAGGAGGAAAGCTGAGTCAAAAAGAGCTTGACGCAAAGGTGAGATCGAATCCTATCAGCGTTGCGGGAAGGCTATCGATGATTCGGGGTGTGCAAAATTGTATCGACATCACGCGGCAGTTCCAAGCGATAAAGACACCGATCTTTATTGTAAGGTCATCGAAGAACTGCATGGTGCCGCTGGAGCATATGGATTTGATGATGAAGATTTCTCGTGAGCTTGAGTTTATTTATGAGGAGAAACTCTCAACGCTAATGAAGAATAAAATATTAATAACTCCGTTGACGGGAAACAATTATTTGAGAAAAACTGTGTTTTATGAGGGTCCGCATAATATTATCGAGCAGAAGCCAGCTGATTTGATTAGAATAATGCAAGGGTTTCTCAATTTTGAAAAAGATAAAGATGCTCTACAATCTTTTTAAAATGTTTAAATTTATTCGTTGTTTCTGCATTAGAGGACATAAAGAGCTTCAATAATGAGTAAGAAGAATTAAATCAGAGAATATCGAGAATTTGGTTATGATTCAGAGGTTAAAAAATTTCTTGAATGCACGAAAACTATATCTATGTCCAGTTCCATTTATAATGCCCAATATTTTCCTATCTTTCGTTGTGTTGTGGTGAGTAGAGTACATCAGCTCAAATCTCTGAGCCTTGCTTTGATTTGCGATCATTGTTTAAGGAAATAAATTTGAAAAATTGGAATTGCAATTAAAATTCACATCAGATTGTTAATTTATAATTTCTTTTTTTAAAAAATAATTTGGGTAAAGGGTGAGAAAGTGAGAGAGCATTTTGTAGCGGTATATTTGGAATAGCTTCCATAATGAGGTTTTGAATCAAAATTAGTAGTTTCTGAATTGTTTTATTATTCAGAGTAATAAAAAGGTATTGAATGGAGTATGGAGTAGAGTTATAATTGAATTTGAAATGTGAACAGGAATATTGGTAATAACAGAATGAAAGGTAGTTTTTGCAAAGAGAGACTCATGGCATTATGCTGACTGAGAATTTCAAATGAGTAATGGAGGAGTAATCAGCAGATTGTAAATTCAGAAAGTAATTTCAGATTTTAGAAATTATGAAAAGATAACTTTAACTTGATAAAAACATTTAACAAAACATTAACAAATGACTTAAAGACTTTGACATACAAAGCTAAAGATCCAATAAAAGCAAGCTTGATATTTTCACGAAACAATTAGTGGAATACTAATATTTTCTAAAAAACATGATGATGGTGATATTTACTATTCAGATAAGATGTAATTTAGTTAGGAATAGTATTGTTAAGCAAAAATTGAGTTTTTCAATACTAAATGGTACGATGAACTCAAATATCAAATTTTTTGTAGATTCACTGCATAGTGCTATAAGGTACATCATTTCCAAAATCACAGAGTTCTAAACGACATTTTTATCCAATAAATGGTAGAATATATCTACATAACAGCAAATCTCCTCATGAAAGCTTGAACTAGGTTCGGATAATGTAAGTTTGGACTTATGAATCATCTGTTGAGGATAATCCATTCATCTAAATTTGAGTAATCTCCAGACAATTGCGGGTTTCTTTCATTACCTCGGAGCAAGAACACAGAACCCACGAATTTTTATTTTAGATTTTGTATCTTTTTTATCTCTTATCTACAGCAATCTAAAAACATATTTTTCGATTCAGTTCGTCAATCGAGATGAATGAGAAAGACCTAAATCATTCTTCTACATCAATGCGTAGTTTTAATTTGTACCAGGCACTGAAAATGAACTAAGCGATAGGAATTGGACTTTTAAACGATAAATCAATCTTCTCAGTGCACATGCATCGAATATGTTTTTAACGTTCGAATTCGTCCTTGAAGTGTCCGTGTCTGGCCTTGAGATCGTTGAGTTGTGGTTCAACTGCTTGTGGGAAAGAAGTTGGCTGAACATAGAGGTCTTGGATAGTTTTGGCGTTCTTAGAGACAACAATATCGAGTCCTTCTTTAATCATGTAATCCAAATTCAAGAATTCCCAATTCTTGAAGAACCATTGAGCAAACTTCTTTGCGAATTCAGGGTTCACATGGACTAATTTTGGTTCTCTTCCAAGAATATTGTAGATGACCTCATAGACTTCTTTTAATGTGTAAACGTTAGGGCCGCCTAAATTAGCAGTATTAACTCTATAAGCAAGAAAAAGGCAATTTTACCCAGTTCGTAAATCTGTCCAGCAGACTCATCGAGCTTCAAAGCGTTCAGAACTGCCATTGCGACATCATGGCAAAAAATAGGTTGTCTCTTTGCTGTCAAATCTGTTGTGCAGAGATTGTAATGGTACAAGAAATTTCTCTCAGTCATGATTCTTTGCACGAAGTAGTCATTCATTCCGAAGATAGTTGTTGGTCTGAAGATAGTCGCATTAGGGAATTCTGAAAGAACGGCCTCCTCTCCGTAGAATTTGGTCTGGAGATCCAAGCTTGGAGAGTCTTTGCTCGCTCCAGCCGCAGAGAAATGGATCAATCTGAGAACTCCTGGGTTCTTTCTGCAAGCCTGGGCAATTCTCTTGGCGAGAGTGATATTTGCACGTTCGTAATCCTCTCTTAATTTGATGTTTCTTCGGGCGCCGATTAAGTTGATGACAACGTTGGAGTTGGCGATGACTCTGTCGATCATTTTGGTATCATCGAAGTTCATGTTTCTCACGATGTAGGAGTAACCTGTTGAGGCGCAGAGCTTCAATTCTTTGACCTCATCATCGAAGAAATATTTATGATTGTGAGGGAAGATAACATCTGAGGAAATGTATCCAAGGGTAGCGCCAACGTAAGGACCCATGAAGCCAGTGGCACCGAAAATGGTTGCTCTGATTCCTGAGATAGACTGTCGTGAGCCATTTTCATTAATTCTAAGACGTGGTCTTGGAGGCTCTTCTTTCTTCTGAGAGAATTCACGGACTACCACTTGGTGGATAGGTCCTGGCTTACTTGCCTAGTAGTGCGCGGCCAGCATGATGGAAATTAGAGGAGGAAAATCAGAATGAGGGGCAATTACCAATTTTGTAATACTTCCACGAAGCTTAGTGTTCATGATAAAGAGAATTATTAATTAACTATCTTTCTAATTATTTGATAATGCATATATGAAAAATGCATTCAAAAAGCTCAAAAATTTCATTTGGATGCTTTAGAAATAAGGTATGGTTAATCTATTAGAGAGTTTGAAGGATGTTTAAAATTACTAGGCGACTGAGATAGGAGTTTACTTCAATGCATGTATGAAGAAATTTAATGAAAAATTGAAATTCAAGTGATTTTATAATAGACAGAAGGCGAAATTTTTTATAGAGGACTTAAGAGTGGTATGAGAAAATAATATCCTGTGAAATACACTTTAATTTCTTCTCATGATAGGAATTCAAAAAATATATAATATTTGCGCAAACTCCATGTAAAGAATCAGTAAATCCAAATCTCTCGCATGAATTACATGTAAAAGAATTTTTTCGGACGTATTCGAATTTAACGGCAAAAACAAATGCATTCATTATTGATTTCCGTCTAACTTTGAAAGACCAAAATAGAAATAATAATACTATTTGACTAATTTCTTACATGCTTTATGAGAGGTCTCCTCATAGACCAAAATTCTTGTCAGACATTCTATTCTGTTTCCTTAAAAAAAATTAAAAGAAAAAACCACTCGCTGCTCAATTAATTTGAGCTCTTTCTATTCAACTCATTCAGGTTTGGAATACAGAATAATCGCAAAAAAAAAAATTAAATTAAGAAGTAATTTATAGATAAGCGACTCAATTATGGAAAACCTTCAGCTTCCTACTGAAAAACTGCTCTTTTTAGTAGCCGAGATGTGGAAGAAGGAAGAAATCACTGACTCCGAGAAATCGACTCTCAAAGAAATGATTATTAATGAAGAAACAGCGCTTTTCAAGCTATTGGAGGGACAAGAAGTGAAAGTTGACGAGAAATTGTTGAAAGCGTGCATGATCGAACTCGTTAGACCGAAAGAGAAGAAACTCGGCATTGAAATAGTGAAAAAGTCCTTCGAGCCTCCAGAACAAGATGACGTTTCATCTCCTTTGGGAAATTCACTATTTGAAAGGAAAAAGCGGCACAGCAACAAGAGCGAACTCTTAGGTCTCGCAGAGGCACTCAAGTCAACGGATACTTTAGCATAAAACTAAAGCCGTTATCAAAAAAACATATACTAATATTTTAATTATTGCTTCCTTTTCAAATAGGAAATGAATTTCTTTCATAAGAATTTCATCTATTTGGGTAAAACGGCATCTATATATTCATCATCTGCTTTATTTTTTGTATCCTCAAACTATAATAATAGAATCTACAACCACTAAGCAAATTTTGAATTCTTAGCCCCCTTTGGTAGTTAGAATTGAGGCTTACCTCAAATACATTTGTAGTTTTCGGTAAAGGCACGGCTTTTTAAATTCCTTAACGAACAGATAAGCTTTAAAATCTGTTGATTTAGAGAGAGAGATCCATATGCATGGAAAATTATTTACTATGTGTCTCTTATGGAGAGAGAAAAAGATAATACGTTAAGCTCTTACAACTAATAAAAAAAAGGAGAGGTAATGATTAAAAAACTATATATGAAATTCGGAAATGATCGGGTATTCCATGCAGACCAAAAATTATCCTCAATGATTTACAATCCAGGAAGATGCTTGGCGATCTTATCCATGATTTGAGGCATATCAGCACCATGAACCTCGTCTTTAAGTTGTCCTTCCTAAAAGCGGATAAATAATAATGGTAAGATTAACTTGCATTGAGATCAGAAGTTTTACAATGTAGAACAGGAATCTAGGCTTTGGACTTGCTGCAAAGTCTGTTTTCAAAGAAAAGTGAATGAGAATTTGGGAAGAGAGATGTTATTTACGATGCTTTCCTGGGATCTTGAGTGGGAGTCTTTCATAGTCCAACTGGAAGATACGGTTATAAAAATCTTAATAAGATCATGAGCTTACAAGAAGGAATTCGAGGCGGGATTCGAACTCATCGGTAGTGTTGGCCAATGTCTTATAAGTTGGGAACATCATCTCGCAAGGGCCTGCCCAACCGAGATAAACATCAACGACTTTTTGGAGAACAGAATTATCAGATAAACCGTCGAAATGAGGGTAGATTACCTGTAAGTTTGGTATTATTCTCATTGATAAAACTCAACCAGTGCTCCTCGTCTTTGACATAAACGTGTACTTCTTTCTTGCCCTTAGCAGCTGCCATTGGAAATTAATTTAAGAGATAAAGTAAGTGTCTTGCTCGAAATATTCAAATTATTATAACAGAAGTTGCTTATGAAGATTTGATCCAATTGGAATAAGTTACAAATCAAAGGAAAGGAAGAATCAAATATTCAGAATCCGTTCCGATCTCCTAAAATAAATGAGATACTACCTGTATCGATTACGGGAACCTTGAAATGAGGTGTTATAACCCCTAGATCTAACAGAGAGCTTGCCTAAATTAAAAAGATTGAAAGGAAATGAAATCCAAGTTTTTTTCTTCTGAGAGGATTACAATGAGTACATTAATAAAAAGCTTTACAGTAAAATGATGAGAAGATAAGCGAGGCAGCAAAGACCATACATACAGTTGAGTGATTTGAGAGGAATACTTATCTTCAACCCACTAAAGAGGTTCTCAAATGAACTGTCGCCTCTTTTGTGAAAGCATATAATGAATTAATGTGTATACATCTGGTTCACTCCCATGCGTATTCCGAATAATGGTTAGAAATTAGGTTGAGTAAATTTATCGAGACAAGACCAGCTGTTTTTACTAAATTCGCTGCCTGCTGGTTGTTTATTTATTTCTTTGATGCTTTTCTGTATAAAGACAGATTTCGAGCAAATTGCAATTGCAACAACTTTCCAGAAACACCTTTCGACAGCTTCCAGCAAAAGATCAAATAAGCAGTCTTATATATCAATCTATGGTTGTAAGAAACACATCTTTCAACCAAATAAAATCTGGTTCCAACTCTTTGGTTGCCGGACTCTTGATCTCTTGCTGATTCATTTTATTAACTATACTTAGGGTGAACGCCATGAAAGTTATTTTTTTGATGCAATGCGTCATATAAATCGGGATTAAATAGCAATAAATTTAGGCAAGAGCCTGAGAAAATCAGCGCAAACAAAAACAAAAATAGGCTGGAGCAATTTCTCGTTCAGCGAGCACATGGAACTAAAGGAAGGCACAATTATTTTAAATACAGATGACTCAAGAGAGCAAATCTCTCCAATCGATCATATCATAAAAGATTTGGCCGCTGGAACATTGGCAGGATACGCTATCGTTATATCAGGCCATCCCTTCGAGTACTTCTTTCTTTCTTAGCACCCAGCAATCAGTTTTGATATAGTACCCTGAAAACAAGGTTGCAGTTAAAAGACATCAAGCTATTAGATTGTATCAGATCCATGATCAAAAAGGAAGGAGTAAATATTCAAGGGTTTCCTCGTCCACTCAAGCCCATTCAATAGATTGTTTCATTCTGGAAAGGTGTTGAAAGCCCTTTGTACACTGTCCCGCTCATAAACTCGATTATTTTTGGTGCATATGGTTTCTGTAGAGCTGAGATGCTCAGTTCTCCCGATGACGAGTTCTCCTTCTGGCAAGGTGACTTCCAGCAATTCCTATATTCTCTCATTACAACAAATTTAAAGGCCTAATCGCTGGATCTTTTGCTGGATTAGTAAATAGTTTTGCGCTGTCTCCTGTGGAGTTAGTCAAATGCAGACTTCAAGTAGAAATTCTTGCCTTTTTCAAACGCGGATTAACAGGAATTATTGCATAGATGGACGAAAGTCGCACTGGCGATAAACTTTATAAAGGACCATTGGATTGTATTAAAACCATTAAAAGAACTGAAGGATTTCGTGTAACAAGCATTGAAATTACATGTGTCTCACTCACGCTTTTACAAAGGGATTGTTTCGAGGTATGTCAGCCACAATATACCGCGAAGTTCCTGCATATGCATGTAGCACCTTATCTATAATACCTTTGAGCTAATGCGTGAGTTTTTAGTTCAATTTGCCACGTATGAGGTGTGCAAGAATCAATTTGCTAGGACCTGGGACAACAATTTTGAAGCTGTACAAAATTTAATCAGCGGTACCTTGTCATTGTGATAGCAACATTCTAACTATTATTTCTTAAAAACCTTTAGGCGCAGTGGCAGGGTTGGGATGCTGGCTTGCTAGTTACCCTCAAGATTTAATAAAAACTAGAATCCAATGCGATTTCGGGATTGGAGATCAAAGAAGATATCGACCTGATCCTGTTCTAAAGGACGGAGGATTTGTTGAATGTGCAAGAGAAATTTACAAAAAAGACGGCCTTTTGGGGTTTTGGCGTGGGTTCAGCGTTTGCGGTACTCGAGCAGTTTTTGCGAATGCTGTAGGTTTCTATGCATATGAGAAAGCGAAGGATATTTTCCTATATCAAGAAGACCTGGAATGAATTTAGTTAGTAGTAATATATAGCCGCTTTTGTTGTCATATTAAACTCATTTTCTAATGGTATTTGGCTTTTTATGATGAATATCGCCTCTCATCTCAAGAAGCAATCTCATCATAAACCCAAAAGCCTTTTACTTAGTTGGCACAGACTCCATGTAACCGTTTTATTTTCTGCCCAATAACTCATGTTAGGTTTTTAAACTTTTTTTCATGTATTTCAGCAAAGTCGTCAATAATCGATAATTTGATTTTGAATTTAGTTACAATAAGTCCTTTTGATTGCTACCAACAGTAAATTATAAAATCGTCGGCAAAATTTGAGATCCATCAATTCGTTCTTTCCTCGAATGATATTTCCAGACTGCTCAATCTGCTGCGAACCTCTAACAGTAGCGCTATCGGTTACACCTTGTGGACATGTATATCACACTAAATGCATCACAGGCGTCGTTGAAAAAAATATGGGTTGTCCACTTTGCCGAAAAAGCCTCACAGCAAGTTCTCTTATCTCTCTTGTTTATAACGCGACTGGTGAAACTGAGGTGTCGAATCTAAAGCGCCTGAAAAAGGGAAAATCTCGCAATGAATTACAAAATAACCTCTCATTTGCGGAACTGCTTAAATTGCAGGAGGTTAACGACATGGAAATCAGTAAACTCAAAAGCCAAGCTGCTGCTTTAAGAGAAGAGCTTGAAGTTAACGAGGCACTTGTGTCAATCCAACAGCAAGAGTCCCACGCTACATATGAGAAAATTCAGCGACTAGAATCTACCTTGAAAGCTCTCAGAGATCAAAAAAAAGAGAAAACGTTAAAATTAAGTCATCTGAGGCAGATGACAAAAAGTAGAGGAAAGGAGGCCGCGGATGGGAAACCAAGATGCAAATCTCCGGAATTATAGAAGGAAGAAAAATCGTTAAGATGCAGTGAGCAGAACAAAAGAACTTATGAGGACTGTTTCAGAAATTCTGGAATATGAGAAGGAGTGTTTATAAGAAAATTGATTCTAAGATAATGAGTATTTGTTTTGTATAATAGAGTTTAAATTTGTAGTAAATCTTTTCAACTTGAAGAGCATTCTATTGGTTTTACAATTGAGCTGCTGAGCAAGAAATCAAGAGAGTATATCTGAAGTGGTCGTAGCCAAGACAAACCGTTGTAATTATTCGGACTTTCAACTTCTAGTAAATCTTGCAAATCAGCAAAAAAAACTAAAAAGATATAAATAAAAAACTCTAGCCATGGTAGAACCAACAACCAAACCAAAAGAGCGCTTTAAAAAGATTAAAAACTATTACTACTCTATCGACGCGGCTCCTTTGGGAAGGGGAAGCTTTGGTGAAGTGTACAAAGGGTTTAAGATTGTTGATAAAAAGAGAGAGTATTATGCGATAAAAGTGATAAGCAAGGCCATGCTAGATGGAAGGGACTACATGCTACAGCAAGAAATAGACATTTTGAAAAAAATCAGGGGCGAGTACATCTTGAAGTTCATCGATGAAGTTGAAACAGAAGATCACGCGTACATTGTTACTGAACTCTGTGAGGATGGAGATCTTAAAAAGAAACTCGAAACAGACAAGAAGCTACCTGAGACAGAAGCTCTGTTTATTTTGCGTCAGGTGGCTGAAGCGTTCATTGAAGTGGATAAATTGCAACTGACGAAGAAAGACAGCGGAGAGAAGTTGGTTCTGATGCATCGAGATATTAAGCCAGCGAATATTCTCTTCAAAAATTCAAGGGTGTGTTTAGCTGACTTTGGCCTTTCGAAGTTTGTTTCAGAAATAACGAACGCACCGAATACGAAACTTGTTGGGAGTCAGTATTACAAGTCACCTCAAGTACTTAAAGCCGACGGGCTCTATGGACCAAAATGTGATGTGTGGTCGATGGGTGTTGTACTTTATCAGATGCTACATGGAGAAGTTCCTTATACCGGTCAAACAGAGTATGTGACTTTCAAACAAATCGAGGAGAAAAAGCTTAAATTTTCACCGGAGTTGAAGGAAAGTACGATTGACCTCTTAGAGAAGATGCTGAAGGTTGACGAAACGGCAAGGATAAGTTGGAAAGAGCTGATCGAACACCCAGCTCTGGCAGGAATTTCTCTTTTAAAAACTTCAAAGGTAGAAACAGAGGAAGATTCGAAAATTATCTAGTTCATACGAAGTCATTAAATCATGTGTTTCTTGCATTTTTTAGACTTATGAGACACAAATTATATTATTCAGAGCTAATAATACATGTTTTCATCAGATATCTCCTTCAAAAAGGTAGCAAGTAACATATAATTTGCACATGGAGTTCCAATAACATTAAAAACAAAAAGATTTTATTAAGAAATTAAAACCATCAGCTATTCTTCCTTGACAACATAACTTGAAACCCAAATAGCAGATAATCTGATCTCGTCTTTTTCATTACTAACCCGACAATACTCCCGTCCTGCAGTTCAACCGATCGAGCCTTCACTTCAACGAATTCTGGCGAACTAAGCTCAAGTGCGCCTTGTTTACATTTCAGATTACTCGGAGGCGAAACCCAAACATAACTTCCATTCTTACTTGAGTCACGGAATTCTATTTTCTTTTGCCCTTTCTCATCCCTCTCAAACACTACTTTAGCGTGCTCCCCAGACAGACGCACAGCCAATGAAATCGGTAAAAAATTGAAATTCGCTCTCTGAATGGTGTACGTTGCCGGTGTGCCTTCCTTCAAGCTCAATTTATGATATTTCAGATAATCAACCGCTGTTTTCTTCAGTTCAGCGTAAACTTCTTGTTCATATAAAAATTTCAAAATGCATTCATCGTCTCCCACATCGATAGCTTCGTTCGCTTCCGCTGAGCAAGTTTTACATAAATAAGCGCCTCCTTGGTCATGCGAATGAGCTCCGATGATCTCTGCTCTTTTTGAGCCCGCACTCAACGTTTTTTCCAAACTCAACTTCATTGAATACTTATTGTCGGGTGTTTTGCTCTCTTCTTTCGACAGAGAAGATTTCCTTTTGAGTGAGCTTAAACGGATAGTGGACTGACTTATATTAGTTTCTGAACTCATTGTCTTATGAAGTTTAACCGGCTGATGAATAGGTGGTAAGCTATTGATTTCTTTATCAAGCTCTTCGATTTGTTTGATGAGTTTCTCTTGCGCATCCTCCAGCTTCGAAAGCGAAGATGTTGGCAGAAAATTTAAAATATTCCTCCACCTTTGAACATAAACATTTGAAAAAAGTAACTGATAAGATACCAATTCTTCGATGTGAGGAGATTTTTTAAATGGATCTTGATATCACCGATCGTCGCAAAAATTCGGTCTGAGAGGTCTTGACTAGTGCTAACAGAGATTATTCGAGAAAATTTGACGAATATGAATTAAACCTACGAGTTCCTAAGGCAGTTAGAAGGATTTCCAGCCGTAATAGTGTTGCTTCGAGGCAGGCTAGCTCCTCCTGATCATTAGGATCGTCTTGGCATAGCTTAATCAAGCCTGATATTTCAGAGAGAAGTGGATGAGACATCACTGGATTAATGATTTTAAATAAAATCTTTCAAATTTTTCGATTGTGAAAACGTCAAAATGAAAATAGAATAATAATCGCTTTGACTTTTTTGAACCGCAATAATTAGAAAACTCTGATGAAATTGTTTGGGTAAGAAAAAATTAGCAGAGACGGTTGCTGCTCTAATTGAGCAACAACGTAGATTCTTGTAGATGAATATGTAGGGATAGAAATTTGGAATTCATTTCGACTTGAATTCCTTGGTAAAGCTAACAGTCTGTCTATAAAGAGTTTAAAAACTTAAAGGAAAGGACTTAAGATAGAGAGCTTTATATCTTTGATAATATTCTTTTAAGCAAAACAACTTTTGAAGCTGTTCCAGAGTTCCTTGAATGCATTTCCTATTGCTCTAAAAACGCTTCCTATCGCTCTGAACACTGACTTGATCAATCCACCTACCCATTTGAAAACAGCTCCAACGGCACGGAAGATGGGCTTAACCACTTCATTAAAGATCCATTTAAGGCTTTTACCGATAGTTGTAAATACCCATTTGATGGCGCTTCCGATGGCCTTGAACACCGATGCGATGCCATTGTAGACCGTCTTGAGCACCCAACTTATTCCCTTAAAGATATTCAGGATAATGGCATTATAGATCCATTTGAGACCTCTTCCGATCTGTCTGAAAGTCCAAGCGATCGCATGGTAAAAATTAAGGATAACATGGATGTAAAGCAACTGGAAGCCTTTGCCGATCATTCGGAAAACCCATGCAACCGCATAATAGATATTGAGGATGATATGAGTGTATATCATCTTGAACACCCAGCTAATACCTTTGAAGATATTGAGAATGACATGAGTGTAAAACAGTTGGATTCCTTTTCCAATCATTCTAAATACCCAGCTGATACCTTTGAAGATATTGAGGATAATGTGAGTGTAAAACAGCATGATGCCTTTTCCAATCATTCTAAATGCCCAGCTGATACCTTTGAAGATATTGAGGATGATATGAGTGTATATCATCTTGAACACCCAGCTAATACCTTTGAAGATATTGAGAATGACATGA
>ENA-UOTX01000061-UOTX01000061.1-compost-metagenome-genome-assembly--contig:-NODE-61-length-106026-cov-14.177633_pt1 | contig 106026 bp, 87 predicted proteins | sample MGYA00238143_ERZ746982 | MGnify/ENA primary metagenome ERZ746982 (study PRJEB28758, sample SAMN06268862) | compost metagenome | isolation source: single cell | place: USA: California, Emeryville, Joint... | reverse complement strand
ATGAGCAAAGCGAAAAAAGAAGAAGACCGAGCTCAGGGAGCTCTTATTCTCCATGTTATATTACAATATCATGGAGCAATTTTAAAACAAGAGCAAATGCAGACGATAATGAAAAGTACATTGAATGCTATAAATGCAGACCCCAAAAAGCCGGCGTATCGATCAAAGTATGAAAAGGAGCTGAATATCACCAAATAATCATCTTATTGACTTTAAATTTTCTAGACTGTTCGGTGTATTCTTGAACGGATTTATGGTGAACTATCAAGTAATTGAAGACTTCTTGGTGTCTGAGAACCAATCCATAAAACTATTGCGTTCGATGTTTACCAAACTCCGTGATTTTGAAACTCATTATGACCAACAGGTTTATTTACTCGCCTTTCTATTCTATTCTACATCGCATTGCTTGACTATAGGTGTTTGTAATGGGCTTCTGCAGTGTTATCACACAAAAGAAACTTCACCCAGATATTTCGCAATTCTATTTGAAAATCTTCAAATCAGTGGTCACTATATTGAAGATTATTCAGGCGGCTCAATCACCTATTGTGAGAATTCAAAATGAGGAGGAAGGTGAAATGAAAGAAGAGAGGCAAGTTCAAAAAAGATTACAGGTACCTGCATATATAAATCTTGAGAAGCAAACTAAAGCTATACAATAATATTGTCGATATAACTAGGAATTCTGGGAAATATCTGATGATGATGAGAAAATGATTGGTGAAGAGGAAGTTAGCAAAGATGATGCGAAGAATCCTAAATTTTCTGACGTCGAAGAAGAAAAAGAGAAGGATGACGGTAATTCAGAAGAAAACAATTCTTCAGAAGAAGAAAAAGACGAGGTAATCTCTTGTATATTTTGAATATTATTCGATTGAAAAATGACTTGAAGGATGCCCTCGTTAGCGAGTTAAAACACAAAGACGAGTTCAATACTTTCAGAGAGGCCTTTTATCAATTCAAAGCGAATAATGCTGATGCACTTGCTCAATTGACAGCCCAGCTCTCTTCCCGAAGACTTAACTATCTAAGAGATATACTGTTGACTCACAGAGTGGTAACTGAAAGGAAAGTTATCATCCGAAAGATGCTTATCCCTCAAAATATCAAATCTCCGATTCATTTTTCAAATTGGGAGTAATCAGGGTCAAGCCAAAGTTTCGAGTGAGGAGCTAGACAGAATAATCGTATCTTTTAAGGAGGGCAGTAATACCGAAAGGAAGTAACAGACTGAGTGCGCTTTGTATACCTGTTGAATATTGAGAAGTAGAACAATACACATTTTGGTCAAAAACATTCATGAAGTTCAATAGATTCAATAATAAAAATATTAACAGATTATCAGAACTTCAATATGTAGGCCGGTTGCAGAGAGTGATACAAGGATAATGTAAAATTCTATAAGATTTTTCATTTGCATTGGATTGTTAGTCTATCTTTGCCTGTGAAAGCAAACGATATTGCTGGGAGAAAAAATATCATAAACCAAATAAGGCAACACCTTCTTTGAGATCGCGACTCAAAAAACAGATGTTGAAGTAATTAATTCTCATGAATCAACTTTTGACAACACTATTTTATTTTATATTCACGTTTTTACCTTCGTCTCATTTAAAATAAGTTTAGAATAAAGATATTTAGTATCAAAGTAACAGACATAACAATGATAGCTGAGCAAACTCAAGAGTTTTCAAATGAAGAGCAGCTATTTCGGATTGAAAAACTCAGTATTCAACAGACTCTCAATACGCTATTAAAAGACGCTCCGAAGTCCCTTAGGCTTATGATTGCGACATTAGCCTCCTCAAATCCAAGTAAACCTCATACCTCAACTCTAATAACTTTTAAATGCAAAAATTGATGATAATACAAAAAAATTTTCATTTATTTTTTTATTTAAGTCAAGCATTGCGAGAGGAATATTGTCAAATAGCCAAGAAAACACGCTAAAAGGTCTCTGGTTGATATCGTTTTGGAAGCTATTACATCAGAAAAGATTACTTTTCAGAACAAATTATGCTTCCGGACACTTTAGACAAGTGTTTCAAACTTAATGTAATCAAAAACGTTTCAAATTTCTCTCATTCAAAGCGTATCTAGATTATGACGGTTTTGAGAGTCCATATATTTCAAAAATCTATAATAATTATGATGGATGTATGATAAAATAGGAATTCTGGAAATGTCTGATGACGAGAAAATGATTGATGAAGGAGAAGAAGCTGAAATAAAAAGCAAAAGTCAATGCTAAAGACGTTCAGAACTCTGATGACGATGAAGAGGAGAAAAGTAGTGACGATTTTGAGGAAGAAGTATTACAAATCTGACATCATTTTACCCATCTTCATTATTACGTTCTTAGGATGAATTTGAACTGCCTTTCCAATTTCTAGTTAACGATCTCAAAAAAAAGATGAATTTGACGCTTTCAGAGAAGCATTTTATAAATTTAAAGCCAACAACGCTGATGCCCTCGCTCAGTTAACCGCCCAACTTTCTTCCCGAAGACTGAACTATTTGAAAGATATTTGATGACTCACAAAGTGGTTGTTGATGGAGATACAACTCAAGTGCGCATACGAAAGATGCTCAAAGCGAAAGATGTCAAAGATTCAGAGTTTTTTGCAGAATAGGAGTAGTAGCAAGTAGTCGTATAGGAGAAAAAATATCGTCGCAAAAATTATATAAAATTGATCGTTATCTGAATCTAACAGTATGAAATTTCGCTTCACAAACACTCAAATACTGCTTGATATAGAGATTATAACGATAGCTTTCAAGTATACCTGATTATACACATACTTTTCAATACGAATCAACAGCTACTTATGAATTAACCCATAAAACTGTTGTTTAGATTCTTCGACGGAGGCTTCGGGAAAATGCGCTGTCCTTGTGTGATCCCTCCGAAATTATTCGGAGTTTTCTGCGAATTTTTCTGATAAAATTTCCCGCTTGTATTCGACATCGCACGTATACGTTCCGATCCATCATCTCTCTTCGGAGTTTCAAACCTAAACGCTCTGCTGCTCGCCAACCGAGTTTCATTCTCAAAATGCGCGAGGAAATTCTGCGCACTTCGGAATTTAGCAGAGAACGTTATGCTTGGACGGAAGCTATCGAAGGCTATTTCGAGGAACTCCCTGCGAGGGACGCTCCTTCCGCCGATTGTAATCCTTGAGGGTTTGTAGGCTAAGCAAGCGACTTTCAAGGCAGCTTGAATGACCTTACCTTGGCCCGAACAAGAGAGACATTTCCAATCTTGCGAGAGGATCGATTGATTATTCATAAAGTCTTCTTCGCCGACCTTCGTTCCGTCTAAGCGACGTTAGATGACTTGTTCTAGGTAGAAAGAGCTCACTTAAGACGCTTGGTAGTTGTCCTGTGCCGGTCCGGCTTTCCGGTCGGTCTCCGCTTGCGCCCAGCAGACTAATTGACCTAATTAGGATAAATGGGTGAGGAAATGCTGCTTGAAGTGCGTGATACTTTTTATCTTCCTCTTCTTTGAAGTTAAGGACGTAGAGGTAGTTGATACTATCGATCAAATTGACGACGATTTCGGAAAGCGATTTGAGGTATGTAACTGTTTTTGACCCGAACTCTGCGACTCCCATGACCTTATCATCCATGAATTTCACCTCCAACTCCTGTACAGCAGCAGGCATTGGTTAGGTAATCGAAAATAAGAAAATGAGATACATGAGTCGCTTTTTCCGCCCGAACCTTCTCTAATGATTTTTCAAAATCTTCATAGGCGCTCTTGAGCATATAATTAAAGTTATCTTGCCCTTCAAGCTGTTCTCTCGTCAATCTGATATTTTTGTTCATTCATTAAAAGTCATACTCGCACCAATTACCTGTTGAACTTATCTAATATGTCTGCCTTGAATTTTTTCAGCTCTGCATTAATATCGTCTTTCAGCCTCCTGTGGTCTTCAGGTCTGATTGAATTCTTTGCCTCATCTGCAGACAAAATTAGCCTAAAACAAATACCTAATGAGCTTTACCTTCGTCAGAATCTTCATCAGAGGAAGACGAGTCGCTTTTGTGAAGAGTCTTTGATTTTACTCTGCTCGCTTTGCTTGCTTTCGACGACTAGTTATACTCAGAAACCATCGCATTTCATAAATCACTTACCAGACCGCCTCTGCGAGTAATCACTTCTTCATCATCCTCGTGAGAATGCAGATGCTCTTCTACGGAATCCTGCTTCGAAAAGTCCATTGAGCTGGGCTGAAGTCCTTTCGATCGACTTGATTCAGTTGCTTTTGCGCTCTGTAACGGTATTCCCAGCGATTTGCTATCGCTTGCTGCAGCTTTCGACATGGAAGCCAGATGGTTCAAGCTCATTTTCGCAGTTCTCTTGAACACTTGCTCAAGCATTTCGTTCACTCGTTGCTTTCTCTTTTCCAATTTCCCGTCGCCCTCATCATTGAGGATATCAGAATTCAGCTCCTTAAACCTTTTGTCTTCAAATCCAACCAATCTTTTCAGATTTTTGCTCGAGAGGCAATTGTGAAGCGTATCCGATATCTGCGCCTGCACGAACAATGGAAGGTATTTTTCAATGTAATTTTCCAAAGTTTTCTGCTTCATTTCAACGTCCTCAATTTTAAAAATGTTTGTTTTCAATGATTCGATTTGCTTGGTGAAATTCATGAGAGAATATTTCATCTCATCGATTGTTTTCTCAAAGACTTGAACTTGAGTATTCGCTTCTAAAATCTCGCTCTTTAATGTAACAAGCGACGAGTTATGCTGCTGAAGAGTGCCTGCGAGCTCTTTCATCTCAGTTCCAGTTCGAGTCAACTTGCTTTCCATCTACAAGAGCGAAGTCATAGGCTCAGATTGCTGAAATCAATTGCTATTTACCTCAATACGCGCGAGCTTCAGATCTTCAGCGTTACGAGTGATCTCAGTCTCCACGCGGTCAACCATTTGAGAGATGTTATAACGGAAATCGCTCATTAAGCTGTTTGCCTTTGAAAAATCGCCCTGAATTTGCTCGACCAGCTTTTCAACGACCTTTGTGTTTTCAGCGTTTCTGCGCGTTTCGAAATTGATATTATCGGCTGTTTTTGTCAGCTTCTCGATCTCTTGATAGACGTTTCTCTCCTCTACCTTCCTCGAGGTGTCCTAGAAAAGAGGGATTGAGGCCGGTGTTATGGCTGAAGCTATACGAGATCGTTTATTTTTTTGTGTATTTCGTCAAACACGGTCTGCCTTTTCTGGGACTTACAGACAATAAATTCCAATTCTTCAATTTTCTTCGATTGCTCCTCGAATTTCTTGAATAATATATCATAAAGCTCTCTATCCTGGATCGAGCGCTTCAAGCTGGGTTCAAGGAGGTCGGAAACAAGCTTTCTGAGACGAGTTTCGTAATCAAACCAGACGAGATCCGCGTTTTTTACTATATAGAGGGAAGATTCGCTTATTAAAATTTGTTAGGCAAAAGAATTGGGCTTACCATCGATCCCGTTTTCAGGGTTTTGGGTTTTCATCGCTGAAGTGACGACATTTTTGAAAACTGTTTCTCTGCGAGCCATTTTCGATTGCTATTGAGTCGCTACTGGAAATTTAAGTCAATTAATTATCACGGTTGCATTTGGACCGATTTAACAACAACTTATTCGTAATGAATTAATGATCGACGGCTCCTCACCAGAAAATTTGTTCCTTTACTAAAAACTAAAAATTTCTACCTTTAAAGTGAGTGGTGAAGCAAGGCTATTGAAATTCACTGAAATCAATTGTTTATACTTGTGTCGTGAATAATATTATACCTGTAGGTTAAAATCGTCTGATTGCCCATTAAAGATGGTAAAGTGGCCAGAGTAATGCGTTAATATGAAGATACGCCATTTAAAGATAAAACCAAAGGAGAAAAATTGTTATTCCAGATGAAATACGTTTTTATTGAAGAAATGAATTGTAATAGGATTATGTTAAAAAGATGTTTATTTCTAACCTAGCTCTCCTGTTATTTTGTTAATTCAATGAGGAATTGATGAAAAAAGCGAATTATCATTTTGTTATTAGCCAGTCCACTCTTTGAACTCTTCGTTTAATAATTATGGCGATTATTTCAAATCACGCTTCATTTTCTTTTCTTCCTGTACGAATCAGTTTTCTTATTTGAGTCCACTTCCTTAATAAAAGATCACGCAGTCTAACGTCAACTGTGTCACTCCAACTGTGTCACTCCGCAAATTATGAATTGAATTGGCTGCTTCCTTTGAATAAAATAGCCTGTCTTCATCAAATCTCCCATGAACCAAGAGAATACCAATCCAATACTAATTCAAATTGAAGATAGCAGTAATTTCCGTTCATATACCTCAATCCATGAGTCGATTTTTGCTGAAAATTTGAGATTATCTGAGGAACCCCAAGGCACACCTGAAAATATTGCATTCAGAAATCAACTCAATTGCTCAGAGACAATTGCTGACCTCTATTCTAGCGGAGGCGTAGCCCAAAACTTCAACAAAGAAGTAATTATCTCTGAAAATGACTCCCAATGCGATGAAAAGAGCAGAGAAGGAGACAATAAACTCAACTATTTTGGAAAGATTAATGAAGAATTATCTGCTAGGACCATCATATCAATTACAGCAAGTTCTGAAATGTGGCCAGTCCCAGAACGGCCCTTCCCAAAGTGCCCGTGCTTAATGTCCACGCATACTTTGAGCAGAGCTACCTGCATTAAGCGTTGTCTTTAAAAAATACCTGCGCTGTTATCATGATGATCGATTGGAGTAGTAAAGCTGCTTCGAAGCGTTTTTCAAACCTAACGAAGATCGAACGTCAGCGATTGAGGGCTGGGGGAAGTAATAATATACCAAAACACTATTCCTAGCATATTGCATGCAAGTAGCACTAGACAAGCCCATATGCTGAAGCTTCCAAGCGAGCGATTCTTTTTGATTTAGTTGTATTGAGGTATATACCCCCACAACAGCACCGAAAACAATGACTATGATAATGTCAATGATGCCCAAACCAGGCAGTTTACCTAAGTCAACAGCGAGACCCACGACAGCCTCCATCATGTGGAAGATATGGAAGAGACAGAATTATGTTAATTTATTTAGTTATAAAAAACTGAGATCAGATTACCGGCTTAGTTTCATTATCAAAATAGATAACGAGAAGGTGAAGGAAGTAGCTCTTAGGTTTGAGTCTGAGATGCTTAAAATGTTATTTTTGTTGTGAATTTTGGACTCATTATGCTAAGAAAAGATCTCATTCATAAATTGATTGACATTCAAAACTTCTACAGATTGTGATTGCACCTTAATTCACGTTACACAGACTAACTCCACTACATATATCATTACAATACTGACTGGGGGTGGGATTATTGAATCACTAAGCACTAAGCAACTACTGTCAACTTTGATATTAACACGTTCGAATATCCTTTAAATTTTTTAATTTCGCTCAAAAAGTAATAATTGAATTATTGATTCCATGTTTGATACTCTATCAACTCGCGACAAACTCGCTCTTGTCTTCGGTCTGATCAGCTTCGTCATTATCCTCTACTTGGGCAAGGTGTACACACCCAAAAAGAGTACTTTCATCGTCTGGTCTTGTTTCTTAGAATCGCAATTAGGGAAAGCCGCGACCGGTGCCCTCCAGAAATACTCCCAAAACGGATTTTTGCAGGTTCCTATGTCAAAGAAAATCCAGGTCACCCACGACACCATCATCTTGAGATTCGACCTCCCTCAACCAGACATTACCCTCGGAATTGACGTCGGTCAACATATTGAAATCTTGTAAACCTCCTCAGCCTTATCTCCTCTCTTATCGTTCTATTCCAGTGAGAGAATCGTCACGAAAGAAACTCCTGAGGGCGAAGACGTTTACAGAAAGTATACCCCAATCTCTAAAGTCGACACCAAGGTGAATTACCTGATAATCGTCTATCCTCTCATCATTTTCATTAATAAAAGGGCTCTTTTGACTTGCTGGTCAAGGTGTACTTCCCTAACGTCCACCCTAAATTCCCAGAGGGAGGCATCATGAGCCAATGGCTTAACAAACTCAATGTAAGTCTATATTCAAAAAACGCTCATTAACGTGATTAAATAGGTCGGCGATAAGATCCGTATCAGAGGACCACTCGGTTTCCTCGCCTACCAAGGATTGGGCAAAGTTGTTGTGAATAAGCCTGACCAAAAGATCAACAAGCAATACAAGTCTATCGGATTGATTGGAGGTGGTACTGGTATTACTCCTCTCTATCAGGTAACCATAGAAGGCGATGTAAAAAGGGCTTACTTTGGATGTTTGATAGATCATGAAGCAAATCAAGGATAATCCAGCAGACCAAACCAAAGTTTACTTGCTTTTCGCCAACAAGAGCATCGTAAGAAACTCACTTTCGGTTGAGGATTAAACATTACTTGCAAATTAGGATGATATTCTCATGAGAGAAGAGCTTGAGCAATTCAAATCTGACGACAGATTCAAAATTAGCTTCACCTTAGATAAGGTATTTTCGTCGTCGCTGTCGACAGTATGAAAATTTGATGTTTTTAGGCTCCTGCTCAAGGCTGGAATGGATTCGAGGGCTTCGTCAGCGCTGAGATGCTCCAAAAGAGCATGCCAGCCCCAGGCGGTGACGTTCTCATTTGCCAATGCGGACCTCCAATGATGAACAAGTTGGTTTTGGGTCTCCTCTCCAACTTGGGCTACAGCAAAAACGATGTTTACAATTTTTAGGCTAGAGTTAACGAAGCATCCATTAAATTGCCTAAGGCTCAGCTAAAATCAATGATAGAAAAAAAGTTATATATCTATCTATCGTATGCTTAGCCTCTAGAACCGTTATATATGAATAAAACTATGGGAAAAATCTCTCTCCTCATCACGTTGCTCTCTAAGTGAACCCCTGTAAATACTCAAAAGACATGAGTGTTGGCTTTTGGCGTTAAAAAGGCAGTTTACTTCAAATATTTTTCGAATAGAATACCCTTTTATATATTATCGAGGAGTGTTTTCATTGAAGTATGATTAGTAGCTAATTAGCTGTCAATCTCTCATGCAAAATCTGTACTAATAATCATAAATCAATCTTTAAATGGCCATCTCAAATCAAATGTCAGATCTACTTGGCGTGCTTTCTGGTTCTTCATCTACAAATTCTTGTCTTTTAATTTCCTTGAAAGGACAAATTTTGGCCTCCTGGAGTCTATCCGCGATGAATTTTGCCTGCTCTTGATAATCGATCTTCATCAGAATAACTATACAGATAATACAATTCAGCAGTTGCGCGAGTCCCACAGCACCAAACAATCCCATTAAATTGAACTTCATCACATGTGCCAGCACCAGAGAAACCGGAATTCCAACCAGATAATAAGTGAAGAAAAACGACTTGGACACGACTTTCTCTTTGCCTATGCTCCTTACAGTTGCACCCAACACGCTTTGAGTGAAATCCAATCCCGCGAGCACCAAATAAAGTGTAACCAATTTTTCGGTCGACTTTATCACTAAGTGCTCTCTGGAAAACCACATGATGATCTGTTTGGAATAACATCCCAGCACTATCCACGTAGAAATCGTCATAACCGCTGCGAATTTCAGACCCACACGGCTGAGGGCTCTTGTGCGCTCGATGTTCTGTTCACCCATTGAATTAGCCATGAAGGTAGATAACGCGATACTGAAGCTCAATACAACGTTGATAAACAAGGCCCCTACCCTTGAATAAACCAAACCAGCGGAAATTTCGTGGTGGCTGAAATAGGACGTTTGCATGATGATTATTTGGTTCGCGATGAGTTCAATGAGCAAAATTCCTCCAGCTGCGATCTGAAGTTTGAACTGCTTGATAATGCCTGTCATGCATTCAGAACTCCAAGGGATCAACGACTCCTTGCATTTTCTGGAGCAGCATCTGATGTATATATAAATAAGAAAAGCTTTTCCAGCCTCACCACTAAGCCTGCTGATCCCATATCCGACAATTCGGAGGTCGAAATGCCGCATGGTGAGGAACTGGACTGCTATCTCTGCGGCTGTCATGAATATTTGGATGAAAGCTGGAGGACAAAGGATTTTTGAGCCATTAGATAGTTTTTGGATACATCGAAGAAAACCATGCCAAGAGCGCTTGGGATAGTAACCATAAGTACTTTTTGGCTATAGCGGGAGACATCCTCATCAAATCGGCATAATATCAAGATTTTTGATGAAAAGAGGCAAATTATTGTTAATGGACAGAGTATCAAGAGTCCAATAAGTAAACCCTTCTTGTAATATAAGCCGAGCAGGGTTGGATTCTTTGCTCCATGAGCTTGTGCTCCTAAGGTAGCTAATCCTGCGTTCAGCGCGAGCATGATCGAATAGAAGGTGATGACATAGATCGTTGAGGCCAGTCCAAAGCTGCCGAGTAATTTAGGGTCATTTTTGAGAGAAATAAAGTAAATTGCGCTTGAAAGGACGGCTGTTTGTGTGATTGTTTGGATCAGAGTGGGTATAGCTGATTTAATCAGCAACCAAGACAGGCTCCATTGGGAAGGTTCATTTTCGAGTGTTGAATCATTTTGTTCTCTGACTTTCATTGATGGGGTAAATTTAACACTATTTTTTTTTTTGAAAAGCAATGCTTGAAAAATTGATAATTCGAAAATCACTGAAGTTCTATGCCCAGTGTTTAAAACCAAATTAACTTTTTCATTTGTCAATGACAAATAGAATTTCGATGAAGATATTCATCATTGCCCTGCTTGTTACTCTAGTCGCCTAAGTATAGAGATACCATTTGCCAGTCCAGCTGTTTTTGCATTACTTTTGGATGAAACATGCCATTAAGAAGGACTAATTTGATGAATTCCTTGTAGAATTAATGTTAACTTGCAAAAAGCTCATTACAAACATTAACAACTTCCGGATTTGGTCATTTCCTGAGTTTTTCCTCTCATACGAAGAAATTACATGCCAATAACTCTACTATCTTTGTAAAATTTATTGAAAGAACTCAAAATTATTGCAAATAGTGATTAACAAAATGCCAGTGATTCACAGAGCAAAGTACAATCATTGAATCATTTAAGCCACATCAGAAGAGTTAAATAGCACAGCTACGAACACTTCTCTTGTTAATCTTTCTGCAACCACGAAATTCCATATGATACTTTACAAAATTAGACATCCCTGAGCTGCTCTCTTTCCGTTTCCCACTCTTTTAAGGGCCGAATCTCGGATCTTACAAGATCAGAGAGTTTTTCAAAATTCAGAGACATTTGTTTTTCCTCAAGTCTACCTTGCGTTTTTCAGAGTGTCTTTTTTGGAATGATCTTAGTTCCTACAATAAAATAGTTGTTGATTCCTCATGGAAAAATGACCTTAATAATAATTATTGAGACTTCAGTGATTTTCGTGGAAGCTCATTGCCCTTTTTTGAATCAACTCAACGAATTACTCAAATTTGGTATCATGTTACCAATACTCGCCATCGGGATTGGCAATTGCCAAAAACATTTGCTGTGTTTAAGTAAAGAATTTTTAGATTCTTTCCCATTTAAAAAATTTAGGAAGCATTATGATAGCTCTTTTTTCCAGTGTGGCTCTGCTACCAAATTTCAATGCGGAATAAATTGATATATCACCAAATGCATGCTTTCACAAGGATTGAAACATTTGGTCTCACTTTTCCATCAATTAAGAAGAGAGACCCTTATTGTAATACTTTGAACATCAAAAAGAGTGACCTTTCTCCTACTTAGATTTGAACGTTTCGATAGTATTCAGCGTTTCAAGGTATAATTTTCTAATGAGAAGGAGCAGAAACCTTTGACAAAGCAATCTCCGGCATCAACACCTTCAAAACGGTTCAAACTGAAATAAAATCATCTAATCAAATAACTTTAGCTGTAATTGAAAAAGCTATTTTGTTAATTCAATCACCCTCGATCCTCACTTAAGCTTATCTTCTTACGAAACTCATACTAGCACATTCATATCGCCAATGACTTTTCCTTTATGTATAGAGTCCCTTTACGCTTGAATGAAAGCAATTCCTTGAAATCTACCCATGATAGTGAGAGAAATTCTGTTACATTGCTATTTCTGATCTTTAAGAACCTCAATGTCAGAAAAAAATGCCGCTTCTTCCATTTAATTTCATTCGCCTGATTTGTAAGGAACCTTATTCATCATTAGAGTCTTCAATAAGGCTTGTAGTTCAATATAAAAGTCATGGGATCGTATAAAATATGAATATAGCTCCCTATTGCAAGGAAGTGGTAACTTTATGGCGAACTCTACGATGGTTTCAAGTTATCTAACTGCTCTCAACCCACTATTCACAAAAATTTTCCAGAAACAATCAACATCATCTAACGCATTACCGCAAATTGCAACGCACAGCAAATTAAATCAGCTTTCGATTGATTTGATGTGATTTGCCTCACAAGGACGTGCTTTCTACTTTTCTTTAGTTCGTTGTAAACCCCAAAGGACTCAAATTAATGGAAAAAATATTAATTGAAAAATCACAGATTTGGCAGCGTAAATCCGAGATAGGCTTGAACCGAATTAAAGATAATATTTAAATCAGAACTTCTGATTCGCATCTTGGCTTGGTTTTAATTATAGAGAGCGAAAATTATCGCTAAATAAAAGTGATTACTCTACTTACAAGATGCCCCCAAAACCCTCATCTAAAGACTTTCTACGCTCAGTGGGAGCAAAGACTCACCTGTCTGACGACGAGGACTATCAATTTGACCGCAAAAGGCTCAAGCGGCGCACAATTCGGAACAATTATTTTGCACAAAAACGAATCTTGGATCATGAGATCGATAATCACAGCCTTATCATGGAGAAATTCACGCAGAGTCTCACAGAAAGCTTGAGGTCGAAATTTGAGAAGCACATGCAAGCGATTAGAGCACTGGATATACAAAAAAGTCTAGATAATTTGGGAAAATGCTCGAAATTGCCCACCCAACAGCGCCGGTTCAAGGCTCACTCTCTGGATACAAAGCGCGATAGTGACTACTATTACAATGACCATTATATCAGCCTATTGAAAAAAAGCAAACAAACGGTAAGCGTCTTTGCTGGATGATAATGACTGTTAATATGAATAGGTTAAAGCGAACCTTGCTTTAATTGAAAGTGAGCTCTATCAGCTTTGGGGAAGCTTTCCTCCTTTGGTGGTACGAAATTTCTGCTTGTTGCCATTGAAAAGTTTCATGAATAGGCGGAGCAAATGAAAAAGTTCTTAGAAATAATTTTTGATTTCACTGTTAGTGAAGCAAGCACACTTCAATACGGGCTATGTAAAGCTCTAGTGAGAGATTTGGAGCACATCGAGAGGGCTATTAAGACGCAATATGGGCGACCCGGCACCATCGTATTCTAACTAATTTGATGGCCAAGATACTAATTCTTTATTTTCAAAGGAATCCATTACATCAGATCCACCAGAAATTACCTCTCCAGCAAAAACAGATTCAGTGTCCGGTTCTATTGTAATTGAGGATGGAGCAACTCTCAGGTATCATATGATATGCATTAATTAACTATCATGTTTGTTTTCTTGATTCAGGAGGGTAAAGAAGCTTTTCCTCCATTTCCGATGCGTGTTGAGCCAATTGGGCCATCTGCACTACTATAAGTGCTTCATTGGTAGCTAACTCCTAGGAATTTCAAGGAAATCACCTTTAATTGTTTAGCGAAAACAAGAGTTTTAAAGCCACATGCGCTTCAAGAGTACATCGAGCAAAATCAGCATCAATCGGAGAACCCTTCAACAGCCAGAAAATTACAAGCGGCGAGCTGTTACAAAAACATAATCGAAAGCGTAGACGCTAAGATTGGCTGGAGGCCGCTTTACATTCAAAATATACTCAGTAAACTCGAGCAAGTACTCTTCGAGGATGATGACGCATTCTATGTCAAATGGAAACATATCATGAAAAAGTACCTCACTCTCAAGGCGAAGAAATGGAAACTTGACACGCATCATCACGAAGGCGCGACTAACGTAGAGTCATTGGTTTGCAAGATCTGCGAAAAGAGATTTCGCCTTGATAAAATCGTTTTGCACTCCCGAGATTGTTTAGAAAGAGAGAAGGAAAAAGAGAGTCGCGTTACTAATCATAAGAAGCTAATGAAGTTATCGGAGGTAGTGTTTGAAAAAAAACAAGAGCTTGTTGTTAGAGCAACAATAAAGAGGTAAAAGGCTCATTGGTCATTGATAATAAGTAATGCATTTGCTGACTAGGAAAACAATGAGGAAGATCGTTTTGACGCCTTCATCTCTTAGAATTCAAGGCATTGAAAGCGATTCAAACTCGAGCAGTCCTAGAGAGCTTGGGAAAGGTGCATCATCAGTTAAATCAGCGAATTCAGAAAGCGGATTGAGTTTTTCGCAGTTGGTTGAGAAACAAGATGTCGCGTTAAGTAATTTTTCGTGAAAAACTGAGCTGAATAATTTCGTGCAGAGGAAACAGAATTAATTTCAAAAAAGTCTCGATTCGCTCAGCAATCACAAGCCAACGAGGAACAAGAGCAAAGTGAAAGCAAGGAGCAAGACGAAAAAAAGGAGCAAAATGAGAACAAGAAACAAGTTCCCTCTGAAGAGAGCTCTAACAATAATATCATAGTTAACACTATCTCTAATGAAGGGTCATTGACTGCAGAGAAGAAAACTGAATCTAACAGCTTTGCTTTCACCAATATCCCATTAGAGGAGAAGGCTATTATTACATTTGACTCTTTAGACAACACGCCTAGGATAAAGGGTTTGCTTGAGCGTCTCGAGGATCCTTCGAGTGTGAACAGCACACCAACTAACAAAAAGGGTGGAGTGAGGAAGAGAGGACTGCTGAGACCCTCGGCGACTGTGCAGCTGGATGGTCCGATCAAAATCGATAACAGTCCAGATAACGCTCCGAGCCCACGGTTGCGCAAGCCGTTTACTACTGACGACGAAAAGAGACTCAAAGAAGAAATTAGTTACTCTAGCAAAATGATTGAGTTACTAGGGCTCATTGCTTCCTATGTAGACCACCCTTGCGATTTGAAAGGTATTGCCATGAAACTACTACGAATCTTACCATCTATCTCAAATTATGAATAGATTCGATTGCATTCGAGCGAACGTTCACTAGCAAGTGCGAGATCGAAATGAGCGAGGAGATTACAAAAATTAAAGACGAATTTCTCGAGCTTCTGAAAGTGATTGCCTTATTATTTCCTTCAAATGCTAAATCCCTTTGTATTTAGGAACGAATTGAAATCGAAACGAGGATCCGCAAGCTCGACCAGAAAATAGCCAAAGATCAGCTAGATAAGAGCAGCGCGACGCCAAGGTCCTCCCGAGACGCTGAAGACAGTCCCTATTTAGTGAAAAAAGGGCTTTTACAAGCGAATCTAGAGATACCAAAAAGAAATGTATCAAACATTGGCAACCTCGAATTGACAAGAAACCCATCTTATGAATTAAGCTCGCCGACAACTTACGTATCAACAAAATCAAACCGCACGAGACCAGATGTCAGAGATCTCAGACCGCCGAATAAATCACTCACTTATCCTCACCCTGAGAAAGGCTCTGAATTCGATGCTGATCCTTTGGAATTCAATGAGAGATTTGGGACAAAGCGCACAATTCACCGCAGTTCTCCAGGATTCGAAGAAGGCTGTTCGACGCCAGAGCAGCCCAACAGTCCGCTTCTCCTGCCTCTTCATCTGAGCAGTCATAAAAAATCGCTTTTTAGCAGGGGACCAGACTCGCCTGCGTCCAATTCCGAGCAAAGGACAATCAATGGCTTGATGTTCAATGGTCTATGCCGTGATATATCCAACCAAAAGAAAGCACCTCTGAAAACTCCGGACACCTCTGAGAGAGGCTCTCCGTTGCTTAAGTTCCAGAATCTTAGATTGTTAGAAGGCAGAAAAACTGAAACAACCCCAAAAAGTAACAGTCCTTACAGTACCACGAACCCGTCTTCTTTTAGCGCAGCGATCACAGGGAATAACTTAACCAAAGGGAATGAGGAGACGGCTGGATCGAACCTCCCACAATCTCCAAGAATCACGAGTGGTGCAACAGTAAATGTAGCTGGCACAGAAACGTCTCAGAGCAATTCCGGGCTTACCAAAGGAATTAATTTCGCTTTTCAATCTCAATATAACAAAAATCATCTTGATCGTTCAGAAAAGCCTATACACGAGCACATAACTTCGCAGGAGATGAAAGACCTGATTGCGAAAAAGATACAAGAAACCGATCAGTCTTGCAGCTTGATAAATTCTATGGTCAGTACGGAGTCTTCACAAATCGTACGGTCTTCGTCATTTATTCCGATCAAAACCGACAGATTCAAATTCGCCCGTGAGCAGAAAGCGTCGGAGCCAGGTAGTCCCTCTTCTAAAGATCCCGATACTCCCTCGAAAAGAATCAGCCCATTACTCGCAGTCCAGCGAAAGCTCTCTTCCCTTCATGTGGAAAAACCAAATCCGGTGGCTGTGAAAGAGATTGTTGAAATACGTCCCGAGTCAGTAGCCCAAGAAAAGAAGGAAACAACTGACAGCCAGAACACTACTCAAGGAGAGACTACAACTTTTCCAAAGATTCAAACAACGAATCCCGAAAGCACGAGCGTAACATCTGACGACAAACCGAAAAATGCTCAAGAAACTGTGGCTGAGAAGACAGAGACAAAAGAAGAAAAGAAAGAAGAGACAAAAGAAGAAAAGAAAGGAGAGCAGAAAAGGCCAGTGGTTAAACGAGGTGGTCGAAGCAATTCTATCAAACTCAGTGGCGCGATGAAACTTCTGGCCAAGTTGGATGATGTTACCACTCAAAAAAGGACCGATTTCGTGACTGAGGAGCTCAAGCCGGATAAAAAAGCCATTGGTCCAGGCACAAAAATCAAAAAATCCAAAAAATCTCAGCGAAGATCTTCACGTGAGAGCGTTGGGAAACAAAACGAACTTGACAACAACGCTCAATTAGATGGCAATCCAGAAAAAGGAGAGGACAGCGACTCCGAAGAAGAGAACTCATCGATTGAAAACTCTCCAATAGTGCGCTGCTACAGCGATGGCGCGATGAAAAAATCGAGGCATCTTCCGAAAAGACAGTAATTACTTGCATTTTTTTTAGTCATAATAGCAACATCAAACCTTTAAATAGTTCAGAGATAAGTGTTTGGGATTTCGAATTTATAAAGCCGTTGGGCAAAGGCGCTTTCGGACGAGTATGGTCAGTCAAAAGGAAATCTACAGGAGATACTTACGCGATGAAGATAATCGATTCGAACGATAAGATAGAAAGGAACCAGCTTGAGTCGCTTCAGGCTGAAAGAGAGGTCTTTGGCGTATTAAAAGGAGATTTCGTTGTAAAGGCGATCTGGACTTTTAAGCACCAGTCATTCCTTTGTTTTGTAATGGAATATATGAGAGGAGGGGATTTCCAAGGCATTCTCGAAGAATACACTTGCCTTGATGAGGATGTCGCGCGCTTTTATATCGCAGAGACGGTGCTGGCCCTCGAATACCTGCACTCGCTTAACATCGTCCACCGAGATCTGAAACCGGAGAATATACTCCTCGACTCTACCGGTCACATTAAACTCACAGATTTTGGTCTGTCAGAAACAGCGCTAATGAAGAAAAAGGATCAAGAGAACTGGAAGGGCGACACTCAAGCCAAAGGAAACAAAGGGAAATTCGATCGTTTGATGAACTCAATCAAGACATTGAATATTCCAAAAGAAGAAGCGGAGGAATCAAAGCAACAAGAAGACGTTAAGCTGCTTCAAGGAGGCGAAACGCAAATGAAAAAGAGGAAAACTCTGCATTTTAAAGCAGAAGAATTGAAGTCCACGAACGGAGAGAGCGTAAATAGCGTTGACCTGTCAAAGAAAGCGAGGATAATCGGGACTCCGGACTACATTGCTCCAGAGGTAATCAACGGTTTCCCACATGATAAAATGGTTGATTGGTGGAGTCTCGGCGTCATGATGTATGAATTTTTAACGAGCGTTCCGCCCTTCAACGACGAAAGTCCTGAGCAAATTTTCGAGAATATAGTGAAACGCCAGATCGTCTGGCCTGAGATAGGTGAGCGTCGGCATGCTGCTGTGAGAAATAACCTTTTTCTGTAGGTGAAGGCGATGATATGATGAGTCCTCAAGCCCAGGATTTAATCGAAAAGCTGCTGACAATCGACCCCAAAAAGAGAATCGGCGCTGGTGGAGTTCATGAGATTAAACTTCACCCTTGGTTTAAAGGTAACAGTGAACTCCACTGCATTTAACCTCTAATCCATTGATCAAAGGGATTAATTGGGAGAACCTCCGTAAAATGAGAGCGCCGATCATTCCAACAGTAGAGGCGAAGGGGGAACCAGAGAATAGTCGATCAGCGCGGAAGTTTAATGATGCAGAAAGAGCGGATCCTTTTGCAAGGACGGTAGCTCAAGGCCAAGACAGTTTAACTCCAGCAAATGAGATGGATAATGGCAATGCTGGTGATAAGCTGCGTACTTCGCAGCTATTAGATAAGTTCGATCTAACAAGGGTTGACCTACTACATCACATGAACGAAGCGGTTGCCGAGCAGTATAAGTAAGAATTTTGCTTATTGATAGATAGATTGAGCATTGAGTAGATTGGAAAGGGAGGAGGCTAACAAAAAGAGACAAGATGAGATTGATAAGATGATCAAACAGATCAAAGAGCTGTCTGCGGAGAATGATACCGATGAAATGTACATCTAATAGAAGTCAAGTTTCCCATTGGTTTGCTAATTATTACTGCATGCGTATTTTAAATTAATATATAATTTTGGTTCAATCAAGAGGTTTGCTATTTGATTCAGTGTGATATTTCAAGTGGTTTGTGGTATGATAAAGAGCGGATTTAGTCTTGATTGTCTTCGTCAAATTTATCTAATTTTTTATGAAATTTCACATATAATTGAGGTCTCTTGTTCATTCATTGCCAATTTTGAAAATTTTCATGTCATTAACGAATGATTTAATAATTAGATTGCAACAATTCTAACTAAAATCTGTGAAGATGGGACGGTACATAATCTCTTTCTCTCTCGCTCTTGAATTTCTTGAATTTTTTGAATGCTTGGACCAAATTTCAACTAAATGTGCTCGTGCTCGTACTACCCTCTCAAGCTAGGTTAATTTTTTGACTTGTCTTTTAGTCGAAGATTTCTTCATTTTTTCGTTTTTTGTTAAAATTCCTCTAATCAGGAGACGCATCTTCTCGGGTGAAATTTGTTCATTAAAGCTTCTGACGGGTGTCACATTTTCGATCACATTTGTTACAATTCTCTAATATCTATCTTTTCCTCTTCTGTAATGCAGGTACGAGCAGTACACTTATGCAAGACTCATTTGATTTGATCATATTTTCTCAAATGTTTTAGTAAAATCCTAACAACCCTGAGAGCTCAAGAAATAGTAGGTTAGTTGCCTTTGACTTCTATCTCGAGTAAGACTCTTTACAAGAACCCTATTGAAAACATATTCAGGCTATCCCAAGGCTTTTTTTAAGCTAAACACCAATGATCAGCATCTTTTTTGTTGCTAATTCCAAAACTTTGATCTGAACTTCACTAACAGCCATTTGGCACCAGGCAATCCATCTTCTCCTAATAGCCATCACAGAACTTTATCAACTTGAGTCGAACAACTCTTCAGGGATTCATTAAACTCGTGAGTCTGCTCAAGTTGAATGGTTTGATCGGAATACTGGGTTGTTAAATAATTTAGACGCGCTCAAGTCTTCTTAAATTGAGAAATAATTTTAATTCGCTTCTGGAATACTGCACTGATATGTTTACTAAGATATATTTTATATTTTCAATTCATTGAGTGAGGTATTCAATTTTCACATTCGCGGCCTTTTATTTATAATCAAAAACTAAATTCGGAACTCGCTTTTAGATCGAAGCAGCCTGTAATGCTTAACGCCTACACAATCTCCGAATCGTCTTTTCGAATTCCTGGTCAAGGCTCCGGCTTTAACCTTTGTATGGGTTCCAATCAAGACTCTTTCGAATTCGGCACCCACAAAAACCACATGGAGAGCTTAGATCACTTCAATGATGAACCCTCTCCTGACTTAAAGGGGCAAGGCAGGACAGGTCAGCAGAAGGAGATGCATAAAAACTACCAAATGAAACTGAAAACCGAGGTAATGCATTTTAAGAGAAAAAACCAACTAATTTATGCTAATACCTTAGATGTGTAAGCTTTATGAGCTCGGATTCGTTTGTCCTTATGGAGACAAGTGTTCTTTCGCTCACGGCGCCAGCGAACTGAAGCAAAGGAATCATATGGCCTCGAAATATAAAACAGTTCGATGTACTAAATTTCATAAGAAATCGTACTGTCAGTATGGATCGCGCTGCCAGTTCGTGCATAAGAAGATGAAAAAGGGTGGATTCAAGGGCTTGAAACCCAGGTATCAGCAGGTTTTGGAATGCTTTGAGAGTCTGCCTGAATATGGAAAGTGCAAGCAAGGGAAAGATCTCCTGGATTTGATGCATGAGAACTCCCTTGAGGTCTTTAAACTGCCGAAATTGTCGGTATTCGAGCTTATAAGAAGCTCTTAACAAAGCAAAATATTGGAAAAAGGACTTGAATAAAAGGCTTTAATCATTAACAATTATCAGGATTCATTTTTTCTAATCAATATTAATTTGGAGGGTTATGCTGCGAAAGTAACAGTATACATATTTAAAGCTAGTTTTGGCCATGAAAATGATAACAATGCATTTCATGACGAGTTATTTAAGGAAAAGACTATTATTCTCTCTATAATCTCCGTTAATTAGATGGTAATTGACTATTATTTAATTAGAAAATGAAAAGGAAATTTTTTAGTGAGGTTTAACAAATGTTAGGGATGTCTAAACCCTTCCTCTGCCGTGTGATGAAATAAAGCCTTTGGTAGGAGAGAAATAAGTTCATTAAATTCATCTTTCACTACGGAGTCATTATTTTACTAACTAAAACAAGGTAGCAGCGTAGCTATGGCAGAAGCCCAGTAATCCTGAAATTAGAATTTGAACTGCTTGATGTAATCGATGAAGGTTTGATAGAAATAAAATCAAACTAAATCGAGAGCAAAGTAGGAACATGAAAAACTGCATCCTTGAGGTAATAATGAATCCCAATAGCACAGTCAGATTTGAAATCTCTGCGGTGTTCATGGGATGGATTTTCCATTAATCCAGAGCCAAAAGAATCGAGAGAAGAAGGTAAGAGGTGAAAAATCTCGTTCAGATGGTTCGTTAGAGCTCAACACAACCGGAAAGTATAGGAATGGTTGGAATTTGTGAGAGATGCTAGTGCTGAATAAATTTCGTAATTTTCAAGGTTCTGCAGCGGCGAGAAGTTCATCCTGCTGCGAGAAATCAAAGAATCCTGAGTGATGGAAATAAATAATAAGAATATGAAGCTCAGAGCATTAGAGTTGTTCTAATGGGAGTTGATTTTTCGATTAGGCAATGAAAGTAACGGCAGACTCTGCTAGTCTGAGCCTGTTTTATGAATGACTTGAATATGATTAAAGCTTTAAAATTATTAATTGTCTTCTTTTAGTGTTCAAATTAACAAAAACATCGTTCTTAGCAATCTCAATTGGGTTCAAAATAATCTAACGACGAAGAGAATCTAACAAAGATAAGGTTTAACCTTCCTATTGATATTTCAGCTATTGATTCTCTTATTTGGCTCTGCCTTGCTCTGAGCAGTTTAAATGTTTGATGTTTGTTAAGAAACTGGATTTTCTAATGTATGCATTGATGAATGTTCAATGTTGTTTCATCTCCAAAAATAACTTGTCCTATCTTTTAAGGTAGAACCTCTCTCTCTTACATAACTTGCTGTTCTTGGCGATTATCAGTTTTGATTCTCTCGATCCAAGGACCGCCAAGAATCTCTAGAAGACTCGCGGTCTGAGCCTGAATGCTCTGTCCATTGTGACAAGCTTGTTGTCTGACGTTAGTGGAAATAGTATCACACCAGATGTCGGTCGCGTTACCAGTCTGACCTTCTTGCTCATTGAAGTGTCTGATGACTTTAGCTCCAACATCTGGATCGTCCTTGATTCTGTTTCTTAACGCATGCATGGAGGCAGGTGTCAAATCACTCATATTGTATTCAGATTTCATATCATAAGTCTTGTCCCAGACGATCTTGTCGACTTTACCCATTGCGTTGTACTTGGTCAAGTTGAGTCTGTATTGGATAAAATTGACAGGGATGCCAGTGTCGACGTCAACTTCTATAACTCGAATAGCAGGTCGGCGGTCGGCATAAGTTGTGAGACTTGGAGCAATATATTGAACACCGACTGGCTTTGAGCCATCTTGAGTATATAAAACTTGGAAGAGATCAGTATGAGTATGTCCAACGAATTGTCCTCTTATTGTGGCAGAATATCTATCAGTGAGAGCTTCGTATCTTGAAGCCCATTGAGTCATGCAGCCTGAGGTTGGAATGTGGCCAATAATGTATACAATCTGTCCCTTATTCTCGGCATCTTGCAGCTCATTTCTAAGCCAAGCCAACATATTTCCAGGATCTGTTGGATTCTCCAGAAGGAAATAGTTTCCATCAGGACAAGTGTTCGTATCGATGGCAATAACTTTAATATTGAATTTTTCATAGTAGCTACTATAGAAAACATTCTTTCTTACTTCATCAGCTGCCTTCTCTCCAATCCAGTCTTTCCACGCTTCACTGAAAGCAATCTTCAATGGATCCTCTCTATGTGAGTTATAATCGAATGTATTGACAGGGAAACATTCATGATTTCCATCAATTGGAAAGACCTTGGTCTTAGAGCTATTAAATCTGCTCTTCATCTCTTGAGTGACCCACACAGTCGCATAGATATCTTTCTGTTGAGATTGTCTCCAAATAGTGTGATCAACAGTATCACCAGTCCAAACAACCATATCAGGATCGATCTGTTCAGCAATGAAATCGAGTCCTTGTTGAAGAGTGTATGGAGGAAGATCACAGTCATATTTCAAAGTACCCCAATATCCAGAAGCAGATGCAGGGGATTTAGCTTGTCCATGGAAATCTTCACAGCAGACAGGTTCTCCACAGTCAGCTTCTCTGTCGGGAGTATAATCGAAATCGATGTGCATATCCGTAACGTGAACCAACTTGAAGGTTTCTCTTCCAGTCGGGGTTGGATCAGGTCTATCAGGTTTGTCTTTCAGGACGTCTTTGATGTAGGCTCTTAAATCTTGTTCTTGGTAAGTGTCATCGCAGAGGAACAGCGCAGGGCAGGCTCTGAGTGGATCAAGGTAGTGATTTAAGAAGCTGTGGATGATGATTGGAGTCATTGCGTAGACAGCTCCTTGGCAGACAGCAGCAGATGATTCAAGCTTTTCAACGATACAGTATTCTGCACCTACAAATTGGGCGACTTGCACAAGAACGCTAATATCCAAGTTTAGGAAATAGTTAAAAGCGCCTTGACATTGAGCGCATGTGATACCAAAGATGGATTTGTGCTGATCGTAGATGAAATCTCTAGCTTGGTCCAACACAGCAAAGAACTCTTCTTCGGTTATTTTGTATTTTTGCTTCATGTAAACAGGATCGATGTGAGGGCGAAGAAGGTCTCTAAGCTTCTCTGAAGGTTCGGCTGAGACTGAGACAGAAAGAATAGTGCAAATGAGCAAGATTCCTAAGAAATTGGCCATTTTAGCAGCTTTGTTTTGAAATATGTATTTTTAATTGATTGCCACTCAACCCTTCTGAGATACTGCCTATAACAATTAAATTTGGTTCAAGAGCAGATTCATAACTTTAATCTATTAGTAGGACGACTTTATTTGCATCTTGAACTATTGGAAGAATCTCTACTTAAATTTCAGAGATTCTTGATGATGAGGGTAACAGTTCAGAGGATAAATTTCATATAAGATATTTTCAAAAATTATGTTGAGATTAAATGTTATGTTTTGAGATATAATTTTTTCAACTTCGTATCATTCTGAATCAGACTATTCTGCCTTCTTAGGCGAAGGTATTCAAAAAGCTGCTCTCACAACAAGGTCATCTTTCTTGATCTTTTCGATCCAAGGGCCGCCGAGTCTCTCCAAAAGACTGAGAGTCTGCTTCTCGATGCTTTGTCCGTTGTGGCAAGCTTGTTGTCTAACATCGATGGAGATAGTCTCACACCAGAAGTAAGTAGAATTGCCAGTCTCGCCTTCATGTTCCTCATTATGTTTAACGATCTTAGCTCCAACAACTGGATCGTCCTTGATTCTGTTTCTTAGCGCATGCATGGAGGCAGGTGTCAAATCACTCATATTGTATTCAGATTTCATATCATAAGTCTTGTCCCAGACGATCTTGTCGACTTTACCCATTGCGTTGTACTTGGTCAAGTTGAGTCTGTATTGGATAAAATTGACAGGGATGCCAGTGTCGACGTCAACTTCTATAACTCGAATAGCAGGTCGGCGGTCGGCATAAGTTGTGAGACTTGGAGCAATATATTGAACACCGACTGGCTTTGAGCCATCTTGAGTATATAAAACTTGGAAGAGATCAGTATGAGTATGTCCAACGAATTGTCCTCTTATTGTGGCAGAATATCTATCAGTGAGAGCTTCGTATCTTGAAGCCCATTGAGTCATGCAGCCTGAGGTTGGAATGTGGCCAATAATGTATACAATCTGTCCCTTATTCTCGGCATCTTGCAGCTCATTTCTAAGCCAAGCCAACATATTTCCAGGATCTGTTGGATTCTCCAGAAGGAAATAGTTTCCATCAGGACAAGTGTTCGTATCGATGGCAATAACTTTAATATTGAATTTTTCATAGTAGCTACTATAGAAAACATTCTTTCTTACTTCATCAGCTGCCTTCTCTCCAATCCAGTCTTTCCACGCTTCACTGAAAGCAATCTTCAATGGATCCTCTCTATGTGAGTTATAATCGAATGTATTGACAGGGAAACATTCATGATTTCCATCAATTGGAAAGACCTTGGTCTTAGAGCTATTAAATCTGCTCTTCATCTCTTGAGTGACCCACACAGTCGCATAGATATCTTTCTGTTGAGATTGTCTCCAAATAGTGTGATCAACAGTATCACCAGTCCAAACAACCATATCAGGATCGATCTGTTCAGCAATGAAATCGAGTCCTTGTTGAAGAGTGTATGGAGGAAGATCACAGTCATATTTCAAAGTACCCCAATATCCAGAAGCAGATGCAGGGGATTTAGCTTGTCCATGGAAATCTTCACAGCAGACAGGTTCTCCACAGTCAGCTTCTCTGTCGGGAGTATAATCGAAATCGATGTGCATATCCGTAACGTGAACCAACTTGAAGGTTTCTCTTCCAGTCGGGGTTGGATCAGGTCTATCAGGTTTGTCTTTAAGAACGTCTTTGATGTAAGCTTTCAAATCTTGTTCTTGGTAGGTTTCCGGGCAGAGATATATGGCCGGGCAAGCTCTGAGTGGATCAAGGTAGTGGTTTAAGAAACTTTCAATAATAATCGGAGTCATTTCCCAGACTGCTCCATGGCAGACATCGCGTTTTTCCATACCTTGGTACACGCAATATTCTGTAGCTATGAACCGAGCAACGTTCACTATAAGGCTTGTATTCAGACTTAAGAAGTAATTGAGGGCGCCTTGGCAAACGCTGCAACCAGTCCCAGTAACTTTTTTGGTTTGGTTTAGTATGAAGTCTCTAGTCTGGTCCAAAACAGCAAAGAACTCTCCTTCACTTATTTTGTATTTTTGCTTCATGTAAACAGGATCGATGTGAGGACGAATAAGGGCTTGAAGCTCTTCTGAAGATGAATCTGAGAGGGAGACAGAGAGAACTGAGCACAAAAGGAGGAATCCAAGGAAAGCTTTCATTTTCAAAATATGATTTTGCAAATTTTGTTTTTTAATCGATTACTATCGATGCTTGAGGCTTGGGAGTTACCTCATTTGCATTTCAATTTCGAAAATTAAAAACATCCGACTCAAGCTGAGTTTATTATTTTTAAGTCTTTTTTGATTCGATGATCAATTATTGTAGAAGCAAGCTGAGCTATCTACTCAGAGGAAGATATCTTTCAAATTTCGGTGTCTCTCAGTTGAAGGAGCGCATTTTTACTTGTGTGAGAAAACTTTTTGCAGAGATCTGGCTTCAGCATATTATTACATAAGTACGAGAGGCATTATTGCTGTTGGATATCATATGTAGAATGAGGAGAATAATGAAGTTTAACAATGATGAGTCATCGGATTTTATAGATTGCTTTTCCGATATTTTTTCGTTCGAACCTGATAATTTATTAAGTTCTTATCGGCAATATCTCAAAATCAGAAGCCAAATACCAAAGTCTGAGGATCTTTAATTTCCAAAAAACTAGCTAACAAAAAGTGCAAAAATTAGATCGAAATCAATGATAAGAAAATCGATTCGAAAGTTTGAAATTAGCTTCATTCATAGATTGTCTCCATAGCTTAGAAGAACAGCTTGACTTATCTGTTTCTTTTTTGATCGTTCCAAGATTAGGAATTCTTGAGCAAATTTTCGTGGAGTAAATCAATGTTCACATTATGAATAGAAGTTGCATGCGTTGCCCATAATATTTTTCGGGAAAGGGACATAATCTACCCACATCTGGCAGGCTGAGAAGAGCAATTTTGATATCAAGGTCCAAGAGAAGATTTGGTTAGTTCAAAAGAGAATGACTTGTGACTCTGAGATAAGGTCAGTGATAAGGAAGATCACTCGAAGCCATGGGATCAAGCAGCTTCACCACAGGCGGGCCTATTCTGTATTACTATTTTCACCAGAATCTCAGAATCGAGTTCCCAACTTCACAACTTCTTATATTTGAAATTGCCCTCATACTGTTGTGAGATCGACTAGCTGCCCAAGAAAGGAAAATAAAAAAAAAACTGATCAGACATGGAATTCTCAAGTGAATTATTATCAAGTTTAATAGCTCATGAAATTCTCTCTAAAGAAGTATACAAAGAGAGAGAATACTCTGATTATAAGCAGTTTTTTTTTTCAACTTTCCATTATTTTGCTGAAATTAGGCCTCTCAATTTCAACCATTTTTTTAAATGCTTTATGAGTGTGGACTGAGCATGCTGACTTAAAATAATTTTATATACAAATTAAACACCTCGATCAGCTTTCTCTGAGGTGTTTAATTTAACAAAGCTACTGTATTGCAACGGCTGAGAACGCCAGTCCTCAAGCAAATTTTCGTCATCACCAAGTCTGGTAAAGAAAACAAACAGCCATTAGCCATTATGGATGATCAGATGAGTAATAAAAATTAATTTTGAAACAATGCAACAAACAAGTTGTTTACAAGGAAGGTACGTCATAGAATCAAAGCTTTTTCACAAGAATTAAGAAATTCAGTTGAAGTAAACTTTACAGAACCCTGAAAATAAGATCTGGACAAGAAAAAAACACCAATTTACATTACCTGAAAGTATGATAGTGACTTTTCTATCTGCCAAGCTGAAAAAAAATTGAATGTGATAGTGGGCTTTTGAGTACCTTGTAGAACAGATTACCTCAACATAACATTTCAAAATTAATAAGTCCTTCATTTCTCATTTCTAATTTTAGACAATTACTTTGCTTTATGAATTTTCGATCGTCAGGATTTATTCCTCCTCTAATTCAGAGCAGAAAGCAATTTTTCTAATACTTTCCTTGAGAACCCGGTCATTGTCTGTTCAATTTCAAAAAGATTATTCCACACATTTACAGCTTTCTTCCCTCTTTGAGGCATCAACATGAGCTCGCGCTGTTAATATTCAATGAATCTATTACAGAACAGAACGAATTAAGGGATTTTGCTTTGCTTTTCCATCAACAAATACTGCAACGATCAGATGTGGAAGTTACAATATAATTAAAATCAGTATGAGCCCAGCGCTCTAATTTTAGAGTTAAAGCAGGCCAAACTGCCTCTATATAATTACTTCTCATTAAAAACCTGCAAATTAAACTAAACACAGGAAATGATTAACAACATTAGGTAATCTTCATCTTTCGCTCCAAGTGCCTTAATCACTTTCTACCAGTGACCTTGAAAGTCCTGAAAAGAGACCTTTGCAAGGAGGTGAGTTTAAACACAATAATCAATCGAACTTATCCATAATTTAGGTGGACAGCAAGAAGACTCAACAAAACAGCTTCAAGAAGCCCATGGTAAACGTTTTCTAGAAACCCTCTAATCCCCTTTATCAGCCTACGATCCTTTCGCTCGCCCTCCTAATTTCGAAATCGCCAGAAAACACGAGGTAAATTTCATTTCTCTGATCTGATATAAATACCCTCTCCAGCGAGCATCAAGAGTCGGTATGATTTTAAAGAGCACGTTGCAGAACCCTAACAGAGAGGTCTGTCCTTGCTGTGGGCTTCCAACAGTAAAATTCTTTCAAAACTATAAAGTTTTAATAATCAAAACCTAACAGGAAACCGAACCACTCGGTATCTGCTCTTCGAGAGTCGATCTAGCTGAGATCGGGTCAGGTTTCCCGCTCTACTTCGAGTTTGTTGGGTTCCTGCTCATTTTAATGATCTTGCTGATCTGTCTCGTCTGCATCAATGGCATTGTCGCGAATAAGGCCGGAACTAACTGCTCAACCTGGTCAATCAACCCAGAATTCCAATGCGATACCTCAACCGGCTCGACTTCCCAATTCATTATCATGTGGAGTCTCGGAAACCGCACATTAACCGAGTCCAATAACACAGTCGGCATCCTGAACCTAATTTTCGTTGCGGTTAGCGTCATTGCCATGTTGATTTACAGAAGAAGAGCTCGTGTCTTTGCGAATGAGATCGACAAAAACAAGATCTCTCCTTCTGATTATACTATCATTGCGACAAACTTTGCAAAGACGGATACCGTTGAAGATATCAAGGATTTCTTCATCCAACACTCCCTTCCAAACACCAAGGTTGAAGTTAAGAAGGTCGTTCCATGCTATTATATCTCAAAATACGTTGAACTGCAAAGAAAGAAATATGACCTTGAGATGAAAAAGATCAAAACTGAGAACACCAACGATAACGTCAAGAAGAAGGAGATCGAGGGACAGATTGATGACATCAACAAGCAAATCCAAGCTTTCGAAGATGAATGCGAAACGAACATTGCCGAAAAGTTCACTGGAACCGTCTTCGTTATTTACAATCGCGCTCAAGGTAACGAATATCCCTTCCCGAATCCCGCTTAGTAGTCACTTTATAGATGCCGATAACACTGTTGAACACTGGCGACTGACATTCGTCCAATACATCATGTCCCTCATCTGTGGATGCTGCGGCGGAGCCGCCGCGCAGTACTCATTCAGAGGACGTAGAATCAAGGTTACCAGAGCACCAGAACCATCTGATGTGTACTGGGAAAACTTGGGAGTGTCTAAATGCGAAATCTATTGCAAAAGAGTCACTACCAATATCTTGTCGATTATTGTTGTCGCAGTGTGCTTTGGTATCATCCTCGGAGTCAGCTATGGGCAAAAGCACCTCAAAAATCAGTCAGTGGCTGGCATTCTTAACATCAGCTCGTCAACCATTCAAGGAATCGGTTTTCTGGCCTCAATCATTATTTCCATCATAAACACCATTTTGGGTATCACATCGAGGGTATTCTCGTCGTTTGAGCGATTCCCAACCTGGACTTCTTATACCATCTCCGTCGTTAAGAAATTGGCTGTGGTAACTTCTTACCTCTTGAGTTCGAAACGCTAACGATAATATATATAAGGCTCAATTCCTCAACACTGCAATCGTTACTCTTATTGTCAGTATTATTATCGAAGGATACGAGTCCACTATCGATGGCAGCGGCAACAAGATCACAGCTGTGCCTATTTGGATTAAGGGTAGATCAACGTTCTGTAAACCAGGTTAATTTAACTGTTCATAGGTGGTCTCGTCTACAACATGTTCTTCGTCTTCATCTCCAACTCCTTCGTTCCTCCCATCATGGCACTTTTCAACCCGTCTCACATTCTTCTCTGGTGGAAACGCAGACGTGAAGTTAGCAAGGGAACCAGAAGCAAATTGACTCAATCACAAGCTAATGCGTAAGATTTGCTTCTGATGGTGATTATTGATCATATCAATCAATGTAGTCTGTTCCAAGGACCTCAAGTCGACATGACTTTGAAGTATGCCATTGTCCTCAAAACCGTTTTCGTGTCAGCATTCTATGCCAATGTCATTCCAATTGGTATGGTGTTCTCCTTCGTCGGAATCTTCCTCGTTTATTGGATCGACAAGGTAAAATAGCTATTTTGTCCTGAGCCTCATTTACATGAATTGTATTAGTATTTAATCACTAGCAGACATTGCAGACCACGTGAACTCAGCAAGGAACTTTCTGAAGAAATGTCTGATATCCTCGAGTGGTTCTTGGTCATCTTTGCGGTAAAGAAGCTAAATAAATTGAGACTTAATGATCATATTCGTAGGCTGGTAACTTGATTTTTGATAAAATCCTCTTCGACGACATCAACGGCTACAACATTGGTGCTATTGCTCTTGCTGCCTTTTATCTCCTGGCGCCATCAAGACCAATCGTCAAATGCATATCTCCTGAGGAGTATGATGATAACATCACTTCTTACGAACAGAACAGACTTCAATTCGCCACGGTAAATAGAAAATTTAGAAAAGTTTCAGCTAATCGTATTTCGCTTCAGGACTACGACAGAGAGAATCCAGTCACTCGTGGAGATGCGGTCAAAGAATACATCATCGATGTCATGAAATATGAGCTTGACAGAATTGATGATGTCGAAGAAAAGAAAAAGATCGAGCAACAAATACAACAGCAAGCTGCGCCGATGCAAGTCGGAAGGTTCCAAGCCATGAATAACTACGCAAGAAACAACATGGGACTTACTCAAATGACCAATGTTGTTATGAGAGGTAAGTTTAATTTGAGTAGTTGATGGCTATAATTTAATTAGGCGGTGGATTCAATGCTCCTCCACCAATGATGGGCACAAGACAAATGGTCGGATATCCACAAAGTGTAAGGAATTCATTAATGGTAGATGTATTAAACTTCTCTTTCTCTAGGTTCCTGGAATGCCAGCGAATTTCATCCAAAGACCGGGAATGCCTGGGGTCAATCCATATCCATTGGGACAACCACAGAGACCTAATCAAGTCTATCCTGGCCCAATCAACATGAGACCAGCACAACCTCAATTGCAACCTCAATTGCACCCTCAAATGCAACCTCAAATTCAACCTCAAGTGCGACCTCAACAATTGATCAATGTTGGTCCTACACCACAACCACAATTCCACCCTCAACAACAACCTCAATTCCAACCTCAGCAGCAACCGCAATTCCAACCTCAACAACAGCCACCGCAATTCCAGCCACAACAGCAACCACAATTCCAGCCACAGCAACAACCACCTCAATTCCAACCTCAGCAGCAACCACAATTCCAACCTCAACAACAACCACAATTCCGACCACAACCTCAGTTCCAGCCTCAACAGCAGCCAGTACAATTCCAGCCCCAGCAGCAGCCTCAATTCCAACCACAGCCAAATTTCGGTGGGCCTGGACCTAGCTCCAACGGCGGTTTGACTGTCGGTAGTTTTAAACCAAACCCTGGCCCTCAGTTTGGTCAACCTCAGCCAAGTGTCTTCCCTAACCAAAATGTCATTCAACAAGGACAGCCTCAGCCTCGCTTCTTCTAAAGAGATATGCGAAACTCTATATTTAGAATAATACACGTAGAAACTTTAAAAGAGTTGAGTTTAATAACTTTTCTCTATATCCAACAAGGATTAGAACTTTTTTTTCTGAAAATCCTCTGATGATGTTGTTATCTCATACCTGCATATCTGAAAACCCGCTTTGAAAATTATATCAAAAGAAACTATAAACCAATACTTTCGCCTTAGGCCAGTTAGTATTGACTATCAATGAAATATGAGTAAAGAATATTTAATAACAGTACATATTTCAATATGCTTCAAAGCTAACCCAATATAATGACCCAATTTAAACGATCTCCAGCAGTCTTCGCTCTTGGAGCTGGAAAATCACTCTAAATAATTTTCCTTGTACCTAACTACACACTACAATTCTCTGCTTCATTACGATTTCTTTGTTATTTTGCAAACAGCATTATGAAGCTTGCTTGGCAAAGCATAAACTTTATATAATTCGCTATTGTGATAGTATCAAGGATTAAAGTAAGAGTCTAAACAGCTATAATAAGAACCTCTGACCATAATGCTTGGTTGGAGTTGGCTAGGCTTGGATAGGGAAGAAAGTCATCACAGGCAACGTGAAATACTTTTCTTTGAGGATCCCTTTGGATTCGACAGGCTGAACGGTGATCGTGTTAAACACCTGTTCATAATATTTCCCATCGATCACCATATCGAAACCTTTAGTCTTTTCTGCGCTAATCGTCACACTAGAAACATGCAATTGATTGTATAGAGCCGAAAACGCAGCGCTCACTTGCTCTCCTCGCAACTTCTTCAATTTATCCTTTGATTCATATGCCTTCATCAAGCTCTTATAGTTATCAGTCTCGAGGTACGCCATTTCTAGCCACCCACTATTCGGAATCGGCAAACTAGTTTTCATATATTCTCTCGGGACATTATTGATCACGAGATCATGGATTTCTTTGTCGATAACATCGTCTATATTCTTATGAGTATATCCAGAGAACTCGCTATAATTCGCACCAATTTTTAGCCTTAGACTCAACTCCTTACTCGCTCCTTTATGCTCATCTACTTCGAAATAGGGTGTTTCTGGAGGGATTCTTTTTTCGCTTCTATACTTATGAGCGGCCACTCCAGCGCCGATTTCGATGTGAGAAACGCAATAAACGATGAGGTTGGGGTTAATATGCTTATCGATAGGGAAATTGGTATAGCAAAGCACCTCGTAGATCACAGGATTATATTTGATCGTTGCCTCTCTAATGTAGGTTTGAATGATCGATTCCTTAATCACATATGGGAACACTTCCTTCTCCTTGTCGAATTGGTTCAACATTTCCTCTTCCTTCGATTTACTGGCTAATGGATCAGCGACTCGAGGCACCAAAGGGTTAACTTTGAATGGCAGCCAGACATGTCTCTGATACCAGGCATCTTTCGCAGCGATGAAGTGAGCCAATGCGCAGTATTTCGTCGGAACGAGGAAAACCCGGTAGTCACAATTCAAAAACTCCTTCGGCTTCTCCTTGAACATTTTCAGGAGGTCCTGAAGGAAGCAATGAAGCTCGAGATCTCCTCCGATGATGCAGAATTTAAGCGGCGCTTCATGTAGAGGCATCATGGGTTTTTTACTTGAGGCGAAGATATGAACTACACGCTCGTAACGAGGCGTATATTCATACTCGATGAATCCTTTCGCGTCCTTTATTCTGAGCATCGTGCGACCTAGCTCTTTCAACTGATGGTTCGGGGCAGGAGGCACGTAAGAAGAATTTTCTTTAAGCATTTTCTGCATGATGTTTTTCGCGCTGCTGTTAGATTCACTAATTTTAAGGATTTCGTTTATCAGGTCATCAAACACTGCCTGCTGAATTGACCTCGCGTCAGAAACGCTTGATAAATCATCGCATTTGTCAAGAATGTTCATCAGACGACAGTACACAATAAACACGTAACGAATTGGCAACCCAACGACATGCATCGCGATTTTTTCGTTCATTAGCGAGGACATTGTTTGGAAAACGTGGATTATGATCATGCAGCGGTATTGATGAGACTCCAGGTTCGGAGTTGCACCTGCGTTGTTTTGATTCACTGTGAAGATATTTTCGATCTCGATTGTCTCTTCGATGAGGCAATGCACGACGTTCATGATATTCGAGTCCATTTCTTCGGTATCGCTCAGCAAAAAGTCTATCGCTGAAATATTCTGTCTCAAAAACGCCCTTAAAGTGCCTCCAGGAAACCTCATTTCTTGCTCTATCATCTCTGTGACTTCCCTCGCGAGATACCCAGTCGGCAGCGGCCACTTTTGCAGCGTGCTTACATCCGTATAGAGCTGCTTAAGCGGCTCTACGTCAACTATCGGGTAGAAAGTTAGAGTTTGCTTCAAGATATGAAGTAATGACGTGGCGCTGATCTGCGTTGTGTACGGCGCGTCTGAAACTGAGACAGAAAGCGACTTAAGCAGCACACGAAAAGCGTCCACTAGAGTTCGGGTCGGGACTCGTTTATTTCCTTGCATATAGCGAACAAAATACTCATAATTGTACGAAAACTCTCCAGTGTCTAAGATTTCCATGTCCTTGCATTTGAGAGCTTGGTACAGTATCGTAGGGTTATCAGCAACTGCTTGCCAGGTTCTGAAATGCTGAAACATGTCCGTGGCTTTTTTCAACTGACTCGCAACTTCTTCGTATTTGTAAGTCTCGATGGTGATGTCGAGCTCACGCATGAAACATGTTTGGCTGATTACAGAGGCGATGATGTCTTCTTTATCGATTTGAAGTCTGAAGATATTATTGACGATTCTCTGAGAAAACGCGTGTTGGGTTTGTAGGTTGGTCTTTTTAGTATGCTCTTCCCATTTAATTCTCGTCATCTTAAGTAAATCGTCACCTTCGAGTTTTAGAAGCAAATTGCAAGCGTTCATCGTGGCGATGAGGTCAAGCTCGACGATGTCTTCGTGCTTGAGGCCCTTTTTAGTTTCCAGGGCCATGACTCGACCGACGAGTTCGCAAACGTATTGCAATGCGAGAGTTGGGAGGTTAAGCTTCTGCCAGAAGCTCAGGAAAGCCGGAGAAGGGAAGTTGACTTTGTAAGGCTTCTCTTTGAGGAACTTAGTGTTCAATGAAGAGACACTATTCATGGAGAGACCAGGACGGAAAAAATTTCTATGAAGATAATATGAATTTAATAAACTTAATGCAATTGAAGCTATACGGCAGTTTTCTGTTCTTTCTATCAATGAGCCTGATGAATTAACTAAGCTGGCTTAAATGCTGAAACCCAGAGAGTTCAGAGGAAAACTGATCTAACATGTTATTTCTATGAAGAATCAAGATGTTTAACAGTCGTTTCTTCGAAGTGCATTGGAATTTTCAAAATTTTGGGTTCATTTTTGTTTTTCTGGAATTAAGTTTTCAATTTATGAATTCAGATGTACACTAAAAAATCATTACCTATCGGATAACAATTATGATGAATTATCTACAGAAACGATAGTACATGTGTAACATAAAAAACCACTCTTGTTGAATAAATATATACCGATATATACAATTATAACAATCTAATCACCAAGAGAAAACTGCTATTCAGTCTTTTCTTTCAATTCCAATTGCGTTTTCAAATTTTCGCTCTCGGTAATATTTGAAAGACTTGAACTGCCTTCAAGCAATGGCTTCTCCTCAGTGTCGCTTATCAGTTTGTCTGCGATTTTGTCTTGGCCTCTTTCAATTAATTCGTAGCAATGCGTTGGTTCTTTTTCTGCGCTTTCTTGGTTTTCGTTCTTCGCGAGTTTCTCTTCCTATAAGCAAATTGAGACTGACTTCGAAATTTGAATCACTTACCAGGTAAGCGTTTGCGAGGGAGTTGATGAGCGATATCACAAAGAACAAAATCATTGCTATAATGAAAATATTCCATGCTTTGCCAAGTAATGACCCCTCTCCCTAGATAATCATCATAAGTGCTCTGCCATCCAATAATATCTATACCTCTTTAAAATCAAGGGGATTATGTAGTGTTTGTTTCTGCTTTTCAAGGGCTCTGCTTAAGGTTGCTTTCAAGAATGGGATATTTCGTCCAATCCAATTAAGCAAAGATTCAGCGCGATGGTTGCTAAAGCAAATGATCACAAAAATCGTCTATGTTTGAATTTAACAATAAGTCTTCCTTTCAGTGGTTACCTGCAAGTGCGCTTTGAAAACAGCTTTTCCAATCGCGGCTGCCGTGAAAAACGTAAGGAATGGGATACCGAGCGTTCCACAAGTAATCCCAGCAAGGTCGAAGAAAGGGTTGGGAATCTAAGTAAAAATTAATATTTCCGAAAACCTTAGAGCTATTACTGCTGCGCAGATAAGGACAGTGATGAAACTATTCTTCTGAAGGTACTTATGCATCAATACCTTAATTTTATCGAGAAAACTGTCGGCTGAGTGTTAAAGAAAAGTTATACATTCAATTAAATTGCCACAAATTACCTTTCTTCAAATTCTCGACTTCTTCGACCTCACCTGCTTTGTTTCCTGACGTTCTGGCTAAATAGGTATCAAGCACTGCTACTGAAATGTTTAGATACCTGCTCTAGCAACAAAATATGGTGGAAGTTCTCCCAATGCGGTTCCGAGTCCCCAGAGAAGCACTTCAGGTTGGACAGTGAACAATATGTCCAACAGGCTTAGAGTAGGTCTTTCTCCAGCTAAAGAATTATTGTATTAGGATAACCTCAATTGTAAAGTGTATACCTGGACAGGCTCCGAATCCTTTCATATTCCATCGAGAAGGAAGGTATTCCGAGATCGTATTGCATTCGTTGGCGATCATTGTAACTTTCGCGATGTAGGGACCGAGATAGAGCACAAAGGTGTGCAATCCAGTTCCTAGTCCGATAGAGGAAGCAATTCCCAAGATGACCCAATAGAAGACGAAATATACGATGTGGTCGAATTCTGTTACAAGCTGAGTTAATAAGTAAGTTCAGTTGAGAGAAAAGAAGTGCAGATGAGTACATGATAATATGGGTGATCGAATAGTCGTGGGACAATGAGAAAAGCCACAATAAAGGAAATCCAAACGAGGTTTCTTAGTGCAAAGTTGGCGATTTTCTTCAGCAAATCGAGAACAACAAAGGAAAAATAGTAGAGAGTCAACAGCGGATTTTTGAAAAGAGACAATTGAGGTCCTTTTTCTTGGTCTTCGACATTAGTTTTGGCTGTTACTTCTTTGTCACTTTGTTGAAGTGTTTTGGTCATTTCCATATTGATATTTGATTCGAATTATTAATGTACTTTGACTAGAAAGAACTTAATAATCAGAGTAAAATACGTAAATTTGATCAATTCTGGTGCCGATTTAAACGTATGAAACAACTTCACACGTATGGACAGAAAGTTTATAATACTATCAGATTGCGAACTTTGGATGTTCGGCTTCCTAGCCTAAGGACTTACGCTAAGGAAAACTGTGTCTTAGTTCAGGCTGAATCGAAATGTACAGGTTATAAGAGAGATCCTTATGATAGATAGTTGGCTGTTGGAAATTTTGCGATAAGAGATTTCTACAGACCAGAAATAGGGAAAATGGAAGCCTCAATGGGAAGTCTAACAACAACGAACGAAATTAAAGATCGAATTGAGGCTGATTATTTTTAATTGCAAAGACCTACCCCAATCCTCTCGATAGCATGTGTTTACATTCATCATGAGAACCATGCGTTTTCTCATATTTCTTTGGTAATGATGATTCCTTTTAAATATAGAAGTTTGGAGAATCTTTCCAGTTTTTCATAACAATATGAGTACGAAAAGCCTAAATTACGGCCCTTTCATGTGTGCATAAGTAAAACAGATTGATAAAGGGAGAATATTTGATTAGAATCTTGAAATAGTGCGGCAAGCTCATATCCAATGTGAACAAATAATACCTCTCCGTATCCAATGATAACTCTAATTAATCTCTTATTTGTTTATTCTTTGCAATCACGATACACTATCCAAATCTGTCAAAACTTGTTTTTGACACGTTATCCGCTCTGGAATATCGACAACCAAGAGAGTCTCCGAACTCATGAACAGTGAACGAGCATCAATGATAGCCTAATCGAATGCTTCGCTCCCTCTGAAGAATAACCTCCTGATTTCAAGAGAAAGACGGATAATATCTTAGAGCAGATATTTGTTAAAATGACGAGGTATTACAAGCTTACCCTGAGTATTTTCAGAACGAGACCGCAAATGGCGAGCAGCAAATTAAAAGTATTTCTGAGATATTCAATTTATTTTCGAAAGGAAACCTTCATATGGTTTCCCACTGGTAAGCAATGTAAATATATCTTGCAATGCCATAGATTGTCCTTATTCCTCCCAAAAATTCGATTTGTCTTGAGTCAACACTAGGATTCTCGGTAGTTTTGATTGTCAGATTATCCTTCTGCGACTCAGTTCCTTTGCACAATATCTCTTCTCTGTGCACACATGAGCATTTCGTCAAACGCGGTACATTGCGACTTGATAAGCAAAAGTACCGAATTTCAAAAAATCGAAAATTCATTTTTGTCGCACCCTTTCAAGAGAATTTGTTACGACTTCAGGCCAAATTATAATAAATAAATTGAAAATGGAGAGATCATCCCAAATAAAGAGCATTTTCGTTCACCGAGTGTAAGAGAACTCAACGAGTAACTATTCACAGCCCTGGTTCCCAGCGCTGATAATCCTCATCCTCATCCTAACACCATCTTCCTTTTTTGGCGATTATAGAAAAAATGAGCAATGACCCCAATGTGAACCGAAATACACCTAATGTCATCTCAAAGGGTTCCAAGACCATTCCTGTACAAGAAGATGAAATCGAGCCCCTTGACGATGCCATTGTGAACGGACTTAAAGGAGTTCAGAAGGATTTCTGCCTGCAAGTCGAGAAAATTCTGAAAAAGTTCACCGCTGATCTAAAAAAGTAGCTTGAACCCATCCGCCCTTTCAATCTCAATCCCTTTACCATTAGAGATGAAGAAGTTATCAACGACCTGGACAAATTCCAAAGGAAAATAGTGCATAAAATGTGCGATCTGTTCTACATAAATAGAAATGTGGACATGAAGCCCGATGACCGAGGCGATATGTTCCTTATGAGAACCTCTGAGACTAAAGCGTAACCACCTCACTCAAATCCTCATGCTAATTTCCTTGTATTTTGTCATTAGACCTAAGCTCGGCCTCCTAGAGACGATGAAATACTTCGAGGAAAAGGCCAAGGCACAGCAACCGAAGAAAACATTCGCTGTGAAGCAAAAGGTGCTCACGAAACCCTCAACGGAAGAGCTTGTTAAGCCAATGACAAAGATCAGTAATATATATCCACATGCCTAGTTCAAATTTGACTGTTATTTGCCTATAAAGCCCTCAAGACAAGACCGGAGACTACTAATGGCAATCAAGCACAGGGTGCAGATGCTGGAGATCAAGGAGAAGAGATCGAATGCACTCAAGAAGAAGCTGATGCGTTAATGCGGAAGCAAGAAGAGTATGAGAAAGCAAAATCGAAGATCTTTGGGCTTGACACGCAGCAGAAGGAAATCGAGCCGGAGGACACCGGAAAGAAGAAAGAGTCGAAGAAAAAAGCGACAACGAATACCTATGACCCTGCTTACGATAGAAACCTAACAGCGCCGCGGATAAACCCAACGAATGTATACACTGGACCGACGCAATATAATCCAATGTATGGGCAAATGACGGGCATGTATATCCCTCAAATGCAGGTGAATATGGGTGGGTATAACGTACCCCAAGGGTATGGTATGCCCAACGTGATGATGAATCCGAATTATTATCCCACGACGAATTATAACACAACGAATTACAACGCAACGAATTATAACCCACCAAATTACAATCCAAATCCGGGCTTTAATGTAGTGGACATGAATTTTCCAAGCTTGGGAGGGGATGCTAACTTTCCTCCTTTGAAATCGGATGTTGGTAAAAGTTATCCTAGTAACCAGAGCAGTTACCCGAAGAAAAAAGATTTCTAAAAGGAATTAATAGTTTGATCTCTTGCTTCATTTTCATTTAAATTTCTCTGCGGTGTGTGCGCTTCAATTTAGAAAATCATAAACCCAATAAACTGGGAAGTTTTTTTGGTTAATGAGTTATCGATAGATTACATGGATAGGTTGTTGATTTGGTTCATAGTATTTCGGGATTCAGATAGGTTTTGTGTAATAGAAATAGCTGAAAATAATGTGAGAGAGGGACAACAATGAGGCATCATAAACAAATGAATCTTTGGTCTGTTAAATGGAGTATCCAACAGCTAATGGAATATTTTTTATTATTTATCTTTCGTTGAATGTAGAAGAAGCTTTGGTCTTCAAATAGAGTGCTTTGTAATTCTGAATTGTACTTTTCAACAAATGTTGCTTGACGCTGATTGGATCCAGTTCACGGCAAATCAGAATTATCCATTGAACAATCAGCATCTTGATCGTAGTTCTGGCCCAAACATTTGCCAATGAGAATCTCAAATTGCTATTTGGATACATTGATTTTGTAGAAATTTGTTTGTGACGACATCTATTCAAAGTTGAAGAGACCCTCTCTAAGACAATCGGGCATTGTTGGCTAGTAACGCAATTTCCTTAATACCATACAAAGGAAAGTCACACTTCTTCCCTCGAACTCTCAAACTGATAATTTGGTTTTGTCTTAATTAAGATTACTATTTCTTGCCAGTGATTCATTTTCAGTGACAAAAAAAAAAATGAGGATATTTGTCCGCTGAAGCTTTAAGCGGGATTACCTGTGATCTGGTCGTGAAGATGACTCAATTCTTCTCTGGAACCATCCGAAACAGGTGCACCTCGAAGAGTCCGCTTTTCACTCTCGTGAACCGAGTAATAAAATAATATCAGTGAATTTTGATTCTGCAAAAACTTTAAAAAACGCAAAATTAAAGCCTTTGAATCCAAACAAAGCCAAAGATCTTGCTGATAAGTTTTCAAAATCTTTTGGTAATTGCTGGTGTCAGTCTAATGTCTATCACACTATTTGCGATACAGCAGCGTCTTAGCCACTTCTCCGCAAAAATAAGTTTAGCTCTCTTTTCTTGCTATTTTTTTTTTTCATTAACGAGTTTCCAGCCTCAAACTCCTGATATAGCTGAGAAGCATAATTGAGATCTAATGTAATATTTGATAACTCATCCAGATTCAGGCTTAATGTGAGAGATTTCTATTCGTTGTTCATTGTTTCCTCGGCCCTCAACATCCTATTTCTTTACAACAAGGAAGTCGGCTCAAATCTAAGACGTAGGGAGCTCATTTGTGCAAAGTTATTTGAGGAAACATTTCTTGAGAAAACCCAATAGATATTTACATTAGCATCTGTTTCTCACATTTCTAAGGAACACTCAAAGAGCTGGCCTGATTTTTGATTTAATAGCTTTCATTAAATTTTATCTCTCAATTCGGAATTTTTTTTTTTTATTTTCGAGCGCCTATTCGTTGAAACAGACAGCCGTTATGGTCTAACTCGTTAATTTTTAGGAGTTTTCCAGAGTTGTTCAGTGAATATTTAAGATTTAGAGGGCATCTTTTATAATTCAATTTCATTTAACAAAACACACGGACACCACAATGACGCTAGTCTCTTACGGAGATATCGTTTATCTTCAGTTCTACCAAAACGCATACAGCAATCTACTTCTCTTTTCAAATGGCTTCAGCGACGATTTGATCTACGCTGGTAAAAGCGAGAGTGCAAATTTTACCCCTTTCAAATCCGCCCACTTTGTCATTCTTCCCAACCTTCTATGCAACACTCAAGAGAAAGAGCTTATCGGCAACCTCAAAGACATTTTGATGATTGGTCAGAAAAAAACTCTCGGAAGCGAGGTGGTTGCTCGAGCGCTGCATCTTCATGAGAACCTTGAAAGATACGGCGCTGATGAGAATGCCACTGAAGGCAATGAAGAGGAGGAAATCAAGGAAGGCTCTGAAGCCGAAGAGGAAGAAAAACAAAACGAAGTTGCTCCATTGATCTCGAATCTGTCTGCTGTAGAGCTTCTCAAAGCTAACCTTGAAGCTGTGCATAAGGACGCTCCCGTCAAGAATCAATATCTTGAGAGCCAATTAAACATAAAAACCAAGATCGAAGACACGAAAACCAAGCGAATGAAAGCGCTTAACATTTCAACCCTCAAGGAAAAAATTGGCCAAACCGTCAGATACGTCGATACCGTCCTTCTCTTCCATTTCGAAAGCCAGCAGTTCCTCTGCGCGAGCAACGTCGCCCTCAAATCCGACGTCTCGCTCTTCAAGCTGACGCTCAGCAAAGAGATAACCCCTGAGTGCTATTTCAGATTCGACAACTCTGCCAATAACACCGGTGTTGATAGAGAATTTTTGAAATATGATGACTCTCTCTGCGTTCAAACGCTCGACGGGAAGCATATTTACGCAAGTCTCCCTATTAATAAAGACAAGACGGATGAAGAACCAGTCAAGAAGGACCATTCCTCCAAAGAATATAAGATAAACCAACTGCCTGAGGACTCTCATCAGAAAAGCGAGATCTTCCCCAATGATATCTACCGCTCAGAGATCCAAAAGAAGCTCTTTGAGGAGGTTTATCCGATCGGCCTGACGAAATTATCGACGATTTACCATCATTTCTGCATCCGTAGCTACTCGACCTACAAGGACCGGAACGAGTTTACCAAGCAGAAGATGTTTAAGAATGGAGATTACGTGAGGATTTACTCTGCGAAGTACTTCCTTACAGCTACGAAAGATGCGTATGGTCAAAGCATTGTGTACGAGCGCTACGAACAAGCTGAAACCGAATGCAACCAGATGAATTCCGTGTTTCAAATCATCGATTTGGACAGTCATTCAGAGAACTCGGCGTTGCCCCCAACAGCCAACCCGCTGCGGGTACAAAGAGCTCCAAACAGCGATGAGTTGGATGAGCAGCCGCGAAATAAAGGCTTTTTGCTCAAGCATTATCTAAGCGGGCTGTTCCTTGGCTATGAGTGGGATGAAGAGAAAACTCATCCGAAGCTCGTGCTTACTGATAAGAAGGAGAACCTCGCAAAGATGCATCTTTATGCGCAGATCTCAGAGGATGAAGGAGCCCCATTAACGAGGTCGACGATGCTATATCTCAGGATATCTATGGACGGGAAATCGTTTTTCTATGACGATGGTCTCCTATGCGAGGAGGCAGCTGAAAACTTCGACATGAATACCAAGTACTTCATTGGATTCAAAGCACCGCTCCGATACATCGATAACTTTGCAAAAGTCAGCGAAAAGGCCCCTACGCTGAGACGTGAGCTGCCAACTTTCGCGAAATTTATCTCTGTTCCTGAGGGAGACGTCATCGCGATGAACGAAACAATTAATTTTGCTAGAGACATGAAGTTGTTTTATCTAACGATTGTGAACATGATCAACAACAAACAGCTCATGCCGTCGAAAGCGCTCTCTACTTTTCGAGTCAGGTGCCAAAAATATTACGAAGACCTCTATCGAGAACAAATCGAGGAGGAAGATGTCAACGCGTATGGAACTAGCGAAAGAGGGAGTCGTATCACTAATACTGTGAATAAATACAGACAGATTTACGGCAGAGAGTGTCGCGTGCTGGATCTCGCGAATAAGATTCTATTTTACTTGACAACCAATCCAAGTGTTGAGGTGAAATTGCCGTCTGACCCCGCAATGGCAGAGCATATGAAAAAATCGCAAATGGCTCAAATATGCGAGATTGTAGAGGCTTTATCGAACATAATTCTGAGCTTAGTTGACGAAAATATCATAAATCAAGCCTACGGAGGTCAGTATATCCGATGCTATATCCAAGCGATGTTAAACCCTGGCGGATTACACACGAAGTTGGCAACTCCTCGACATGTGGGCTCACAAAAAGAAATGGTTGCGACGCTTCTCAAACAATTTTTGTGGGATGGAGACTTGCACGTGCTTGGCCAAATCAACTTTTATTCGAAGCAAATTTATGCTTATATCCTCAATGAGAGCGACATTAGCGTTCAACTGCTGGATATCATGATCACAGTGTTCGATAGCAAGAACCCCTGCTTCAAACAGAGCTTCAGAGACTCGTTTATGGACGACTTCCTTGCAGATGCGAACAACAGGACGCTTTTCATGCCCGAGCTCATTGCTAAGGAAAATGAGCTGTTTTTCATTTTCAGAAGGACGAACCAAGAGCCAAGAGAAGTCTCTGTGAGCAATTTGAAGGAGAGCTCACCGGAAACTCTCTATTTGAAACTGCTCTTTAACCTTATCTGTCTGATGGCGAAGAGACACTCGATCAGCTACTTCGTCCGAATCACCAAATACTACGATGTCGGTCTCTGCAAAAAACTACATAAGGAAGCCATACCGAGCATCGCTGATGGCGTCTCTGACATGCTGGATGCCGTACATTACCGCTACATGCGCCTCCCTTTCAACGGGGTTCCTAACACAGTAAAGATACTGAGTAAACAGGACGGTGAAGTCTACGCAAAAGTCGCTGCTATGGTCAAAAACGCTTCAGCTAATCTGATGTCGGCGGTCGAACGAGAGTACCTGGACTCAGAAAATTTCATTCCTCCGGACCAGCTCGCTCTACCAGCCCTCTCTCTCTCCGAATCTCAAAGATTCAATCTCGAGGGTCTTCAACTGAACATCGAGACGCTGAACTCTGCTGAAAATATACTCGGTAACTCTGACTTAGACCAGAAAACCCTTGACAGCCTCTACGACAAAGTCTGGACTGTTTTGAAAAATAGCGCAAAAGAAATCAATCAAAGGAAGGAGGCGCTCAAGGAGCTAAAGCGCGCGTTCACTATTCTCAACGAGATCAGCAATAGAACGCTGACGCATTTGGCTAGCGAAGCTCTTGGTGCGATAAGATCTGATCCTGACTTTGCTAGCTCAGGCGCCGGGCTCGGTTCGATCACAGGTTCGGCCACAAATATTCAGAAAATCGAGGGTGTCGTCAATAAAAACATCACGAAATCACTGCAGAGGAGAGACCAAAAGAAAGAAAACGTCAATATGCAGAACTTTGGGGCTGGAGCAATCAAGGCCGAAGATCTCTCTGAGGATCTCAAGGTTATGATCGAACTTCTCCAAATCAACGAATGGGAGCTGAGATCCATGGTGCTCAAGCATTTGAGAGAAGAGACCAAGTATAAGTCACGAATTTTGAAAACTCTCCGTTCTTCAGCGATTATCGACAACCAAGACTCCATCAACGGCTTTACTGTCCTCTTTGAGTGTTTACTGAACCTTAACAACATCAATAGAGAGTTAATCGTAATGAAAGAATTCCAAAAGGAAAAAGCAAATCAAGGGACTCTGAACAAACTTTCAGAGGCCGCGGTGAGAAATTTCGAGGAGATATTTGCAGTGGTTTATGACTACAGCGAGCATACGAAAACGGCCTTACCGATGGCCACGCGCCAGGAGCGAAAGGCGCAGTTTTTGAGCTACATCAAGAAAGTTAAGAGAGAGCTGAATGCGCCGTATTTCGCTCTGAACAAGAGTTCTGTAGGCAACTTCTGGCAGAAAATTCTCAGGGCGACGAACGCACATGTCCAAATACTCGAGGTTTGCGAGACGCTTCGGGGTCTCTCGGAGATCATGCCTGATTATTACAAAAACGAGAATATCCGTCTGGCATTCCGCCTTGCGTTTATGCTGATTATGGTCTTCGCGTTCGATAATAGCGAAAACCAGGAGCTTTTATCATCGACTAATGAATTCATTACGCTGTTCTACGACACCAGTGACGAGGAAATTGACCTCTTTGGAGTTGATAGAGACCTTTCCTTTATAGAAATGATGCGAAACAATGAGGTTCTCCTCAAGATGGACCAGCGATACCTCGTTGATCTCGCAAGAGATCTTTTCGTTATGAGTATCAAAAAAGACTTCTTGCAAGATTTCTCTTATGAAAAATTCTCAACGGACGTCTGGTCGGTCTCTTTCATGAAGAGTCTGGCATTTTTGACCACCAGCAATCTCCCACTTGACATATTCAACCCTCCTGAAGTGCTCGCTCAGCTATTCATGCGTTTCTCCAAGGTGCTTTCGGAGCACAATTTCTATTCGTTCAAAACCCTTGTAGCTTCTGGTGCCGGTGCGGCTTCACAACCGATTGTATTCCCTGTCCAGCACTACGCTGTTGAGAGCTTATTCGAAGCGATCCAGACGTTCGCTCAGAAGGATGAGTTCGAACAAATTGGCCAATTACGCAAGAGCATCCCTTCGAAGGCTTGGACTGTTCTCCTCTTGAACCAAAATTTCAGGTTCAAATTCCCCGCGCGAAAGGTGCTACTGACGACGTTCGACCAGGTATTCTACAATAAGTATAAGAAGCCCGGCGTGTTTAAGAGCGAGCAGCAGCTGCTTATCTTCGTGACGACGCTTTTGATTGATATTGCTGGGTATCTCGACTTCAAAAACAAGAGTGACGATCAAAAAACCAGCTATTTGAAGAATTTGAAAAAACGAACCTGGATCGACAAGAGCAATAAGCAGAACGAGGAGATCGGGAAAATGATCGATGAATACTTGGATATCGTTAAAAAATTGCCCGTTGACCAGCTCCAAATCACCAATTTCATGAATATCACCTCGATTTCGGCTTCATGGATCGACTGCATTACTGAGGGAACTCTTAAACTTCTGAAATCGACATTGACAGAAGAAAAAGGCTCGTTTAGTGACATCCGCGCAGAATTCGCTTCTAACCTCGTCAATATCATTGGAGGGCTTCGGGAGGTGGAGCAGGATCACAAGCAAATCCCTCAGCAAGTCAAAGAGATCATGTCGATACTCAATGAGTTCAAGGGAAATGACAACTGGAAGACCGCTTTGACAGATATCAGGGGTAAGAGACCTCAGAAAAGACAGACACCAACAGGAATATTCAAAAACACAGCAGGAGGATTGTTTGGAGGGGTGCTTTCCAGCCCTCTTGTGCAGCAGATTTCGACCTCGGCTAGTAAGATTATCCAAGATCAAGTCAACGTCAAGTTGAAACAAATCCATGAGTCTGAGGTGCAAGAGATGAGTTCCTTGGCGAATAGCGTGAAGGACAACAAGGAAATGATCAAATGCATCGTCGGCTTCATTCAACAAGACATCATTGAGTTCCCACAGCTGTCCAGCGAGTGCCAATTCGCGATTTCTCTATTGATCGAGATAATCAAATCACAGCCTGAAAAAGTCGAACTCAAGGCGCTGAGGATGTACCGCTGGTCTCAACTGGAAGAGGACGACGCGAATAGAGTCAAAGAGATGCAAGATTCGCTTGTTGAGGAGAATTTAATCGATCTAATTGTGAAAATGCTCGAGGAAAATCAAGGCAATGAGAAAATAATCATGCTGCTCTACGAGCTCCTTACAGCTCTTCTCTTCGGCGGGAATAAGAATTCCCAAGACAGATTGTATGAATTGCTGTCCGATGACACTGAGAATGAGTTCATGCAGAGTCTCTACAAAAACTTAGAGACTCAGTTAGAGTACTTTAACACTTTGGAGAAATTGAGAATCAAAAACCTCTACAAACTCGCTCAATGGGCCGTCCTTAGATGTCATTCAGAAAATCCAATGACTTCTGATACTCTGACCAAGGAGGCAAGAACTGAGATTATCAAGAGGTTTGGAGAGCTATTCAAAGACGCGGATAAACTTCCCAACATCGACGATGAGACCGTGTATTCTCTTAACGTTAATGTAAGCGAATACGCGCCAAAACTGCTTCAAATCCTCAAGATGGTCCAATGCTTCTGCGAAGGTCATCACAAGAAATTTCAAAATTTCCTCTCGCAGCAGGTTATCGACGAGAAAAAGCACTTGAATTCCGTCGATTTCATCGATATGATGAACTTAGCGTACCACAATTACCTGCCTTTGGTGAATAAATACAATATTGACTTTGGAATTCTGCTAACAGATCTCATGATTGAAACGATCCAAGGCAAGACGAGAGAGAACGCTTACAAGTTCCTTGATAACGTGTTAATAGACGATTTGACCAGCACTTTCTATATCCACGACGCAGAATTCGATCTAATCGCAAGAGGGTTCGAAGGAGTTGACTACGATGCTGGTTATACCGCGCTGAAGGACCGAGTTCTAGTTTTCTTGAAAGATTTGGTTGAGGGATCGCCTGAGGAAAAACTCGAAAGCGCCAGGAAGCAAATTAACTTGAGATATCTGGTTAAAGTCCTTTATATCCTCTTGAGGGGTTTTTTCAGGAAAAAGGGTTTCGATTACTCGCCGTCATCTGCGAATAACGTCTCGCAGTTGAGGAAGAAGATTAAGGAGATTACCTTAGAAGAAAACATGCAAGGCATGTTGAAGACAGCTGTATTGATCTATTCAATCATGAAGCAGTTCTGGGGCATGAATAAACTCGAAAAGAGACTGCTAGCGGAAGCTGAGGCTGTCGGACTCAATGAGTACGAGAGAAGCGAGCTGAAACTCTACACGAATGTGTTCTGCGAAGAATACTGCATCAGCGTTGAGGTGGTAACCGAACGAAACCCTTCCCTAGTGCGAGTGTATTTCCCTAAACTGACCTCCTGCAATAGTCTCGAAGGCTCTGAGGTGCTCAAAACCTTTGAGGAGAAGGTCGATAGAAGCAGCCACCAAACCAAAATGGAAGGGCTGATGAAAGAGACTCCGATCATGCTGCATCACATGGAGGTCGAGTACAAATACGCGACTGGAACCAACGTCGCCAAGCGTTTCGAAAAGTCGCTATGGCTCACCAATGTGATTATTTTCTTTATGAGCGCGTACATCATTACCGAATTCACCTTCCAGGCTTCTGATACTGGAGAATCACAGCTTACTGAGGGAGGGACCGTCGGAGTCGTGTTCTTATGGATAATGATCGGAGTGCAGATCTTGCTGGCTTTAGAGCAGGTCGGAGACTACCTTGCGATGCAATATCAGACTATCATCGCGAAGAACTGGGCTCGAATCAACGAAGACAAGGAAAATGAGTTGGATGACGAAAGGAAGAATGAAATACAAACTGCCTTTGAGCTGGTAATGGCAGACAAAGCGAAAGTGTCAACTGAGCTTTGCAGAGATATACTTGACCTCGAAGGCCCTAGCTCTCCAAAATACGAAGCGCTTAGAACGAAAACCTATTACATATTCTCATACAAGAGAGTCCTGGAGCTTTGGTTTGTTTGCACCGACCCATTGTTCATTTGGCAGCTTATCTTCCTGGGACTTTGCATTGGTTCAGTGTTTATTAGGTTCTTCTGCGCGCTGCAAACGCTCAATTGGATCGTTAGATCCGATACAGTCAATCGCGTAGGGAAGGCTATTGCGAAAAACACAAGGCAGTTCCTTTGGACGCTGTTGATACAGGTAGTCGTGATATATATTTACGCGAGTATTGGGTTCTATTTCCTAAACGAGCAATTCGTCGATGAAGACGGTAACCAGCTTTGCACAGACGTGTTTGAGTGTTTCTTTATGACGCTGAACTTGGGTTTGAGGAATGGAGGTGGTATTGGTGATGCTATTGCAGGGGAGAATTATGACGAGATGACGAAAATAGCGTTTATTTTGAGGATTATATTCGATCTTTCTTTCTTCATTATCGTGCTGATTCTGCTGAATAATGTCATTTTCGGTATGATTATCGACGCCTTCGGCGATCTGAGAGACGAGAAGGCTGCTGCTGATGAGGACAGGAAGAACGTGTGCTTTATTTGCAATGTGAATCGAGAAGACTATGAGAAGATGAGCAATGAACTGAAAACGAGCACCTTCGACCAGCATATTCAGAAGGAGCATAACATGAAGTATTATGTCTATTATATTGCATATTTGCTCGAAAAGGAAAAGTTTGAATCAATGAACCTGAACGACATTGAGAGCTATGTGCTTGCCTGCTATAGACGCAATCAAGACTATAAATGGATTCCTAGCGAAACCTCTTTGACTGCAGAAAATTACGATAAGATAACCAATGAAGCCGGTGAGAGTTAAGTGAAGCATGGTGTTCTATTGTGTGTATGAAAAAAGTAAGAGATTTCTATAAAATTGCTGTGGCAAAAAACTCTTTGAGCGAATAGAATGAGTTTGAGTGTATTGTTCACATTTCAAAAAGGTTATCAATAAAATGATCATTAAATTGGATTAAAAAAGCAGTAATCCAATGGTATTCAATAGTTGATTTAGCTTAAGTGAGGGCTAATTAGAAACCTTTCCAGCTCATAGATCAATGAGTACTGATCTCTTTATCTTGATCTTCAGTGATTAATTATTACTTTAGCATCAATCCTCAGATAGGGGCGCTCATTGCATTGGACGATGAAAAGAAAAAAACGAGACTCATAATTTTATCTTTCATAGGCAGAATTTATGAAAAACTCTGTTCAATAGCTGCGACCTAATTATGCAGATTAATAATAATATTTGGAGTCTCACTCTATAAACTCATTCGCTCTCTCTCTAAACAATAAAAGCAGTTATATAGACAATAATTAACTGATTGGAAGAGTATTTTAAAAATTCGAAATCAAATGACGAGGTCTCGCATGCTTATCGGTTCGAATTCCATAAATAAGTGCTGTAGAAGCCGTCATAGTCAAGTCTGCTGAGCAAGTTGATGAGATGGCTGTTATACTTCGAGAACCTATTAGATTAAGCAACTTAAGCACAACTGCACACCAATCTTAGAAGGTTACTGAGTGTTTATATGGTTCATGAACTCCCTCAGGTTGTTATCGAACGACTTCGTGAACTTTTGAATCGTTACCATATAGCTGTGCTCCATCATAATCTTCTTCGTATTAGTAGATGCTTTCTATAAATCAGTTAATTTTAGATACCACAGACTGAAGATAAAGCGACCTGGATCTTGAACTTGCGTTTTTCTAAAGGATTCTGCTCGTCTTTCGCTTCGTCGAATAAATTCTCTTTGTCATACTATAGTGGCATTAGATAAGATGCCATGGAAAGAGGAAATACAGTGTAATTCTCTTCGATTTTCATGTTTTGAGTGAAGCTTTGGATTGACTTGGCGTAGATCAAGCAGGAGCTATTGATCTTCGACAGAATTTTCACAAGGTTCGGATCAAGCAGCAAGGACTCTTTGAGGCACTCGTCAAGGTAGGTGTTATGGTTTTTGAGGATTTCATCGAAATTTTGTGCTTTATGCAGGGCGGTTTCAAATTTAATCCATTTCTGTTCAAGCACCTCAAAAGTCATGTTGTAAATCAAGTTTTTCGAGAAATGGATCATTCTTTGTGTTAGCCAGTACGAATACGTCATTGAGCGCTGTAAAGAGAGTTCTTTTGTAGATTGGTGCAGCAGCCAGGCATCACAGAGCTGTCTTTCGACGTACTTGCAATAGAAAAGGTGTCTAAATAGCAGCTGGTATTTCGTCAGCGCCCTCTTAGAGAGGATGATATTTAGTGGCCATTTGACCTAAGATGCGATTAAACTTCAACACTTTTCGTTAGATTACCTTATAATCCAACGAGAAAGCCTCAAGTCCCTTGATATTTTGTAATGGAGTGTATATATTTCCGCGCTCTCCTGTGCCTGAGAAATTAAAGCCCTCTCCTCCTGCGCCTGTAACGTTTTGAATTGCAAACAGCTGCACAAAATTATTTGTTAGTTAAAGCACTAGAACAATTAAAATTACCTCTTCAGTGAGGGTGTAGGTATGCAGCTCGCAGGTTACATCCTCTTTGTACTGATCATGGTTCGCGGAGGAGGTTCGCAAGCTCATTTCAAGCAAACTTTCAAGCTTCTCTCTCGAGATGAATTTCACGCCCTTGCTAAGTTCGTCCTCTGCGGAATCAAGGAAATGAACGAAGAAATCTCCGATGTCCATGAAAAAGTAATGCTTGATTGACTTCAGTCGGTTCATGAGATCCTGCTCCTCGATTATCATATGCATAAGCTGGTCATTCGCCCATGTGTATGCTCGCTTGATTGGATCAAAGAAATCTCTATGGACACAACAAACACATTAAACCACTATTTTTCCAATGCACGATTCTTACAGGTTCTGAATGAGGAGATCATAGTTATCTACGATCTCGTTAGAGAACGGACAATCGATTTTTCTATCGCATTCGAGAATGACGTTCAGGTATTTCCCTGTCATGAGGATATCTTTGTCAAGTTTCGCCAAAAATTCAGGAATCTAGGCCATTTTTTTTAGGTTAGCTCTCGATTTTAAGAGAGAGGGGTTCACCTGGTCCTCTCTAAGAGTGAATCGCTTTTCCCAGTACTGATCATTGAAGTCCTTGCTGATATTATCCTTTGAAATGTCCCTACGCTCGCAAATCATGAACTCATCGTAAGTGTCCTCAATAATCCCATAGTAGATCCACTTGCTTAGCATATAGCAGTAGGGAACGAACGCCTTGTTCAGCAAAAACGCGTAAACTTGCTTCGTTTGCGTATCCGAGCAGCATTTCATCAGCTTGTGAATCTTGCCGAGAAGACTGCCTCCTTTGCTGTCTCCTATCTCCCTCGTCAATCTAACAACAGAAATCAGCTGGAAAGCTTATCAGGGTGCATACACTGCAAGATTCTCCATGATTTTTAGCGAAGGCTGAATATAAAACCAAAATTTCTGAAGAGTTAATTCGCCTCTGACAAATTCGGTGTCTAATTGATTGATCAAGAGGATATATTCTCTCAACAATTGCTTGACAGCCGCGCAGAGAGCTTGGCTCGTTAGCCCGTATTCGAAGCGTGAGTGAATGTTGATATACACCTGTAGCTCGTCGTGATACTCGCAGACAGGGAGAATTTTGTTAACCAATTGCGTCAGTGAATTTTCTAGTCTTTATAAGCGAATTTGCCACAAATTGTTAATGGTACCGCTGCTTGGAGACTCTAGATGAGGCTCGATCACGTATTTAAACTTCGATTTGTTGAGCGGGTCTTGTTTCCTTTTGATATACGTGCCATCGATGCTCATCATCACGTAGAGAATGTCCTCGATGAGTGTGTATTCCTGCGCCAAGTGTGGCATTGTACCAAGGGATTTCGCCTCGTCTATGCCAAAAACCATGAGAAATTTTTATCGAGTCTTAGGACTACCTCCGAGATTCTTCAGCTGATAGCTAGACACAGTGCCTTTTTCTGTGCTGATGCTCTCAAATTTCGGAAGCAAGTAGTTATCGGAAATAAACGGTCTGAGAATCATCCATTCGGGAATAAACGGCATGTTTGCCTTGAGAATTCTCCAAGAAGAGTCATCGCTTACGTTCGGTCCGCTCGCTGAGACAGTTTCATCCATTTCGCGAATCAAAAAGTTGCCTAATTAGGAGTAAAAGCCAATTTAATACTTATGCGATGGTGTCATTATTATATACCATAGGGTGATTTGAAAGCGATATCATCATACACGTGGACTTGACCACGACTGGCGAGATTGTTTGCGTCAACCACCGTCCATCGAGCGTATTTCGAGAAAGCTTGAGCATTTTCATCAAACTTACGAGATTCGAGCTTCAGCTCGCCTTGAGAGTTGGCGACGAGGTACAATCCATCTCTTTTTAGTGGCATCGTTAGAATGTGTCCTGATGGCTTGGAAATTACCTTGAAACAATAGAAATTTGTGATCCAAAAGTAATAGGATCTTTGCTCTCAGGTGTTTTCTGGTTAATGATGTAGAATTCGCGGTTGTTGGGTAATAACTCGCCGTTGTTTTGGATCTAAGCACCGGAGGTTAGCCAGGATGCGCACAGGATATCGAATGTAACCTTTAAGTAGGGATGATCAGCGTCGACTGAGAATTTTGTGCCATCTTTTTCATGGGAAAAGTAACGGGCGTTCTTATTGTTTCTGAATCCGACCTTTTATGAGGTTGATGTTAAGAGGCGGTGAGTGTTGTAGCTTACGATCTGGTGGTAATGTAGGACAAGGTCTTCCATGTTGTAATTTTTTAGTTTACTTTTTCAAATTTTGAATTTTTTCAAAAATCTTCTGAATTTAAAAGATTCATTTGGCTGGATTATATCAGTCTAATTTGTATCAAAATGCGATTCTCGCTATTGATTCTGATGAGAAGGTTTAAGTGGGGCTATCTGTGTAATTTTTTGGAATAATTGTGATCATAATTGTTAATCTACCTCTCGCTTCAATGTTGAAAGTAAAGCAAGAGAAAACAAAACATTATGTATATAAGGATATTGCAATGTTGTGACAATCTTTATAGGAATTTAATAAAACAGCATCAAAAAAGTATTGCTATTCAATGAATAAAATAAGCATAAATCGCTCCTTTTTTATCTTTTAGGCTTGATTCCGAGGAGCTCTAATTTTTGTGCCCTGATTCATAAACTTCATTGATCTCATGAAGATTGAATTCAGCTTTTGCAACCTTTAGCGAGGATATCTTTATATATTACAGCAATTCGAGCAGAGGAGAGCAAAATCACGCCGTTGTTGCCCGGTAAACCCAGCTGATCGGGGAGAAAGATGTGAAAGAATTCTAAGAAATACAAGAATTCATATTTAATTATCGAATGTATCGAAGAATGTCGCTTGCTAAGCTTGGTTCGCTTAACGCTCTCGCGAATCTATGGGATAAGAAGCCGATATCCCAAACAAAAATTCTCAAGCCATCCTCAGTTTGAAAAGGGTGAAATCAATGAGCAGAATTTAGTCAAATTATAAGAGAATTATATTCTATTGAGATTCGAGTATATAAATTTAATTTGACATACTTTCTATCATAAATAATTTCGATAAGCACAAAATCACAACCAGATTCATGAAAAAACAAAAACCGATCTCTCCATTCTTCATTTACAGAGAGGGGGTATATAAGAGATTTTCAAGAGAGAATCCAGAGAAAAAACCTTCAGAGCTTAATTCTCTCATCGCTGACTCTTGGAACGATTTAACAATTGAAGAAAAAAGTTATTATCATAAAGAATATGAAACACAACTTGGCAATTATAATGAATACTTGCAAAAATCAGCTCTTACTGACAGAAGTGACAATGAAACGAACAAATTCAAAAGAATGATTGAAAGTCACACTGAGGAAATAGATAGCAAATCTAACGAACCTAAAGTTAGTAAAGAAAGCGGGTGCTTAACCTATATTTCCAAAAAATTAGTTCTTTACAGGAAGATTGTCCGATATAATGAGGTCGCACCAGAAGAAATCCCCTTGGAGAATCATTCTCTTGATTTTCATAATTCTTGGGAGGATGCATTAACCTTCATTAAAAGAGAATATCATAAGCACTTAGATGAATATGCTAATAAGTTCAATAAATACAAATGGTGGGAACGAGGAACCAGGGAATTTGGATGGAAGTTTTATGTTTATGAGCATATTGAGGAACGTTTCCATGCAACTATTTTCGATTTTAGAAACTCAAAAAAAAGTGATATCTTTGAAGGAATTCTCCGAGCAGAGCTGCAGAAAGAAATAAAGAGAACACCGAAGCACAAGAAATATTTAATTATCAATATCCTCAAAGAAAACGGGTTCCATGACCGAGCGATCAAAGATGTTATCTCATCTTTGCCTGAAATGAAATTAACAGATGATGAAGTGAAACTCTGGGAAAAGAAGCTGAAACCAAAATATTGCGGACGCGATTATGAAAAAAAGCCAAAAGCTCGGCACGACGGTGATGATAGTGAGGTTGATGATTATGGTGATGATGATGGTGCAGATGATGACTCCAGTAAAATTCTTCAGTGAAAACTTCACTGTAGATGATCACTTAGTTGAGGATTCTGGCTCTAATGAGGATTCTGATGGTAGCGATTGAAGTTCAATTTTGTTGAATGAAATTTTCATTATATCATCTTTAAAACTCACACTATCATCAGAGATGATGATCGCAATTCTGATCCCTTATCATCCATACTCAAGTTAAATTTGGTCATTCTTGTTGAAATTTACTATTTCAAAAATCTACAACAAAAAAGTTTCATTCTATACCGCTATTCTGTTCAATTCTCGAAATATCACAAGTATGATTCGAAGTTTTAGGAATTCAGTTTTCTTGTTCGTTAGTGCTGATATTTTCTTTGGGAGGCTGATAAAGATATCGTTTCTGTAAAGTTATCTAATTTCATTCCTTTTAAGTGAAAGATCAGCGAGAATAGAAGTTCAAATATAATGAAGATTATGAAGAAATAGACTAAAAGCTTGAATTGTCAAAACGAAAGTGTAAATTTAAGTACAACTTGGACCTTTCTTTGCCAGTTCTCTTAATTTCCAGACATATCACCAGGATCTGTCCAAATCCCTTAGGACTAAACGCGTCTTTAACATGCTTAAGGCCAAATCATCATAGAGTCCTTAGACCTTGGTGACCTATTTTTCTTGAGAAAGTCTCGGTCAGTGGCTTAGAATAATTCCTTTCGCTTCCGTAAGTTAATTTCAAAGAGCGCAGGTGTTATTCGGATTTCGATTAGCGCCGTAAAATTAATCACAAACTCTCAAAATTAAATTCCTGAAGATTTTTATTTTGCTCATTACAGAAATTTTCGTCGAATTTTCGATTTATCCTCTAACTCCTATAAGGCCTCACTCAATTCGAATATGTATTTTCAATAATTTTCACAAGAAAACTCAACACAATGATCTCAACAACGAATCCTGGTCAAACTCCTGACAACTTCAAGGAGAAAATGCCGGGAGAAACAAAATCATTAAAGGTAACTACTTCCCTCAATTCAATACTAATCAATCTATCTCATACACAAGACATACATCGTCGAAAAAGGCTCTAGTCTAATCCAATCGTTCGATCCTATTAAGTCTATTAATATGCATTTATGCGGTTTTGCATTCTACTGTAACAACCGAAAACGACAGGTCGGACTGCATCACTATGGAAACTTTCTAAATGAAGATTTCGGACAATTTATTGTCTATGACAGTCCAGGTCCAGACGCGAGGATGATAGGAATCGAGTATGTGGTTACAGAGCGGCTCTTTGCTACTTTCTCGGAAGAGGAACAAAAATATTGGCACAGTCATAGCTACGACGTTGAGTCCGGTAGTTTCTTCGCGCCTGGTATCCCCGATATGATTGAGAAGGGGATTATGCAAGAAGTTGCTGCGACTTACGGTAAGACGTTCCTTCTCTGGCAAGTTGATAGAGGCGATCCGTTGCCTTTTGGTCCACCGCAGTTGATGATGGTAGCCAATGGGAATGGGCAGTGGTCTGACACACTCTATGAGCAGAGAGCGCAGGAAATGAAGTGCAAGAAGAGCGACTTTTTAGAGAGGAGAAAGGGAATGACGTTCCCTCCGAGACATCCAGGGTCGGATGCTTGGTCACGAGGGGAAGCAATCGATTTACATGTTGTGCCTCTTGAAGAGAAGACGAAAGACCCTTCTGCTACATAGAATGAGAGACGATAAGGAGGAGAATGAAAGAATTAATAATTAATTGATTCGTCTATATTAATGAAAACTTGAGTAATGTTCATGTTTGATCTTCAAATGAAACTCTTAATATCTGAAGAAAATATCCTGAATTACGAACTGCTGCGATGAATTGAACAATAATAGCCTCAAGTGATCAACTTGAATGAACAGAGGGAATAGCTAGAGATTAGTACTAATAAATACATTTTATAGAGAGAGAGAAAAGGGTATTCTGGGGATACTATTAGATATAAGTGAGGTGGTTTGATTGAAAGAGTTTGTCAAGGCTTTAAAAATAGCATAGACCATTGCTATCTGCGATTAGTATCACAGAGTGTATTCATCAGGCATTCATCACTTAGAAGTTGATTTTTATCATGATATCAACACTCTTTATCGTGAAAAATCAAATTAGCATTTATGGGGAAGGAATAGACTTTTTTAACAGAACATTTGTTTTGAGTCGTATTGAATAGTTTGTTTTTCCTCCAAACTTTAAATTCTATATCGGTTAGATTTTAATTTCGGTTCTTCAAAATGGAAATAAAAGCCATCCTTAGCAGACGCGAGTCTCTTACCAGACAATCCAAACGCGAACTTATTACCTCTAACAACGCCATAGAGCTCTCCACCTTCCTTACAATCCTTGAATGCAACAAAATCAACACCAAAGACGCCGTCTTCCTCTCAATTCTTAATGTAATCTCCATTCAGTCCGAATATCACAACTCTGACCTTTTCTTCCCTCAAAGCTCTTTAAGGTCTCAAGCGGCAATACAACAGACACCATAGATTTCGATAACTTTTTAAATTTCTTGGATAAAAACTCAGGTTAGCCTCTTCAAACCCTTGATTTTCGAAAATAACTCGCTGCTGCCTTGCTTAGAATTATGGACGCCACCGGCATCAGAGGAAAAGCGATGTTCCACTCAAGAATCTACAAATCAGACTGATCAATGCAAAGAAAACAGCGCGAAAATAGAAATCCCGATCAGTTTGAAAGAGAAAACGAAATTCCTATTCTTTTCAGTGTATCGAGCTGCTCTGCGGCTTTCTTTTACTCAATTCTGTGAAGCTTTGCAAACTCTGTATCCCATTTTAAACAGTAAGCTCCTAAGTCTGTCCCATCTATTAACAAGCATGGAAATAGACGACGGAAGCAAGTCGCTGGGCGATTTAAAGCCTATTTTATCCAAGGAAGACATCGTTCTCCAAAACTATTACAGCGCACCTCATGAACTCGAATTTCGAGGGACGCAGACTCAGCAAACTTACCAGCACAATATAGGGTTGTTGAACGAGTCTTTTCAGACGTTAAGCGACTCGAGGCATTTCCAATACAATCTTCCTAAAATTCCGAACCCTACGGCGAACAACAGCCGTGTTAATGTGTCTCTGCTGAGTTCGTGTTCTGAACAGCAGCGCGAGGACGTTAAAACATTGAAGAAAATGCATCGGAATGAGAAATGTCGCTTTATCCCAGGAGAATGCGGGCAGACATCGCAGGGGATGCTCTTCACAGAGGCGGACTCGAATCTGCAGCAAAATACTCATGAGATCAATGAGATATCAAAAATAAATTGCCGATCGCCCAATGAGAATGATACATTCAATGATCTCTTAGGCAATATCCAAGCGAATGGTATGGGGTTCCTTATCACGGAGAGAAATTGACTTTTCTTAACTTAGATTTCATGAAGCATGAATATAATTATACAAAGGAAGGTTGCAGTCTATATCCTCAAAGTCAGCATTACGAGAATATCTCCGAGGCCAATAACTCGGTTTTGGCTAGCACGAGTAACCGATTAGACGAAACCGGTGAGTTGCGATTGAACGCGCAAATGGATTATGCCGTGATGAAGCTGTATGCTGAGAGGGTGTTGAGGAAGAATCTTCAAGCTCAGGCTGAGAAACTCCAGCAGACGAATGTCAATCTTACCATTGAAAAAACCGCAGCGATTTACGAACGCGATACGATGACAAAAAAATATAGTGAGTTAATTGCTATTATTCCTTGGCATAACTATAATAATTGCAATAGATCGGCTGAGGTACCGCAATTTCGCTGTCTCGCTGAAGAAAGTCCTGAAAAGGAATCTCAGAAACATTATTCAGATGATTTTCGACCACATTCAGGAAGATTGTGCTCATTCCTCATCACATTGGCTAGATTTACCTTCAGGATCGAATGTTTGTCAGCAGAAAGTCATATTCGAGAGGATACTCATAAGATTTAAATCACATTTGCTCCAAAGCTTCCTAAGATGGAGGGACAATGCGTTTAATTCACAGCCACTGAGTGATCATAGACAAATGGAGATCCACCCTGATAGTATTTTTGATTACTCGGTCAGAAGTATCAGCCCAAGAGGTAATAGTCGGCATTTGACCTGGTTATGTAATAGAAACAATTACTGTAGGAATACCAGTGTTTTCAAACAGAGGAATCATCTACTCAAATCAAAAAGGAGCTCTTTCTCAGTCAAAGTATGGAGCTGCAGTTATACGCTGCTTTGTGATGGCAGTGGAGAAAGGCGTGAATCGTCAACTCCATAGCACTATGAGCATATTGAAAGCTCATTACAGCGCTCCCGAATATGCTCAGAGAACGGATGCGGTGTATTCTCTGCTGAAGTTATTAGAAACGAAATATATGCAAGCCACAGTGCAAGGCTTCAGTGCAATATATAACTTCGCTGCTATTGAAAAGTAATGGCACTCTAATTTCTTTTTTTCATTAATGCTATGTCATGGTATAAATAGGAGCACTCTCATGACACAGAAAAGGAACCAGGAATTGAAGAGAAGAGTGAAAAATGACATCTGCCGCTCAGCCAGTCATATTCTGGTCTGCATCTCATTGAACCAACAGCAAAAGGAGCTTTTCCGAGCGTTGTCGCTTTGGCGTGGGTTCGTTTTTGCATGTCGTGAAGAAGAGTTCGCCAGTAAGATGCGCCAAAACTCCGAGCAGTTCAATATGCTCAAACAGCAGTATGCGAAATTTGCAAAGACCTATGATATGCTCAATTCAAAATACAAAAACGTTATGAATAAGGTAGCAACAAATCCTTTGAGAAAAGCCAACTCATTCATTTTTGTTACAATCATTAGACAGGAGGAGATAGAGGCATACTCACTGATACTATGAACAGCAGCTTTGATTTGAGTCGTTCTTTCGGCACAGAATCCTCAGCGACAACTAGCATCGCGTTACAGAAGGCAAAAACGATGTCACCTAATCTAGCTTTGAAACTTAAAGAGACTACCAACACAAGTCCGCTACCAACTGAAGATACTCCAAAGTTGTCGTTTATGAACACCAGCGGATCAATAAGAGTAAAAAATCTCTTTGAATCACAAAGACAGAGCGAAAAGCCGCTCGACACCAGCTATCAATCAACAATGTCTTCAGCTGGCTTTGAAGGAAGCGGTCCTCTTGCGAACATAACTAATAAATCAAAGACATTTTCGAATTTTAACCAATTGAAACCTCCAATCCTATCTAATGATGAAAATGCTAAGAAACCCCACCCGCTGCTGCCCTACAATTTCACTGAAAATGCGAGACAAGATAAACGCCCACAAGATAAATTCAATTCACAGGAAGCAAGCAAAACTGTAGATAAATCAGCTTTGAATTCAGCTATTGAGTTCTTAAAAAGTATTTAAGTTTCTTTAACCGCTTAACTGTGAAGCTCTGCCTTCCCGTTTTGTCAATAGCTGCAATTTTGTAATTCACTTCGCTTCATATTTGATTCTATAAGGCTCTATTCTTCCAATAATATTTGAAGATACACAAGAGCGGATTATTTGTTGATAACCAATTCAAAATTAATTTCCAAAGCAAACCTTAACAGATTTTTTGGATATTAGGAATTTTGAGTTTTTACAGCTTTTTTCATGAAAAAGTTCGGTTTATTGAATAATATAAGCCTGAAATGCTGCATTCAGTGTGCTGTCTCATCAAAAAACGATATATAAAACTCATAAGGCTCGAAAAAGAGACTTTTCCCGCTTCATTCTCAGAGAAATACATTGAAGGTAATTGATTTATTCATATTTCTTTGTTCGTTCCTCTTATCGTGGTACTAAACGCAATTTATTTCCTTTTCCTTTGAAAATTATCCTTCAAAAATAAGCAAATAAGGAAATAAGCAAAAGTGAGTTTTTCATTAAGATAACTTAGCTCTCAGAGAAGCTAAGAATAATTAAATAGTCAAGCAACTTAAATAAAGGAACCTTTCAGATAAAGCGAGATGACTATCCTCTCCTGGTTTTTCCAAAACCAAATCCACAAGTCCCGTGACGGTTACTATATCAACCACGATAACCTCGCTGGCGCTACCCCTCAGGACCGTCATAAACTCATCTTCTACTATATCGCATCCCAGGTCCCAGAAAAGCTCGAACCTGAAGACCTCAAAGTCTTCCAAGCAGAAAAGTACCTAGTTGTTTCTCTTTCTTCTCCTTCTCTTTGGCGCTTGCCCTTTTTTTAAGCTTCTTTCGTGCGAATTACAATCTAAAATCCATTTTTTAAACAGATACAGAAAAGTGTACACTTATGAAGGTCTTTTCGCCTTCGCCGCCTGTACATTGTTCAGTTTGAGATTCAGAGGCGCCGGCTCAGACATCAACCCAAGACACATTACTAATCTTGCTCTGTTTCTGTTAGGAAATGCTGGAGTTTTCTACTTCTCACAATCCCTTACCCACAATCTCATTGAGCCAAGTTTTGTCGCACATAATAAGGTCGTGGGTCACCTCTCAGACAAATATCAATTCACTGTGTACGACTTTGCTCAAGCCAAGAGAGAGGCCTATTTGAAACAATTGAAATCACAATTCAGACGTCAATTACCTCATGTCAACACCCCAGCAACCTCAGAAAAGCTTTTCTAAGCGAGCCTCATGCCTAATGGAACCGATTTGAAGGAATTATCCCTTGAGATTATATGAATTGCATAATCAGCTGGTGATTTAGCAACGTTTCCATTTGCTGCACCCTAAATTGTTGTTCCTCTTAATAGACTTCTCTTTAAACAAACAATAGCTTCAACGTTCAAAACCAATAGTAAACGGTCTAGCTATGTTATTTGACAATGATTATCTTAGCCATAGAGACATTAAGAACGAAATATAGATTGATTTAATCGACAATTAGCCGGAATTTTTCAAAAAGTAATATCCTGACGTCTGAACTGCTCTAGCCGAAGGGTGTTGGTAAGAATGGACAAGGAAGGGAGAGCATATCTTTCGGTTTTAAAAAGTTTTGTGTGTGGTGGCGAGATGAGAAATTTTAATTCCTCTGAATTTTGGCAAATCTTTAATAGAAAATGTCTTTGAAATTTTGGGTCTTTTTATCGCGGTTTCTGATGAGGGAATTATAATCAAGTGTCTATTTGACCGAATCTTACTCGCAAGGAAATGATTATCCAGATCCAGAAGAACGCACAAGAGTCAATGCGGGGATTGGATGACGATCTCTTTCAGCAGAGTACAGAAGCATGTTTCGCTGCGAAGAAGGTAAGCTTTAATTTTATTAGAAGTTGATAGAGATTATCAGATTGCATTCGATGACATGAAGCAGGCTATCACTAGCATTGACACTGCAGCTGATCGAATTTTCAATTTTACTTGCGAGACGCTGACAGTGGATCAAACAGACGAGTTCAAAGACCTTATCGAGATCTGTGAAGACGCGAAGATCTTGCCTTTAGATCCCAGTCGCCATTCAGTCGAGCAGATGGAAGAGTTCGCTGCTGCAATGAGAAGTTACCTTGAATTCATCCATTCTCAGCTCAGAGATGACGAAAAGGTTGGCATCAATGTAGTTGTTCAGCTGAAAGCGATTTTTGAATTTTGGTTCTTACGGGATTCGCTGAAGGGATTTGTCGAGGCTCATGAGCAGCTAGTTAAGAATATTGAGGAACTTCTTTCAGCGAAATATGGAGCGCACATAGAGCTTCAGAAAAAACACGCAGCTGAGATTAAGGAACAAAAGGTGCGGGAAAGTGCTGTAATTTACAAAAAAATTAAGAAAAAAAAGCTCGAAGAAAAGCGTAAAAGTAAGAAATTGAAAATGGATTTGTGTGCTTAATACATTTAACAGAGCAGGAGAAATATGCGCTAAGGAACAAGAAATACCAGGATGATGATGTGATGGAAATAGAGAAGCTTTCAGGGAACACAGGTCAGTAATAACATATATTTCTTTGGGGAGTTTTGGTTATATTCGATGATAGAAGTAATTAATTATATCTATATTTGCATGCAATTCCTAAATAACAGAGTAACTAAAGTCATATAATATCTCAAGAAAATGAGAATTTTTCTAAAGAAAACACCCACTTGCTATCTTCTTTACTATTAGCCCGCAGCTTCAGGATGCTGCCGTGCCCATCCCAAAAAAACTCGAGCTCTATTTCCCAAATCCAAGGGGTCATGCCCCCAAAAAAATGTCCTTGATGTATTTCAAAATAGAATCAATTATAAGAAATTTGATTAATTCCTCATGAGCCAAATAATCTGCTTTTGCTAATGCTAGTTTATTTTCAATAGAATTAGAACATCAAATGGCCTTCTCATTAGCTTTCAAGAATTTTTGAAAAGATTTCGTTCGGTTACATTCATAAATATCCTCTGAAAGTTTAATTTAAAGGGACTCCGAAAATAGTTTCATTGCAAATAGTTTCACAGCATCCTGATTTTAACAAATTAAATAAAATTGTTATCACTCAACAAAGCACATCGTATTCATGCTTAAACCCTTTATTCTCCTCATCGCGGTCTCGCTCTGTCTCCACCAAGGGCTAGCAGAGCAAAGAGACGTTTCCTTTGGTTTCTACGAGAACCAAACCAGAACTTTCACCATCGAAGAGCTTACTGGCGCGAAAAACTGCGCATTCAACCTCGGAGACCTCGATGTGATGGACTACAATGCCACAGCGCCTCAATTCATCAGTTCGATGAATATGGTCACTGGTGCCTACAACGCGCTTAACTTCGACCCTCTGAGCATTCAGATGATGAAAACAAACTGCAATGGCTCCGACTGCGCGGTTTATGTTATCGACACTAACCTAACCCTGTACAAACGGTACGGAACACTCCAAGAAAACGGCGGTTGGGTCCCCACAGGCGAGGCGAATTTAAGCAGCCATGCTCTAGTCAGCACAGACAAATTTGTCAACGTTATCACAAGTAATGGCGTCACCTTTACGGTTTCGCTTACTGAAAGTAACACCACTCGCTTCGTCTTTGGACTCAGACCAAGCGATCCGGAGTTCCTCCCTTCAAACATCATGATCGAAGTCAACCAATCGATTCCGGAAGCTGATTACGAATATTTCAAACAGAGCAGCAAGATAAGAACATTGGTAGCCCTTGAGCGCAAAAAAGACGGATCTGAGCTCTTAATTATCTCGTATGTCGAAAGGCCGGTGAAACAGAGTCCTGAAATTGTCAGCAAGAAAGCTAACAGTCTAAACGTCACCACCATCTACGCAATGAGAACCGATCCTGAGAATCCTAATTTATTATTTGTTTTCGCGGACACTTCTATTTATGCGTACGACGTTTCCGACATGGCCAGCTGGAGTCTTATCGCAAGTCATCCCGTCGCCATCACTAAAGAAGTTGCTGCTGCGGGTTCTATTCAGCTCGAGCGCCTCCTGAATTACATTGTGCTGGTCTCGCAAGGGAATAAAACACTTGCGGTCTATGATATCTCGAATAACTTCGCACAAACAGGCTGGCTTAAAGTCGAAGCAGTTAATTCCCTCCAAATGGATTTCTCTCCCAAGTTAGGATTTATCTACGTTTCTATGGCAGTCTCAGAGACCCACACCCAGCTGACGGTCTTTGACGTCAAACTTCTCAAAGATAACTTTGATTCAGGCCATGCTCGGAGATTCCAGCACGCTTTTCCCCATGCTGCTTATTCCCAGATTAGGTTCTTTTCGTCAGCGAACCTTGATAGTAAATCCGATGCGATTTTCTGGCACGGAGTAACTGGGGACGTTTTTAAGCTCTATCGAGTTCCTAGCATCAAAATCTCTGTGGGAAGCGAGCTGGATATCTTCCAAGACCCATCGCTGAAGCCTGGCCCTCGTACCGGAACCTACACCCATGGCTTTGTTTTTGAAGCGACTCCATACTGTGAATCGGTCCTCGAATCAGTAACTGTCAGCATGACGCTGAACATTATTCTTCCAATGAGAAATCTCACGAAAAACGCTGCTCAAGAGAGCCAGACCTGCGCAGAGTTTTACCCTGGCTTGCTCTTCGATGGGCCAACAAAATCGTTGGAGATTACGAAAGATATGGCAGACCAATACGCGAATAAATTCGATTTCCAAGTCATTCGGCCTCTGGCTTCAGGATATAAAACTTCTCCATTAGTTGATCAAACAACTGAAAACCTCATTGAGTCATTCACTGATTTAGGCCGTGCGTTCTTGTTGATCAGCAATCCAGGTCCTCGCACCATGTATAAAGTTACTACTGTGAGTCTTTACAACCCGCAAGATGTAGTGACTTATATCCTGAACCAAACCGATAGTGCTTGGAATGACATCGATGAGTGCTTTGATCTCAAGGTGATTAAAGACACTTCCGATGATCTTGCTATCGCCGTGGCATGCACATTAACCGAGCTTACCAACACAACCCGACTGTTCCTGTTTCCTAAAGCAGGCGGCAGCAGCACGGCGCGTCAAGTCTTCATAACTGCGACCTCGTACCATGACGTGAGGCGCTCAGAACTGCCGTTTTGGAATAACAATGGCAAGAATGTCTTATTCCAGGTGTTTGACTCCGACGAAAACGAAGGAGTGTTCCTGAAAAGCATACATCTCCCGCTGCCAGGACTCGACAAGGACCCCAAATACGAGCTCGCCTATAATCAAATCAGAAGTACCACCGGGAAAGCACTCGGTCAGACTACTATCATCAATTTCTCTGTGGGCAGTCTGGTGTCAGACCCGAACTTCGAATACGTCGTTGCAGCGCTGACCAGCGATCACATGATCATCATCGCGTTCTTAGGACCAAAGGGGATAGTAAGTCAGTTTTTAGAGTTAGAGACCACTTCTATCTTCACTAAAGACAAACAGTTTGAAAAGCCGTTCTTTACTGACATCGACTGGGTTAATGACGCATGTGCCGGCGAGAAGTTCAACGGACAGCTCGCTTTCACTGTCATCTCGCCTAACTTCTACAGCTACCTTTTCCAGGTCTCTCTTGATGGAAATAGCAATCTCCAATTCAAAATTGTGAACGGGTTTTCCTACTTCCCGAACTACCAACTCGTCGATGCGGAATATGACTCCTGCTCTAACTCATTCGTTGCGCTAACGAGTTTAAGAGAAGGGTTCTACTCAGCTGCTTGCTATTTGATGGTCTACCCAGGCTCGGCAACAAACGCTTCGAAATTTACTATTGGCGATGATCCTTATTCGATATTAGAAATCTCATCGGCTACAGAGGTCCCATGCCCTTATATCCTGTATGTTGGCGCGATTTATAATGAAAGAGTAAATACGATGTCGCTGATCCCATTCATTCACAACGGACTCATTGAAGCCTACACTGCAGCCAGCTCCTACGGCATAAAAATTGTTAACTACACACTTCCGGCGGAAGTCGAAGGCAAAGGACTTAAGTTCACAGTGAAAGCGACAAATGATTATTCTAAATCAACCATAAGCGCTTATGTCCCAGTGAAATCGAGTAAGCCTGCTCCTGGTCCTGGGCCTAACCCTGGACCGGGTCCCAATCCTGGTCCCACTCCAACTCCGGATCCAACTCCTGAAGAGCCAGCGAATTTGACATGGCTTTGGATTTTGTTAGGAGTAACGGGATTTTTGGTGGTTGTGGGAATCGCGTTTTGTTGGATTAGGAAGAGAAGAAACTATGATTACGATATGTTCGAGGCTGATCGTGATAGTTACATCAGCGTCCAGAGGGCGTAATTTTATCGAGAAAATTTAATATGAAGATCTTTCAAATAGCTTTAAAAGAGATGTTTTTCGGAATTTCCTGTTATCTATCTATACTTCGTTGAGATCTTCTTATTCTTTGTTTGATCATCACTCTGAAAAGTCATAGCAAATATTGAGGAGAAAAAACTCTGTTTACTGAGGAAGCCGACTAGCTATAGAAGATAGCAGTATAAATGAAATTTAAATAAGCAGAAAGGCTATTGAGGAGCTTCAGACTCAGTTGAAAAGCTCCCGTTTACGAAAGTTAGGAACAATCTTAGTGGGAATTCATGAGAAGGACATACTGGAGATATTCCCAAGCAATCATTTAGAAAGAGTAATCATGAGCGAAAGGATATGCTATCCATATGGTTTGTTTAACAATATAATGAAATTTGAGTAGAAATAAGCTGGGAGAGCAGAGCATCTACCAAATACGATAATAATTCAAGGATTGACATTTTGTAGATGCTTTGAAATCATGTTAATCAATTTCTGCGGGTGAGCTGTTTCTACGCAACTAATTCGTTTCTATCCTTTGCAAAACTCGAATAAAAATTTAAACGTATAGTCTGATAAACATCCAATCAAAGGAACGAGTGCTTTGAAACACTACATCTATATAGCTCCTAACCAAAGAAACCATGGCAGACGCTCCAATTGAATTTTCAGAGGAAGTCCTCGACTCACTCTCCAGCGGAAGCATCGAGCGCCGCCTGGAAGAACGAGAAAGAGCAGAGGAACCGATCGAAACCACCAAATTGCTTGGACCTGAGCATCAACCTCTCGAGGGCGTTGTACTATTCGACCCCAACCAGCAGTACAAATCCGCTTCAAGCAAATCCGACAAACCCAGCATATCTGCCCTTGAGAACATTGCTCCCGTTCAAGGCGCGCTTATTTTTCTTCGCAACCAACTCGGACCAGATATCTTCGCTCTTCCCTATCTCTTCTTCCTTGGAGGCATCTTTCCTACCTTTATTATCATTATCTTAGCTGCAATCCTCTACAATCATACGCTCATTCGACTGTTAGAGTCCGCTGACAGAGATTCTTCAGAGAAAATCAGTTTATTAGAGCTCGGACGTCGAATCGTCGGACCGAAATTCAGGAAAACAATCGCAGTGGTGGTGCTTATCGCTCAGTTTACTGTCGCGATAACGAATTATATTTTTCTCTATCAATTCGTTGATAGGATATCGTGCAATCTCGAATGGAGTTTCTTCTGCAATAGCCGAATAGAAACGTTTATGTTTGTTTACGCCTTACTATTCGTCATTCTCCTCTTGAAAAGCTACAACAGAACGCATTTAATGACGATGTGGATCGCCATCATCACCAGCGTCCTTCTTTTAGTTGTCTTCATCGACGATTTTGTTGTCATGTTCTCAGCATCCGGCGCGAAAGGTCTTTCATTGGTCGGATCTAACCCATCCGACCTGCTCATCGTCGTGGGAGTCGCATTCTACTTTATCGAAGGGACAAATACCGTGACGAACCTGTACGCGACCAGCGATGATCCGAACCAGACCGCCGCGCTAATCTTCCGGGCGCTGTATGTGATTGTTTTTGTCTATAGTTTGTTCGGTTTTCCAGGCTATCTCGCGTATGGAACAGACACACAGATGATAATGATACTGAACCTGGGAGTTAAACCATTCTGGGTGGTAACGCAATGGGTGATTTGGTTTTTCTTCCTCCTATCAGCCAGCGATGGGCTAGTACCGTTTTGGAAAGACCTGAGATCGTGGATAAAGAAGAGAGAGGCTGGTATTCCAATGAGGGAAGGTGGCAGTCCCGCGGGGGAGGCTGCGAGTCCAGAGCCAGTCGCGAATTTCTCATTTGAAAGAAATGTTACGTTATTCTGTTTGAAGGCGCTGACGATTGGTGCGGTGTTGCTGATAGCGAGCTTTATTACTGATTTCGTGACGTTTATGAGTCTCGCTGGGAATTTTATGCTGGTCTGGCTAGTGGCGATAATTCCCCTGACGATCTACCAATATGGATCAGGAAGTCACCAGAGTACGGGTAAGATCGTATTGAGGATTGGGTTGATAGTGCTGTCTTGTATTCTTGGTAAAATGGGTATTTGCTATTGCCTTTATCGGTTGATTGTGGGCTGGAATCCTTCAGAAAGCGCCTAAAGCGTAGAGTGAGGATTTAAGAAGGTGATCTTTACTGGTATCTCTCTATATCATTTACATAGGTGGAACCTTGCTGAATAGCATTCTCGGTCTATTTGCATGATAATTTGATATATGCCTTGGCATACATTGAAAAGGTTGTTTATCAATTATTGATAGACCTACGAAGATGGTTAAAAAAAAATAAAAATTAGTTCGTATAAGAAAATTATCAATCGCTAGTGGGATATTATAGTTAAGGGCACTATATGCGGATTGATGAGGTATTCTACTCATATGTTGTTTGATGTGATGGAGAGCCTAATGATGGGTTTTGTCATTATACGCTTTGCCAACATAGATTTAAAATAATTTTTTAAATATTGAAATGAACAGGCAAAAACTCTGAAAGAAATTTGCTTTTTCAAATAAAGTTCTACTTTTTTTCTTTGAGATATCAACAAGAGTATTTTACAAAGAAAGTAGGAGAGCAATAAAGACACAGTGTTGCAATAAGTTATTGAAAATGGGAACGATTATTAAGTTTCTTGAATGTTTGAGGCAGCTATTTCAGTTCTGGACTGGAAGAGGATAATTCTGTCAAATATCACTACATGTTGTAAATTTAAGTTACTTTATGGCATTTCATTCACTGTTAATATTCAAGGATTGTCACCAGCCATGGTTGATTTTTTTTTTTATAAGGCGGTCGCCGTTATTGATGTTGATTTACGAGCATTTTTTTCATATTGATGATTTTGTTAACTTGTGTACTGAGTATTGGCTTATATCTTACTTATACAGCAGAATAATTATCAAAGCTCCTCCCTCTCCTTGTATAGATACTATATACTTTATGGTAATGCGTTGTGTATTGACTCGAGCAGCTTCTTCAATCTTTCTACAGAGTACACAAGATTCGCTACAAGGATTAAGTGGTATTGATGTAAAGAGTATTTTTCAAAAAGAACAGGAAGATACCCACAAAATAAACTTCATTAAATTGCCAACGTTTTGAAAAATTATAGGAATAATTTATTTTAATCTATCAAATATTGCCTTTAACTTTTTTCCATAAACTCTTTAATAATTAAAAGAATACACCCACGTGTAGGCAAAAATGAAATCTAATTTCTGAATAGAGTCCAGGAGCGATTAGAATAGGTCATTCTGCTTTTATTTTTTCAGCAGCAATAGATTAAGACAAGCGAAATACCTCGCAATGATTATAGAATAGACATCTACCTATTCCGCTTTGAAATACAGCTGCTTATCAGGATTTGAGGTTCAAAACTGCCACCTTTAGCAGGCCTCATGGCTCTAGATTGAAAGTAAAACGCAACAAATTCCGCGTTTACCAAACAATGTCTTCGAAATTCCACCGATCCTACTTTCCCAATAATCCAACAACTTTTTTGTTTTTTGTTGCTTTCGTGCGGTGAGTTACGGAACTTAATGGGCATTACTAAGTTTAAAACCATCATTACGCAGGATTTTCTTACTTTGTTAATAGCGGTAAGACCCATTTTCAAATATGATCGCAGAAAAGATGCAATATCTATGAAATATAAATGCTATATCAACTAAATTATCAAAGTCTATAATATTGGCATCTAGTAAGAGCCAGTTCGAATAGTCAAGCTTCTTTTCAATATACTTCATGCATAGTTACAAGCTTTTTTCGGAATTCTCAGCTAATGTGAGAGTTATACACATGACGTGTTATCTTATCGAATCAAAATGTACTAATTGTTTGGAGAATCGGATAGGAAGCACTTCCAGGTTCGTAAATTCCTCTTAATCATTCGTTTTTTATAAGTTAAGCTCAGAACACTATAGTAAAGTTCTACAAAACTTTAAAAAAATTTGGCTCGAGATCTCTTTGATCATTCATTCAAACGGTTTGTTCGCATTTTCTTTCGAGACTGTCAACAAGACCTATTCTCACGATCAAACACATATCTTCATCGTGTTTGGGCAATTTCGCTTAAAAGCGCTCGAATCTGTACTCTTTATGCTTCCCTAAGAAGGAAAAACAGATAGATCGATGAGGGTCATTGGTTCTCTGATAAAAAGAATAAGGTAATTGTCAGAGAGCTTCCAGAACTAATTTGAATTTTTGCAGACCCTAAATTTCTCTAATACACCCACTTTACTTTGATTACCTACTGGAAGCACTGGATTTTTCTGGAGATCTAAATTTTATTTACCCAAAATAGCAATTAACTTTTTTATTAATGTATGCGAAATTAGAAATTGGAGACATTGTGTTGAGGTTTCGAAGCTATTTTCAATTAACTGTAAGTTTCTGAAATAAATTTCTTTTCAGTAGAACCAATAATCGTCTCGGTTATAAAACTGAGAATTCTTGCTTATTGCCTATTTAAAACCACCCTGAGTTTGTTAATCCAAAAACAATAAAATTCGTAACAAGCATCTATTCTTATTTCAAATCCAATGCTCTCTGCTCAAAACTTTCTCTTCCCCTCCCTCCCACTTGATTTCGGAGCTCATAGAGCTCTAAACATGCTCTCTCGCGATAGCCTTCCGGCCTCTCTTCCCATGAAAGCTGAAACTCAAAACCCAATGTACGGGTTACTGGGAATTCAAACCCCTCTTGCGATCAATTCATTGCCTCCGATGAAGAAATTTGAAGAAATCTCTGCACCTAATCCGCTTTTATCAGGTTTCCTAAGAGGTAACTACCCATCATTTTGATTTGAAATTCAACCGCGACCTTTTAGACCAATCGGAAAAGGCTATGTTGAGATCCCTTAACCAGAACCTCACTAAACAGGTAAACTATATTAGATAGAGTAAAGCATGCAAAACTCATCTAAATAAAATTAGCTCGAGACTCTTCGTGCAGAACGTGATGAGATCCTTGCCCGAATTAAAAAATGCGAGGAAAAGAAAAACCAATTGGCTATTGAGAGGTCGAAGAAATCCCTCGTGAAAAGAAAGCGACAAAGACGCTTGGCAAAGAATATTATTCGTCTTTTTCAATGTCCAGACGCACACTGCCAGAAATCTTATGGGTAATAATCATGCCTATGACGCATATTAACATCTTTGATCAATTAGCTCGGAGTTTTCTCTGAACCAACATTTCAAAGCCAAACACCCTGAAAAAATCCAAGAGTTGATGGACCAAATCAACCAGACCCTTCGCTCAAATCCTTCAGAGTGAAACTTGACATTATCAGAAGATAACACCTCCATGAGATTCAATGAGTGTTCTTCTTCTCTTCCGATTGAAAAATTGGAAACCGAGAGTTTTTTACCTATATATTAAATATAAAATGAGATTATTTTTCTCTTCCAGCTTATATTTCTAAGACGGTTGCTTTGATTCTATGTTTCAGTAAATAATACAGGAATCATAATGATTAAGTGTTAGAAACTGGTTCACATGACATTCCGCAGTGATCTCTATTCAATGCTCTTTTAATTTTATTTAATTACCTAAACATGCACCGCAACGGTCTCAGGAAAGAATCATCTCACCTTGCTGTATTGTATCTAATGCTTTGGAGAGTGTTTGATTTAAATTTGGTATTGGAAGATTAGAAATTGCAGAAATTTCGGGTGTAACTGACAAAAATTACTAAAAAAATACAATGAAAAAGGAGTTAACTTTAACAGATATCTACTCATTCCTTTGCTATGTTCTTCCCTTCTTGAATAATAAAGTTTCGAATATACACATTACTTGACAAAATATTTATGGGCACAAGATTCAACATACGCTTGACCAGTTTCAGCCTTTTCTTGACGATTTCGATGAATTTTATCCACACTGTGGCTACAATCAAAGCCAAAAACGCCATCGTAACAATCGTTATGATCAATATTAGCGTCCTTTGAGTATCGGCCACCTCAATTGAATTATTCACGATGTTGTCGATCAAACCTTGCATATATCGATTCGTAAACAAAATGAATGAATCGTAGCCTTGGAAATTGTTGCTTGCAGTAATGTTTTTGATGAGAAGCTGGTCCTGAGATGGGTAGTCCTTCGCTTGCTGTACATGAGCATAAATCCCATCAACAAGCGTGTCTATCGCCACGATAATCCCCTGTCTTGCGACGCCGCCTAGTATGGTGCTGCATTCTATGTTACGCTCTGTATTTACTACTTCTGCTATCCTGTCGAAGTCTACATCGAGGAAATTGGGAATATTCAATTGATATAAATCAACTATTATTTCTGGAATTAGACCACAGAAATTACTACTGCGACTCTGCAGGATGAAATTCTTGACAGTTTCTCCAAAGAAGGCTTCCTGAGACTCGAAATCCAAAAGGAAGGACCTGAGGCTTGCTGAGCTGTTTTTCACTTGATTATATGCAGGCGTAAACACCTCATCATAGTAGGCGTTTCTTTCGGCTGGAGTGCGTTGCCACATGTTGAAAATATGATACCCTCGTGCATATAATGAAGTTAGGTCTTTCATCACGGCCACTTGGTTTGTCATGTCGTTGATAATAGAGTTCATGTTGCTCGAGAAGGTGCCAAAGTAGTAGATGATTAGGATCAGCGGGATGCAAATAATGAGGTAGATCATGACGAGTCTCAATATAAAAAAGAATGATTTCGGAGGTCTTTCGATTTTGTAATGGCTGAAAATGCGATCTCGTGCCCTCCTTTGCTGTAAGGCTTTAAAAACTTTAAGCTCTAAGAACTGATCGCCTTTCGAAGCAAAACGCCTCACCTCATCGCAGATCTCTTTTGATGTGATTCTCGTGAAGAGCGAGAGTGTAGACTCCATCCGTCCAAATATCTTCCAGAGGATGATATAGAAGTTTATCAAAATCGCAAAAAACGCACAGAAGCTAACCACGACGAAGATGTAAAGAGTGTTTGTTAGCAGAGTATGCGTGCTCTTCGATTCTTTGCGCAGGTTCTCTGCTAGTCGGATAAACAGTTGCGACGAGTTTAGATCGTTCTTTATCAGGAATAAGACATCAGGAGAATCATATTGCTTGGTATTATACAGGAGTGTCTCGTATCTGAACATTCTGTGTGAATACTCCCGAAGGTAGTTAATCAGCTCAAATTGGTCTGTTGAGTTGTTCTCTGGGGTGTACATAAATGGGTGCTCTGTGCTCAAAGGACTCTTGAGAAGCCACCAGCAGCCGTTTTCTGCCGTGAGATTATACAGTGCGGCTTGATATTCTGTAAATCCAACATATTCAACGTATTCATTTTGCACTATTTGACCGAACAGGTCTAAAGGTGTTAGCGCCTGTGTAGAAGTGGAAAGTATCATTTCATATTTCTCCACAGCGGTGTCAAATAACGCGATGCTGCTAGCCATTTGGAACGGACTCTTCAGAGTTGACGCTATGTCATGATAGCGCGTGCTATAGTTGTCAAGCACACGATTTACCAGTAGCACTATCCCACACATAACAAACAGCGAGTAAAACCCAATCTTGGTAAAACTGTTGATCGTGGTATTGCTCCGATCGCTGTTCAATATATCACGGAAGTACTTATTTGTAGTAATTCCAGGTCTTCTGGTCGAACTCGCCGTCGAATTAGCTACATCTGCCAAGTTCCGCATCCTCGCTATCTTTTCGCCATCCTCTATCCCAATCGTGTGCTGAGACGCATCATCGCTTTCTGTTCCCGAGGTTATCGAATTCTGGACTTCATCATCGGACTCTGGGTTATGCTGGATCGACATTTCTACCGTCATTATCTCGCTGTTGAATGAACTTGCCTTGTATTTATGGTGTCGCGATTTCGCCGCAGAAACACTGCTGAAATTTTTACCAAGGTTTGGAATCGAAGGAGGGAGATCATAATTAATTGACAACTTTCGCGGTAGGTCTTCCTGCTTTTCCTCAGACTTCTCCTCAGGTTTTTGCTCCTCATTGACTCTTTCTGTGATGTTCGCCTGACTCATTACTGCTTGTGAAAACGCAAATTCGTGCTCAATTGGCACTCGTCGTGTCTGCATACCGAGCTCGGAGTCCAAATGATCCATCGCGTGTGTTCTTCCCGTGTACAACAAGTGTCGATCGGAGAGCAAATTGTGAAACGGGCTTTGGTCGTGGTCGTGCTCGCGTAATCTCAGAGACGGTGACTGAAGTTCATTGACTAATGTACCAGTGGGCTGGAACTCAGCTCTCGTGGTTCTCCCTTTAAGTGTTCGCGTTCCCATTTCTTCTCCCAAATGCGATATACCTAAATTAAACACTGGCAAGTTCGTCGGAGTCGTGCACTCTTCAGGCGCCGTCAAGTAACCATCTTCATCGAGGTCATCGGGAATATAGGGCTTCTCCATTTGTTTGGAGTTTTCTCCGAGAGATGCTTCGCTAACCGTAATTCTCCTCACTGATATTTCATCATTCGCCTCAGCTTCTGTTAGCTTTTTCAGTTCCTCTCCTTGGTTGAGGAGGAGCCCCAAAGGGTGGCTGTTCGTGAACTCGTTAACCTTTTTTGAAATCAGCGGCTTGAGCTGATCAGCCGACAGAAAACTGGAGTCATTGGTTACGTTCTCTGCATTAATTATTAAATCCAAATTCTTTTTGAAAATACTCTTTCTGGGCATATTGACGTCTCTAGGCTTCTCTTTCTCATCCTCTGGGCTACCTTCACGACTGGTGTCAATCCCAGACAGGTTTGGCATCTGGTAATCTAAGACCGGTTTCTTGAAATTCCCGAGTTTATCCAAAATTGTTCTCTTTTTATCCTCAGCCGTGATCTCCTTGCTGCTTTTGACTGTGACAGCGAGAATTCGAATATCTCGTCGCGCTACCTCAAACATCCCTCTGCTCGCTTCAAAATAATATAGGCTATAATCCTCATATCGAGCCCCATCGTACGACTCGCGGAACATCAGCTTGATTTTCAAGAAATCATCGCCGTCGAAACAATATTTCGGATTCTCTCTTTCTTCCTCTGGGTGATTTTTCTTATGCATTGCTGATATCCGTGTCAATATCTCATTAGCCCTCATTCTCTCTCTTTGCTGGATATACGAGCTCTCAAAATTCTTCGGCACCAGAAAATAGAATTTCTCTATGATGCCTTTTGTTGGACGAGTCCTTAGATCATATTTTTCTGGTCCAAACAGGTATTTCACAACCCCCGGGATAAGTAACGCCAAATTCATCCCTCGTAGTTCTGCAGGGTTGTTGCCCAATTTAAACTCTTTTACGAATTCCAATGAAAAATCTGTGATTTGCCCATTTGTAGCACATTGTATGATGCGCGGACGTTCTTCGACTGGAGTGAACATCCCGGCAGCCGTAGGCCTCACGTTGTCCATGGGCTCGAATTTAAATGATAAGTTCAGTGGGAAGAGGTACCCGTCGCTATTGACTCCAAAAAAACCTCTGAAGTAATTATAATTGCCATAGTGTAATTCAGCCGTCCTTGTATAATTTCTTAGAATATCATCGTGAACTCTTGCGATTAAATGAGGAATCACTATGTTGATGTTTTGTCCGAGCATATCACTCCGCGATTGGTAGCCGAAGAATTTGGGAAGCATGCTGTTACATTTCAAGATCCTTCCTGGATGCTGCTCAGATAAATCGATAAAGACGACACTCGCGTTCGGATGCCAGAGCTCTTTCTTAGGATCTACCTTGTCAATGACCTTACCCGATGAAGAGAGCTTCTTTACAAGCAGTTCCTTTGCTTTAACTTGCCATTCGCGGACGTAGGCTGTAGGGTAATCGAGGACTTTGTGATGGTAATTAAGGTATTTCTTGATCATTTCAAAGGAATTAGGGTTTATTTTCATCAGCTGCTCAAACGTCTTCTGTATCTCGCTCTGCTTTTTCAAATATTTCCTGCCTTTGGAGCTCAACTCGTCCAAATCGACCACATCATCAAGTAAATCTGCGAAAAACCGCGTGTATAAGCTCTTTAACTCTTCAATATTATTATTAAACTTCTCTTCCAACTCATCAAAGCGGATCCCATCGTAGATCTGGAGCGAGAAAAGCTCCATATCGGACGCACTCAAGTCCTTTTGTAATTCTTGCTTGATGTGATTGATGATAGACTCAAGTATGTAATGGTCAGATGTGTTCTTCTCCATCAAGTAATGAAACCTTAGAGCTTCTAAATAAGCCTTTCCTTTGCGCTCGATAATGAAAGTCATATAACTCAAATAATAAGTAAACAACGCGAAGCAGTTGCTCGAATTGTAATGCTTCGAATCGAAAAAAGCTTTGAACCTCCTTATGATGAAATCTTCGTTGAACTTTTTTGTTAAAGCGTTCGTCACAACCCGAATTTGGTTCCCTCCGGCATTTGTGGCCTGGTAGCTGAAAATATCCTCAGTGTGCGCACAGGGGCAATGCTTGTCTTTGCAGCCAGCTTTATGAAACTGAATGTAGTAGTTGTAGTCGTTAACATCCGCAATGCGAGGGTCGTTATTCGTGGTGTGATTGATGAGATACCGTGTCAACGCAATCAACATGTCGGGATTTTTGTTCGAAAATTCCGAGCCCCAAATCACCTTCCGAAGAAAATGGTACTTCCTATTGCGCAGAATCCTCACAGAAAACGCAAAGACAATCAGAAACACGCCCCAAACCGTATTGGTCAAGTCTTCGTTCTCACTGGCATGTAATATCAAACATGCAATAACAAAAAAAGTCGTGAAGTAAACCCAGAACCCAAAGACTATGGAGATTTTTGGATCGTAAAACGTAAACGACATTGTCTCTCGGATTGAAGTTCCTAAGAGTAAGATTGTACCGACCACGTTGATGACCCATGGCTGAATATCCCCCGAGAAGGTGTATCGTTTTAGTATGACGTACACTAGTTTATAGAAGATAACTAATCTGAAAATCTTTGATCGTGCACGAGCGAATTTGTTATTTGCTGGGTCTTGGAAAGAGATGGTCAATGACGCTTGAATCCATATCATGACATTCAGAATACAAAATGTGATCCAAAATAACACGACCAGCGCATAGGAATCAGAATCGTCGAGAAGAATCACCTCTCCTCCATAAATCGCGGTCCTTGGGATAGTGTCGTTGAAAAGACATTCTAAAGAGGGGATCGTCAAGGTCCATTCAAACAAAGAGAAAAGATAGAACAAAAGTCCACGTAGAAACTGCCGGATTTTGACGTTCCGTATCGTGTCAGAACCGAGAGCGAGAAATACGATTGTAAGAGCGATTGTGATGCACTGGAATATGAACAATATGATCATTGGAGTGAATACGCCGAGATAAGGCTGGAGATACGTTATTTTGACGAGGTTGCAATAATGAAAGAAAGTCTGGCCGAAGAGGTAGTTTTTGTAGGGCGGCTCATGGAGATAGAAGCCGTTAAGGCTCATCAGTTGCATAAAATGAACCGATATCAAAAAAATTGAGTAGAATTCTCTGCTGGTTCCACTCTCGTTTATCAGAAACATACTCACAACGATTCGCTTCCTGACCTCTTGAAAAATTTGTTTTAGTCGTTGCTGTGACATTGAATTAGACAGCCTGTTGACAGAGAAAGTTTTCGATTCAAATTCGAGGTTTATTCTTCAGTAACTCGTTTAATTCTCTGAGAACGATACTTCTTTAAAAAGTTCAATTAAAAATAATAATTCGTTGTTGATGTTCCTTCTTATTCGTCCTTACGCAAAAAAAGCCTTCTTTTGCTGATGGACGGGGCAAGATACCATATGAGCTGGCCTGAAGGCGCATATATGCGCCAAAAAAATTTGAAATAATGATACTTTGTTGTCCACAATAACGCTCTTATAAATCAAGTGTTCTCATTAATTATTTTATCTTAGCTGATCTACCTTCAAAAGGTTTTTTGGATGAATGAAATTAAAAAACTCTCTTCTCAGGAACATTCAAAAAATTCCATCAGCTGCAAATATAACTGTCGAATAAGTTTTCTCTGCAGTATTCTGAGTCTAGTCGGCTGAATACTCAAGGTAAGCTTTCCCATATATTCCTAGCTGCAATTATTAGTTTGAAAAGCGTTGAGAGTGAAACAGAATAGGAAGAGAGCCAAAAAAAGCTCTTGTGAGCTCATTTGGTTCAGGACAAAGGAAAAACGCAAAGCATTTAAGACGTTGTGCTATTATTTTTCAAGATTTTAATTCAATGAACTCATTAAAACACTCTACCAGCAAGAGGACAAAATTCGAAAAACCGCTCATTCAAACCAACGACGCCTATGTGAGATCTTCAATAACCGTCTCTAAGGAAAGTTTACTGTTATTTGACCCTATAAGTCCCTGCATTTTCGAAATCACGCTCCCTAATCCCCCTGAAAGCTACGTAATAATCAAATTCGAACTCGCTGAACTCGGCGGAAGAGCCAAATCCGACCACGAACTCGACTCATCTACACTACAAAACGCAAGCCAAAACTACCTCGCATCCAATAAGAGTTCGCTCATGGCCTCACCAACACAAAACGACAAGAAAGCACTTGATTTTGAAACCGTCTTGAAATTTACGCCTCAGAATATCCGATTCGACCAATCGAATTACAGCGTTCCTCAGGCAGTGCGAGTCCAATTCACACCGGAGTTCATCGCATCGAATATCCAGTCCAAAGGGCTAGTTTTCCCTCAAAATGCAAAAATCAACTGCGTCCTTCTCTCTGGTGATCAAAACTACGAGAATACCTATGCGCCTTTGGAAATCATGGTGTTAGATACTTTCGGCAGGCATCTTACGAGCGCTGGTTCGGACGATTTCTGTCAATTAGGTAAAGATGAATCAAGATATCGGTATACTGCCTATCAGAAATACTCGGTCATAAACCTCACGCGACCAATGCAGGTGTTTCAGAGTAAATTCGAGCCTACGTACATTTCTCTTGAAAAAGTGAATATATCGAAAAAGAAGGTAATTGATGAGGTGCTCAGTAGTATAGATATAGGAAGTCAGCATATGTTGGCCTGTACTTTATACTCTGGAACGCTGTTTTCTTGGGGAACTGGACTGTTTGGCCAACTCGGCCTCACTCCAGCGGAGATCGTGAATGTCCAAGCTCCGCCTCAGCCTGAGCCGACCGACCCTTTTGCGAAAAAGAACCAAGAAGAGCCGGTTTTCAAAGAAAAAGAGTTTAATTTCAATAGGAAATTGCAGGATGCCGAAGGGAACACTTTCTTCACAGCGGGCTCATTTTACCCGGTGGTTTTCGTTCCAACGCAGGTAGACCTGAGGCTGAAGGTGATTCAAGTGGCTTGCGGAGACTACCACTCATTGGTATTGAGCAGCCAAGGAAATATTTACAGTTTCGGATGCCACGAGAACGGTAGACTAGGCGCTGGTGAGAATCATAAATATAATTTCGTTAAGCCTCAGCAGGTGGAAACGTTTAAGGAGATTTTCTTCGTGAAAATCGCCTGCTCGAGACACGCGAGCTTTGCATCTGACGTTAACGGCGTGATGTATTCATGGGGGAAAGGCGAGGGAGGTGTCCTTGGCAACGGCGGAGAGTTTGACGTTTGGAACCCATCGCCGATTCAGAGCATCTCGAACATTTATTCAATAGCAGCAGGCCCTGATAACGTTGGTTGCATCGACGCCGACGGGAATGGGTACCTCTGGGGAGAAAACAGCCATCGATTCCTCTACAGCAACGATAGATGCGTGCTTCGGCCGAGGATAATTGATTACTTCGAAGGATGCCGGAGCAAAAGACTCGTTAAATTAGCAATCGGCGGCTCGCATTTCGGGTTTGTAACCGACGATCTTGAAGTGTTTATGTGGGGTGATAACACCTACGGGCAGGTAGGAGCAGGAGTAGAGTTCAAAGCGATCCAGCATCCGATAAACTTGCTCGCGTTCAATGGCTCTGGCGTTTGTGACCTCTCACTTGGGAAAAATCATTCAGTCGCCCTGAGCATCAAGGGACTGACCTTCGTATGGGGAAGAAATGATAAAGGACAGCTTGGGCTAGGCTCTTTTTCAAAGGAAAACGTCGTGTTTTTAGAAGTAGTAAAGCCCGACCAAAAGCCTTATAAGGAGATCTGTTTAAAATATCCAAAGATCGTCGAGAGTCTCATCGCGATTCCCTCGACCAGAGCAGTGGCTAAAGGAGACGTGACTTATGTATTCAGTCTGGACCGGAATCCAGAGGAGAAGTCTCCGGATTTTGCTGATTATAAGCAAAGCCTTCTGAAGAAAGAGAAAGATCTCAGCAGACAGTATATGGTCGAAATGTGGAAAGCTCTGCGGTATGACCCTTGCTATCAGGTCCGAAGAGATTCTAACACGGGAAACAAACAAGATTCTTATGGATTCGAGCTGAATGTGCCAAAGATCGCCACGAAAAGCGGTCTTTTAGGGACAATTAACTCAAAGGCAGATATTGCCAAGAGTTCGAGGTTCAATCTCGTTTCATTTCCTACGCAGAGAGAGCGCGAGAGAGATATGCTAACGATGTCGTCTTATGTGCCTATAGGGAAGGAGAGTCCGTTGTTGCAGCAATTTGTTGGACAAAGAGCGGTAAGCACGGTTTTTGAGCATAGAGATGTTGTGAGGCAGCGGAATCAAGTAGAGAAGAAGGAGAATACGAATGTAGAGGAGATACAGATCAATTATGAGAAAAATGAGCTGTTGCAGGGAATCCCTGATGAAGTACTGATGGCAAACTTTGAGAAGTATTCGAATCAAACGATATTTGAGAGTAAGGTGTCCCAATCAAATCCTCTGACAAGGCTGAAAATGCTCTATTTTGATATATTTGATGATGTGAAGAGGTTCACGTTACCGATTTCGATTAAGAACCCACTAACTCTCGAGTAGATTGACTCGTATTATGCGTATTTTGTTGGTGAAAGGGAATTTTTCCGTTGCGTTGGCTGTTGCTATTAGAGAATGCATTCATAATTGTTTGATCAAGTAAAAGATAATTTATAAATTGAAATTGAAGGTTGTGCTCAAGGACACTATTTAATAGGAACGTAATAGCTTAGAAGAAACAATTATTGTCTTTTTATGACTGATGATGAAGGACATAATGTAATTTTCGTTGATCTCTAATCAGAAGCTTAAGACACGAGCGTTTTGATTAGTCAATTAAATTGTTAGGATCTCTCTCTTTGGAGGAATATTGTCTCTTCTGAAATTTGAGAGCACTCTATCTATCTAACTAATCATTGGCAATTTTATAACGTATTCAGATTCAAATCTGCTCTCAGTAGAGCAATTTATTGTCAAATAAATCGTAAAGTTCAGCCAACTCACACTCTAATTGAGCTGGATTTCAAAAGATCGAATTCTTCAAGCCGATCTATGGCCATACTCATTGAACATCGAAATTGATATTAATTCGAATTAAATTTTTAATTCCTTGAGCCGATTATTCCCGCCTCTCAAGAGCAACAACGATAAGAGCTATTGTCTCCAATATATAAATTCCAATTTTCGAAGGTTATACTTCTGAGAGAAAATCGCTTGAGGAAAAGTATAAGTTGATTTCGAATTAACTCAAATTACAGTTCAGAGACCTGAGCACTGCAAACAGCCTTTATTAATTTATCATTATCGCATTCCACAATAAAGTTTTTATCAGCTAATCGATTTAACAAATCAGAGCACGACCTAATTAAAATTTAAAGAGCTTTCCGATATTCACGCATTCACTCTCACCCACTAATATCAACGAAAAAAACTCAAACCCTTGCGCCTTTCCATTTAAGCAGTATTTATGAGATTAATTACACCTATTCATTAAGTCAGAGATTCTGTCGATTATGATAGATTCCCAGCATTACCTCTCCTAGATTGGTTGTTTTCTGTATCACTTGCTATCGTAAACCTCTAGATAGCATTCATTGCTGTTACTATCCATTGCGAGTAAAATGCATTGGATGTGAGGGTTGTTCAAAAGCTTGTTAGTTACTAAATTAAGAGTGTTATATATACGTTCTTTTAAAATTGTTCAAATAATTTGTTTATTGTCCACTGATAATTCACTTGTCGTGATAAAATTAACAATAAATGTCTCAGGATCCTCCCACTTCACACCACGATGAATCCAAAGACTCATCCTCTTCAGAACTCGTAATCACTCATCCTCTATCACTCTCTTAACCCTAATCAAGGACATAAATCACGTTTCTCTTGTCGAGGCGCTTCGGAAACCGAAAAAACAGCTCCGCGACATCGATGTAAGTCCTGTCCTACCTTCAATTTATTACAACCACCATTACCTTAGAGAATCTATGAAGCTGTAAGAGGACTCAAATATTTTAGCAGTCTGTTCGCCTCCTGCGAAGATTCAGGCAATTTCGATAACATACGCAAATTGTGCTCCAAGTTGAAATACGAATCTGCTGATATGGGTACCTTTGTGTTCAAACAAAACGACCCATCGAATGATAAATTTTACGTTATCTTGTCCGGCGAAGTGGGAATTCTCACGGAAACAAACTACTCTGATGTCTTCTCAAAAGATAAGAAACACTACGAGACCAACATTAGACTGACGAAAGTCGGCCGGAGGATGACCCAGCTCGTTAAGCAGACATCTGCTGACATTGCATCGCCTGAAAGCGATGAGAAAACCCCAAAAAGCAATCCAAAAGATAGCAAGCGACCGAGTGCTTTTTCTATGAGCACCACCGTGCAACAAGTTACAAATTTGAGGAAGGCAACTGATCGGCTAAAGGAGCTCAAAGCGAGACGAAATGCAATGAAACCAGAGTTAAATGAAGAAAAAAAGGAGGAAAATGAGGAAGAAAAAGAGCCGTCAGAGAGAGAATTTCAATTGATGGTAGCTAGGTATGGTCATTTGGCGAGAATCCTTGGAATAGGCGATAATTTTGGTGATGGAGGTATGAGCTAAAACGCAAGATTTTCGCTAATTTTGTTGTTGTTTCAACTAGCGTTGAAGAATCCCGGCTCGAAGAGATCGGCTTCAGTGCTTTGTAAGACTGATTGCGAGTTCCTCGTGCTTGATGCGGAGACTTACAGCAATTTTGTGCGGAAGAACGCTGAGAAAAAAAACGAGTTTTTGCTAAAATGCTTCTCGTTTATCTCTTCCGTTTCTTCTACTCAGATCAAAAACAAAATAGTATACTCATTTATGGTAACTCAACAATAGATCCTCCCTTTATAACTTACTCATTCTTCTTCGTTCATAGAGCGAGGGCTTCCCAGAAGGCCATGTCTTGATGAATGAAGGTGTTATTGTCAAACAGCCAAAGCTGTACCTCATCGAGCACGGTGAATGCAAACTTGAGAAAAGACACATAGTTCAAATTGCCAACCCCTTGGATAAGAAGGATATTATCTCAAGCCAAGCTCATTGGTTGACAATCTGCACGGTCGGACCTGGGACTCTGCTCGGGGAGGAAGTTCTTGAGTATCCAAAAAGCAAGGAACAGTATGAGTACCGAGTCACTGTAACATCGAGTCGATTGTCTGTGCTTTCGATTTTGAAGAGTACTTTTGTCCATATACACACAGAACTGGAGGACCAGACGAGACTGTTTTACCTCGAGAAGAAGAAGCACCGAGATGAGATTTACAATCAACTGATCCATGAGCTTGAGACGAAGTCCCCGAAAAATATCGCAAAGAATTTGAGTGGCCACGCGAGTTTCGCTCGTATGCTGAATAAATCCAGCTTCAAAGTGTTCACGCAGCGGACGATGAGGAACTCGCAAAATACATCGAATTTGCATTCAAAAACATTTGTAACTGAGAGAGAGATTAGCCCGCAGAAAAGTCCAACCTCTCAGTTAAATGAATCGGGCTGGGGCAGGTTTAGAGTAGATTCTCCTGAATTAAAAGGACCGTATCCTGGAAATGAGTCGTCGAGGGTGAACACTGAGGGAGGGGACACTCAGCGCACTCATTCTCCGGCATTAGCAATGCAGGCAAGGAGGAAAAATCATGGTGCTGCTGACTCATTTGAGATACGCCTGGAACCTGCGAAGGAGAATTCTCTCTTAAAAGAAAACAGTACACAACGCCGGGGTAGCGGAATTGCTGCTCAGCCATTCTCACTGCTCAACAGCGGGCAAAATCCTCGCCTGCTGAGAGAATCATCAAGCAAGCAATCACATCTAAGAACCGAGAATGCTACTACCACCGCGGCACTGAATTCAACGGAAAAAGTAGAACCTCAGTCCGACTCAGCTGAAAAATCAATGAAAAAAGCAGCTCCTGTGTTGAAGGTCATTTGCAAAAATGAAAGAAAAACAATACGAATGCGACATGAAACCGGCAATGAGAACTTCCAGGTTAGGCGCGATTCTAAGCAAGAAGTATTCCAAAGCGCCTTCTTAGAGAAAGTAGAGGTCCCTAAGCCGAAAGGCGATGGCTACCCTGACAACTATAAATTCGTCTTTTCCGAAGATAAAGATGCTCGCCAGAGACTTATCCTCAAGAATAAAGCTATGCAGAAAGGCGTATTCTCCAGCCGAAAGCATCTCGACTACCTCACACATGAGTATCGCCCTTCCACATCCCTTATTGAAAGAGTTAACAAAGCAAAAAGCTTTCGCTGGGTCACAGATGATTCGATAATAATGAATAATCAAACCTCACGTTTTGCTATCTCCAACGGTAACCTTGACCAGGACATCGACCGAAGTCTGAATACGAGTCCGCAATTCTCGCCGATTGGTGCTCGATCGCATCGAGTCACGATGGCTGAAATAAAATATCGAGAACCAAATGCCTCATATTTTGCTGGGATGATCTCCGCGGAAAATTCTCCGAAGCATTTTCGACCTGCCTATAGTTTGCATTTCTCAGAATCTACTCCAACTCATACTGAAAACAGCTCAGCAAAGAAATTATTTACAGCGAGGCAAGTGATGGAAACTGCACCGGATTCTCTTCCGATGAGTTCTGGAGGACAGTCCAACGAGTCGAGAAAATTATTAAAATCAGCGAATAGTCTGAGCTTCAGAGCAAAGAACCCATTTTATCATAATCTTCTGCAAAAAAGTTCCTTGCATAAAAGGTTAAATCTCAAAAGAGCGAGCGTGGTTGAGAAAACGGATGAGAGAAACAGCCTGCGTTGTTCCATTCAAAAGGTTACCTCCGATTATTTTTAGTAAATTTGAGTAGATCTCGTTTTTTCAAGATGAAAAAATAATTTAAAGCAGATATTATATGTATTGGATGTATCAACATCTTTATGAAATTGCGATTTAGCATATCTTTAAAGATACCAAAAGTCTTTAATCAATCATTACATTGTTGAATGCTAGAGAAAGTATGATAGATAAAGAATACTCGTGGCCGAAAATAATATTCGCTTGGTGCAGATCTTACTGTTGCGATGCTGAGTGGATCGACAACTTGGCAACAAGTAGCACACCATAGTAGATAGATCGTCACAGTCCACTCATCTAGTATTTCTCAATCATAATTCAATAATTCTGGACTGTCTTAAACTTCACCACACTTACTAATGCATTTTCGCATGCGTAACAACTTGCTCTTCCATTTGAGAAATGAAATAAGCTATTCACACTCAATATTATTAATTAGATGATGATTTTATTTTTTTTTTCTGACGATGAATAATTCATTATTTTCTTTCTTTATAACAATGAAAATGAATCCTGAACTCAAGAAGCTTGGCCAGGAACTCAAATAATTAATACAAGTTCCTTATTTCTTTTTGGCCTTACCTCCTCTATCGCTCTTCTCGGACTTTTTCACGGAACTATTTTTAGCAAAACTTTGGAATATCTCAGCAGAAGTATTCGCCTCAATATTCGAAAGTTCGATATCATACTTCAGCATGTTTCTCGCGTCTTTTTCCCTCAACCCCTCTCCTTCAGTCGTCGTATAAGAAGTTGTTATCTCTCTTCTATCCTGCTTCCCCATTAACTGCTTAATCAATTTGCCCAACAAATTCAGCGCAAGTATTGATCCAAAAACCATAAAGATCCCAATTATCACAATGATCATATAAACAACCACCCACCCAATTCGCTCTTTAACACCTTCGTTCTTCTCTCCAATCTGATCAAGAATGATAAAAACAAACGTAGTCACACAGACCGCCAGAAACCCGAACTCAAACACTATATTCACCAGGAAATAAACCGTCTTCTTATATATTTTCTGCACGACGATCCATAACGACACGTTCAGTGTCAAATTAATAATCAGTCCCATTTGATAGGTCTGATAGTTAAATAGATACAGCAATATTGGGACTGTTAGGATCTTTCGAATGAGCAAAAAGAACGCAAAATTCCTTGAAATAAACGTGCTCAGGTCAAATTCTTCCAGCAGGTCCATCAGTGCGCTACTCTCATGCTCACTCGCGTTTTCACTAAACTTCTTTTGAACGTTCCACATGATAAGCAGCAGGATTAGAGTAGTGCCGACACCAAAGACGATCGCAGTTGCGAATGAAGCGATATTCTGCTCGGTAGAGAGATCGTAGTATTTCATTTGAAGATTAAACATCATCGCGACTTCGAGATAAGTGAAGAGATAAACTCGCAGAATCATGATCTTGACGATCAAATAAGCTCGCATTACTTTGAGCTTGAATCGTTCGTCTCGCCACCTGATAAGTGTTAGAATGAAGCTTATTAGATACGCGATTCCCATCACTAGATAGATAATGATGTACTTTGACGCATTATATAGAAAACTCGTGCTCTCATAGCCGGTGAGGCTGCTCGGAGGGGTTTGATTCACGAAATCATTAGGATCCAGTACGCTTTTGATGAAAGTCAGATTGAATATACCCAGTATTTCCAACACCGTTTGAACGTTGTATGGAAGCTGGGTGTTAATGTGTTGGATGTAGTTCAACAGTTGAAAGCAATCGATTATTGACCAGACGATCCAAGCGTTGTTCGTGTATATAAACATGAGAATAAAAATAGCAGAGCAACCCAACAGAATCTCAATGGTTCTTGCAATGCTCATGACACTATCGTTTTCGGTGCTTGTGATCACAAAGGCATATCCTGAGTAAATTTGCAAAACAGCAGAGGAGCTGTCCAGTGTTTTATTGTAGTAAGTCACGATTTTCGAAGGATCTTTGAAGGTGACTGTAAGAAAGCGCTCGGTCATTGTTTGTAGGTAATAGCAATTGATGGTAAGGACGGTTGCGTTGTATAAGCTGGAATTGCAACTGCCATTGGTCGAATCTGTGTTCGTCATTGTAATAATTACGTTGCTCTGAATCTCAGCATTAGTGGTGACGATTGGCTCGCTGAACACCACGTTATAGGTTGAATCGGTCGCGTTAACGATACTGGCAGAGAGTCTCACGGTCTCTAATGGAACACAAGCTCCTGAACTCAGTCCAGAGCTTGAAATGCTGGTTGCGATGTAATTTGCAGGGCAAGAAGCTACACAAGAATCGGAAGAGTCCAAGAAATTATAATTGCTTGTGCATGAAATGCACGTTTGCGAGTCGTAAGCATAACAAGCTTGGCAGCTAGGGTCGCATCCTGTCTTCCAGATGGAAGCAATACCTGTCTGGGTATAGCGGCAGGTGTTCGTTGCTAGGTCGATCTTGTAAAATGTAGGGCAGGATGAATTACAGGTGCCTAATTCAGGATACAGCAGCTTCGTCGAGCAAATGACGCAGAACGCTGGATTCAGTTGAACGGGTGCTTGATGCGAGAAGCTCTGGAGATAAGAGACTCCAAGACTCAGTCCGCAATCTGAGATCGCGCCGCTTCTTTCTCGAGCTAGAGTACCTGAGAAGAATCTCACGTCCTTTAATGTTCCAATGAATCCTCCGATAATAACCTTAGGGATGCGTATTGAAACTGTATAGTTGAGAATTTGCAAATCCGTCATAACAACTGCTGCAGTTGTGTCATAGACTGTAAATTTCACTACTGTGAAGTTGTAGTTGGACAGCACAAAGTGTATTTTAGATATTTTCAAATAAAGCCACCTTTTTGAGCCTAGTTAAGGGTCAAATAATGAAGAAACACAATGGTACTGAAAGCCGAGTTCGAAGTTGAGTTTTTAAAGTTAGTTCCGTCGTATATGGCGAAGAAAGGCTGGAAGTCTCCTGTATTTCCTAGCTCAATCAAGTTTATTGAAAAATTTCCGACTTGCCTCTGGATGCTCTGAATCATGAATTTTTTGTTATAAAATGTCAGCAGACGTTCAAAATTTACAGTTATTGTGAATAATCTAGTAGCACCGTTGCCGAGGTTGAGCCAACAGGAAAACGTCCATTCATCGGTTAGGAAGTCAACGTAGGCAGTAGTTCTTTTCGTTTGGTCTGAAAATACGTTGCCTTGAGGAAATTCGAAACTTGCGGGCTGAATAATAAAATTGTAAGAAGACAGAAAATATTTGATGAACTCTACCATAGAGATCTCGCTGTCAGTTGTGTCAACACTGTAAGTACTTCCTGAATAACAACGATCAATTTGGTTATAAACCACAGCTAGCTTACCGAGATAAACCGTGTTGTTCATTGCAAAGTCGTAAATTCGTTGATTTGGTGGAGCGTCTGACGGGATAAACTTCAACCAGAGTACCGATTCTTGTATAATGAATTTAAAATAAGTTCAAACCAGTAAAAAACTATTTACTTAGTTCTGAGCCAGTCTCAAAGAGATAAGAACTATCAGTGACGACATAACTGAAATAACGAAAATTTTTCCAGATTATGTTCTCTTCTAAATTGAGAATGGGAATAGTTGATTGAAAGTTCCTTCCGGTATAAGTAAAAGAGGCAACAGCACTCGGAAAATTTGCTGAGGTCGTAAAATACGCTTTCTGATTAGTGCAATCATAGGCGCCGTAGATAAAGATCCAGTTTGTTGCGTTCGCCTAACAATTCTGATCAAACTTCTTCAAAGGGTCTGTTTGATTACTTTGGCAATAGTCGCGAGAGGTGCAGCGCCCCCAGTAATGAGGTCTGAGAAGTTAAGCTGGTAGACTATTGTACCGCTCACATTCGTCCTGACCCAAGTGACATTTATTGAGCTGGCTTGGGGAAAGATGTGGTTTAACACTGGAATTCGCTGATTAGAATTCAACTTGGAGCCTGACTGGAATTTCATCCAGAAAGCATAACTGAAGGTCATTCCTTCCCAAAAAAAAAAATTGTTTGCGAATATATTTCAATAATTACCTGTTGCCAAGCTGTTCTCCCAGGTCAATTTTGATAGAGAAAAGTTTCCTGTGAGAGCCTGAGGAGATGCATCAGCGAACAAATAGTATTGAGGTGATTCGACGATATTGGCCTTAACTGTGAAGACGAAATGAGAGAATTGCGACTCTTATAATTTACCGAAGCATGGATAAAGTGAGAGTATTGAGAATAGTAAGAGAGCGACTCGGTTCATTTTGAAGATTTTGGTTTTATTTGTATTAATCTTTTTGAAAATTTTTAAGAGTGAGCATTTGCCGTAAAATTTACCAATGATCTTGAGCAGAGAAATGCTCCCAGAAAAAAAAAATGAGTTTGTGTTCGCAGCTCGGAAATTTCACTACTGGATACTCTGAATGTCACCTTGCGGTGTTTAGCACCAGAGTTTCTCGTCGGTAATGAATAGATGGGAAGTAATCGAAGAAAACAATTGTTTCCTGAAGTTAAAGTGCAGATACTCTCCCTTCGAAGACTGATAGAGGGTATCGGAATGAGAGTCACACCTGAGAACACTGTAATTACGAATGCTTGAGCAAACTGATATGACATTTTGGAGGCAGACAATGATCAAATGGAAATTATAATTACGAATGAAAATCAAGACTGTAGGGAAAAATCACCCCCTGTAGGAAATACTAATCTCCAAAAGTTAGAGAATAAGAAGTCCAGGAGCTCATAAGAATTCTGTAAATGTCCTTATTTGAAATCAGAATTTTAAGACAAGCTTTATTTTTTAAATACCTGTAAATTCAGGTTGATTTTCAATATCAAATTCTCAATGTTTCTGAAATTTTTCTCTTTTTTTCCTCTCTCTGAGCTTTACGACAAATTTCAAATCTATATCATTATTCGCAAAAGATTGAGAATACCGTGATCACTTGAGAAAACTTTGCTTTTAGGGGATTTGAGCTAACCCTCGATGCAACTTTGTGGAATTTTTCTTGCTGATCAAGTAGCAATCTTTGCTCCTTAATACATTCATGGAGGCTGGAATTTCATTCAGTGTTTCGCGAGAGCATTTGCTCCTTCTATCTTCCCAGCAAAAAAAAAATAAATTTCATTTTATCATAAATAATTCTATCTCCCAATTGATTGCATGTAAAATTGCTATTCGTCAAAATACAAACGTTATTTCCTTATCATACTCATATATCACTTATTGATTCTGTTGGCAAAACCAATAAACGTTTTTAGTGATAAAAATCATTCTCATCTGAAATGAAAGTCTGAAAATATCCATAAACCAAACTCGATCTGAATTAATAGCAATAGTGTACTATCCAGCAGTTTATACACGGAAAAGAAACGTAGATTCTTTAAAGCTTCGAGAATCAAAAGCAAACACAAAATTGAAAGACTTCCGGAGGTTTTAAAAGCGTTAAGGAACAGAATCCATGTAAAAGAAATTTATTTTCCCTTTTGCTCTCAGATCACAAAAGCATCGTTCATTAAAACCCAAAAAATGTATGAAGGTGAATTAGAATTTATTTACATTCATGCAAAGCTATTAATTCGAAAAGTGAGTTTAATTGGTTAAATCTGTCAAAATAACTCTCCTAAAGAAGATCGAAAAAGTAAAATCTATGGTGTTCAGTAATAAATATCCATAGTTCCGAATGCTTTCCTACAAGAATGACCATTCTGATCATTCTACGTCATTGTAAGAAATCAATGAATAAATTAAAAATGATAATAACTTATTAACACTCGCTGTTCTCTCCGATGCCACTGGTTTGTAGCAGGTTGAAAGCAGCATTTTTCACCCCAGAATTTTCTCTCTGAACAAATCGGGATATTCAAACTCGCTCTCTTCTCTATTCATATACTGTAGTAGTTTCAATCAACGCATAACGATTAAATTTTGTTCCGTTTTTTCAATATTAGCCGAAACAAAATTTGCTAAATGTGCGCTATAAAACCGATTTTAGATGAAGCTCCGTCACCCTTTCCACCACAAACATCTATTTCTACTTACCGTAACCCTATTTGTCTCTCTCCTTTGTTGCTACGGAAGCGAGCAAGAAGTACTTGCACCACGTAATCCAACACCTCACAGATTCGGCGCATCTAACAACACATTTTCATAGTCAATGAAGAGTTTTTAGCTCATCTCGAAGCTCTAACCCTTGAATCCAATCTACTTGAGCTCAGCAGCAATGCTTTGAGACAAACGGACTCCACAACGACTACGACTACAACGACTACGACCACAACTACCACTGACACCACCACAAACACCACCTACCTCGGTGACGGTACAACCTGCAGTCCGGCCTGTGAAAATGGCGGCTATTGTTATAACAGTACAGATTTTTAATTCTCAATCATTGAACATCCAAAAATTTTCAAGGTGCATGCTATTGTACGAACTATTATACCGGATCTTATTGTCAAACTTGTAAACTCCTTCTTTTCTCAAGCCTGCTCATGCTCATTTTTCATTTCATCAGACGAAACGCAGACCGAAAAAGTGCATATTATCCTTTTTTCTTCTATTTGCTGTGGGGTTTTTCTTGTTGGACTGGCGCTGTCGGTATGTTGTATGGGATGCTATGAATACCGTAAAAATAAGAAAGAAAACGCAAGTGCGAATATGAAGCAGCGCGTGGTAAATTATTTTGTTAATGCTTCGCTTTGATTACTTTTCTCTTCAATAGAGAATGAAATTGGGAGATGAGAAAGAAAAAGCACAGGTAGCAGCGAAAAAATAATGGCAGTTCTGTTACAAAGGCATAAATTGTATGCATTTCACTGTAATATAGGAAATTTTTTAAAACTAAACCCATATATACATGGTTACACAATGGGATCGTTATATAATTTGAAACAGTGATAAAATTGCTGGATGTGCACTCAAAGATATTGAGCTGAATTAATGGCATTGAGTATTGTTGAGTCGTAATCTGTTAGGATATTAATGACTAAGCAGCCATCTCTTTGTTATGAGTATAATTGTACTTAAAGAAATATCAAAAAATTTGTAAAATGTGCTTTTTCACGAGGACACTTTGGGAAGTTTATGATAAGTGAGCCAGAGCTTGATCGAACGAGAGAAAGAGAAAAAAACCTAACCTTACATTCGAGCTAACTAAAAGAAAATGCTTTAAATCAATCAAAATAAACATATATACTAATCCCAGTAAAGATAAATTGAAAATTGCAATTTAACCGACCTCTCACGACCCTATGCAAGAACCAGTCGATTTGAAAAACTTAGTTATCCAAGGCTTAGAAAGCGAAGGACTCTTAACCCAACTGCGCGCACAAATCAGAGCATCAGTTTTTAAAGTCTCTCATTCCCTTCGAAATGTAGAAAATTAACTGTATTATCATCATCAGATTATCGACAGAGAAGAAGGAGCTCCAAAAGGCAAATCAAATTTCTATTGGGAGAATCCACTCGCGCAGGCCATTCATAATCACGCTGAAGGTGAGCATTCCAATATCATCTCGTTTTAAATTATTCAAATTTGAAGGAGTTGTTGCCCTTGACTTGATCTACGATATGCTAGAGTTCTTTCATCTGGATTACACGCTCAGCGTTTTCAAAAACGAAACAAACGTAAAACAGGCTCCTCGACGGGATGAGCTAGCGAAACAAGTTGGAATTTCTCGACCGGATGAGAATCGTCCAGTTTTAATGAGCCTCGTGACTGCGGCCTCCAAAGGCGACCTGAGGTTTGAATCTTTATGCTAAATCTGAGGAGTTTCTGACAATTTAATAACAGCAGCATAGCAAGCACAACCCAAAGTGACTTCAGATCCACCACTGCGAGCCTCTTGGCAAAAAATTCGAATATTACATCTTCCACAACGTCGAATTTTCAACCGAAGAATCTGAAAAGCGGAGGCCTGGATAACTCGACGGCAACGAATGCAAAGCAGCCAGTTAAAGACCAAAAGGTAAATACGCATCGAAGAAAAACAATAATTTGATTTTTTGAATAGAGTGATTCTTCTCCTCATGCAGGCGGAACTCAAAAAGGTTCCTTTGAATTTGTCTAATAGTTGATTTACCATTTCATCAGTTACAGGAGGCAAGCTTAATCCACTCAGTTCGGGTAATACCAGCGGAAATAAGTCATTGACATCACAACCGAAGGTAACTCCAACTTGGCTATGAGGTAGTTAAAACATGAAATTTAGAAGGACTCTCCACCAAAGAGCTCGTTTAATTACAACAGTTCTGCCAAACAAGATGAGGAAGACTATGCGGAAGAAGTGTTTGAAGAGATAGAAGAGAGCAATGAAGATCCGTTTAAAACCAGCAAAGATAAAAAGGTAATGGATTAACTTTTTCAGAGCAGCGAGAATACTTATTCGATAACCTAACTAGGGGTTCGGACAATCAAGCGAGAGTTTGCTCATAGCGGCGAGTCAGTCGCAAGGTTTCGATGTTAGTGTGGATTCGTTAGCTCTGGAGGAATATGATTATGTTGAAGATGCTGAGAAAGCTTAGAAAGTTAAATTGAAATGAATTTAATCCTCTTAAATTTTTCGGTGATTTTTTACTTTTGAATATTCGCTCAATAAATATTTATGTTTACCTTTACAAGAGGACAATCATTCTACGCAGATTGAGGGATTAGGGTTGCTTCTTAGGCTATTGAATGAGAGTAGAAATTTATTTTGGTTAAAAGGTAGGATAAGTAGAACTTTTTGAAAAAATTAATAATTTAAATTTTTTCGTTTTGAAAATTTAGATTGAATAATAATAATCTCTTACTTGTCACAACTTATTTTTGTAATGGTAATTTCACACGAGAATTAAATATACTTTTTGTATAGAGTTAACGAGTTCACAGGTTTCAAATTGAGTATGAGGTTTCAATTTGAGTATTGGGTATTTGAAACTCAAAAAAACAAAAAGGAGGGTGAGTATTGGTTGTTTGAAAAGAACTTTGTAAATAGACAGGACAAATTCAACATAAGAAGAAAATAATGAATTTCAGAGTAACTGATGAAAATGATATTATCTTTCCAATGTACTACTTTATTAATTTTTACAATAATATGATCGGAGTGTCTATTACTCGCGGTTGATGACTTACCTTATCCACAAATACTTAAATTACACCGGAATATCACATTATTATTGTTGTTGAAATACTTAGAGGTACTATTGCAAATTTTCATTTCAAGATTCTACACTATTTACTACTACAAAAATCATTGCAAAGAAAGAATAATCATTCTATCCATAGTATGAGATAGTATTAGTCAGCCGAACTAAACTCAACTCATTTTGGATTCGTATTTTAGTAAACTTGCTATGGATAGCTTCATGCCAAAAGTTCAAGGTTCACTCACACTCTGGTAAATTATTCCATTGAATGACAATCTCGATGACGAAACGAAAGTATTGTGAAAGACCATAGACTGATTCTATAATATAACAATCTGCCTGCGACGAAAGCACAGATTGGCAAAGTATTGCAACAGTAGAACATGCTATTTATTAAATACTGAGCCTTGGATGATGGGAGAATATCTCACATAACCTAGTAATAAAAGAATATGAGAAGAGAGTATATCGATATTTGGTTCAATTATGCAATGTTGTATGAAGGTTATTGTTGAGCTATCTCTTCCTTATCCACTGGGAGGAGTCATACAATAGAAAGATGCATCGGCTAGCTGGAACAAGAACGTTACAAAATTAGCTTTCGATGCAGCAAAGTTATTTAAATCACCGAGTACCGAAGTTGCACTTCATGAATTGATTTATTTTAAGTTCTGCGAATATAAATTCGCTAAATTAAAGAACCGAAGTTCTTTTAGTATCCTTCTTCAAACTTCTGATTCCTTCATCCCCAATTCCTCCGAGTTGTATTCTTAGAAGTAAAACTCGACTCCACTTAGAGCTTGATAATTATAATGGTATCAAACTGGATTTTAAGATATCTCTTTGAAATATCTGCTTCCTCTGCTTATCCTTTTTCCAAAACTACATCTTGTTACTTGAAATTTCTAACCACATTATGTGTAATATTTCCTCTCGCTCAGACGTCAACTCCAATTTTTAGAGTGTGAATTATATCTCTGCTCCGGGTATCTAAATTTATAGGCAGCAACTCGGAACGTCTTTCTTTTCTTTCATAAGTAATAGCGCATATTAGTTCTCAGATAACAAGAGAAATTTTTATCTATCCAAGCTTTTAATTAAGTCTCTTCAACAAAAACAAAAACAAAAAAAACAAGAGAGCATAAAGTTACTCACAATGAGAAATATTCAGAGGACGTTAAGTACTAAAGCCCTTGCGTAGTCTTTTAGCTACAGTTTGTTCAAATGCCCATATAATCATTGCTCTTCACGGATTTCATTGAAATATATACACATAGCTAACCGAACCCAACTGTTCCATATGCATTTCCACCAAATCTATAAAGATTTGGATTAAAGGAAAACTTCATCAGATATTCCAAAAGCCTCATTTGCGACATTTCGGACAAAAGCCTGATCTTACTAACTTTCTGACAGCCCAGCATGCCGCTCAGTCATGATAGTTCGTTATTAATAGTTATTCAGTATTATGGCATCAGAATTTCCGCATTTGCCCATTCATGCTGCGAACCTTAACTCTATCACCCGCAAATAATTACGTCAGAGTCAGTTACTCTATTTCTTGCGTATTTAATTAATGACGATAGCCAGCTGCCCGCGAAACTTTTTTAACAAAGGAAAACGGATTCAAGATTCTTGGATCATTATTAGCCTTTCAAAAAAAGTTTCTAAAATAAGACGTCACTTACACAGAATCACCCAACACTCTAAATCTCGAGTGAAAAATTTTAAAATACTTCTTTTAATTGACATAATTCAATCTTGAATTTCTGATATCAGCTCATCGGCAGTGATTTGGCAGTGATTCGCGCAATCACGAACGACTTAATTCGTTGAAAAATTAAAAGAATCAATCCTTTGAAAAAAAATTGAAAATGTTATCAATGCAACTTTTTATGAGAAAAATGGAATTCGAACAAATCAAGCCCTTCACCTGCACCCATGCCACCTGTGGCAAGGCCTTCAAAACAAAGAAAGCGCTCGATGACCACGAGCGAATCCATACTGGCAGCAAACCGTTCACATGGTACTTTTTCGATAGCTAAAACCAATGGTCTTATTTTTTTCTCAATGAGCAGCTTCCTTGAGACTTGCGGAAAGCAATTCACACAATACTCATCGTTACAGAAGCACGAGAGAATCCATCGTGGCGAGAGACCTTACGCTTGCGGTGAATGCGGACATGCATTTACTCAGATTTCTAACTTAAAGCGTCACGAGAGACTTCACGCTGGTGATAAGCCTCATGTTTGCCATGTATGCTCAAAGCCTTTCTCGACTCTCTCGAATTTGAGACAACACGTGCAAATTCACGATGCTGAGCAAGAGCGAGCGAAATTTGAATGTCCAAAGTGCAAGAAGATCTACCTCTACCAAAGCAGCTTGAACAAGCACCTCAAAAGCCATGATAGAGCTGAGCGCACGCGAATGACCAGTCGAGGCAGTATCACTGATATTTCTGGCTCGATTTCCCAACACTCAAACCAATCGAACAATGAATTATCTGATTTGTTGGTGTTCAATGAAGGATCGACTCCTGAAAAGAAAATAGTATTAGAAGAAGAGGGGCCTTCCACTCCAAGACTCCATGATATTTTCGATCATGATAAACACGTCCCAGAGCACGTAGCTAGCTCTACCTTGAACCAGCAACTGAACTTCGGATATTTATATCTTGCAAATACCGACAACCAGAACCGCAGTCGACAGGAGCTTGAGTTCATGGCTGATTTAAACAAGCATATCCTTAACAAGAGAGGTATTCATTTCTCCTTCCTATGGAAAATTAATCTTTCCTTGCTTAGACATTCCAAATAATTTCGTCATTCAAGAGCCATTGCTACAAGAAAAACAAGCACTCGAATTCTTAGATGAACCTCAAGACACCTCTAACACCCAGCATCCACCTCTCGATGACTTAGAGGACTATCTGGCACGAACCTTGTCACCAGCGAGTATGCGATCGCTTGACGCAGAAGAAGACGAGCGTAACGCGGAGTTGGAAAGACAGGTCGATGAAATGATTCAGTTTGATACCTGCAATCATAAGCAATGCGACCTGGACGACTTCGATGACGCTCTGACGATTCAATTGCATACTTGCAATAGCCAGAACTGTGGCAAGGAAACCCGAAATGGGCCTGTGTCTGCTAATAATGTCTTATACGACTTGAGTCATTCAATAAACAAACCAAATTTAGACGCGGTCAGTGATATGATGGCGTTTAAATTCTTTTAACTGGTAACTAACATTGCCATGGTTCAACTAGAATTAAAGTGTTTTGAGTTTAGAAATTCAATTCTATTTTAATTGTTGTTGAATCGGCTCCTTTTTTATGTGATTAGTTGATAATTTATTAGTTTCAAATTGTCTTTATATGACCTGTGTTAACAAATTAAAGAGGTGATCTCAATGCACAAAAGAACAACTTTTTTCCATTAGGAATGAGAAATGAAAGGGAAGCTTCTTACTGAAATTGCTTTATCAGAGAATTTTATATTAATGAATTATCGAAATTATTATTGAAAAAATCCTTAAGCAGAAGAGCATGATTCTCACTTGGTGCAAGCGCTCTTAGAATCGAGGGAAACTCACCTTGGTCTGAATATTGACAGTGTTTTCGAAAGCATTAGAGTGAAGAGGGTTTTTTATTGTCATGGTAATCATTGTCCAGTCTCGATTTAATTAAATTAATTTAAAGCTAGTGCACTCGGACGATCAAGCAATTAAAATTTGCCAGAAGGCGTGTCCAATAAGCAAATAGATGTATCTTTCGAGCTTTTCCACAGGTCTTTTCCAATTTATGGCTCCCTTCGGAGTCTAGTAGCGAACGGAACAACATATCGAGACCTGAAACTGTTATTCTCATAGAAATGCATTCCAAATATAGTTAATGTGATAACTTAAAGAAAAGCCTGAAAAGGCACTATTATTAATAAGCCTACGAAGAACTTAAATTTTCTATTGTTCACAGAGTAGAAATTTACTCATTTTACCTTCAACAGTAGGAGGAAACTTAATAAAACCACCTCGAGCTTAAAATGCTTCAGAAGTTTTAATATCGTCTCCTCGACAAAATTATGTATGATATAGAACGTCATTCTTGGAAAATACCGGAGCTATGTTGTTTCAGATGGGCTCTTAGCATCAGAATTTTTTTTTTAGTGTTATCGAGCTAACATAAAATTTAAGTCACTCTTAGCGACATACTCCTCAAGCTTCTCACTTCGCTATTATTATACAAACCCATCAGAGGAGTTTTGCTTGAGACTATCCTAACCAACAGCAAAAACTACACATGGGCAACGCATGCTTAAACTACATTAGACGCTTGTTCTCAAAAAAGTCAATAAATGCGCCAGAAGAAACGATGGCCGTCCAATATTTAAGTACTCGCTGCTTTTCTTTCTCCTTGTGACACCCTTAGACAACCGCGATGGATACTTCACAAGAGAAGATCTCTTATACCTGTCATTAAAGTACCCTCAATGCAAGGATTGGGAAAAAGAGCACCTTGACTCTCGAAACAGAACCGCAGACCCTACCAGCCAAAAGAAACAGAGGCAAATCAAGTGAGAAATGTGATTCAGCAGAGATAAATTGACTGATTCTTTTGAAAAGATGGAAAGAAAGCGATGTAATCGGAAATGGGTCATTTGGAAGGGTTGTTTTAGGGTTGAACCTCCTGACTGGTGAGCTCATGGCGGTCAAGCAGGTGCATATCGGAGGATTACAATCGCAAATCGCACAAGAGGTAGAGTGGCTAGTAATTAAGGACGAACCATGATTATTTTTAGAGAATCAAAGCACTGGAGCTGGAAGTCGAGCTACTGAGCAAATTTAACCATAAGAATATTGTTAGATACATTGGAACGAACCGCACGAAGACCACGCTGAATATCTTTCTCGAGTACGTTTCTGGTAAGCTTCGTAGATGTGCAGGATTAATTAAAAAAAAAAAAGGTGGAACTATCGCGTCTCTTGTGAAAAAATATGGGAAGTTGAACGAAACGTTAATTCGGCTGTATTTAAGGCAGATATTAGAGGGACTGGAGTATTTACATGCCAGAGGGACGATTCATCGAGGTGGTTTGTTTTCTTTCGCAAAGGTTTAACTTTTTGAGGCAGATATTAAAGGAGCAAATGTATTAGTCGATAACAATGGTATTTGCAAGCTCGCGGATTTTGGGAGTGCAAAGAGTCTTCATTCGCTTATGGAAGGAGATAGTTTTTATTCATTAAAAGGTAATTGAGTGTTTCATTCAGTCTTTCATTGTATTTGACCTAGGTACGGCGAATTGGATGGCGCCGGAAGTTATCATGCAGAAGAATCTTTCACGTTTTTCGGATATTTGGAGCATAGGTTGCATGGTGATTGAAATGGCGACTGGAAAGCCTCCTTGGCACGAAAACTCTAACCAAGTAGCAATAAAAGCAGAAATTACTAAAGAAATGACCTTTTCATTAGATTTCGATGATGTTTCAAATAGCGAAAGGGAAAAAACCGCCTCCAATGCCCACGGACGCGTCCCCTGAATGCATCGATTTTCTTAAATTATGCCTTCGGTAAAAATTCCTTGAGGGTAAGTTACTAAGCAAAATACTCCATTACAGGAACAACTCGAAGGAAAGACCCAATGTAACTAAACTTTTACAGCACAGATATTTGAGAGACGTTGAAGAGCTCAGCAAACAGATCAGCTTGAGTTATACAAACCCAAGAAGCGGGGTAATTGACCCTAGTTCTCCAGAAAAGGGAAAATTTCAGCGTTTTATGGATCCTCAAAGCGGAGTTGTAACAAAGCATGTCTCTCTTACACCAACGTTACAGTCCAAATCCACAGCAGAAAAAACAAGCGATCAAGGTCCTCTAAGTGCGACAGGTAATTCAATGAGCCATTGCTCTCATCTCATAAACCATTAGACCATATAACGATACAAAAACGACGGAAGAAAGCGCATACGAATAAGGCAGAGGATATATACACTCTTAAACAAGACAATTCAGAAGAAATGGTCCTCAACCCTCCAAACTTGAATATAAACGCTCAGCTCGCCGCAGCGAATAGTCAATTGATGAGACAAATCAAAAAGCCGCTCCCTCCTATCCTACAAACTGATCTCGAGGCAAATAGACTAAAAAACAGCGCCATGTTTAAAGAGCGAGGGTCAAGTATTGATGAACTGGCTGAAGAGAATAAAGCCCGGGATCATCATTTCCCTGGTGATGAGAATAAACCATTAAGCACGAGAGATTTAAGGAAATTCCGCTTGGACGGGGAGTCTTCGCCGCATAGACACTCCCTGAAAAATTCACATAGAAATGAGGCAAGTGAAGTGGATTCATTAATCTCAGATAAGAATACGTCTTTGAAAAACGCTACGATCGTTCAAACGGCAAAGATCGAGATAAAAAAGAAAATGCCAAAAATAAATTCATATTTGGACGATTCCAAGCCGATACTTGTCGACCCTTTAGTGAACAGTTCACAGGATATGTCAAACACATTTCACAGTTATCTCACTCCGATTTCTGTGAATGATAGCGCTGATAATTTAAAGATAAAAAGTTTTTCAGGGTCGGACCCATCGTCGGAGAGTAGGCTGCTAGAACATTCGCAAGATATCCAAAAGACACCGAATAAAATTCATTTTTCTCATCAATTGCTTTCGAGGAAGTTTGGAATTGAGTCGATTAATGAAGAAAATGAGTATACTATGAATCTTGGAGATAGCCAAGTTAAGAAAAAGGAAATGCTTTAATTGTGTTATACACATTAACTAAAATTTTTACGATTCGCTTTGAAGTAATAGCAATTTTTCAAGTGGCTTTTGTCTCTGCTTTAATGTATTTTAATAATGGAAGTTTTTGCTTAGTGTCTGTTTGATTTCAGTTTGAGTGCACATGTTGTACATTTTCTGATCTATTTACAGCAGCCCCTACTTCAGAATTCGTAAGAGTTATTAAAGGCAGCACTTTTTCTAATGCAATTATCTTGCGTTATTTCCTGTTGAATAATTTAATAAGCTCTTTCAAGATCGAAAGAAATTAAAATTTGTTAGAGATTCTGTTAATGAATTCGAGATATAATTGATTAATTTGATACGAAATGTTTCTTATTTGATGAGAATCGCTGAAGAATAACTTGATTCTATCAAATTATCTATAATATTATTAGTTTTCACCGTCTTTTTGAGATTCATACTCCCGATATATACTCATTATTTTGGATTTGCCTGCATTTCATCAATGATGGATCTTCAAAACTCCAAAATTCACAGAATTGTTTACTTATTTTCTCAGCCTCGTCAAAGAGACTTTCGTCAATGGATAATTTCTTATCATTTCTGACTGTGATACATCTTCTATGAACTGATTGCGGTGAGCGGTAGTTTTTAGGTGCAATTTAAGAACGCTTGCAGATAAATTTGTTTGAGAAGATTTCTTACTAATCCTTTCCAAAAAGCAGTCATTACCGTTAGAATTAACACCACTTGCCATTTCTTAAGCCATAACTCGAGGATACCATGATGAATCTAAAGTTTATAGACGTAGGAATACTTTTGATCTATATCCCATTATTGTTCTAAAATTAAATAGTCTAAAAAAAAAACCTTAGGACTTACAAAACTTCAAGATTCTCAAATCCTCAAATTTTAGTTACATTATAAACTTTTTGTCTATCAATAGCGGGGTGTTTTAAATTCGATTTAACCATCACAGACAGCGAAATTCGAGAAGTGGAAGGAATTTTAAATGTTTTTGGAACTATTGCACTATGAGATCCTACTGAATAAAACTTATCGGTTGAGAAACTTTTTTTATGGAACGGGGGAAAATTGTAGATTTAAAATTGTTTCTAACAATATTTCTCTGCTTTTTGATTTTCTTCAAAACGAAAATTTGAAGTATCGCGCATGGAGTGTTAAGTGTTTTGTTAGGAGAACGATTTTGCAGTAAAAAACTTGGGCATTATTGCTGTTGAGGATGGGAAATAAATAAATTTAATCTGGATAACTTTCGAAGGAGGAAGAAAGATTATTTCTGGTATACTACATTTTTGCGGTGAGAAGCTATTATTCTACACAATTTATTCTTATTTTTTCATCCTTGTAACTTTTGGACTTATACTCCCAGCTCTATCAGCTGCTGATGCTTTTTTCAATGCATTGGAGAACCATTTCAATCTATTAAGTATGGTGAGGTTTCTCTCAATATTGCTGGTGCTGACAAGGATATTCTCATTTTAAAAAGCTCGAGTCAAACTAAAGTCATTGTAATTAAGGCAAATTAGTCAGTTTCCTATCTTTTTACTAAATCAACACGCTTGGCTTCACTTTTGCTGTTTCAAAATTCGCCTGCTTCAGTGAGGGAAAAGATACTAAAATAGCATCATACCAATAAAAAATCATCATTCCAAATTCAATGATTGATGAGATAGAGATTTTGCTGATAAACTGTAATATCTAGGCTTTCACATGTATTATTTACCTAATATTTCAATTATTGGTGTGTTGCCTCTCTAAATTAACTCAATTAATCGAAACGATTTCCTTTAATTTTTACAATCATATCACTCCAAATAGAGTAAATGTAAAATTATTTCGTTAAGGAGGTATCATTATATTCAGCTAATAAAAGCGACCGTTATCCAGAATATCATAATCTCCAAGTATTGTGGGGATTTTGAAGAAGAGACTAGAGAGAATGTGTATTTAGATTTATTCTCGGTAACTTTACGTCGAATATTAACTTGACATTTTGAATATATATCGACGAATTTTAAGTTGATGAAGATTGCTGATCCTTGTGGTCTCTAGTTAAATGATGAGTACGAGCAAAGGACACAACACCTCATTTAAGAACAGTTCATGTTAATGTTTTAGAGAAATAAAAACATAGAAGATGAAGGCATATTCAGAAATGTCTGGCGCGATTGCCCCATAAAGGATTTTGTTTTAATTTGTCATATCCTTCATCACCAATTTTATTAGAATTTAAATTGAGTGTTTGTAGATTGATCCAGGTTTTATTCTCACTCAGATGTCTAGCTCCTTCATCACCAATAGAATTGAAAGATAAATCGAGTATTTGTAGATTGATCCAGGTTTTATTCTCACTCAGATGTTTAGCTCCTTTAGCACCAATTTTATTAGAATTTAAATTGAGTATTTGTAGATTGATCCAGGTTTTATTCTCACTCAGATGTCTAGCTCCCTCAGCACCAATAAAATTATCCCACAAATCGAGTATTTGTAGATTGATCCAGGTTTTATTCTCACTCAGATGTCTAGCTCCCTCAGCACCAATAAAATTACCATTTAAATTGAGTGTTTGTAGATTGATCCAGGTTTTATTCTCACTCAGATGTCTAGCTCCTTCATCACCAATAGAATTGAAAGATAAATCGAGTATTTGTAGATTGATCCAGGTTTTATTCTCACTCAGATGTTTAGCTCCTTTAGCACCAATTTTATTAGATTTTAAATTGAGTATTTGTAGATTGATCCAGGTTTTATTCTCACTCAGATGTTTAGCTCCTTTAGCACCAATAGAATTCTCGCACAAATTGAGTGTTTGTAGATTGATCCAGGTTTTATTCTCACTCAGATGTTTAGCTCCTTCAGCACCAATTTTATTATCATATAAATTGAGTGCTTGTAGATTGATCCAGGTTTTATTCTCACTCAGATGTCTAGCTCCTTCATCACCAATTTTATAATTTAAATTGAGTGTTTGTAGATTGATCCAGGTTTTATTCTCACTCAGATGTCTAGCTCCTTCATCACCAATAGGATTACAGAATAAATTGAGTGTTTGTAGATTGATCCAGGTTTTATTCTCACTCAGATGTCTAGCTCCTTCATCACCAATAAAATTACCATTTAAATTGAGTGTTTGTAGATTGATCCAGATTTTATTCTCACTCAGATGTTTAGCTCCTTCAGCACCAATTTTATTAAAATTTAAATTGAGTGTTTGTAGATTGATCCAGGTTTTATTCTCACTCAGATGTCTAGCTCCCTCAGCACCAATAGAATTACCGAATAAATTGAGTGTTTGTAGATTGATCCAGGTTTGATTCTCACTCAGATGTCTAGCTCCCTCAGCACCAATAAAATTACCATTTAAATCGAGTGTTTGTAGATTGATCCAGGTTTTATTCTCACTCAGATGTTTAGCTCCTTTAGCACCAATTTTATTAGAATTTAAATTGAGTATTTGTAGATTGATCCAGGTTTTATTCTCACTCAGATGTTTAGCTCCTTCATCACCAATTTTATTAGAATTTAAATTGAGTGTTTGTAGATTGATCCAGGTTTTATTCTCACTCAGATGTCTAGCTCCCTCAGCACCAATAGGATTACAGAATAAATTGAGTGTTTGTAGATTGATCCAGGTTTTATTCTCACTCAGATGTCTAGCTCCCTCAGCACCAATAAAATTACCATTTAAATCGAGTGTTTGTAGATTGATCCAGGTTTTATTCTCACTCAGATGTCTAGCTCCTTCATCACCAATAGAATTGAAAGATAAATCGAGTATTTGTAGATTGATCCAGGTTTTATTCTCACTCAGATGTTTAGCTCCTTTAGCACCAATTTTATTAGAATTTAAATTG
>ENA-UOTX01000060-UOTX01000060.1-compost-metagenome-genome-assembly--contig:-NODE-60-length-106768-cov-14.779578_pt1 | contig 106768 bp, 60 predicted proteins | sample MGYA00238143_ERZ746982 | MGnify/ENA primary metagenome ERZ746982 (study PRJEB28758, sample SAMN06268862) | compost metagenome | isolation source: single cell | place: USA: California, Emeryville, Joint... | reverse complement strand
CAGGAGGAGAAGGATAATCGCAGTAGCTTTTAGCATTTGCGAATCGATTGCAACCAAATAAGATATGATATTACTACAGTGGTAATAAAAAAGTTCGCAAATTTAGACAATTAGATTCGAGTAATTAACACACTCAAGAATGCCTTATTATTCCTTATTACAATTCCAGATTGCAGTGTGTGGATTCTCTTTTCATTGTGATCGTACACTTTTCACTGAGAAATAGGTAACAAATTGACTAAACTTAAAGATTACTTTTTCTTGACCATATCTAATATTCAATAGACTACATTTCGAAAAATAATTAACAGCAATCAAAGCCGATGATAAATGATATCATAGGCAAAAGAGTTTTATTTGCCCTTTCATCAAAATTAAAAAAAAAAAAGGTGACTTAATGTCGGTCAACTCTCATTGCCAACGAAGAGACTCAGTAGAGAGTGAAATGGCTTTGACCTTTGTTTTAAATTCGTACATTTATATCCTTCCATGACTCTGAATATTATTGTCCTTGATGGATGTTCTAGGTTTAACGCGTCAAGCATTTTTTTTTCTTCGTTGTTAATTCTTCCTTATCCAAATAACACTTAATAATTTATCTAAATTAAATCGTGAAGGTATCCAAAAAATGTTAGATGATTTTGGACAGAAGGAGTTCGTTGAATTCACTGAAAATCTCACGAAAGCAGACCAAGAATCGAAGAAGGCGCTTCGAGATCAGTATTTAGAATGGTCCAAACATCAGGATGCAGTTCTGTTGGTTGAAACTTCTCTCAACTCGCTCAAAAGCAGTGACTACCCAGATTCCTGGAAGATTTGCTGGCTTATGATCCTCCAGCAGCAAGTTGCCTACAACAGCCAACTGCCGCAAGAGTCAGTCACGAAAATCGCAGAATTTTCTCTCAATCTCTTCATCAATCCCCCAGAAAACCCCGAGGTTAACAAATTTAATATCTCCCTCCTGAAAGACCTTCTCGTGCATGAAATGAACACATTACAGGCCAACAAGACCCAAAAACAAACCAGCACATTTCTTAGAGACTCGCTCTATTTCTTGATCTCAAAATCTTTTACAAAACTCTCTTTCGAACGCAAGATACAGCAGCTACAGGTGCTCGATATCCTGATTTCAGGAGGCGGAACAGGCGATTTGCTACTCAACCCAGCCGTTATCCCTTGCCTCAATGACTTATCTCAAGATGAAGAACTCTCCATTCAATTAAGCGTCAGTTTGCTGTTATTTAGAATCGCTCGCTACCCAAAGATCCAAATAGCCTCCAAATCCTTAGAGCACTCAATCAAAATAACATTAGACTACCTGCTCCAAGAAAAAGACGAGCAAAACATCTTCGAATCTGACCAGCTCTTTGTCTATTTCTCAGATTGGCTGAAGTATAACAACTTTACCTTCAACTTGCCGATCTCCGTTGTGACTTCGATAACGTCAGCCATACTCTCCGAAAAATCTGCTAGAATGAAGTCAATTGAAATTATCGAGTCGTTCATGCTATTTGTCGCAGAATTTTTGAGTCACAACCAAACTTACATAAAATGTCAAATCGAAGAGATGAATAACCTTGTCTACAACCTGCTTATTCTCGGACCCAGAGGACTTTCACATTCACAAGAAGAATTTGATTTAGATTCTTATAATAAGTACCCTGGAGAGGAAGAAGAAAATGTTATCATAGTGTGCTGGGACAGAATAATCCAAGAGCTCTGGTATCGCTCGGCGTTCAAAGAGCTGCTTGACACCGCGAAATCGAAGCTCAAGCACTATTATACAAGACAAGAGCAAGCCTGGGTTCATTTTGGAATCATCTCAATGACGATATTAAGCTGCTACTCTAAAGACCCAGCCGATCTTAACCAATTCATTGGAGTCTTATTATCATTTATACAAGACGCCAAGGACTCAAAGACGCTTGTTTTGAGTCTGAAAGCTTGTCGTAGGATTGTGAGAATGCGACTTGCAAACATCACTACTTCTAATCTCAACAACATAATCACAAAATCCAGCGAACTCTTGCAAGGGAAAGTTCTGAGATTGCAATTTGAAGGGATGCTGATCCTCGTTGAAATATTCCGAAGAGATCAGTCGTATGTAAACATCTACAAGCAGCCCATGCAACAAACGGCGCTTCGATTCGCTTTAGAGGCTCCTGAATATCTCTCGCAGTTCTCTTATGACGCGCTAATAGAATTAAGCAAGTCTGATAATAAATTTTCCATTCAAGAGATCGAAATTTGCACGAAATTGGTCAGCGAGATTAATAAAGAGCAGTCACACAGGAAAAGAAATCAGTGTTTAAATGCCATACAGCAGATTATATCCTCAAAGGCGAGACTAAGAAAGACAGAAGAGCAAGAAGTAAAGCTGGGAGAGTACGCGATTGAGACGATATTAAGCTATTTCAAGGAAGAAGTCATCAAGAAGAAAGAATATCGCTCCTTCGAGTATGCTATTAGGGCTATAGTCTCTCTGCTAAGAGCGACCGAAGATCCAAGAATAATTTCACCGATTTCATTGGGAGTTTGCGAAGATCTTATAAAGATAATGGAGGAACTTCTAAATACTAAATATATCCCAGGTATTTATCAAAGAAATAAAAGCCCTGATGAAGAACAAACGAGCAAAGAGCTCGAAATAAAGTCTCAAGTCGTCGACCTTGAAGAGCTCCACGTCTCACAATACAGAAAAGTTGATATATTGGCAATATCAGCTGAGACCATCGCTGATATTCTTTATCTAGTCGGCGACCTCACGACGCTGAAGGAATCGAGTATTTTCGAGCTGATAGAAAGAGAGGTGAAAAATTCGCTAGCGCAAGCACTCAAAAACGTTTGGTTTTGTGATCGAACGGTCGTAAATGCCTTCAGTAGCTTGCTAGATGCGGTCTTTGCAAGCCATGAATGGGAAAGCTCCCAGAAGAGCGGATTTTACGAAGGGTTTTTGGGACTAACAAACGAGATTTTCAATACGAAGAGATACTATAATAGCTTCCAATCAATGCTCAATGAAATGCGCTTGGGGTACAAGCTAAACAGTCTAATGTACGCTCTTGACAGTACGAAGGCTCTTACTGCTGGTCAGCCTCTATTATCGACTCTTCAGCAAGTTATCAATACCTATATTAAGGGCAGACCGCAGCAGACAATATTTCATCTGCATGGAAGGAATAATTACCCTCCTGATATTCAGTTCATTTTGGGACTATTAGAGGGCATTCAATTCCTCATGGAGAAGAGCGAGTCTTTTGCTAATGACGCTGTGCAAGAACTCATCAAAATGACTGAGCAGTTTCATAAGCTTGAAAAGCATCGAAGCTTTGAGAGATGCACAATACTCACTGTATTCAAGGTAACGGCCAAATTCACAAACCTGAATGACTTCCCAGACCACTGCGCTTTCGTTGTTCAAGTGTGCCAAGACTATATTTTGGATTATTGTTGTTTAGTGAGAAAACTGGCAGCCGAATGCCTGACCTTGTTTGTGAATAAAGGAGGGAAAATAATCAAATTGCAAGCACTTCAATATTATAATCTTGGACAAGAGGCTTTGAATAAACGAGCTGATAATGAATACGATCTAGAGTTCAGGGCGGCCAAAGAAGCTGTACTAGCCATGCTTGGGAACGTGATAAAATACTTTGGGGCCGAATCTGGACTGTCTTGTATAAATACATGGTTTGATAAGCTGCCAATTGAAATCGATGCTGAGAAAGCGGAAGAGCAGCATCGAATATTCCTGAATTTTATTATATTAGACTCAGACTTCCTCCTGAATAATAAAGCGATTACGTTGAATGAGATCAAGTATAAAGTGATGCAAATAGACCAATACGCTCTCATTCATAACCACACTAACCTGAAAAATTTAATAGGTCAAGCTCTGAGAAAACTGAATAGTATTTCAACGACTAATGAACTTTCTTAGCTTGCGTATGCTTGTTTGGTAATGCATAAAAAAACTCTCGATAAAAATGAAATAATAATGATTAGCTTTTCATATTGCTGCAAAATTATTGTGGAATTAAACGTTTAACAACTATGAAGCTTTTAAATCGTCAAAAATTACTCCTGTATCTCATGAAAAAGCCATTCATACACTATTTTTGATTGGGTGGAGCACTAAGCACTGCAATTATGATTGCGATGCCTTGGGATTTATAAATCTTCAAATTTTCGGTTCGATTTCAGTATTTAAGAGCAAAGAAAAGACCTTTGAAATAATTCCAATGGAATTCTATTCGCTAATTCGCTGTTTAGAACCACTTTAGCAAAGAGCCTTCATTAGTTATCTTTCAAAATTGGCATCCCACTTGATAGCCTACATTAACTATCATCTCTCTGAAGCGAATAAAGATTCAAATTACTAATCTAATGTCTGATTTAGATGCTCTATCGAACTTTAAGTATTGGAGACATTCTCAATTAATGAGAGCCGTTTACTTCTTTTCAATATGATTAAAACAAGCTTCAAATTCCGATAAGGCCTTCTATAACCAACTAAACAAAAAAAAAAACATCAGAAAGCAGCTAAGCAAAATAATAGTAGGAATGACTAGGATAAAGAAGTCTGAAAATAGGTATTAATCAGCGTGTAGAATTTGAACCGGACCATCTTAAACAAAGCCAATATGGATGATGATTTTTTTTTTACTTCAATTAATCAAATTCCCACTCAGTTATTGGCTTGAGATTAGGTTTACTAATCAAAAGTTTTATTGTCACGCTCAATTTCAAGCAGAGATCATAGTAATGATCTCAAAAAGCGAGTCAGAAGACAACTCATACTGTCCTTGAAGAGTCAAAAGTGAAAAGAGATCCAACTAGCGATGGTGTGCTCATAAAAACTGGTACGAGCACTTTGATCCGCTTATTTGATGAAATTATCATTTTCAACTCTTTCAATCTCCTTTTATGGTCTAATATTTGAATAAAAGAGATATCTCCTACACCTCCTACACTATTTGTTTGGTCCTCTTGGCAGTCTAATAAGATTAGAATTGTTGAACTCGAAACGATGCTAAAGTTTGCTGACTTTGATGGCGTTAATCTCAATAACAAGACTAGTATTTGTTTAAAATTAGTATATTTAACTCACATCTCATAACCATCCGTGAAGAACACAACATCAACACAACCCACGTGAAAGAGATTGCAAACACAAGACACCTGGTTTCTGTTAGCCACGGCTGGGATAAACGCGCAAACCTCGAGATATTTGACGTTTCGAAGAAGGAGCAAGCGAAGAAAATCTATTCCTTTGAAGAAGTTTGTGGCAGTAGAATCATTGTTACAATTCGTTTCATACATAGATATCTTTCTAGAGACCGGTAATGGCGATGTGACCTATAATTCAAGAAGAGGTTTTCTTGGTGCAATTCCTGTTGGAGGAAAGATAGCTTATCATCTTTACAATTTCACTACTTCTAAGACTGGTCTTTGTGTCAACCTCATCCGAAAATCGAGATGGCACTCCCAACATCGTATTCAAAGAGGTATTTAATAAATTTTTCCTATTTCAGTTAAGTTTATTCTATTCGTATCTAGAAAACCACATCACAAATTTTGATTTCAACCCTCATGGAGAGATTGCCGCGACCATTGACAGCTTTGGAACATGCGTAATATCAGATGTAAACTCTAACAATTATCGGTTCCATAAAGACATGGAGATGAATACATCTCAGGGTATAATTCTATAACATCAATCTTCCTTTCTATCATGATCAGAAAATTCTGCTCCATGTCTTATACTAGTATTTATTGAATATTCTCACTTTTACTATCTAGATGTTTTTGGTTGTTGCAGGTGGAGCGTTCATCCTGACGAACCCCTATTATTCGTCAAACACGATAAAAGCTCTCTCAATATCCTAGACTTTGAGAAAAAAGCTCTCACTTTGAAAAGTCCTGTTACAATTGGTGGAGATAGGTGATGTTAATTTTTGTTCGACATCTTTATCATCTTCCTACTTCATAAATAATCAACTCCGAAATAATAGAATGTAGTTGTTTCAGATTTTCTCTTTCCGATTTTTCAGCTTCAGTTTGACATTCTTTTCGAATAGATTTTACAGTTTGGATTGATGTTTGCCTAAGCGATGGAAATTTAATGGCAGCAGGAGGGGAAGATGGGAGGATCAAGATATTCGACAAACGAGAATCAAAGATTGTCCAATGTTTCCCTGTCATTCACCGCGGTAGCTATTTTGATTAATTCAGAAATCCCTTCTAACTTTATGGGTTATAGATGTGATCTATTGTGTGCGGTGGAGCCCAAGCGGTGATATGATCGCGAGCGCTTCATGTGATAGGAGAGCAGCATTATCAGACTTTAAAACTGGAAAAGTCCTTTATACTGGAACAAGGTCAGATGGACGTAAATTTTTACGATTTCATCGTGAAATCATTTTCATTTAATTATTAGGTGCTGTTAGTTCTGTTTGCTTCATATGAGAGAAGAAAATGGCAAGGTTGCAACGGAAGAAAGAGAGATAGAAAAACGAATTGAAATTAATGAAACTGAATCAGCAAAATGAAAAATTAATTGAGAAATAGTCAATCCCTTTTTTATTGTAAAAAACATTAGAGTTTATCAAAACTGAGTTAGCATAATCTCTAAAATTATACTTTTTAGAACCGTATAGTGATCCAACATACAGTCATTTGTAAACACAACAACAAATAATTTACTCTAAAAAGGGTCAAAAATTCGACGAAAAATTATTTTTGTAGTATCTTAGTTTAAATTAACACTTGTGCTACACATCAGAAAATTTGCTAATACTTTTTGCCACTCTTTGTGAGGTGTCTTGCGTTGGCTTTTTCAGAGCTATGATGACGAAGGAAGACAAGTAGTTTCGTTCTTTCAAATGTGACGGTCCACTTAGAAATGCTGGTGACTTACACCATCCGAGAAGTTCCGAATTCCTCTTTTGATTTGAACTCCATGTAATAAAGTATCTATTTGCTTCGTAGTCTTCATTGGTTTGGCATCTGAAAATTTTCTGCCGTTGCTTTTTGTGCTTCTTTTTGAATGAAGACCATTGAGAAAATGTAGGAAAAGGGCTCAGCTTGGTGCAATTCCTAAATTCTTGTTGAATTTCTTCTTTAGATTTTGGAAGCAGAGAAAAAATTCACTAGATGCTTGGCAAGATGAGCCAGAAACTATATTCAAGTACTATTTGCAAGAATCATTGAAGAGCATCTTGTGAAATCCACCTAGCTGATTAGATACATCAAATTATTGTTTTGAATGGACTCATGAATGAACAGGTTAAATTAAAATTAATGTGAATTACGCTGACTTGAAGAGGTTGAAAGTTACCGCATTAGCTCGAAACCGAAAAAGTGCTCTACCAATATCATTCCTAAAAATAGATACGAAATAAATTTCTTTTCCACCAAAATGGCCAAAACACAAAACATTTATCTTTTAAGGCAAAACAAATTCTATTCTGTTCTCTCTTTCGTCATTATTACTCTCAAAGGAAAAAAATGTGCTTATTTGATTTCACAACTTTCAAACCAGAAAAAAACTAACTCCTGGTCGCTCCACAATTGAGTATTCATTTGTTCATATAGAAATGATCGTGTTTATTAAAATATTATGCTGCAGATCAGTACAAGTCTTTAAGATTTTATATTCTTCGTATACTACTCGGAATACTAGGTATCCCATGAATTTTAATGATTCTATCTACTTTCAGTCAAACGATAAGTATTGTAAGAGCCACAACTCAAAATTTTTTATGTAATACATTTCTATCCTCTAACCACCTGCGGTTGAGTTAATTGTTTTACGAAAATGCACATCTTTAAGGCTCGAGATGCATTTCAAGTTCAATTCCCATCAACTCTCTTGTGAGACACCCGAAACTCTATATCTCATGAATAATTCATTATTTTTAAATAGTGGATGGAATTTCCAGGGATAACTGAACTTCGGTCACGTTTTTCAAGTCAGATCGGAAAACCTTATTAATTTAAAACTTCAGATTTTAGCTTTTTCACTCAACTTGCGGTTGACGCTCTACTATGGAAAGCCTGCTTCCTCTTATCAACAAAATTCAGGTCCGACATCCAATCCTCATCACATCCTTTCTCACAAGGCTTTTCAAATAGGAAATTTTCTCGAAAACAAACTTAGCCAACACAATTCAGCTCCCACAACTGGTCGTTGTTGGTGCTCAGTCAACAGGAAAGAGTTCAGTGCTAGAAGCCATCGTAGGGAAAGATTTTCTTCCCAGAGGTACAGGAATAGTGACCAGAAGGCCTGTTATTTTACAATTGAACCATACTGCACCTGATACCACCGAACATACCGAATTTGCTCATAAGCCAGGACAAAAATTCTATGATTACAATCAAGTTAGAAAAGAAATCGAGTTTGAGACCGAAAAGATTGCTGGATTGAACAAAGGCATATCAGCTTCACCGATTATTGTGAAAGTCTTCTCTCCAAATGTTGTGGATTTGAACTTAGTCGACTTACCCGGCATAACCAAGGTGAATTATATTCTTTTGGACTAGCGTCTTATGGTAATAGATCCCAGTTGGAGATCAACCAACAGATATTGAAACCAAAATAAAGGATATGATCATGACATACATCAAGAATCCCAATACCATCATATTGGCTATTAGTGCAGCTAACAATGACTTAGCCAACTCCGACGCGTTGAAGCTTGCTAGAGAAGTGGATCCTGAAGGCCAAAGAACGCTTGGAGTAAACAAAATCATCAGAATGTCTTATAAAACCTGCTTGTGATGAAAGATTGTTACGAAATTAGACACGCTTGACGAGGAAACTGATGCGCTGGAAATATTGCAGGGAAAGCTCTATCCTTTGAAGCTTGGTAAACCAATGCAGTTTAAACGCGTTTTTGATTTTGCATGGCAGGATATGTTGGTGTTGTATGCAGAAATCAAAAGGACCTAAACAGTAAGAAGCCCGTCAAAGATTCTATTGAAGCCGAGAAGGTACTCATAGATCTTACTGCTTGTGATCCAATTTTTTTCCCAGGAATTTTTCCTAAAGCATAAAGCCTACCGAGCGTATGCAGAGAGGATGGGAGTTCCATACCTTACTAAAATTTTGAATTTGCTTTTCATTCAACATATCAAGAAAACTCTACCCAACATTAAAGTTCATGTCATTGAACTTCTTAAGGTAACTTTGGTTGAATAAGCGACTTCAACAAATTGCTTTAATACTCAGATCAAACAAAATGAAATGCTTCAGTTCGGTGAAATTGGATTTGATGAGAATAATAAGGACGCGAAGGGAATCTTACTACTTTCCTTACTATCGACTTACAGTTCCGCCTACGGAAATTATTTGAGTAATGATTAATTCCTGTGCGCAGTAAATTACTGAGATATTCGATGTGCTAGAGGGTACTTACGCCAAGAAGGACTCGCTCGAGCTGTTCGGCGGCGCAAGAATAAACTACATCATTAGCGAGTGCTTTATTAGAAAGATATTAGAGTTGGACCCTTTCGACTACGTTACTGATGAGGTTTTTGCTTTGAGAACAACATGAGGTCTCACCTTGTTCTAAATAGGATATCAGGACTGCGATTAGAAACTCTGACGGTTTTGAAGACCCACTCTTCGTCTCAGAGAAAGCTTTCGACATACTTATCAGACAGCAGATCGCAAGATTGCTGGCTCCTTCATTGCAACTGGCTCGCCAAGTTTTTGAGGAGCTAACGAAAATTCTCACGGAAATTTCTTTCCCTGAGCTCATGCGATTCAGACCTTTACATGAGAAGATTCTGGAGGTCATGCGCAGCCTTCTTGTCAGCAGCTTAAAACCAACAGAAGAGATGATAAGACATCTTATTGACATCGAGCTTGGGCACATAAATCGCAACCACCCAGATTTTTTGAATAATTCGAGTGTCTTATCTGAGCTTTTGCAAGGAACAGATAATGAAAAAAACTCTGATCCATCGAAGGCTGATAAAAAAAATACAAAAGACACCAAAAACCAAGCAGCTGAGTAAATTCGTAATGTGGTATTAGTCTCATTAATCTTTCATTATAGCGAATCAAAAATAAAAGAGCCGGAATCAAAGACAAGCAAAATAAAGGGATTCTTTGGATACAAGCAAGAGCCGATGCAAAAGGTAGTTTCAGTGAGTTTGGGTTGGTTATCTGAACTGATATCAATTGGCTAGCTTGAAGAAGATGACCTTGAAAGAAAGATGGCATCGCTAAATACCAAGGCTAATGTCGTCGATATTCCAGACCTCAAAAACAAAGTCCTTACGGTTGATAGCCCAGCATACTTTAACATTCTCAATAACAATAAATTCCCAAATAAAGTCCTTCCATCAGTAAGATTATTTCAGTGAGTATTCATTAAAGCTGTGACTGCCCAGGTGGCTAGTACTCTGAAAATTAATGAGAATATGACCGCAAAAGAAAAAATCCAAGTCCAACTCATCAAGAAGCTCATCGTTTCTTATCTCGACGTTGTCAAGAGAAATATCAACGATACAGTTCCTAAAACAATCATTACGTTTTTGGTCAATAAGGTCCTTCCTTTTTATCTTGCATTCTCTGAGCATGTAATATTTGACTAGACAAAGGATAGTTGCGAAAGAGAATTGATTCTCAGAATTTACAAAGAAGATGTCTTTGATGCACTAATGAATGAAGATCCTATCGTCGCCGAAAAGAGAGCTCAGTGCAAAAAGGAGCTCCATGTGCTTCAAGAGTGTGCAAATGTCATCCAAGAAATAGATTCTAAACTCTAAGTCTATCATATTAAATGTTTCTCTGGGTTAGTACTATGTAGGTTTACAAGTCATTTAGTATGAGAAAATGAACCCTTGCTCATTGCAACTCATTATAAATTTTAACTGGCATATATCTTCTAACAATCTCTTGAGTCTGTGATTGTTACTTGAATAAGGATAAATAAGCTCTTAAATCCACATGAATTTGATAGCCTCCTTCTTTATTAGGGAAATTGCAAGAAAATGTTTCTGAAGACTATTAACTAATAAGAGCTGTATGCAATTTCAATTGTTTATAAAACGCAAGAAGGACTCATCATGTTTTGAGTACACTCACGCTAGCACAAATCTGATGCTAAGTTCATATGATGTAGAAAATACTAATCCACTAGCGCTTCAACGAATTAACGTAAATAACATGTAGTTTATGTCCTAGATAGAGTACCATAATTTGAATTATTTTGAAATGTGCTTTATTCCATTCATCTAAATTAGTAATGAATGCAGAATATTACAGCAAGCACGAAAGATATGTACATATATATAGTTGAAATTCTCGTAAATAATTGTTAGAGAATCCATATAAATCCATCATATGAAATAAATTTCTAACCAACGAATATTCATTTATTGTAACTCATCAGCTTGTGTTCTGCCTTCTTCAATTTGAACAACTTTCTCGACTTCGTTTGAGTTTGGAAGTGGTCTGAATACATTCATATGAATATATTGATCATCTCCGACATGAACTTTAATTTTATAGCTTGATCCAGCAAGCATTTCCGTTGTAAAGCTAACGGCGTCAAAAGTATCGAAGTGCTTGTTTAGTTGGCTCTCAACTTGGTCTTTGAAAGACTTGGTCCAATTAATGAATTCAGAATCAGCTTCTCTAAGAGTTTTTTTGTTTCCCAAATATCTTAATTGAGTAGGGGCCATCATGTCTTGTATTTTCGGTAAGCTACTGTGCTTTTTTGTTAGAAAAATTTAATTTTTTTATCCAATAATCCAAAGGAAATTTGCTTAAAATCCCTTTGAAATTTTCGAATTCGATAATTTTTACTGGTTATTAGAATAAATGAGTAATTACTCTCGAATGATAATTTTATTGAAGTATTTTAAGGTAACATTTTGTCGAAAAAGAATATTGTTCTCTTTCCTTCATACCTCTACTCTAATTCTATGCTTCAGTTTTTGTTTGTGTTAGCACTGAAAGATTTATTTTCTCGAGTTCGATCAGAGAGTAGACTGGGAACAGTGGTGATTTACGTGTTTCGAATTTTCTATTTTGAAAGTCTTAGCATTTTTGACAAATATACATGATGTTGCTCGAGGAAGCAAGGATTTCGGAAGATGCCAAATTAATTTTAGACTCGAATTACCTAGAGTGATGAATATATAACTTACATATCTATTCTAAGAGGAGTGAATTATTTAAAAATGAACTTTTGAATCGAAAAGATATATGGATTGCTCATGGTCAAAAAGTTTTACTTGATTGGTATGGTGTCATGAAAGGCTTACATAGAGTTTGATAGATAATGCTCTTTTCGAAGATAAAATGCAAATTTGGGGTTTGGTTGCGGAAAAGGAAGTTTCCAGTGCGTGTTCATTGGGCCAAATTTGGCCATGCATGTGAATTATTCTGTTAGATTATTTCAGTGATTGAGATTATTTGATCTATCGACAAATCAGTAAATTAGCACTTCTACTGATTGCATTCACTTTGCATCAGCCGAAATTTGTTTTGTATGCAGAATTTACAGCTATTTATTCCCATTAACGATGTCCAGCTAGTCCTCCAGCGGGTTGATGATGTTTCCATTCTCCTTGAGCAGTTCGACTCCTTCTTGGAATGTGAGTTTAACAACTGGCTTCTTGATTTTTGAATGGTTCAAAAGAATAGTGCTCTTTGATGGTTTCAAGTTCTTTTGCGAATCTTTTTTCAAGATTCTCAAAGATGTGGAGGGCTCACTGCGAGAAACAACGTATATCTTCATAATTTGCAAATCTACTTTTTGTGTACAAGACAGAATCTCTTTTTCTGGTTTTGCTACTATCGCATAGATATCGACTACACTCTCTTTTGGGATTCCTTCAATCCATTTTATCATTGGCTTCGAAATGTATTCTTTGGAAACGAAGGCTACTGCTTGAATGTCAGATTGTCTCTGTCGAAGAACCAAGAAAGCTGAACTTCCTTTCACTCTTGAAGAATGAAATCTTGCTCACACAAGAACTTCCGATCCAACTTTAGATTAGTTTGATTTAAGGGTATCACTTACTACTTTGGCTGCTGCTGCTTCCATGATTCAAGATGATTTGTTTTGAGTTGTGTTGATGCTGTTTTGAAAGATTTAAATGATTTTTATAAGTTAATTTTTCATCCAAAACAGCGCAATTTAGTCTGGATGTAGCCAATTAAATAAATCCCACTTTATACTCACATTTTTCGAATTTGTTTCATAATTGATCAGAACGATAGACGGAGCTGAGAATCACTAAATATCATCCATGGAGAAATACAGCTCTTTTTGAGATCCCTCGATCGTTTCTTAAACGCGGCAGGTGAGTATCACTTCTCCTTGAGAACCTAGAGAATTTTTCAAAATTTGAAATATATCAGATAATTCTTCATTTTTGGATACAGTTCTTGCAAAATAAGCTAATAGTGTCCAATTCTTAATTTTTCATGGGGATCAACCATAATAACTTACAACAACCCAAGGAATCATGATTTCTAAGGCGGGTTTCCTATAAAACTACTAAAATTTAACGATTTCCACTACATTCTCTTCTTATCTTATACAAACTCATGCTTTCCAACTATGAGTCAATTGTTTTCGAACTTCTATCAAATTTATTCAAGCTAAGATATGAAGCCAGATTTGAATTTATTGCTCCGAGGTATGATGTTAATCTGGAAAGAAGATTAAATCATACTCTTGATGAGAGCATAAAAAGCTCGACAAAATCTGTTCTGACTCTTGTGGTTTAGGCAATGAACTGCAGTAAACCGAGAGAAAAGTTTGAATTCATCAGTGCATGCTGCAGATAAAATATGTTGTTCTTCTTTACTTGAGAAGTCTGCACTGATGATGCTATTCTTCTGAATATCCGAAGAAAAGGGATTATCAAAATGTGTTTGACTCCTACGTTATTGTTGGGTCTGGTTTTGCCAGCGATAATAGTAGCTTTCTATAGTTCATGAAAGCAGCTCTCAGAAAAATATCTCCAGTCGCGATAGAAGAAAAGATGTCGAGCTGTCGTAGACATTTGAGTCTGAAAGACCATTGTAGACTTTTCCAATTTAGTATGAGACCCAGAAAAAGGGCTGCTACTGTTGGGCAACCAAAATTCATTACCATCGTCAAAATTTGATTAATAAATGCCCATCTGTTTCTTTGAGAAGATAATGTCGCTGAATTCAAATGGAAGTGGCTGGTTTGATACAGGGTATTAGTAAAATTTGCTGGAAATTTAAAGCTTCTTTTGATTTATTCGAAGTTCCTTCCTCTATACTGAAAAGGGTGTGGGTATGAAGCATAGTACGATTATTTGAACAAAGATCCACTCTCGCCACATAGTCACAGAGTGGAAATATGAATATATGCACATTTACAAAGACTTGGTCTCTTCTGAGTAGCATAAACATTTATCAAAGTTAATGACACCTTAAAAATTGCATTTCTTTTGGAAACAAATAATGAGTCCTCAGTATTGTACGTGGTTAACATCAAAAGAGAAACGCTTTTCAGCTTTGATATTCTAATTACCGTTTGGTCCATTGACACCTTTACCACCTTTGACACCATTTGCACCGTTAAAAAAGAAGCCACCAGGCCCACCATTGGTGCCAACTTGCCCATTCCCACCAGGTCCGCCGTTTGTTGTCATGCCACCGTCGCCACCGCGTCCACCTCTTCCTCCCTTTCCACCAAATCCCCCGTTAACAAAGAAGCCTCCATCTCCTCCAGCTCCACCAGCTGCTCCGAGTCCACCATTTCCACCAAGAACAAAAGCTCCTGATCCACCGGTTCCTCCCGATCCTCCCTTTCCTCCAGTGCCACCTCTTCCACCATTGCCAAAGAAACCACCATTTCCTCCGACTCCTCCGATTCCTCCAGCTGCACCGTCTCCTCCGAAAGTGGCAAATCCGGATCCACCGTTTCCTCCTGATCCACCTCTTCCTCCAGCACCACCTCTTCCACCATTACCAAAGAAACCACCATTTCCTCCAATGGCACCGTCTCCCCCTGCTGCACCGGCTCCTGCGAAAGCTCCGAAACCTGAGCCACCATTTCCTCCTGATCCACCTCTTCCTCCAGCACCACCTTTTCCGCCATTGCCAAAGAAACCACCATTTCCTCCTGCAGCACCAATTCCTCCAGCTGCACCGGCTCCGCCTCTACCTCCCTCACCCAAGCCACCATTTCCGCCTGATCCACCTCTTCCTCCAGCACCACCTCTACCACCATGGCCAAAGAAACCACCATTTCCTCCAATGGCACCGTTACCTCCTGCTGCGCCTGCTCCTCCCACAGCTGACTCTCCTGTTCCACCATTTCCTCCAGATCCGCCTCTTCCTCCATCACCACCTTTTCCACCGTTACCGAATACGCCACCATTTCCTCCAATGGCACCGTCTCCTCCTGCTGCACCGGTTCCACCGTCAGAGCCATCTCCTGAGGCAGCGTTTCCTCCTGATCCACCTCTTCCGCCAGCACCACCTTTTCCGCCATTACCAAAGAAGCCACCATTTCCTCCTGCAGCACCGTTCCCTCCTGCTGCACCGGCTCCTCCATCTGAGACTTCCCCTTGACCACCATTTCCTCCTGATCCACCTGTTCCTCCAACACCACCTCTACCACCGTTGCCAAAGAAACCACCATTTCCCCCAACGGCACCGTTTCCTCCTGCTGCACCGGCTCCACCGTTGGCGCGAAGTCCTGAGTAACCATTTCCACCTGACCCACCTTTTCCTCCAGCACCACCTTTTCCGCCATTACCAAAGAATCCACCCTTTCCTCCTGCAGCACCGAATCCTCCTGCAGCACCGTCCCCACCGAAAGCGTCTTCACCAACACCTCCATTTCCTCCTGATCCACCTCTTCCTCCAGCACCACCTCTTCCACCGTTACCAAAGAAACCACCATTTCCTCCAATGGCACCGTCTCCTCCTGCTGCACCAGCCCCTCCGAAAGCGCCCATTCCTGAGCCACCATTCCCTCCTGATCCACCATTTCCTCCATAACCACCTTTTCCACCGTTGCCAAAGAAACCACCATTTCCACCATCGGCACCCGTTCCTCCATTTCCACCATCTCCACCCACAGCATCTGTGCCTGTGCCACTTACTCCCGCTGATCCACCGTTTCCTCCTGCTCCACCATCACCACCATTGCCAAAGAAGCCACCATCTCCGCCATTACCACCTGCTCCTCCATTTCCACTTGTCTGTTTGCGCATGTGCAGAGCAACGGAAGTTGCCTCCGTTGCTAATCCTAAGACTAATAACAGTCCTATTACAAATTTCTTTCTCATTTTTCTGATACAGTTTTTTTTTGTCGATTGATTTGATTATGACTTCTATCTTTTGCGTCTTCATTTATAGCCGAAAGAGTAAATGGGATGATAGTGAAAAATCATCCATTGAAACAAATCCACCAGGTTAACTGGATCTAACGAATACACAGTATTCGTATTTCTATTGATCTACTGGATACTACTTGATAATTTAATGCTATTCTGAATTAAAGCAATTAACGAACAAAAGGATAATTGCAGTACTCGTTTATTTAGCAGAATTCAAGTGAATTATTTTTCATAGAACGACAAAACCATCGAAGATAACAGAGGAGTATTTGGGAACCAGAAGCGAAGAGATTGACGACTGGAGTGAGCTCATTATTATGGTTCCTATATTGATAGAGCCCGGAGACCATGATTGAAGAGAGAGTGCTACAAATTTAATTGTATTAGTGAAATAAATACTGAGCATTCTGAGAAACCAGAATTTAAATTATGCTTTTCATGTAAAGAAATTTAAGTTCTAAGAGACGCAGAATAGGTAATCCTTCAATCAATATTTTCACACAACTTCTATCCGCCGAGCAAAGTCTAAATAAATTCTCGCTAAGTATTCTTTGATATGTATCATCAGTTCATTTTTATTTTTATTCTATTTTTGATTAACGGTTATTTGTTTGAGAACTTTAATTAAAGTTTGATTTACTCTTTCTGAAAAAATTAAGTTATCGGTTTAGAACGAGTTCTGAGCACCATTGAAAACGTTTCGAATCAGAAAGCTACCCACCATGAGGATAAATGAAAGAGTCTTGATGCTATGGCTCAAAGAGGAAAAATTACCTCTATCCAAGTTCTTTGCAAAGAGAGCTGCTTCATTTAGGCGCAATGACCGTTCCTTCACCACGTTTTGCAGCCTACCTGCTTCATTCTAGTAGAGCTACAAATTTCTTGCAGTCAAACATTAATAATTGATTCTCAGAGAGTTCTTGGTGATTATCATTTCCGAAATACTTCATTTCGCATGGTCATTCGAGGTCCTTTTCGTCGTTGTTCGCAAAACATGTAAGTCTTCTTGACTCTGCAGCATTCCCTGTAATGTAATCAATTCTTTCTCTCGTTTGATGCAAATTTGCAAAGCATTTTGTTGAGTCTATTAATGACCTCATTGATTTGAGTATTTGAAAAAACCACTTTCGCGGAAATTTTGAAGGATCACGCAAGCCATGGGCCAGGCTATTGAATGGACTCGATTTCTACAAAGTAAACGTATATTCTACTTTTTCTTCAATAGTCCAATTATCAGCATTTGGTCATACTTCTGGCTTCTATGGGATAAAAACGAATAGAGGCAATATTCTACACTTTATTTTATTAGGAGAATAAAATTATCTTTAAAGGAGCAAAAAGATTACGGAGTAGACTGTTTTATTGGAAAAAATTCTTCATCAGAATTTGTCTTGTAAATGGCAGGCGTTTCTTTATAAAATATTGCTATTCTTCTTTCATTGAGTAGTCTATACTGATGAAGTGAAAATCCGAAGAATCGGGATTATCAAAATAAGTCGACATAGAGCACCGTTTTACTTTTCATTTGTCTGCAAAAAAAGTTTGATAAAATACGGGAAAGCCAATCTAAGTTAGACATCCATCTTGATGAACCCATCATCAGAGGATCGACATTCCATGCCCGCATACGGTGCTCGTTTATATAAGCCTTCATTACGTAAACCTAGATCTTCATTTCTTGAAGTTTCGTGGCTTCCTTACTGCTTCGAAACTCAAAAGTTGTTTGTTTATCCCAGACACAATAAAATGAAGAGAGGATACTAAACAGAAAGGAACGAATTATGATAGATAAATTGTTGATAATGGAATTTTGGTCACATATCTCATTCTCAGAAATTGTCATGTCTCCCAATTTATTTTTTGCCTTTTGGAAAATATTGCCATGAAGAAAATGCGCGCTTTACACTACAGGCATATCGTCGTTTCAGTCTTGAAGAAGCTAAGAAATTGTTAACTTTCGTACGGAAACATTGGAAACATTGTTGGGCCAAAGTTTCAATAGAGGGCTTTTTATTGTAGCTGGAAGCGAGGGAACATTAATATCGATGCGAAGGTGGGAGTTGGTGCATTTTCTTTAGTGCGTTCGGAAATCAAAAAAAAAAAAGAACCAAGCAAGCAAGCCTCATATCTAAGATAATTGGATGCCTACAATTTTAGTGGATATTCTTTTTCTTCCTTCTTACAAAAGGAAATATCAAGCATAGATCCCAACCACAGAAGAGGACCAGTCCCTACTTGGCTTCCAATCAGAGTGCTCGCAAAGACATTTTGGAAACAACTTTCATTTGCTTTTCATAAAAAGTAAGCCATACTTCTCCATAGAACCCCATTGAAAATCTTAACACATCAGCAATGAAGTAATTAACTGTATTCAAGTGAAGCCATTTTTGTGTTCATTTTCTGCGTTCATGGTGTTGAGATCTTGGTCTCATTCGCAATAAAACCCGTTTATCAAGGCAGCTGTTAATTAATGCCATTGTGCAATGGGCTATGTCGATTGTGGGTTTAGCGTATATCTTTGCCTCTTGTGCAACGTCTGCGTTGAAGGATATGATCACCATTGCCCTTGGATCAGTGAGTGTTTTGGGAAGAAATATTTGTAGCTTTTTGTGTGTATTACTCTCAACGTTTTCTATTTTGCTCTTTGTATATTTTTAGGAGCCAGGACGCTTAAAACAAGGCAGAAGAATCTTCATCCGCTTTCTTGAAATAAATGTACTTTCTTACTTAAGAGCAATTTTATTATATCTATCTTTATAATGATTAAGAATTCTATGGGCAGTTAGTATTCCTATTCGTTCTTTTATAGAATTTGAGGCTGCGTAGGTACCGGCATTATGGGAATATGCTGACGAGTTAAATGTTTAAATAATTTAACAAACCAAAAGTAAAATAATTTCTTTTGTTAAGGTATTTACATTTCAGTTTCCACCAAAATCACTTGATTTCCTGTTCCATCGAGAAGAGTGTCCTAAACCTACCCACGCGTTGGATGACGATACTATATATTCCTTGCTCTGTCTTGTAAATACTAGATTAACTAACGAGATCAAATCCCACCCACCCGACAACGTCATTTTGTTTAAGACACTAGCGATGGAGATTGCAATAATAAAGCCGGAGAGAAGCGGTTAACCTGTCTTAAAAAAGATCTGTACAGCAAATCTAACAGCCATCGCCATGAAAGAATTAAAAGAACGAGGCCTAAGAGCTGGCCTAAGCTTTGCCCAACTTGCCTGTACAAGGTTTTGATATTCATAGAATTCAGTGAGAAAGAGAGGTTTTGCAAGAGAATAGAAATTAATTTTTAAGAAGAATTCACTCGAACCTAGTCAGATTAATTCAATTAAAACTGGAAGTATAACCAATTAATGTGCCACATATAGCTCAGCAGCCCTGTATAATCGTATTATTATATAGGAGAGAGCCAACGGCGTAGTTTCATAACACGGCGTCTGTTAATTGGCCCCTTAATAACCCAAAAAGTTATTATTCACAAAATCCAAAAAAATTTTTCAAGTTTTAATCGGTCGCTATTCTTAAGCCAACCAAGAGACCAGCTAATGGCTGTTCGATTCTGAATTTACCTTGTTAGCTCTATTTAGCTATCTCCAATATCTTATACGATCTTACAGTGTTGCGGAGCTATAAGGGCCCAAAGGCAAAAATCAAAAAAAGATTTCCCGTATTCTTTGATTTTGAAATCGGATAGATTATAAAAGAGCTGGCATAGCTTATTTAGGAAAACTGAAGATTGAATCTGCTTTTCTTAAGAATGGAAGAGACCGATTTCAAACTGTTTCCAAGCAGACTGTGGCCGTTGCTTTCTTCGCAAGACAAAATTCGCAAAGTTCCATTAAGTAATTAACTCACTTTTTTTAACTTTTTGGTAGTAGGATTATGTTCCGTAGAGGAAAGGAGGAACATGTATCTCAACTTAGTTTCTATTTGCTCCGAATTTAGTAGAAAGAGACGGAAATTCTGACATAAGGAAGCACCGAGAAAAGATTTGGTGCTAAAGCGCGAAAACTATGGAAATAAATTTTCCATTCATTAGTAGACTCGACAATAGTTTGAAGCAAAGTCCAGCCCTTGCATTTTCTCCGAGAACTCTGGTATAATTTTTGGGAGAATGTCTCGCTATTGCCTATTAAACAATGCTTCTAATAAATTTTGTAAAAACGAGTCCCAGGCGATTCGTGCTTTAATAATCCAAATGAGAAGGGACACCTTCTCTGAATCCACATGTTTTCATACCATCATAAGCTATCCTCTTGTTGCGAATGAGCTTTTTGAAAATTTTCTACTGGAATACGGATAGCATTTGTACCAGAATTCCGGTAGTGATCTTCTGAACACAGGAAAAATTAATTTGTAATATTAATGTTCAGATAATTGCACTTAGTATAAAATTATTATAGAAAACTAAGTTCGTTATAACAAGAAATGGACTTCTCACACATGAATAAGAGCATGCTGAGTTTGATTGCTCGAAATGACTTGTGATACAGTATCATATTTCACAATTTATAACATCTAACCGAAACATACACACAGTGAAGTTTCCTCTAAAATCATTCGGGCCTCTTGCGAAGCGGAGACCCTCTCATCGATAAGGGAAAACTTAACACAGTTATAGTAACTTCTTGCAAATGTCTTCACTACACATTAGTTCTTCGAGTTTCTTTCTTGCCTTGTAAGCACCAGATTCAACTAAAGACTTAAGTTCGCTACCCGATAGTCACCATTTTTTTTTTTAGACACTAACAATAGAGAGTGAAATAATGAGTCTGGAAATAAGTAGTCAATCTGACAACAACCAAAATGTGCAGTAGCAGATCGAATTCACATGAGATAACCAAAGAAATCAGGCCCAAGATCCGACGACCCAAGCTTCAACCAGCTTGCCTCTTCAAAGTGTCTTTATTCCCAAGGCCAGTGGGAATGCAATAGTTTTAAAGCCATTTGAAATTAATTTAATTTCTTAGAAGAATTGTGTCGGACTCAGTCGAAATGATTCGATTAATTTGAAACTATCACTTAATTAATGCGTCATCAGATCGAATATACTTTATACACGGATGAGTCTGATTTTCTAAAATGATTATTTTGATTCAAAAATTATCTCATCGATGAACCGAAAGAGAATCGATACTTTCTAAGTATATGAGAATAATGAAATCTCGATAATCCCCTATCAGGTAAGCTCAAGTGAACTTCCATAGATACATCTATTTAATCTCATCATAAACTTCCAATACTTCAGTTCTGAATTATAGTTTGCCACCATGATTTATCGAGTAATGGTTGGACTTGGCCTTGGATCTCAGTATGAGTTATGTGTTAATCTAGAGGAACTTCATTGCACAAATATTTGAATGATGGAAATCAATTCCACGGTTATAAACATTCTATTTCATTCTTCGATTTTGAAATCGGGGGATCCCGAAAGATTAATTATATCACTGAGATAACTAATTTAGAAACTTAACAATGGAATCTGCTTTTTCTTAGGAATGTAAGAGACCGATTTCACTCTGTTTCTAATTATACTGTGACGTTGCTGCCTTCCTAATAGAAATTCACAAAGTTTCACATTTGGAAAAGTTAAAATAAGCTGATACTGTTTTGACTTCATTAATTATTTAAATCGCCTTATTTAACTTTTTGAACTTTGGTTTTACGTTCCGTAGAGGAAAGGAGGAACATGTATCTCACTTAGTTTCTATTTGCTCTGAATCTAGTAGAAAGAGACAGAAATTTTGAAAAAAGGAACCAAGAGAAAAATTTAGTGCCGAAGCGCGAAAACCATGGAAAACAAAATTCCATTCATTAGTAGCGCTCGGCGAGTTTGAAGCAAAGTTCAGCTCCCTTAGTTTCTGTCAAACCGCTTGGATATTTTTGTGCGAGAACATCTTACTATTATCTATTAAATGCTTCTTATAAATTTACCAAAACAGGGGGTTTCAAGTGGTTCGTGCTTTAATAGTCCAAATGAAGAAGTGTATATATGCATGAACCCACATGTTTGCACAGCTATGTGCTATCCCCCTTTTTAGAAAATAGCTGTGATAAGAATTTGTACCGGAATACTGGTAACATTTTTACCAGAATACCGGTAGCGATCTTCCTGAATACAGGTAAAATTAATTTGTAATATTAATATTTGGATAATTGCGCTTACTATAAAATTATCAAACAAAACTCAGTTAACTATACAAGAAATGGACTATTCACAACCCCAGCAACAATCTTATGGTGGTCAAATGGCCTACAACCAAATTATGCCTTCACCGCAGACGCACAACCCCTTAGACCCACAGATCATTGCAGCCCGCTTGAATAAGATCCGAACGCTTGCCAGTTTTGACCCCCATAAGATAGTTCAGGTTACTTCCGGGAACGAACGACCGATGAGGCCAGAGGATATAGTAGTTCCGCGGCAGAAAGCAATCGACGAGCTGCCAACAACATTTCCAATTCCTCTTCGCTTTCTGGCAACAAGCAGTCCTTTCATATGCAAGAAGTGCCAATATAAAGGAAAGACCAGAATCGATGTGTCACCCGAATTGAGTCGTAAAGGCTGGAGGAACCGCTGTATTTGCCTACTTATACCTATCCCTATTTGCACGATATATGGGTTGTGCGGTTTTTGCAAAGGTACTCCATGCAGAGATAATTGGAGCGATTGGCTTCATGTCTGCCCGCAATGCGAAACTGTAAATGCAGTATGGCTTAGTAGTGGTACTCCAGCTACAGAGGTAAACTCGGCAGAGATTATTGATGCGCTGAAGAGGATGCAAATAGACCCAGTTTATGGTCGCTACTTCTAATTGCTCCACTTCGAGAAGTTGATTCTAAGAGCTCTCTTTTAAGATTTGAGATTGATACTCTTGGTTAAGAAATTCGTCATCTAAGAAACGTTGAGCTGCATAATTTCCTTCTACATACCAGAAACTACAAATCCACATTCAACAATTTAGTATGAAATGAAAATTAATTGAGGATCTCTGCTTAGTTTCAATTAACTTACAAGTCAGAGAATTGGAAGGTGACTAATCGATTAAATGTGAAGTACTAAACAAGCCCTAGATGATGGAACTTTATTTTGCTATCGAGCCATCGGCCTGGATAAAATCAGTTCATTTGCTCACTCTTCACGATAGAGATACATGTAGGCATAAAATAAAGATCTATTTGAGTAAATATCGAGACAAACAGATAGTTATCCTCAGGCTTATACATAGACTTAATGGCATCCGCAGGTCCGTATTGAGCTTAGTGATTCTGTGATGCATGGCTGGTTCTAATTTCATTTTTTTTTTGCTGGGGTGGCCGCCATCCTTAGGTAATTAATATGACCGCGATCTTGAATCACTACCGATAAGAGATGAATAATGGAGAAGTTCTTTGGTATGGCTTTCGTCTACGGCTTCAAATATATTTTTTATACACTCTCCCTTGCAAGTATGCCCTAAAGGGTATTCGATTTTGAGTCCATAGGAAATTAAATGAAAAATTGTAATAGATTTTGAAGCTACATGAATTTATCACTCAGCAAAGTCGCAAAATCCAACCTTACAAAACTCCTAGTTACGGTACCTCATCAACTGAATAAAAGCTCAGACGCATTGTAAAGCAATGAATAAAGACTGCCGAAAATATGTTTTTATGAACTATATTAATCAAAATGAATACTTTTAATAAATACAGAACACCAAAAATGAACTCATTATGGTATGCTGCCAGATAGATCCTTTTCTTACAGATTTACAAACATCTTCTTTGTACTTATTCAGACTTCTTGCTTTCTACATGCTGTGCTTTGGAGAACTCCAAGAACACTTGTTCAAGCGTCGTGTTGTAAATCGAAAAATCTTTCAATTTTTCTTCCAATTTAAACTTTTCAAGCTTAGAAAACGCCCGACTAAACTGAAACTCGGAATGAGGAATCTAAATATCCACATTAAACATAAGAGATAATAAAGGCCTTGGACACATACCTGGAATGTTTCATAGACATCACTGCTATCATTTGTTTTAGTGGCTTGGGGGCTAATTTCTTTGATGAGATCCAGTGTATCACAGTCAAGTTGTGGTCCTTTGCTCACTGTAATTTTATAGCCCGTACCGTATTTGCTCTTGAGGTAAGGAACGTTGCCAATACAAACGAAACTTCCATTGACGAGAATTCCTAATCAAATTGAACTGTTAAGTAAAAGGCGAAAATGATCAATATACCTATTTTCGAGCATAGAGATTCAGCTTCCATCATTGAATGGGTTGTCAAAACGATAGATGAGTCCCTAGTGCTGAGATTCTGTTTAATGACATCCCAGAGGAGTATCCTGGCCAGAGGATCCATTCCAGTCGAAGGCTCGTCCATAAATTGAATCGTTGGTGCTCCTAAGGAAGCCAAAGCAACACATAGTCTTCTCTTATTACCACCGCTCAGTTGGCAGGTCTTCTTGTCTTTATGAGGGCCAATCTTTAAAATTTCTAAGAAGTAGTTCACAGTTTCCTTGAGTTCGAGCCCATGCAGCCCCTTTATCTTGCTAAATATCTCTAGGTGCTCTCCCACTGTGAGAAGATCCCATAGAGCGTCAAACTGAGGACAAATTCCGCAACTTTTGTAAATTTCATAAGGATTTTTAGTATTCAGCGATTTGCTATTGAGAGACACTTGACCATCTGTCCTGTCAACCAGTTGAGTCATAATATTAAACGCAGTTGATTTTCCTGCTCCATTGGGTCCGAGAAGCCCGAATATCTGGCCTTTTTCCACTCCAAATGATATTCCTTTCAATCCGACATGTCCGTCTTTGTATACCTTCTTCAAATTGACTACTTTGATTGGATCATGGTTGTCCTCTTGAGTTACTCTGTCGAGTTCGGCTTCAACATCCTCGGCAGCAAGGCCGTGCATTTTTTCACTTAGCTCAACCTCTAAGCCATTATTCCTCTTATTCTTCTTGATCTTTCTCATCATTTTGAGCTGGTTCGCCTCAATTTGCACAGCCAAAGCCATGTATACTATCGCTTGGACAAAGAGAATCAAAATCACCCAGCCAGGATGCTCAACCAAGACCAGTCCGAAAATGTTTCCTTGAGCAGAAGGATTTGCAGCAAACATTCCCTGTTGGAATGGCAAGCAAGGTCCCAAAATATAACCCACTGCCTGCGAGAAACTTGATAGTTCGGGAACTCCAGCCGCATTGAAGACTGCTGAGGCGATCAATGGAGCGAGGTAGATGACTTTATTATAATAAATAAGAAAAGGTTATTGTATCATTAATTTTACCGACTAAGGCAAACACTGGGTAAGTCGAAGACGCAGCAACCGAGGACGAATAGATGTTACCCCAGAGGTAAGCTGTCGTGATCAGAGACGATACGAAACCGAAAATCAGTCCAATGAAAGTCCCCATATTCTCAGTAACGAAGTCGATATCCCTACGCAGAAGAGGTAATGCTCAGTCGATTTGAAAGGGACTTACTGCAAGTTACATAAGACAAGGAGGAGGATAACGAAGCAAGAGATGACGCAGAAATCGAAGACGAAGCATCCCAACCAATAAGCGCTGTTCTTACAGCCCATTACTCTGAGGATATACCTTGAAGAGAAAATAATTTAGGATATAATTTATCAAAAGCCATCTCATACTTTATTCTTTTCTCTCTATCGTACACGACAGACCCGCAGTAAATCGATGTGTTTGCAACTAGCCCAGCCATGACAAAAGCAACAAACGATGCAATTTTTTGCTCACGATTCACCATGGCTTGTGGAAGGATCGAGGCTGTGAGAATGAACGCGAGTGGTTGGATAATTGAAAAATATCCTTGCGGACTTCTAATGAAAGTCAAGGATCTTTTGTATGCGCATGCTTCGAACTGAGACCAAAAATTGAAAGTAGGTGGGTTTCTCGCGGATAAGGGTAACTCGGCCTGAACGTTAACCGATTTGTGGTTTTTATCTGCCTCCTTCATAGTAATATTCAAGAAAGCGTCCTCCAATGAATTCATTTCGAGACTCAGCTTAAAAATTTTTTATATTAAAGGGACCATGTTAGAAATAGCAATCTTTACAACGATGCCATCGATCGTTTCTAATTTCTCGAAGAGCCCAGCAAATTTTTTTTGCTCATTGAACGGCAACAAAACTTTGAAGATGTCAGGAGCAGTTTTATCCTTAACTTCAGCCCCTTCTATTTCTGCTTCAATAATTTTCTGCATTTGAGGTTTCAACTCTTCAAAACGATGGGTAGCTTCATGGCCGAATCTAGGGAAATAATGTTAGAAATATCGAACAGGTTAGAATGAGTACTGAGGAGAGATGATGAGGTGGTAACCAACTCCAAATTCTTTTTTTATGTAGTTAGGACTTCCCACAGCGAAGAGATTTCCATGTTGCATTACGCCAATACGATCAGCTAACTCATCCGCTTCTTCTAAGTAATGGGTGGTGAGTACGATGGTTTTGCCTTCTTTTCTGAGGTCTTTGATGATTTGCCAGATTATTCTTCGAGATGTAGGATCCATTGCCGAAGTAGGCTCATCAAAGTAGAGAATTTCCGTTCCTCCCATTAAAGCCATAGCCATACTAAGTTTTCGTCGATTTCCTCCACTAAGCTGCTTTGAGAATTTATGTTTATTGTCGTATAACCCGACCTGAAAGAGCGCAATATCAGAAAAAGTGTCCAACGAGGGTTCGATTACCTTTTTCAATTGAGCTTCAATTTCTGCATTCATCTCATCAGCGGGAATTCCTCTAATTTTGGCCAGGACATCCAGATTCTCCTCGCAAGTCAAGAAAGGCAAGCACAAATCGGTTTGCGGGCAAACTCCAATTTTCTTTTTGGTCTCATTATAGAACTTTCTGAAATTTTTGCCGTAGTCTAGTCAAATTATTAGCTCAGTTTTTATGGACGAGAAAGCGTATTTTACAGTATACACTGCCGCTTGTAGCCTTCGAAAATCCGGTCAGGATGTTTATCGAGGTTGTTTTTCCAGCACCATTGTGCCCGAGCAGGCTAGGAGTGAGAGTTATATTATGAGAAGGATGGAAAAGGTACCAAAAGATTTGCTTTTCATAGATTGATAGGGATACGCCATTCAAAATATATGCCTTGCCATATCTCTTTTTCAAGTGTTCAATTTGGATGGTTTTCTTCAATGAGTTAGCATGAGGGAATTTTTCGTGGAAAGAAGCAGAGCTTGAATCAAATGATGCTTCCGACTTTCTTGGGCTTGAACTTTCTGAGTCTGTTGATACTTCTTCATCAGAAATATGGATTTTTCTTCTCCTCAATCCCAATTTCAGCCAGACTTTATATTTCCAATAGTCGGAAGTGGTTTCTTTATCAATTCCATAAAACTAATCCAATAAGCATTCATTAATTCAATGGCAAAATTTTACTGTATCGCAGAGGAAAAAGACGACAAATAGGATGGCGATATCCAAGATAAGCATCCAAAAGCTATCAATAAGCGTGAAACTTGAATCACCAAGGGCAGTGCCTAAAATTCCTTGGGTGACCGCTGAAGGAGGGAGCAAACCGCAGACGATCTTGATGGATCTAAAAAATGAGTCATGAGATATTAAAGAGATAAAAATCAGGATAATTCTCTATTTTAATTAATATTTAAAAAATAAATTCTTGAGCAAAGTACCTGCTGCCAACAAAGCTTCCAACGAAATAAAAGAAGCCCATAGTGCCGAATAGCGTTCCAATTATATCGCTTCCAATAAAAGGGTCTTCAAAGAATACACTGATAGTAAAACTGAACAAAGCATTCGCAATTGCTTGTAGTTCGAGGACAATAAAGAGGATAAACCAATACTAGCAAAATCAAAATAATAAGAACAAATGGCGGAGTATTGAGTTACTTCACTGGGAACGAAGCTGCTGCCTGCGGCGATGAATCCCAATAGAAGAATGAACGCAACCTGTTAAAAATTACAGCAAGTGGATCGTAAATTGGTATACCACGAGTCCTTTCAATACTGCTAAAATCATATGCGCTGAATAGTAACTGCTCCTTGTGAGGCCATTAATCTAGATTATCATTAAATATTGTTTAATATAGTCAGGTTTGGAGAGTCACCTTGTAGTATTCACGGTGCTTAGACTGCTTTTCAGTCACAATATCCACAAAAATATTCCTCACAAATCCGTTGTATCCCCAAGGAAGGTAGATTGCAATAAGCTCGCTTCCTTCAGTCACTCGTGCTATTTTAGAAACGCGTTGTCGATGAGATAGGACAGAGTTGCGATCAACTTACAGAAGAAGAACACTCCAAAGGCAATGATAAGTGGGAAAAAGAATTGACGTAGGTGCTCTGAGAGGTCTCTCTCGTATCTCAAACGTTGAATCTTTAGCAGAGCAGAAACTTGTTGCAGGTAGGCCATGAGCCGTAATTCGACTATTCGTTGAATTCGGAAAGTAATTATATAAAATTTAATCAAAATTACGAGGGATAAGATTTGCTTAAATCGCAATTTGTTTTTTTAGTTAAGATTTTTCGCCTGAGCTTTAATTGTGATTAATAAACAGGTTAAAAAATTATTATGGTTCTCTAACGGCCTTTCGATGCATCTAAGACATTCTCAAGTGATAGTTGGGTTCGGAAGGACCATAGATCTCAATACTCAGCTATGATAAATATGGAAAATTGCGAATTCTGTCTAAATTGAGAAATAATCGTGTGGGTGGTTGCGACTAAATAAAAATTAGTAAGAGCCAGTCAGGCTGCTGTAACGGCCCTACTATGCCAATAATAGAAAGGAAGTGATTGGTTTAGAAACAGAAAGTGGGGTTCGAAAGTATTGCGAGGAAATGATAGAATCTGATTGCTTCTTAAATGGATGTATTCAGTCAGAAGGCATTCTTTCCGAAGCAAATCGCTCTAGAGGTAGAGAAAAAGAAGAAAGCGAAGCAATATGGCTATTTCTAAGCAGTGACTCATGAATCATGCTTTCTGGGAATTTTTTATTTCGACTTTTAAAACTCGTGCGATCTCATTAATAAAATCTTGATTGCGTTCTAATTGAAGAAAAGACTATTAAAGGCTTTTTGATCGCCTGCGCATTTGAAAGGCCAAACCTACTTGTTATCTATTTATTCCTTATTTGGCTTGCTCATTAGCAAAACTGAATTCAGCAATGACAGATGAAGGGAAATAATATATATAAGCTTGGATAGATTCAAGTCTCTAGCACCTCAAATCTCCTTTACTCACAAACACCATAATTTCTCTATTTTGCAATGACAGTTCACCGGAGAGAGTCAGTATCTAGCTAGCCTATTCGCTCAGAGAATGCAGCGTAATTCAAATCGTATTGTGGTGAGAAAAACTATGAAGAGAGATAGAGGCCATTTTTCTCATTTTACAAATTTCTAATGAAGTTTGTGCAAAATGGTAGAGCCTCTTAAAAACAAGCACCTGATACAGTGCAGACACGATTTCAACTCTACAATAACAAAGAGCCTTTAAAAATTATTCTAATTCTCTTCAAATGGCAAATGCAATGAATTATAGGTACATTCGCCATGAAAACTAAGTTTTGCTTTAATAATTTAGACATTTTGATCTTTAATTCATCTTGTGTTTTCTTGCTCATGTATCTTATATGATGATGTATTTATATAGAAATGGATGATGGTTTTTCCAATTGAACAAACACAGAGGCTGAATTAGAACTAGCTCAAGACTCATCTATGAACTATTGTAAATATCGCTTAATCAAGGTCTTCCAACAGTTCGGTCAGCATGTCATCGTTTGCACAACCGTCACCATCGATTTTTCTGGTTGCCTTGCCCTAAAGTCATTGAATTATTGAAAACATCACGAGTAACACAATTCATACCTTTTGGAAAAGCCAGATGGTTGGGACTCCAGTAACCTTGTGGACCTTATGGCTTCTTAATGGATGGTTAGGGTCTTTCCATCTATTTGGTTGTTATTGGCTTTTAGAGAAAGACATGAATGATATAATTACTCAGCTCTTTCTCCGACTTCGACGAAGTAGATTGGGATGTCCTTTTCTTTGCAAAGAGGAACAAGAACTTTGTTGATATGTGGGTCAGCGACGACACAGTCTCCGCACCAGTTGTTGCCACTAGCATCGGTTGTTCCTTTGAACACAGCAACAGCAAGGTCCTTCTTGAGCACTTCTGGGAGCTCAGCTTCAAAAGTTTTATGATCAATGACCTTCTTAGATGATTCTGCCATTTGCTTAGAGTTTTCGAATATAGAAATAAATTATTGATTAGATACTTCCTTTATTTCGGATTTTAATTCTTTATAACCTGAGTGCATCACGTGTTCGTGACTCGCATTCGTGATTCACAATGCATTACGACAGAATTCTAAACTCCAGAAGGCCTTCGCTAGTAAGCACTTCTGATGCTCCTATTTTTACTTCTCTGGATTAACGAATCACTCTCTCAATTGATAAGTCTCACAATCTGACTCATTACTGCATCTACGTTCACATAAGCTGTGCTTAGAGACCTCCGAACAGTAGTTGCCAACGGATCCACTGGCTCGAATGTCACAACATCATCATTATAAATATCATCGATAACGCATAGGTTGGTGCTAAAAATCATTTATCAATGGTGAAGGAAGTTTTGAGATGTCAATACACTGTACAACTTACTTAACTCAAATGCATTCATTAGGCCCAACTAGGTATATCATAATGAATTCGTACTCGAAATATTTAAAAAAAACAATAATCATTAGCCGTTTCGATTAATGTGTCATTTACAGCTAATATTACGAAATTACAAACTTTCATATCCTCCGGTTGTCTTTGGAGCATCAGGACCCAGCGAAGTCATCTCCTTTGGATTTTTTACGCTCATACTTTTGACTTTATCTGTCGAGTATCGGACGCCTTCAGAGACGAGCTCTGGAATTTCTTTCCAAAACTCAATATTAGGTATCGATTGCATTCCTCTTTTATTGTTCATATGATTATAGATAACTCCTACGATCAAGTAGGCCAAGCCAATCAAAATAATCCATCCAAGCAGGCCCAACCCCAAGAAACCAGAAGGTCCAGAAACTGGGCAACCTGCAGGATGATGAATCACAAACTCTTTGCTGCATCTTGTCACAGTGTGCGTATTGACGGGGGATTGGACCCACTCGTTATCTTTGCCTCCGCAAAGAATGATGAAACTCGACTTTCTCTTGCCTCCATTTTCAGCCGGGTTTTCGCTTCCAACACACTTATCGCCGTCAGTATAGGTGAAATTTATTCCGTGCTTGCCGTCGTAGGTAACAGTGTTGATAACCTGTTTGTCGAACTTTCCGAGGACTTCGCAAGTATCGGTTTCTTGACCGAGTACTTCAAGCACCTCATAAACGCCGGCGTGGCTGACTTTCCCATCCAAGTCGCATTTTGGATTCAGTTCTTTGCAGAAATTAAAGATGTACTTAATTCCAAACAAAGAGGTGCTTTTTGTTTTCAGATCATGCATTTTCCAGCCTTTGTCTTGCTGGAGAGAGGTGAAACTATACTTGGCACCATCTTTAGATTTCCATTCGCAGCTTTTCGAGGTCTGTGAAGCGATTTGAATGACCGCTAAAGCCAGAATCAGCAAAAGTTTGGCAATGTTTCTGTTCATTTTTTGTTTTTTGGAATAGAATTTTTAAAACATTTTCCTTTCTGGATATTTATTCATAAAGATGTTCTTTAATAACGAATAGTTCGAGAGAGTTTCGAAAATTTGTTTTTTCAAGGCAAATAAAAGGAATAAATCCTACTTGAAAACTCAAGAATCAGATGTAGCGGTCAGTAATGGAAAAAAACGATATTGGTAAAAATTAAAAAAAGAGAGCTTTTCAGAGGGTTGCGTACATACAAAATCTCCTTTACAACTGATAGGCACCATGCGTTTACAAGTAATGGAGAATTTATTAGAAGTTGGAGTCTGAAAGTGTAAGTAATATATTTGCTATAGGACTTAATAAAGAGTGGTGTGCGACATTCACTACAAAGAAGAGTTTGGATCACAAAAATAGGAAGATGAGATATTGTAGTGCGACAAAACACATGTTTGAGGTTGGAACGCTGAAACAAATAGCTGAAAATATTTAAGTCTGTTAAATAGAATTCGAAACAGCAAGATTACATTGTCCTAGTGCTGGTGGGAGAGAAGATCGCCAATGAGATTTATCAACCAACCGCGTTTTGTAAGGAAATAAAAAAACTTTTTAATTTTGAAAGAGCAGGTCGCTCAACAGAAATAACGGTCCAAACCTTTATCTTCATTGACCTCGCACCATTTTCTTCTGCAGAGAGCTTTTAAATAGATCAACATGAGCAAACTATTTGTAGGAGTTGTTTTATATGACAGAGCGATTTATCTTATTAGTTCATTATTAATCCTTTCCTTAACTTGCCTTACGCTTTTTGCGAACGAGCAGGTAGTGCTCAAAATTAAATAATTTTCGACGATTTATTTCTTTGATTCCTGTTTTTTTATTCAAAATTCTGTCTAAAGGTCTTTACATTTTCTTATTTGCTACCAATGCATGATTTTACCATTACTGATAATTCCAAAACGTAATTATTAATTAGCAGCTTGTAGTTACCACTACATCAAAGTTAAATAATCAATGTTTGATGATCAGAGCAATTATCACAATCTACCAAGTTTGTTCATACATTTTTCAGAGTGTCGGATTATTAGGAATATGTGAAAAACAAAATAATAAATTTATTATAATTTGGTAATGCAATCTTGAAAATATTATATCTTTATAAATGTTATTTAATAAATATAAATGAGTCTTTCATATCACTATCATATACTAATTAGTAGTAGTAATTCCAATGATCAAGGTATACTAAACATTGAATTTTGTATATAGTAGAATTTGGTATAAAGAGAACTCCTCCACTAAAGCAGGAACACTTGCAGTAACTGAAGTAACATTAAGCATTTTCTCTCTTGCACGAGCAAATTTCCCTGTAGCTTGTGTAGCAACACTCTTTCATTTATTTTTCTTGGAAAAGTCGATTTACCCAGCCATTGCATTTGTGCTTCCTCGAGGCTCAAAGATCAAAAATTGTTGGGAAACCAAAACTATCGAAATATATCAATGTTTTTTTTTTAATACTCAACCACCGTTCATGAATAAATTATACTTTTGAAACAAGCTCATGAAAATGCGTGAGCAATGTGTTTCTATGCATTTCATAAAATCAAGCAAATTTAAAAAGAAATAGCCAATCGCTATCATATTATTTTGGTGTAGAGGGGAGCAGTGACTTCGTTTTGACAATCGTCTCAATAATATCATTTGAACGATCTGACAGCCCACTCATTGAATACGCTTTCCTATCTTCAGCGTCTAGCAACTCAGGCAAATTTAATTTTAAAAGGTCCACTTTCGGAGGCTTATCTTTATTCTGCTCATCGGGCGTCTCTGAGACAGGTTCTTCGATCTTAGAGTTGTCATTTGAAAAATGGCTTGTTATTATTTGAGGGGTGCCAATACCTCCTCTCTTGCTTATTTTCCCCGCAAAAGATGATTCTTCTGGAGAAACCTTCGTGTAGTTTGGCTGAAGACTCATCCGACCGACTTGAAGTCCCGGTGAGTGAGAAAGCCTCGACATCCCACTGAAATTACTTAATTCTGCTTCTTGATCTGCTCGAATAGTTTTTCTTTTTGCCGGACTGCCAGCTTTGCTAGAGTTTGCAGTAAAAGTAAAAGCTGTTGGACTCTTATCTATGTGTTGTCAGCAATGTTTGAACAAAAAAAAGTAAATCTTGAGGTGATTACTTCCCGATTTGATATTTGGAGATTTGGTCTTGAAAGACTCTCGAGGCCGCAAATAATTCCCTTGTTCATGTTTCTTAACGAGTTCGCCATACCTCTTCAATAATGCGTCAAAAATGCCTTGAGTGGAATATTTATTGGAATTATTGGATGTATTTGCTTTTCCTATATCACATAACGTAAATTTACCATTAGAAAGTAAGCGAATGAAAACCTGCTTGTTTTGAAGGTTCTTTGAATAGATTGAAATCGATTGAATGATCCTCCATCAACTTTCTGTAATCAGGTCTCGGAGTCAATTCTTCAAACCCTGCTGCTCCTCTATTTTTCAGTCGGTCTCTCTCCCGTTCCAGGTTCGTTTTCTCCTCATCAAGTCTCTTAATCGTTTCTTTTAATGAAGACATTTGAACCAACACAGTGTCTAGAGTGTCTTTGAAAGTCCTTGAAATCCGCAAGTACTCCGCGTTTTTTGCGCTCAACGTTTTATTGCTCTCAGTTAGTCCTCTTAGGTCTTCTTCTAAAGACAAATTTTTTCTTTTCAAAGTCATAGTCTGCGTAATCTCGTCATCAAGCTTCAATTTAAGGTCTTCGTTCTCCTCCATTAAAGCCGCTTCTCTGTCGTACAGCTCCATATAGGCAGTTTCGAGACTAGTGATCTATTGGAGGATTATTGAATGTTCTTTACGACATAAACAAATGGCTACCCTATCCATCAGTTCTTTCTTCTCTTTCTCTCGAGCAGTGTTATATTTCTCTTCAACCTTTCTCCTCGTTTCTTTCTCGAAATTTTCAATTTTTCCTTCAAATTCTTCCACTTTCTCCCTCAACTCTAATCGTCTTTAGCAAATAAACCGGATGCGTGCTCTCTACCTTTGTTTATTTTGTGGGCTTCATTTAAGTCATGGGTCCTTGCAAACTCAAGGAGCTCATTTTCCTTGAGAAGCGCTGCTGCCAACTGATAATAAGTAACCCTGTTCTCTTGCAAATTGTTCATAATAGTTCCTTTCAGAGTAAAATAAACCATGACTTTGAAGGTTTAGGCTGGCAGATTTACTTAAAGCTTCAGAGTTTGGACTGAGAGAGAATTTCGAATACTTTTTGAAAAAGTTGACATCCACAAAAATGCCCTTCTTTAATATTACGAGGATGCTTTTCATCAATTCGACGTAAGTGCTGTCTTCCCTATAGCATAGCTTTAAAACTTTTTCAAAAGACATTTCATACTCAACAAGGAAGTCAAGACTTCTCAATGCTCTTATGACATGAATCCGCTCAGGAACCAGCACAGTTTCAGCATTTTCTCGATAGAACGCTGAAGAGTCTTTTAGGTACGAAATATACTCAGCAATCTTGATCTGAACAGAGGGATTGGTTATGGTCAAGTGATTATTTTTAATAAATGAATACTTTTTTGTCAATTTCTTGGTTTTGTCTCTCTCTGCTTCTTTCAAAAGAACTCAGGCTTAGCTGAGAATGGTCTACAATTTCTAATATAATGTTCAAACATCCAACCAGCATTGAGAGCTACCTCTATTTCTTAATTTCGTCGTTCTTGACTCAAAATGAGGCGTTCTTCTGCCTTTTGGTTCTACAGGGTGCCCGTTTCTCTGTGGAATAAAAGGATCTTCTCCAACTCTTCGGTGTGCGACTGTTTTTGGCGAAATCATGCCATTCCAACTCCGATCGCTTCGTGTCTGCATTATAGGAGATGTTGCGTTCCTTTCTAAAGGGTTGGTGTTGGTTATCAGCAACTTCAACGTCGATTTAGTGCTTTTTGAATGCATCATTGTGAGTGGGCAGAGGATTTATCCAAATGCTATCCAATTGGTTCTACACCAAAAATTATATTCACAAATCCTCAGTGGCGAGCATTGAGAGAAATAAAATAGCTCAATAAATTTTTCAAAGTAACTTTTATTTTTCGATTTTCTCAGAGCCAACCCATGGAGGCTGTTTTATAAATCTGTCCGGAAAGTATATATATATAAAATACATGTCATAAGAAAGTAAGTAATAAAGTTGAAAGGTGGATTTATACGAATAAATATTAATGGATACTCTATTATATCTTGCGCTTTAGCCAGCCAAGATATTGATACAGGTCATATCATAGAGCAAATTTTCAACTCACGCATAACTAACAATCAATTTCGTTACCTAATTGAAGCTTATAGTTGGTAGCCCAGGACTTATAACCTGGGAAATATTAGTAGGAAGAGTAGCTTTCGCATTTTCTTCTTTAAATGGCAGCGGGCAATCGGTATGTCTGGGGCTATTGGTAGCTATTTTTGAAACTTGGAAGATCTTTGGTTTCTCTCTTGGGATCGAAACTGGCATTTCGAAGTTTTCTAAGAGATCTTGCTTGTTCATCACGACTTCTTCAAGCAGCGGCTGAACGATCAAGCTCCTTTGATCAAATTCTCTTTTGAGCTCTTCTTTCGAGGCCACAAGACCCAGGAACCAAGCGTGATGCTTTATTTCATCAAATGTTAAACGCTCTTCGGAGTCGATAGCCAGTAGTCCAGTTATCAAATCTTTGAAGTCGTCTGAAAAACTGTGAGTAGCCCCAGTCCTGCTCAACTCTTCCTCGTGATGCTGCCAAAAAGCGTCCGGACTGTTACTTATAAATACCTTGTAGAGAGGGTTTTTAGGGTCAGCTCTTGTGAAAGGCAAATGTCCAGTCACCATCAGAAACAAAATAACTCCAATGGAAAATATGTCGGCCTTTTGACCATCATAAGCTTGGTGAAGGTAGACCTCTGGAGCCATGTATCTGAGATAAAAATATTGTCAAAACTGGATGGATTTCGAGAACTTACGCATCGGTTCCCAGACATCCGACCACTGAGTAGTTATTTTTCTTGTTCGCTGCTTTGGCGTAGCCAAAGTCTATCAGTTTGATGTTGTAATCCATGTCAAGCATAAGGTTCTCAGGTTTTAGGTCTCTATGGACGACTGCCCTTTGATGGCAATATTCAACGGCTAGTGTCAAGCAGGATACTTTTAATGTATAAAATTAATTGAAATTTTACCGTCTATGAGCTGTCGAAAGTGATATCTCGCAATCTTCTCATCAATTTTTCCTGTTTTATTGATAAACTCGACAAGTTCTCCCTTTGGCACCAGTTCGATGACAATAGCGGAGATCTGTCTTATATTTCCTTGATCGTCTTCCCAATCAATATCGGTATACGAATCAAATATTTTCGCAATGTTTTTGTGATTTAGTTTTCTGAGCAGATTTGCCTCGTTAGCCATTGCCTGTCTATGAAGGCGAGAATCTGATTTGGCAATCTTGATAGCAGCAAAAGTGTTAAGGGCCGCATCGTAGGCGAGCTTCACCCTAGTAGGAATGAGTGTAAAATGATATAATATCAATGGAAAATACATTGATGAGCACCCTGAGCCAATGTCTTTGACAGTGGACCAATTAGCAATGCAATTTATCTTTCTCATTTCGATCATAGCAAGTCGGGTGATTTCTGCTTTTAGTAAAGAAAAAAAAAATATTTAAAAATTCATTTATGAACGTTCCACTCTTTAAACAGTGCCAGCCCCTTTATTTCGAAACGCAAAGCTATTTACTGGCTTAAGCAAATTCAAATTTCTGCGCTGGTTAGCATTTTTTAATTTTAGGGAGTTACTCAAATGGCGCATCGATATCGTGTGTGAACGCTGAACTCGAAGACTAGCCTTAATGATATTTATGATAGTGCTATTGAAATCTCGAGGAAAGTTGAAGAAGCCCTTCCATTAAGTGAGAAGCCCTTGGAGTGAATCATGATCAAGAGGTGCTTGTATCTTTTATTAAATTTACTGGAAAAAATTTGTCCGCTTGAATTTAAACAGAAAATCGAAATGAGTTTCTGGAATGCTTTCCTTAATTTCAAATCATTGCAATCTCAATCGACGAATTTCTGTTGATTTGATTTCAATAATCCACATTTTCTAGCGCCTGTAGTGAGAGCAAAGTTCTTCGCGTTTGTAACCATGAGCGTTATGAATAATATAGCGTATTCATAAGCCTATATGTGTTCAGAGATCTTCGGTTTTTAGGCTGAGAGGACTAACTGATTCGAATATGCCAAGAAATACGTGCTAGAGGGTCAGGAACTAAGATGACTTTGCTCTCACTGGTAGATTGTGATTGAGATCTCTGATTCCTGATTGTTGATATTCCTTCTGAAGTGTGAAGATGAGGCTAATGGAAACTGTTGCTGTTGTTAGAGGGTTCGGATACCCATTCATCCGGCAAGTAATTTTGGTTATTTTTCTTTATTGCTTTCAGGAAATACTAGCAAATACTTTTGAGCTAGGTGTTCAGAATACTGAAATAATAAATTGATATAAATATTTGAATTGTATAATCAATTTAAAATTACGAAATTTGTAAACTTGTAATTTGGTAAAAAGAAACGGAATATTTGACAGATAAATTTAGGTAATGGGCGTATCCTATGACATTAACTTGTTCAAATTACCTGCCTTAGTGTTACATGTGTAGCGAGAATTGAAAAAAACTTTAATATAACGTGAATCATTTAAACATGAGAAAATGTTTCAAATAAGCACTTAAAATCAAATCGAAATTATTTGAAATTTCAACATTTTCAAATGACCGATTGAATCAACAAGAAAAACTTCGCCGAAATAATATAATTCTTTAGATAAATTTGATAGTACCTAGTTGCTTCTGGCCTTGATTTCATTCGAGTTCGTTTCCTTTAAACAATTTGTAGTTGAAAAATAATGCACTTCTATTGATTATTTACGTTTGTCTTAGCCAATGTATGCATTATGCAATATTTTTTTCATTTGATTTGTCTCGGTCTTTGCATATTATCTCTATGCCATTTCTTTTTCTTGAGAGAAGCGAATACTTTGTAGTGACTAGTTTGATTCATTAGAAAGAATAGTTATTGAATCAATAATAAATTAAATTTTGTTTAATTAAAAAAAAAAAATGGCAATAGTGTTATCATTTCTCCTGGGTAAATCAAACAAACCTCTTTAATCTTTAAGTCGATCTACTGGATGTATTAATATTGTAGTCAGGTAAATGCCTTCTCACTTTGAAATGTAGTGGTATAAACTGCTCTTTTATCACAGAAAAAATATAAAAGGGGAATCTATAACTTGGTTAAACCATTGATTCGATATTCGTGTTCTTCTCAAGACAGAAATGATAGTAATCAAAGTTTGGATTTGCCGAGCTAAATCACACTAATAAAACAATATTTTCAAAATTTAAGTTTAACCTCAAATCTGATATTCTAGAAACCAATATCCTTGAACTTAATACTTTCTACTTGAACAAAGGGAATGCTTGAATTTGGTTGGCTCCTTAACTTTAAAAATTAATTAGATTAGATTACTGAGTGCTACTCCGTCTGTATTAAACTATTACCTTGAATTTGAAAAAATCGCTGATTATCGTCGAATTCAGTAGTAGGATTCAGTAGAGCTACCTTTTTTTCTAAGATACATCACAATGTTGCTATTCTTAAGTAAAATAGTCGCTTTAACTAAAAATTAGGGTTCAAATATTTACGCTTGATAAAAATAATAAACAAAAAATTTGAGGCAAAATTCAAAATATTATTTTTTCTTCAAAAGGGACGCAACAAATAATTTTTGTGTTCTCATAATTCAGACTCATTATTTTCTCCAGGTTGCCGTCCTTCTAGAATCAATAATAATAAGTTATCAAACAGAGAGTAAAGGTATAATATGAATCCCATCCGTTCTTCAAAATTATCCAACAATGACATCTCATTTGGTTATGGATCATAACGATGAAATTCTGTACAATGTAAACAACTAATTGCTCTTAAGTTCTTCTTTGACAAAAGCCTTTCACATTCTTGATCTAAATAAATCATAATTAACCTTAGTTTTCCAGTTATAAAGTATAGCGTGAGCAGCAACCGTCAAATTCACAGAAATACATTAGATCCCAATAATTTTTGAGGAATATACTTGTTCATTCTAATTGAATCTACCCTAAATTTGATATACAAGCTCTCGAACTTTCCTAGTAAACAAAAATTACTTATTTAATGCAAAAACTAGTACGTTCTTTAAATTACTATCCTATTATAGTTCTCAGATCTTATTCCGCTGTATTTGCATACAAGAATTTGATTATGTTGCATCATTTCAAAATATTCTATGAAAAATTCCCACCGTGAGCAGTTTTCTGCATTGGACACCAAAAAGAGAGCTTTGTGTCAGTACTGTTGCTTCTCAATTCATGCATCAAAAGTGATTTTATGCACTAAATCCGCCTCCTGATGCAATGTCAGAGCTTGCCTTCTCTAATGAATATATTCCGCGTGACATTTGTTTTCTAATTTCATCAAGAAGAAGCGTTAATGAAAAATGATCTGTAACCAAATTTTGAAGATTAGACTCACAGTTTTTGATTTATTAATATAACGTTGACAAATAATTATCTTTCTCTCTCCACACAATGCTAAAATTGTTATCATTTTTCCTAACACAAAAAAAAAGAGACGAGCAATTTCTGTTTTTCACATTAATGCCTTTTGATAGGTCTCAAATAAATTAATGTTTTTATTAGATATAGCAACACAAACTAACAGTATACATGGAAAGAAAAAAATCATCGACTGCTAAAAGGCTCAATTATATGTTCTGTGCTCCTTGCGTCTTTCATAATCTTTTTGTAATCGGAGGGGTCGATCCGATCTTTGAGAACCCTAAATACAAACACAGGAACCCAGCTGATCGCTGTCAGAATCAGCACTCTAAATGCGAAACCCCAGTCGATAATTTCGAGGCTAATGTACTTCCCAAACAACAGAGCCGTCAGATAATAAACTATCACAGATAGAACTATTGACACTTTTAATATAATCGTCACTTTGTTGACCTTTTTTATGAGAAAAATTAACACTAACAATCAGCTAGTTTTATGATTACTTCTGTGATTATTGTCAAGTACTCTGCCATCACCAAGGCGCTGAAGGTAATCGTAGAAATCTGCAAAAAGGATTCTTCAAAGAAGTAAAGAGCACAGAGGATAATAACGAATCCCTTTCAACAAATATTAATACAAGCAGCCACCTTCCAATATTACCTGATAAAGGCTTACGAAGACCCAGCAAAGCAGGGTTTTCGTGTTCAGCGCTTTGCCTCTTTGAAGGCTTTTGTAGAGGGGAGGATAGCTTATAGCTCTCTCGAAATCAACATCCTCGTCAAATATCTATTCATGGGAGTGTAAGGCGATAATAAGAATGTTTGTGTTTCGTTACCAAACTGAACACAGGCAGAACGGTAAAAATCGTGGCATATCCAACAAGGAGCGCGCCGCTGTAGATTGGGATCGAGACACCATAGAAGAAGATACTAAAGAACATTTGGATGACTGATATCGTGAGGCCTCTATGAATAATGAAATGCGTCAGCATCGATGATCTTTTATAGGCCAATCTGCCATGCCATAGCAGCATGTTATTCAAATGTTTGAACTCGAGAATCGAGTAGTCAGCAGCCAGAGCAGCTTGCTTACCCTCCTTGCCTTCAATTCCTATTCCGACGTCAGCTGCCTGGATCATACCAACATCATTGCCTCCGTCTCCTATACAGCACGTTCGTAATTTCACACTTTGCTTTATACCCTCAACAATTTGCGCTTTTTGCGTAGGCGCACATCTGCAGCACAGGACAGCAGGTGCTTTAGTTGCTATCGCGAAGAAAGTGTCTTTCAAATGTTCAAGCGCATGTGATAGCGTCGCGCCGTCTATAACCAGAATGCAGTTGGGTTTGTTCTGGAATTGGTCGAGATGATAGCTTATCTCAAAAGGATCACTTATGTCTTTCATGGTGTATGTGGTTTGCAGATTGGATTTTAACCCAGCGCTTATTGCAATGCAGGTCGCTGTCTCGACCTTGTCTCCTGTAAGCATCCACACTTTAATCCCTGCAGCCCTCAGGATCTCCAGAGTTTCGCGGACTCTATCCTGCAGTTTATCTTCAACCCCAACAATGCCGAGAAACTCCATATCCTGCTCCAGTTTTTCAATAACTTCCTGCATTTTAGCGTCACGATCTTCTAAGGTTTGACTGGCTTCATCATACTCCTTCTTCCATTCTTCATATTCTGATTGGGTTAGGTACTTTTGCGCAAGAACCAACGTCCTCAGGCCTTCTCGAGCCAGCACGTCGCATTCTTCGAGTAGAAACGAGCGGTGTTTTTCAATGACTTTGGCTTTCATTACAGAATCTGCTCCTTTCAAGAAGAATATATAGCGGTTTGATTCAACGTGCTTTAAAACGATGCCCATTCGTTTCGTAGCGCTAGTGAATGGGAAGGTTGCTAATATCTCGTACGCTTCTTCTTTCTTCACGGCGTTTGTGATCTTAATCGTCGAATCATCACGCGAATCGAGAATGAAGCCTAAAGACTCAGCAATCTCTACAAGAGCTATTTCATCCGGACTTGACCCTTGATAGGTCTTCTCGCCGTTTTCCTCGACAGGACTAACATTATGACAAAGACACATTCCAGTAACGATATCTCTGATGAGACACTCCTTCTCTCTTCTAAACTTTCGCCGAGGTATACCTTCTGTATCGCCTTGATTCCCTTGATGGTGAAATTTTTCATCATAGTCGGCCATCGGTCCACTGTACTTCTCGCACTGGCTATTCAAAGCGTCCTTTATGTCATTTATGTCTTCCAAGCCATAGGTGCCGAATTCAAATGAGATCTTTTTAAATATCATATCATTTTGCGTCAGAGTGCCTGTTTTATCCGTTAGAAGGAACTCTACTCTCCCCAATTCTTCAGGTATGACTGTATTTCGCACGACTACTCCTTTTATTCTTTCATCACGCCCAATCATCCAAGAGTAGACCAATTTAGCGATATCGAGGTTCACGCGGAGACTGACCGGGATGATTGACGAGAATAGAAGCATGAATCTGAAAATCTCGATGTACCATTGCCCAGCAAATTTCTTCATAGCAACTACAGCGACAGACAGAGATAGCAAGACCACAAATAGAATTTTCGTCAAAAAGTTGATCTCCAAGTCAAGTTTGCCGACTTTGGAGCGAGGAGATCTTGAATTCATCACGATTCTCATCTCCGGACCGACATAAATCACCATAGCAAGCACCTTCCCTGAGGTTAGTACTGTGCTCGCCCACATAGTGTTATCTAAGCCGAGAGTTTCTTTTTCTTCAGAGTTACCAGAATCAAAAACCCCTTCAAACTGGTAAATGTTGACTGTTGGTGGGTTGGCTGTGATGGATGCACCCGAAATGCCTAATAGCGTGTTCTTCTTTTTGTAATACTCTTGCGTGAACCTAATAGCCTTCCTAGATATGGTCTTACTAAATGCTGGCTAGTAGTTCGCTTTACCTGACTTTCCAGTCTGTTTCTCCATCGAGCTGGTCGGTTTTTAAATAAATCGTCCCTGAGGACTCACTTTTTAAATGAGTTTAGACAAAATAAGATGGGATACAATATACCTAGAGTAAAGGAGGATGCAATCTGCTGGAATACGCTGGCCCTCTTCGATTTCTATGATATTTCCTACTCGTAACTCACCACTTGTTTTGGTAACAAACCCGTCAGAGGTCATTACCCTGCGATATGATGGTATTTATATGAGGCAAAGTCGAGGGATTCGATATTACCTGTATTGCGCGCTATTCTCTTTTCGATCCTTACGATAGCGATTTAAATCATCATAAAGCTCTTTCGCCATTGTCAATGCCAGCACCAATCCCAATGGACCAATATAAGCAAACAAATATCCTAAAAATCGCAAGTAATCATTAGGAATCCTGTATTCTTAATATTTGTCTTACCAACTTTAAGAGGAGGATAAAATTGCGATAGCGCCGTCATCAAGAAAAAAATATTGGAAAAATATTTGAATTGGTGGTACAGCACAAGCGGCACGAAAGTGATCACATTATATTTCGTATTTTTCACAATATTCTTATGATGGTTCGGTGGATTCACTCTCGGGGGTGCTTCAAAAGTAATTGTTCTAGGTTGATCTTCTTGAGTCTTCCGAAAGCAGGAGAAGATAGTTTCAAAAAATCCTTTATTTTTGCTGTTCTTTGAACCGCTGTTGTTCATTTGTGATTTCTTCATTGACTGTTCGATAGTCAGCCGCGTATGATCAGCAGTAGGATTGGCCTCTTTCTTGTACGGCTATATCAAAACTTAATAAAATTGCTCTGAAAAACAGGGATACCCTGAATTCATCACTCTGCTTTAGCAGCACTGCTGAGATGCCTTCTTCGTTATCATCGTAATTCATTTGGGAAGCAAATTCAAGTCTGTTTGCAATCTAACAGGAAAAACGAATTAATATACTTCATAGGTTAGAACCTTCTGTGCTTACATAGGTTGGTCGAAATCAATGACAGAATCCTATATCTTTCCGAAAGATTTAAAGTATATATCATCTCATTAAGTTAATTTAGGACAAATCTCGGCAGCAAACGAATAATTCGATTCGAACAATTAATTATAAACTCTGGCTGAATTATCGTTCCTTGCTATTCTTCAGTAGACTGAGTCTCTCTTGTATCAGAAAGTTAGATGATTACTGAAGCAGAAAGCGCAATACATGTCTTCGATGCTCTTTGTTCACCTATTTTGAGCTTATAAAAAAAGCGATGATCAGTTAAACAAATTCGATACTGGGTTATTTTAGTTTAATAATTTCTAATTGGAAGATTTAAAGATTGAAATCCAGAATTTGGAAAGAGTGCAAAAATTCCTAAGAAATTTTGTGAGATCACAATCATGCAAAATATATACATAGCTGGCTATCAGCAGCTTGAACATAAAGGTCCGTGTCTCAAATAAATTCCGGAAAATTTCTCCCTTAGTCATCAGTGCCAGTATTGTTTGAAACTCTTTGAATCCAGATGTTTTTCATTGAGAATAGATCATTTGCAATGAAACGCCGAGTATGAACTCTTGTGGCGAAGGTGATTTAGGAGGAAATGTAATAAGATAATAGTATTTTGTATCTTTTCCCAAGGGGAAAAAAAAATTTTCATCGAGAAATTTGGAGCTTTGTAAGAGAGCTTAAAAGGCGCATTTGAAAACTCTATCATTCTATGAGTAGCGTCCGTCACAATCTAAATAATTTTGCAGTTTTACATTCTCGTCGTTAGAGAATATTTTTCTTTTAAATATGTTGACCCTAAAGCATAATTTTTGAATTAAACAGCATATTAACCCAAAGTCCTGGTAGTGCGCTCATCTGATGTGAATTTCTTCAATTACGAATGCATTCCACTTTTCAGAAATGAATACTCTCGCAAGAGAGGAAACCAATCACCTACTTGAAAATTAAACTGATAAATAAAGCTTTATAACTAAATATTGATATTTAATAAACAGCTTTTTTGAGAGAATATGGTGAACACCGCGCTCTGGACTAGAAATCTCTTCCTCGGATCAGCTATAATTGCCGCATTCACAAGCTTTTCTCGAGCCGATTACAACCTTCCCCTCTTTGTATTTGCTTACATGGCTTGGGGTCTCCAGAAAGTAACCGCATCTCATTTTCATAGGCTGATTTTCACTCAAACTGTCTTTTATAGAATCAAAAAGTCGTCATTGGATGGCTCATCGGTTTCACACTCCTCACAGATCTTAACTGGCTTCTCTTCTGGGGTCCATTCTGGGATAGCGAGGCTTTTGTTCAAGGATATTGGGAGAATGGCATTCATACGTTGGTCATCGCCCTCAGCAGTATCAATTTTGCATTAAAAGTAAATTTCAAATTTTTCATTGCGCACATCCCTCACAAAATTTGTTAGATCGCTATTTTGATCCTCATCGTATTGAACGAACCGGAAGTGAGGGACAGTTTCAAACCTGCTGCTGCTTTAAGAGCATTGAAAAATTTCCACAAGGCTGATTATTAACAAAATTATATGCATGTCTCCTTGTTAATGTCACAAATCCTAACTTTTGATCACATAATGAAGCAGCTTTGATTTTGGCATTTTCGAATATCCGCTTCACCCTACATTTCATCCTTCAACTTCTTTTTAAGCAACAAACATAATAAGAATACTTTGTCCACAAATATTCTGAAAATATTAAATGCGAGGCGATCTAAATCTTGATATTCATTCAGTTCAACGAATGCGAAGAAATACTGTTAATGAATAAGCAGCTAACGTAGTAAATTCCCTCTGAGAGTGAGAACGTTAGTGAAAACTCAAGAGATATAATCGACTCAGAGCATGCTAATTAAATATGTTTACAAGATTGCATTATATATGTATATACCATCGAAATATGTAATTCTGAATCATTTAAGCCAACATTACCCAAAAAAATAAGCATCAAGCCATCGAATAAGGAAGTTGTTAATTCATTACAATTTGAAAAGCGTATGATTATTCTAGCTATTGCTCTAAGGTACTAATATAATCGTCAATATCGTTCTCATCAATATCTTTAGATTCCATTGCATCCAGAAACTGCTCAATTTTCTTGGATTTCTCAGGATCAATTCTATCGTTAGGCTCATCTTCTTTTTCTTCCAACGAACAGTCCTCCAGCTCTCTGCTTAAAGCTTGCTTTATAAAGAAATCCTCTTTCAAAACTTTTTCTTCGCTGACCTCTTTTTCTTCTTCACCTTTTAAAAATACACCGTTCTTTGTTGACTCGTCCCATGTTTTCATTTTAGTATTCTGACACTTTGTACGGAAACCTTCAAGCCAGTCGCTTTCAGTACTATCCTCTAATAAAGTAAATAATGTGCTCTCACTCCGTTAGAAGAGATTAATACCTGATTCGAATTTGAAAAAAAGATCGATGTAAAACTCTTCGCTCACAATAAATTCGCTGCCGATATCAATTTCACTCTAACGACTGTTTAGCTGAGAAGACGTCTACGCTTACTTTTTTAAATCGCAATATTTCATCCAATATAAACGCAGAGTTCAACATTAGCCGAAAACTTGAAACCCGCTCGTCTCCGCTTCGATAATGCCTGCAGCGGATTAAAAAATCTCCTTCAACTTTCGTTTGTATTGTAAACATAATTGAAAAATCTTTCTGAGAATAAGAGTCTGGGACTTGCTTTCTATTTTTCCATCGAATTAACATTATTAAAGCGACAATCATAGCCGAATGAGATATACTCGAGCGTGAGGTCATTATGGATAATTTTGGTTCCTTTGAAAATTTGGACGTAGGGTCTGTAGTCCTCTTCAGGAGCGCGTTTGCTTTTTTTTCTCAATTGAGGAATCTCACTGAGCATTATTCTTTGTAGCGTAAGTTTTTTATGATTTAGCTGTTAGAAAAACAGAGTCAAGTTCATAGTTTCCTTCATAACTTTACCTTTATCCCACGCATTAAGATGGAATAATAATTTATCAGCATATGCTCTGAGGGGAGCAGGATCTTGCTTTCGTCTCTCTTCATTTTCTAAAAAATTTGTTTCAATGTTAGTCGCAATTTGATCCAATAGTACTGCACAAAAAAGAAGCAACGCCTCCACAGGAGTTTCTGTATCCTTCATCATTGTCATCAAACAAGACGCTACCAGTGCCGTTCGATCCATATGGGAAGTGCAGTGAATGATTGCAAAATTTTGAGGAGCTTCGTTTAGCCAGTTTATGATCTGCAGGCAGATTTCCATAATCGCCAGTAGAGGAGGGCATGGATAACCTGGGAATCCATGCGCAATGACCTAATTCACTCTGAGATTTAACGCTATAGGTAAACAAATACTCTGTTATCGAAAGGGCTAGTGTCGTAAATGTGCTCGCTTAGATTCCAAATCCGATAGTAGCTTGACTTCGTGGTCGATAAGACAGTAACGATGTCTCTGATGTTCTTTGTGGTTGGATAAGCCATCCAGTAAATTCCAGGAACAATCATTTTGAAGTTCTTTGAGTTTTGCTCGGGAAGAACCTTAGTCTTCGTTTTCCGAGAAAATATTCCTAACTAGTCGGACAGATTGATTGGTAATGATCGGAGGAAGAGATGTACATTGTTGAAAAAATTCATGGGTTGCTTCTGTGAAATATTATTTATTTGTAGTATCGAATCTGATTTCTGAGTTTTGTCCGGTGAAAAAGTTTCGAATTCGATGTCATCTTGTCCTTCAGTAAAAAATCTGCGCAAGCGGCACTTCTACAAAAACAACTAGAAAATGATATTCCCACCGCTACGATGCGGCTAGCTTGAATTATCTCAGCTTTCCTCATGGAAAATTACCTAGCTAAGTAGGTCCTCAAGTAGACAAATCACAAAACCTTATTTGCAGCAAATGCGGTGCAATTTCTCCTCTAATAAGTATTTTTCCATAATTTGGACTCTTCATGTCTGCTAATAGGTAGGAACTTCGGCCTTAAAATTTTTCCACACCATCTCAGCCTTAGTCGTCATCTTTATGAATCTTATATTAGAATTCTAAAATTAGTTTGCATTATTTCTTGAGAGAACGAAGAGTGAAACTCATTATTTCAATGTTTCGGACTCCGTTTTATTCGTTAAAGAACAGATTGAACACAGATTCGGTCTATTGCTCATAATGAAATTTTTTTTAACAATTTTAGGTTCATCTATTCTTACACCTATTTTTACAATTTACAATCCTTTTTGCCAAAAATTGTGAGCAGCTCAATAGAACATCGACGAAATCTACGCAATTTCTCTTCGATGAGTGAAAACCCTATTATATCCGCATGCAGAATGAAAAAACTAAAAAACGGATTTCTAAACTTTGCTTAAATACACCCAGTATCAAAACAAGTTTCCAATATCATCTGCAAGAAATAAAACAGCAACCGAATTTTAATAAAAGCATTCATTTGGTTGGTCAAAGCCGGTATATCTAATGACTGAAATTGTTCAGACAGACAGAGACCACGAGAGCGGTTTTGCCAACACAACCATCAATGGATTCAGCAATGACGTACTCAGTATTCTCAATCAACCTGATTATGCCCAAGACCGTCAGAATATCAAGCAATTTGAGGAATTAAATTGGGAGTTTGAAGATCAACACTCGAGCAACAACTCAATGACCACAGAAGACACTATTGTTTTGACTTACAAGCAAGGAGACTTCAAAACCCTTGGCCAAAATTTCGAAAATCAGTCTTTTCTTCATTCTCAAGAGATTTATTACAGTTCTACCCCTCCACTGAAAAGTCTGGATTTTTTAGCTTCCCAGAGATATCAAGACCCTCAACTGACAATTTTCTGGGGGATCGTCACGATTCTACTCACATTCATGGGGTTTACAGCGTTATCGTTTTGGATGGTTGGAGCTAAGCTGCTGCCGGAGACTGGAAATCCAATCATTGATTTCATGAGAACAGACTACCATTACTGCATGGCGCTTCCGCTGCTTTATCCGGTCTTCTATATCTTTGTTTTTCAAAACTGGTCTTCTCTGAAGATTTTTAGGCATAACTGAACTTCGAAGGCCGAAGGTCCAGAATTTCAATGTCGCTAAGGGGGCTTCGTGGTTTCCTTCTAAGTAGCCTTCATTATGTGGTTCCTAACAAATAAAATTCTATTTTTGTCCTCGTTCCTTATGTCAGTTAAGTCGTGCATTAATTTGCTCTTTCATAAGATCCGCAGGTCATCTATAAACATCAAAAGTTATCATTTTCTGACAAGGGTTCAAACCTCGAATCAATTTTAACTATCGGCCTATTTGAACGTTCAAGTAGAACTGTCAAACTATTAATAATTAAATAAAACGTTCGCTATGGAATCATTAGACCTCTCACCGACACAGAAAGCTGGAAAGAAGACGTACTCTGCTGAGGACGATGGTATTCTAAAGCCTTTTAGCGTACAATGAGTGACCAATAATTGTAGAATTTTTCAAAAAGCACGCTGCTTTGCTCTATAAGACGACGACAATGTCAATCGGATCCGGATCAACCATGCGTAAATTGATTTTAACGGGTTTTAATCTCGATCCGGCGTATTCTAGTCAAAGCTGAAGATCGTTATGGACTGAATGGAAAGTTCACAGACGTATGAATGAAATGAATGTCTTTCAATTATAATTAATATTTACTACTTTGTCACTAGCATTTGGCAGCAGCCGGAATGTGGAGAAACAATAGCGTAACAACGAAGATGGACAGAGAGAAAGTAAAGGGAGGAAGAGATTGGATCGAGCATTTGAGTTAAGCTGGCGAATTATATTTTACAACTTTCATTGTGCGTAGAGAAAAATTTACTTGTATTCCTTCGCTGAAGTTGTATATGAAATTTGAAGTTTAAGCTTAATTTAAGCTTTCTTTAGGAATTGCTTACCTGCATGCTTTTCTGGCTCTTTCATTTGTTTTCGTACTACCTATCAAAAGCGATCAGCGGCAATAAGAGTCACCTCGTATTGGTATCATAATAGCTTTGGTGCTTAGAATTTCAATAGCAAGGATTTATAGTTTTCAGAACCAAGAATTCATACTTTTCAAGAAAGTCCCAATTTCTTGAATCACTGAAGCTGATAAACATCATAGTCCAAGAGCGGCATTTGTGAAATTATTATTTTCAATTCTAAGCATGAAACCAGCTCAGTAAGTTGTTTCCGAATTCGCTAGGTGAGATACATGAGAGACTATTATGGATTCTTGTATGTATATATAAAGAAAGGATATAATTGAAAGAGTTTTCAATGAAACGCCCAGAAATGGATAAATAACAGAGAATAGCTCAAAATAACAATTAAATTAGAAGCATTAGATCATATTCGAAAGCCTTAATTTTTCAATCACAAAAAAAACTACGGTCTCGGAACGATATTGGTGCCAGTGCGTTAAGTTCCTAGGCTTTTCTGGCATATTCTCGAAATTTTTGCCTCAAGTCTCATTTCATCTGAACACAATTCCCAACACCATGGGTGGTGTGATCAGATGGCAGCTAGACTAATTGATTGCTGATGTGACTTAATGAATTTACAAAAATGTGAGAGAATTTGCGAATTAAAATTTTAATTAGAGATTTAATTTTTTTTCAGTGATCTCCTCCTAATACCAACGAAAGGTTCTGAAGTTATTTGGTTTTACAGGGAGAATTTTCAATGAACAGACCAGCAATGCAACTAGATCAGACCATTAAGCCCTAATGACTTATTTTAGACCATTAAACCTGGCTTTTCCTTATTGGAGATTCGCTCCCTTTTTCGCTTACAAATATTCAAATACGAAAACGCAACTTCTCTCAAAGATCCCCAGGAGAGCGTATTGACTTCCAATTCAATTAATTAAGTGCAAATTTTTTGGAATGAAGCTGGGTTCATTTCTTTTCCGATGAGCGGCCTTGTGAAAAAAAAATTAGTTTAATATTTAATTATTTCATCGTTCTTAAAGTTAAAGAAAGACCGCGATTGAAGACCAAAGATTCTAATGATTGAAACTCCCATTAATCTCCTAAAGAGCGCAGTAATCTTGACCTCTCTATGAATCTTATCTTATCTATCTTAATTCACGCAGGTTTATGAAAAAGATATAACTGTTCGGACTCAAAAAACTGCTAGAGCTTGCAGAGTCATCACTGAGCTGCTACCATTCGACCGCAAGAATTCAGTCATTTTCGACGAGCCAGAGATGGTTAAGTACCTGCTGCTCTGCCATCCGCTTCTTCCAACTCCAGTATCCTAACAAATTCGATACATATTATCAAAGCCATTGACTATTCATTTCAGATCGACACGATAATGCAATGCTGCTTGGAAAAATTCACAAAAAGAGAAAATTTCATCAGGGCGTTTTGGATTGCTTTAGATTTCATATCAGAACTCGAGGAGAGAGTCCAGAAACAGAAAAGAACAAAGACTTTGAGACTGTTACAATTCGGGATTAAAAACTTCGTGAAGGAGCAGTTGAAGCAAAAGCCTGAGAATGATGCGGTGCGTATTAGTCCATTGGAATATTGTCCAGAGATTCTCTTCAACATCATCGTCATTAAAAATGTGGCGCTTGATTATGCAGATAAGCTCATTGATATCACATCAGCTGTAAAACTATCGAATTATTGTAGTGTTGTTAACATCTGTTATTGTTCAGTCGATGCGCAGTACACTTTATGATCAGTTGCACTCAATGGTGTGCCGAAGCATGAAAATGTTCATTGCGAACACCAACTCAGAGAAAATCATTATCAAATCCTGTAATTTGCTTGAAAAATTGAGATTCTATCTGGAGACAGAACAAGACCAATTCAATCTTGAAATCCAAGAATGTAAGTATCATCTTATCAGAGAGATGAGAGTTTCATTGAACGATTTTAGTACTTCTCTCGAAGCAAGACATAATGACCGAAGCCTCCACACCATTGCTCAAAAACATAGAAAATAGACTTTCTGCCTCTAAAAGCCACCGATCAGGAGACGAAAACGGTAGTAATGGTTCTCACGATGAGCTCCCAGAGCAAAAAGACGAGAAGATAAAAGAAGAGTTTATCAATGGACTCGAAGAATGGCTCTGCTGCAGTATATCCTAATTCTTGCGATTGAATTAATAAATTCCATTAGAGGGAGTTCCGTTGATCCAAAAGAATGCTGTGGTGGCCGAAGCATTCAAACTGCCAGATAACCTGGAGCTGATGTTGGCATTAGTCATGGATCCTCAAATGTACCCTCTTAAAGATTGCGTAAGCATTTCGTCCGATTGCGCTTTGCTCAATCTCGTTTAGTGGGCTCGAGAGTTCCCGGACCTAGTAAAAGTTGAAAAGAAGGAAGAGAACTCAGACTCGAAGGCTGAAGACAATCCAAATCCAAAAAAGAAAAACATTGAAGCAATTAGAACCGCTTCTTATAACATCAGAGGACAAAAAATAGTAGAGATGCTTACCCATCGTCCGAATCATGCGTTTCTGATACGAGCAAATAATTTCGCCATTGAGAATTTCTGTAAGGACACTCTCCTCCAACAATTCTGACTGACTGCTTTTTCTAGTTAATATGCTTTATGAGTGCATTAATCGCGACGAAATCGAAAATAACTTGAATCATCTTCTTAAAATTTCGGATTTCTATTTAAAATTCGACCAAGACTACACCGCAAATTATATAATGCACTACAACATGCCGTTCAGGATCCTCCACCACCTCGAGTTTGAAAGAGCCTCTCAATTCTTATTGACGTTTCTCAATGTGGCAGAACTATCCCTGTCAGGTGCCAATCTAATGAGAGTATTTCACTACATTAGATACACGGAATTCTTCCTGGATATCGTCCGCGCAATCTTCAAGGGAGCTCCAGGCATTGACACAAACAAAACCGATCTACGGTTCAAACCAAAACAAATTTCAATTTATCTCCAAGGAGCTCTCAATCCCGACCAATACCCTGCAGAAGTATCAAATAAGAAACAGAAGAAGAAAGTAGAACCTCTTGCTGAGGAGAAAGACGATGGTTCGAACCTGGATATTGATCGAATTGCGAGTATTCTGAAAAATAAGCCAGAGTTCAATGCGAAGCAATGGGTGGATGAATCTCGAAAGAAATTAATAGCAGCGAAGCAACAAACAGAAAAGATCCGCGAAACCAAGCGTTCTGTTGACCTGGCGGCCAGATACCATAGTCTTAGACTCGCTGAACGAAGCAAATTCTCCAAGTCGACCTCTGTGACGGAGCATCAGAAATTGTCGTTTGAGACGAGCCAGCAGAGTGGAGAGCGGTCTCCAGTACTCCAAACAACTGTGCGCTCTCCTTTGAATAGTCCACGCCAAGCCACCTTAAGGAGAACGACAGCAAGCAGCTTCGCGTTCGCGATGGCAAATACTCCCTCAAAACCAACCGAAGACAGGCAGCTAGGAACTCGAAAAGGCTCATTTCTGAAGAAAGCTGATGGAGAGCAATCTTCTAAACAAGAGTCTGAAAATGTATCTATGGATCGAGATCGAGTATATACTGAGCAAGACTCTAATCGCAAAAAATTCTTTGGAAGAATCGACAAGACACCCACGAAAGAGGTGGGCAATCAAACGAAGAGAATAACTCCTTTTTACGTCGATGAGTCTTATGAAAACACCGCTATTGAGGATCTATGCGGGCTTTATCCCATGAAGGTGGCTGCTCTCGTGGAGACTGAATTGGATAAGCAGGCAAAATCTAAAGAATTTACTCCAAAGGCAATTTTAACAGACGATAAATACGCACTGATGCTATGTGATTTTCTGAACTTGATAGTCGATAGAGCACTTAGTGTGAGAGGTACAGTGCTTAGTGATTCGCTGAACCCTGAGAGAAGGGATTTCACGAGACTTTGGTGGGCAATGTTCGAACCAGAATCTGGCCAGTTCTTCAGGCTTCTCATGAAGGTAATTCGAGCCCCTCTGATTCCTTTCTTTATCACGAACTCTCGTAATTAGAACTACTTGCTCAAGATCAAAGTGCATCACATCTCTGAGATAAATACTGGTTATGAGACGGGTGTTATTCTCAACACCATGCTTCGAAATCTGTAAGATATTGTTGATATTCAGGAATTAATGGTTGCTTCTCCTATCTCTTTTTTAGTGACACAGAGCCACTGAACCTTTATGGCAAAGCCCTTCATTCAATTTGCAGAGAATATTTCGACTTTTTGGTGAAGACAATCATTCATTCACATGCATGGCTTAAGAGGAAAGACTTCACAGTGTACGTCCAAGATTTCCAGGTTATTATCGACCCTTTTGAACACTACTGATAATTGTCTGAGTAGATCACAGAGACTTTGGGCAGCGGAAGACTCCTTCTGGTCGAGACGCTTTACTTAATCATCAAGAACGACGTTAAAGAGAAATATAGCATCATCCGTTCGGTATCAGACACATGCTGGCACACGCTTATCATTTGGCTTTTCGAATACAAGTAAATCAGCTAAGCATGAATAAAATAGTCTGATCACCTTCTTTAGACACAATAATATGTTCCAGAGCCTAATGCTCAAGATCTTTGATATCGTTTTCTTCAATGCTGATGAGAAAGTCATATTAACCATCATCTACAAGATGAATTTGCTGCCTAAAATCCATAACTATTTCGATCAAGTGCTCCAAAATGGAATCGTTAATAAGGCAGACAGGACCGAAGAAATCATTTTTTGTATGAAGAGAATCCTTCAAACCTTGTCTAGGGCAATTGAAGTATAACCCAAGTTCCTTTCTTAATATCATAAACCTTATTTCTAGAGTCGAAAAGCACTGAGCCAGCTGAAAATTCAGATCAGCACCAATCACAGTTGGAAGACAATCTTCAAAAAACATATCGATCCAAAGCCTATTGTAACAATTTCAAAGAAAAATCTTGAGGATATCGCAGTTAGTCCGATGATCCCCAAAAAGGATGTCTTATCTCCGGGCCAGTTACCTTCTGTGAAATCGCCTAAAAACCCTTCCTTATTCAGATTTGACAACCTCAGTCCGGTTGCGCATAGCACGAATCCGATAAGCAAGAACTTTTTCCCTGCAGAGATAAAATTGCCGTTGATTCAACCGAGTTCCACAAAAGCGAAAGCGAAACCAAAAGGATCTCTAACGACGAGAGAGCGAAAAAGTTCTCGAGATCTCTAGTGAATTTTCTGTATCCTATCTACCGTCTTAATACTTTATTATTGTTATTATTCCTTCCTGATTTATTGACAGCAGCGACCTTTGGGTCGAGAGAGTGTATAGGTTGTGATTTATTCATTGTTACATATAAAACACGAAAATGAAGTGGCTGTCATCATTACCAATTTAAATCTAACTCGGAAATTTAATGTACTGCCTCACTTCATATTTCCGAAGTGTCCATTAGAATAGAGCCCGCCCTTGGAAATGGAGCTAGTATTCCCTTTATTAATCTAAGCTTTGATTGATAAGATATGAGTGATTCCAAAAGGGCTATCAGGGCATCGTTTTATCAAAAGAAAACACTGTGATTTATTAAGCTTTACTTACTCCATAATAGTGATTCATATGCTAGAAAGTAAATTCATCGAATAATTTACTGTTTTTTTTTGTTTGTGGCGGTCTCGTTATGTCTTGTGTTAAGCGATATAATATACTATGCATTATGTCTCGAGTCAATTTAATATTTGCTTTATTATACTATCAAATATTTGTTAATGAATGAAGACTTATGAGATTAATTTTATAGATCACTTCCTCTTCTGATTGTAGCATTATAAGATTTTTTAACCTCTGCACTTAATTTCCTTAGCAAGAACTGTTAACGATTCTGAAATTACCTTCACCTTCAATGTACATTCAACCCTTTACCCAAACAAAACAAGACGTTGTAGATAAGAATATAAATCAGTCATACCAACTCCATCAATTTGAAATTATTAACCCAAAACAATTGTTGTACATCAAAACCTCCATTACTTTCCATAACAATTTTCCTGATAAAATTTACACTTGTCCCTTCATTTAAAATGAGTGATTTGGCTTGCTGTGTAACTACCTTTACTCTAAGGATTTCAAACAAATTCAAAAATTGATAATTCAAAATCAAAATTAGAAAATAAATTATTAAATAACTTTAGGCAAAGATTTAAAAATCAGTTTTCCAGGCAGGTTTCACTATGAGCAGGAAACTTTATTAGCCAAATTTAATTCCAGTTGCCTTAACCAAGATCTACCTCATTCGATATTCTCCGAAAAAGGTTCATTATTGCAAGAATTATCTTTTCATTGATTAATTGTAAAAATAGTGTAGATAAATGTATGCTGTTACAGTTTAATAGATTGAATACGAGTTATTTGTAGTATAAAATATACAATGACACATCATGAGAGCTATGGTCTAAAAATTGCTCTCACTCATACAAAAAAGTACGTTATTAATTGCCATCTTCATCTTTTTTCTGGCTTATATAGTGGGCATGAGTGATTTTATACATCGTATCAAGCAAAACCCCCACTAAGACCTTTATGCCTTCAGCCCAATTTTACCAGATAAATATTTACGTGGATTCATTTCTGAAAAATTTACGCTTTCACATGGTCCTTGAACAAGCTTGAGAGATCATTCTTGGACAAAACTCCCTTGATAACCTCATCTTCGTTGACAACTTTCTTGCTCTTTAATACTTCTTCCGAGATTAAATCTATTGAGAACAACACATAATTACTACACCGAATGATGATTGCTGAGATCTACCTGTTTGTAATATCTTTGCTCTGGGCTTCACTTTAAGTGCTCCTGAAAGATGGTCCTGATTGTGCTGGATCAAAGGCGTAGAACCTCGGAAAATTCCGAGAGTAACTTGATATAAAATCGAACCAATCGTGAGCAGATTACTGTCAGGGGAATCAATTTATTATAAAAAGGAAAATCTAATCCTATTACTGCTTTGTAAGGTCGTTTGAGGGAATTTTGAAATGGAGATGCTTGAGTTCTTTCCCTGGACAGAGGAGAAATTGGTAGATAAGCACTCGAATTAGAATGAACATTCCGATGATCATTTTTGAATTGTTTTCTGTCATATTCCTACAATTTTTATCAGGGTATGATAAATAGCTCAAAACGTACTTGAGAGTTCCAAAATGCGTGAAACCAAGTCTTTTGATTTCAAATTCGAAGAAGAAATTGTTAGGCGGCATGCACTTGTTTTGAGATATCGAAACTAAAAGATTAGATTGAGAAAAAAGAATCAAATTACCAAGAAAGTCCAGGAATGAATTGGACAAAGGCTCATGAGCCAAACAACTCGTGAATTTATCCAGGAGGACTTTTAAGTGAACCTTGAAAGCGAGAAATAATCAAGTTTATAGTCCAACAGCATCTTAATTACAAAAATGATTTTGTTAATCCTCTCATCCAAGTCTTGATCGCTCAACGTTTTTTTACCAAATAAACCCTTTTTCTCGAGGTCGTTTGTGATTACGAACGAACGGGAGTCGAGATAAATCTTTGTGTTAAATATTAATTCGATAATAATCGAAAGAATGTGTACGGCTTTTAGTTCCTTCTCTAGTTTGGAAGCGATCAAGTTTTGCATGAACTAATTTTCATTTTGAGGTTCTGAAAATTGCTTTTGAGTTTACTTGAATGCATGGTTCGACATTATCGCCTATGCCCTTCTGAACAAGCGATTTCTTTTTTTCAACAACCTTGTAGGTGTCTCTTGTGAGCAGCTGAGTATAAGCCATCGTCCAGCCATAAATTCGAAGCAATCGTTTATTTTTCTCTTTTTTCTCTCTTTTATTTATATTCATGAGCTTGGAAGCGAAAATAAAGTTTACTTGCTACTGATTGACGGTTTTGCCGTGAAGCTTTCCTCAGGTTTGCTAAGAGACGATTTTTCTAACGATTTTTCTTCTTGATCATGTTTTTGCTTGAAAATGGATTTTTTCGGTGTGGTGGTATGGCGAGAATGATGTTTTCCATGTTTCTTCCGATAAGAGGGCTCTAAATCGTGAGAGATAAGGTCAAAATGCTGAAGTAATTCGTTATAACTTACTCAAAAATACAGTGTCTTGCTCAATTTCAGAATTTTCCTCATCTTCAGGGACTCTTTTGAATTTCTCAGGGTAATCAACTTCAGGATAAGGAAAATCGCTGTAGTATTCAGATTCCTCGTAGTCTGGATAGTAGTAATCTCCATGATGAGATCTTCTTTGCTTCGAGTGACGTCTAGATGACGGTGAAGATCCGTACCGATATAGTTGTCTCTCGCTTCTAAGTTTTCGGACTTCTTCCTCCAAAAAGTCAATTTTTTCCTCGAGATCTTCATCATCATAATCACCTAGAGTGTAGCAAATGTATACCATTTAGCGTCGTGTTATAAGATCAATGAAATGGTTACCTCTGCTGTTCGGTCTGAGGCTATGGTGTTTACTATGATGAGAAAAGAGACTTCTAGTCCTATTCATATTCAACTCTTCTTCTTTTTCTAATCGGTTTCTCTCCTCCAATTTGTGCAATTTCTTTTCTAGAAGATGGTACTCCCTGTCAGATTGATCTTGCGCGTCGTGATTCATTTCATGTGTTATTGTTTCAAGAACAGCGTTTTGCTTTTGGAGGATCTGATCAAGCTGATCCACTTCATCAAAGGGCTTGTTGTTGAATCTCTGGCCTTGGCTTGAGAAGATACTGTTGAAGGGAGAAAACGGCTGTTGAGGCATATTTATGGAAGGGAAAAAGGCAGATTGGTGATGGAAATGATTCTTTTGGAGTGGTTGAAACGCTTGTCTAAAGTTGCTACCACCTGGAGACTGAGCAGTGGCTTGATCCGCGTCAGCAGGGTTCATCATCACACGATTCGTAGGAGAACCTAGCTGGTTTCGAGGATCGGTCATGCTCATAAATACTCTCGGTGAATATGCGCCATTCCCGTTCATGAATCCAAAATTGCTTTGTAACCTGTTTGAAGGGGATGGCATATTTAACAAAGGCAGATGGAGCGGGGCTTGTTGGAAAAAAGTGGATTGCATCTGCGATCGAGGTGTCCCGGGTTTCTGCATGCTTGGAGAATTAAGTGAATGCTCTGCCATTGTTCGAAAAATGCCTTCAGACTTGTTTCTTTGGTGTCTCAGTGATTTTTGAGTGGTAACTGATTGAAGCAATTCTTGCTTTGGATGATGCTGAGAGTCGTTGTCTTGATCAAGGTCGTAGTCCCGCAGGGGAATGTGGAGTTTATTCGCAGAATGTACTCTTTTCAGAGAAATTTCCTTCGTATCCTTTGGCTCGTAGCTTCGCCTGAACATGTCTAACGAGTCCATATCCTTTGGAGTGTTCAAAGCGGTACTGTTTTGCTGATCAGACTAAGAGTTCACCAAATCAGCACATGAATAGATGTGCAAAGGGTTACTTCACCGCTGGAATGTCTTGTCTCTGCTTCCAAGGACTTTCTTGGGTTTATATGAAATATTGCTAGTGGAAGTAATGAATGCAATTAAAACAACAGAATTTGAAGAAAGCTACATGAGCGTCCTGATCTTGGAGTAGAATCGTTTGAATATTGTACACTGTTTTGAAAGCCTGAGTCTCCGTGAATTCTGAAATTGACGGCTGTCATTTGTAGAGAAATACTTTAGTAAAGGTGGTAATGGTGAAAGAAGAATATCACTAGTTCTGAGAATTATATAAATTGAATGATATATTTGTATGTGGCTAATTAGTGAGCCGATTTTAGTTTTTATTCGAGAAATTAAAATCTTGATACAGTAAATGAGGGCTTGTGGAGTGAAAAATAGAAAATTTTATACTCAGAAAAGCCCTAATTTGATTCTTACTTTATCTGATCTGAAAATTAAAAACCCGATTAGATCATTTTATGCAGAGGATGGAGATGAATTAGGGTTTTTCCTCCAAGCCAACATCATATTTGTGATTGTGAGTCTCTTTTTTTCCAGCAGGAGTTGGGTAGGTTAGTTAGAGCAAACTCTGAAGGTATAAGGTTATTTCTCAATTAAAACTTAAGCAGATGTGTGGTCAATCTCACTCTTTTTGATTGTTTTTCATGCTCTAGAGATACAAGGAAACACCAGAATCCCCTTTCAGCTTAACTCCTGACATAGATGAGAAAATTAGCCTGACAGGTGTGCCTGAACAACAGATTTTGTTAAAAATTCTGCTAAATGCTCTAGAATCAACACTCTCCATGAAACGCAATAAATTGTCGGAAACAGTGTCATATATATACCTTAGGAGTGCGTTATCGTCGACAATGAGTGATGAATTTGAACGAACCTTCTCTCTCTTTTTTTGGAGAAAATTATGGTTTTGCTCTCAATAAACATTCGTGGAGAGATAATAATTACTCTTCCTAAAACCCTCAGGCATAATTCATTATCCTACTTTAAACTCCCATCTCAATAGACAAATCTTAGTTAAAAACTATCTTTGATTAAAGTTTTATTGCTAACAGCTAGCTGCTTGAGAAATACACAGCTATGTTTTGTCAAAGACAAGGAGAATTAACTGTGAAACAACGCGGAGAAGCTCTAAACGAATATCGTCCTTCCAATCACAGTAATAAAAAAGAGCCTTTGAGAGTCTTCCCGCTGACTCGAGATCTGGAAGATAATTGCACATCACTTTCGTCTATTGATCTCAACGAACAAGCCACACCTCGGCTCCAGGACCCTATTCAGTCCTTTACCTTGAACACTTCAAATTCATTCGATGGAGATGGAAGTATGCATTCAGAGGACAACCTTTCTGACAGATGCTGCAAAAGTAGCTGGGAGCTGAATCCAGTCAATATCGAGAGTTATCCCGCGAAATCCATTGATTTGATTGATCTCAACGCGCACCCAGAGACATCCTCTCGGACGATATCAAGCGTGCTGACTCACGAAATGCGGTCATCATATAAGAGTCCTGAAAATGAACTGAAATATACATCATATAGAGGAACCCATACGAATGAACTCAATGCAGCGACCTCTGGCAGAGTGTCAGATGCGTACGCAACCGTTCGATCATCTTCGATCTCCAACAGAAGCGTCGCATACATTTATACCTCTCCCGACAAAAACCCTTCCTTCTATAGAAAGAAGTCGATTGAAGCACAGAACGAGTCTGATTTTATTGGAAGAAAGAGCTATTCTTGCAATAATATTGATTCGCAAGAGTACTACTCCACTCAGCCTTCGAAACGTCCCGAAAAAGGAAAAAGACATGGCGAACTCAACACCTATAATTCAGTGTCTTACACCACGATGAATTCGAAGAGTTCTCCTCTGAGCGACCACTCAGGAATAATAAACAACAGTAGATACGAGAGTAGTGCCACTAATTTTTCGAGGAAATCAAAAAATTTCCAAGCCAAAGTCGAGGCGTTCTTTTGGGATCCAAGTACCATGCAACAGTCTGACATTGCAAGAGAGACTTCAAATCAAATTGATTTGAGTAGCGTATCCCATGTAGTATCGGCTAACTCAAAAGATTTTCTCGATCACTCTCAAGCAATTGGGTTCCAAGAAGCAAAGGCAGGAAATCAAACAGAAATAAACGAAGAACCTTCATTTGCTCAGCCAATGGATCAAAGCCATGTAATTTTTGAGCAATCACTGTCGAAATTGCCATACTGTAACTCAATCCAGGCAAAGGATGGAGTTCATCCATTTGATATGGGGAAATTTTGTCAATTATTACACAGAGTAAAAATACGAGATGATATACCTCAAGAAGAAGGGGTTAATTGGCTAGAGAAGAAACAGGCTGATGTAATGGGAGATACCACTGGTAATAGAATCGAATTGAGAAAACTCATGGCAAGTCCGCGGTCTCATCAATACAAAGCTTTTTCTCCAAGAATTAAAGACATGCCTCGTGCCGATGAGAGCATTTCCTCGTTGAACCTGAGTGATTATACTCACAACAGTGAGAAAGAACAGAAAATGTGTGCGAAAGAAAGCCATTCGAGTCTCTTCCATATCAGCCATGATTCACTCTCGAAACGACAAAATACCGATCTATCAGACACTTTCAATGATAACTCTCCAAAGATTTTGTGCTTGCATTGTGAAAAACAAGTTCTCCTTGCGTTTCTTGATGAACATAATCAAACGTGTGTTAAATCACAAGAGAACAATGATAATACTAATGATTACAGTACTACACAGAAATTGGAGATCATTAATCACAAAATTTCGATTGCTGAGGAAGTGATGGTCAAATTAATAGAAAAAATCTATAACAACGAGAAAGCAGAGCAGTCTGATCGTAGCCAAACATTTTTGATCAAAGCTGCTGAAGCGGTTGTGCGTTCAGCGCATCTAAAACTTAACAATAAAAATCTCGACCTGATACAAAGCGATATTGAGCATTTAGTAGAAATTGCTAATAGGCTTCAAGTGATCTCTGAAGGCGTGAAATTTTCAAAAGCGCCTAATATTGCAAATTCAATTTTGTGTGTTACTTTCTGCGAGCAGCTGAAGAAAATCATCGAGATCGCTAAAGTCAAGAAGGATTTGGTTTCGTGCCACCTAATAAATCAACAAATGATGATACACGATGAATTACGACAGCCAAAACCTCGATCTACAAGCGTAGGAGGAGTCACTGCGATTAAGACCCCTCAGACTTTCTCAACACATGTGTCGCATTTTGTACCAAAAGAACCATCTCAAAAAATGCCTTCATTTCAAAAACAGAAGCAGCCCTTTCAATCTTCAAGTTTAACTCAGGGATGCGAAACACCGACGGCTTGTGTAGGCTCTTCAAAACAGCATTCAAGACCATTTAGCTTATCGGTTCTGAAAGATCAGGCAACTGTGGCAACAAAACTCCCATTAGGTACTCAAAAAATCTATCAAGGAACATTGTCAGAAGGAAAAAATTGGAGTTTCCGATCGAGCGAGTCAGTGAAAGAATGGAGCCCTGAGCCTGAGACGAGAAATAAACAAAATTATCAGCAGTTTCGAGCGAGTTTCATACAGTTTGCTATGACACAAATAAATTTGCTTGAACCAGCGGATCAGAAGCAAACGATACTAATTTCAGATCTCGTCGAAGAAGCTTTTGAAATGGGATTAAGAACGGATGAGTGGGAGGATTTTATCCAAGAGAAATATATGAGATCCAGGAATACAGTTCTTTGAAGAAGAAGGAGGAGAACAAACTCGTCTTGGCATCATTAGTTATGATGACCAAGCATTTAGAGATAGTTTCAATTCGTTATACACTTCATAAAATGCTTCATGGCATATAGTCGCTTCTTTTAAAGAATACTCGGAGTAAGATAGATTCAGATTGTAAATGAATGTTAGATGTGTTGAAATTTCAGAACTTGAATAGAGTGAGAATATCATAGGTTCCAATAGAGAGTACATTTCAAGAGGAATCTTGTAACTTTTTTGAACATATAAAAAAAGAAATAAACACATAGACGCAATTCATGTATTCATCTGGCACATTTGATACAGCATATAAACTCGGAATTTGACTAGAACGATTGAAAACTAAACATTTGCTTTTTTCATGATAAGATTCATAACGCTGGGCTCATCTACTGAAATATCAAGCTGCTGAATTGTCGACTTATCACTGATTTGGACAACACTTATTTCGTTCTTTTCAGTAGTTTCTTTATATTTCTGGGACTTTGCAGACAATTTCGCGCCTTTTGGGTAGGGATTCTTGCCATTCACAACAGCACGGAGTTTCCCCCAAAATCTATTTTCTGGTCTCAGATCTTCTGGCAACTCTGTCCTCTCAACCTAATTTTCATTACTCTGACTCACATAACGCTTGAAAAACATACCAGCAGTGGGTCTTGGAACTCCGCTATTCTTTTTATCCACTGACCCCAAGTTTCTCGAGGATCTATCACAGGATCTGCCCACAGTTTCGCTATTTAAATCAGTTTCTGAAGTATGACAAGACATTGTACGCTTGTAAGGCCTCACATGGAATAAAGGCGCCTCAGAGTAAGGGACTCTCCTCGCAAGGTGGTCTAAGAAACCTTCATAGTCACAGTAATTCAAGTTATGAACTTCTTTGTAATCTTCATAAGTCTTCTGGCTCCTTGGCTTAAGTCCTTTAGCTGTCAAACAGAGAGCAACTCTATAATTTCCGTTGGCAATAGCTACATCTAACAGAGTAAATTCTATCACATTAAACACGTTAGTTGAATGATTTCAAAAGTTTATATTACTTCCTTCATTTTCATTTGTCCAAGTTATATCAGCGCCCAGCTCAATTAAGCATTCGACCATTTCAAGGTTGTCTTTTTTGCAAGCTGTCATTAGAGCTGGCTCGTTCCTAGGGCCTGGAAGATTCAGATCGCAGCCTTCCTGATCGCAGAAACATAATTATTACTGAAATCTACTAATATCATACTTCTTTCAGCATTCTCACCATATCAATGTTATTTCGCCAGACCGCTCGGTTTATTGGAAGAGATTTGCCTGTAAAAACATCTGTGAGAAATGCGAGTTACATGTGGTTTTCAATACAAGAATCATTCATTGGCTGATTCACGAATTCTGGACGAGCCTAAAGGGTTATGAGTACCGGCGAATCATCATTACTGCTACCTTTAGTATCTGTCGTGCTATTTCAACATCACCGGCTTCGATCGCTGAGTAGAGATTTCCTTTTGTTGCTCCAGTTCCCATGGAATCTCGGAAAAATGAATGCAATGTGATTTTTAAACTTTAAATAAATTTTCTTTAAGACTCACAAACTACCTCCTTTATCTAAGATTCAAGAGATCCTTAAATTACTTTGAGACAATGGGAGGATTAATCATATTTCCTATAAAACATTTTCTAATCTACTTGAAAGGTTCAAATTGAATTTCTTCCATTCAATTTACGTAGTCTCTTATGATGACACACCGATTTTTCTTTTACTTGAATGTAGGAATGTAGTGATATGAATAACAAAATTAATTTTAATTAATTCCTTAAATTAACATTGTCATTAGAACTAGGACTATATCAGGTTTACAGTCAAAAATGCATCTACAAGTGTTACAGAGTGCTTAAACGACTTAATGGTTATATATATTTATATATAATAATAGAGATGATTCGAATTATCGGATTACTGAGTTTTCACTTTGAAGGATGTATCGAAAGAGATATTTAAAGAATCTCCATTAATTTTCAAGAGGATGAGAGTTTCTTGTCCAGGTCCGAGTCTATTTTCGAAAATCAAACTTTCTGAATGGTTCGGCGGATAAACTACTTCAGCAGCACCAAAAGGATCCACCTTCACTTGAAAAGTCTCTTCAATCCATGAGTTAGTTGACTGGTTTTGGAAATAGCAGAACCAAAACCCATCCAATCTGAATGAATTATACCTCTTCACTCCAGGAGCTCCACGGTATTCAAACTCTCTAATGGAACCCAGATCGTTCTTATCAATGCATGCTTTCACAAACTTCACAGTCATTTGGGCAAGTATGCGGTTATATTTATATTTATGAACGCTATAATCTTCGAATTGAATCTGTTCCTCAGCATACCCTCCAATCACCAAATCATTGCAGACGCTCTGCTCCCAGAACGCCTCTGCCACTATCAGGTAATGACCGGGGTCAAGAGCATTTTCAAGTGTCAGGCAGTATTTCGCTTGGAAGTCTCCACAAATGAACTCCGAAATTTCTAATTCGCTGGTGCTGTCTGGGTTTATTTTGACAACGTTCGCTCGCAAAGGGGAATAGTCATACTGTTTATTCAGCGACTTGAAGTGCCTCTTCTCTTTTTGGAAGAGGGACAAATAGACCGGCATCCTCTTTCTTACCGTGAATTTGATGACGGACACGTTCCGAGGCTCCCTTTGATATTTCCCTTCGATTTTCAGGAAGCTATAGTTGTACTTTGGATGAAATTTACAGGTGGTAATATCAGAGAAGCATTTAATAAGATCTCGGAGACTCATGTAAAAGACTCCGTCATCCTTGGAGATAACCCCTCCGACTTGAGCTTTTGTATAAGCGGTCCACTTCGGGCTGTTATCAGACCAATCTCCATTCCATTCCATCCTCCCCCAAGGATTTCTCAATTTTATAAGCTTCTCTGTGCTTCTTGACTCCGTACGGATCGCAATTATTCCAAGAACGGTATAAGCGTGATCTTCTACAATGCCCTTCTGTTTCAAAGGGAGTTTGCTCTGCGCCATTTGGTCATCTGTGCTAGACGCGATTGATAGATGACCAGCATTTTGCATTTTCTGCAAATATTCCCAGACGGCTTCTCCCTTATTAGGCTCTTGTAGAAATTTATCGTCCTGGAGGTTGAGAAACTCAGTCGGGGCGCCTGTTAGCGAATTAAGCGATTTGGTCGGACCACCAGACTCAATTGCTTGATAGCTCTTAAATATCTTCGCATATGCCTTTTCTATCAAAGGAATCCAAATGCCGTTGTCGCCGTCGACATGACGCGAGAATGCAGGTTTCGAGCTCGCTTGGGAAAACGGAACAAAATCATCTATAATCACAGTTCGCCATGCACCGGAGTCGCAGAGAGTCACTGCATAGATACCCTCGTTGCAGATTTCCCGCGGATAAATCAGACGCTTCAAAAACTCAGGAATTTCTGTCAGGGCTACGATACCGCAGAGCAAATAGCAGTCTCCTAGAGCCCCTTGCTTTAGAACGTCTGGCCTGATCTGATCAAATAGAGTCACCTGAGAATTCCACGAAGCGTCGAGTCTATTCCAGGTTAGCTTTTTCCCAGACATAAAGTCCCGGGAATAACCTATTGAAGAAGCGTCCGGCGGGAACTCGCTATCAGTGAACTTTTTCCCAGTCTTTCTTAACTCTTCGCGTTTTCGGTCCAGGAATTTGATAACGTCTGGATCATAGAAGTGTTTAAGCGATGGTCGCATAGAGACCGAAACGAGCATTGGAATATTCGCTTCTTCGGAGAGTTTACTAAAGAGCTTAGTAAACCCTGGCTGTTCGCGGTTATGAGGATTGCGATCTGATAAACCGGTTATTTTATCAAAGTCCTCATCCAGCTTAGGAATTTTGTTAATATTATCCAAGAACGAAACGATAAACCCTTTCTTGCTGGTTCCTTCGTCTTGTTTTGGCTTTGTTGAGCGGGCTTTTGCGAGATGTTGAGCAAGCTGTTGGATTGGATTGGTGGTTTTTTTGGGAGTAGCTCCAAAGGTTTCTTTGTATTTTTCTTCTCTGATCACGCTTAATCCGAGAGGTTCTTGAAGTTTGGTTATGTTTATAAAAGGCGAAGTTGTCAAAGTCGATGCTGTCATTGCAATATCAAGTAAACGGTTTTTTTTCTGAGTGGTAGTAGTGTATTCTTTTTTATAGTCTCTCGGTATTTGTTTTTCCCAATCGTATTTTTTAGAAGGGATTATACCTTGGTCGTATTTCTGATATTGCGGCTGATAAGTGGGATGATATCCCTCATGCTTCGGTGGATACTTCTTATAGGGATCGTAAGCCGGCTGCTGCAGGTGATGCTGGTAAAGATTCACTGTCAATTCAGTTGGATGCAGTTGCTTGGCGTAGGCCTGTGGAGGTTGATATTGCAGGCCTGGATACTCATATTTGGGTTTCTTATCAAGATCGTCATCTTTCTTCTGTGGCTGTTGATAGTAGTAATGATGCTCAGAAGGGACGAAGCCCTTGGTATGTCCTTTCCCTGAAAGCGCTTTGTCAATTAGCCTTTCGGAGGTCGGCTCTGGAACTAAAGGTATCCTTCTTTCCCTTGCAAAAGCTACAAGGAAATAACTCACTTTTTCCCCTGGGTAGTTCGCCGTTTGAAAGGCATTAAGGTCTTCTTTAGCAGATAGTCTCTGAAACTTTTCAAGCTCTTCAAGGATTTGCGATCCAAATGCTGACTTAAAAAGCTCTCTTAAGCCACTCACAAAGTATCCCAATGATGTGCTTTTTTCCGAAATTGCAAGGTATAAAATTCTTTCCAAAGCAAGAAGAATCTCTGAAGGGACTTTATAGATATTGGTGTTGAGCATTTCGACAGCCTCGAAATTTTTGAGAAGTTTCGCACATGCTTGAGAAACAGCTTCAATTAGCTGGAGGTGGTGATGCTCACGGAAGACAGAAGCTGCAAAGATGTTTTCTTCCTTAATGCTTCGCTTTGAAGCAGTCATCATCTCAGCAAGTTTCGCCTCGAGAGATGGAATATCGCTCTTTCTTACTTTCTCGATTTGATAGCTCAGATAACTGGTTAAGGTTGACAGTTTGAGCTCGAATTCGGAAGCTTCGAGCCGGAAACTAGACTTTTCTTTGCTATGATGCGTACCCATTTTCCTTTTTTTTGTATTTAATAGAAATATCTTCCAATTTGTGATATTTAAGCGTGACAACCAGTATCATTTTCTATTTTTCCTTCACCTTGCCCGAAATTAACAAATTTACAACAATTATCATATTTTAATGGAATCTTGCTGACTAAGGCGAATCCTAAGCTCGCATTCGAACAATTATTGTAGTATTCAGTTATTAAGTGTTTCTCAAATCTTGCGAATCAAACAGGAGTTAATAATTCATGTTCTAATTCTCTTCTCAATCTTTATTGGAATCCGAAAACTCATTATTTAACTGACTCAACACTTGTAATCAGTACTTTTTAACATTACGCTAATCTTTTTTAATATTTCTTTTTATGATTGTGATAAGGTGTTTTTGTCTCTATCGACCTTAAATGATGTTTTTCAAGATGACTCTAACAGACATTTCCTCCAATATTTATTAATAATATCCAATGTAATGACTTTTTCTCTTTCTAAGCACCATGGATGTAATATATATTTACTAACAACATTGTTTTTCTTCACTATTGCAGCAAAGCTCTCACCTTCTTTGGGAGCACAAAAGCAGCTCTGTGAACGTCGCCATCATAGTATTTCAGGGAGTGCGTGTCAGAGAATTTGTTAGCTTCAGAGTCATCCAAGCTCTTGAGAGGATGGACGTCTCCTTTTGCGACAAACACCAAACTCCATGAGCCATAAGTGGCGTTTTCGAGTGCATAAGGGGTCACTCGCTCCTTTCCATAAGCCTTGTATAGTTCTTTGATAGTCTTTGAGAATTCTTCAGTGTTGCTGGTAGGAGAGTAAGCATTAGTGACCAGAACTCCCTTTTCTTTGAGGATTCTGTCGCAGTTGGTCCAGAGCTCTTCGCAGAAAATTGGCACGTCCTTGGCTTGGTTTGCGAGCGAATCGATCAAAATGATATCATAGGTGTTATCTGGCTGACTCTTAATAAATTTCAATCCTTCAGAGGTCACGGTTTCAACTTTGGACGATTTGAGGGCTTTTGCTTGCTCTGGGAGATGTAATTGAGCGGCGTTAATCACAGCTTTATCGATATCAACAGCAACGATGCTCTCAATATTTGGATAGAGGAGAATCTCCTTAATAAGGCCACCTTCGCCGCCGCCAATCACGAGGACTTTTTTGGCAGTTGGAAGCACTTGAAGAGGCACGTGGACAAACATTTCTAAAAATGGATATTCATCCTTTTCAGTGCAGCAGATGATTCCGTCTTCAAGGATCATAACACCGAATTCAACGGTTTTAAAGACCTCGACCTTGCGGTATGGAGATTGTTCGGTGAAGAGCAAGGAGTCGCTGGTAAGTCTCAGAGGAATACCGTAGTTTTGACCAGCATTGATGAACCAAGCCTCTCTCACGTATTTTGGAAGAGATTTGGCTTCAAGGGATTCGCTTTCGGTTTCTTGAAGGTACTCAAGAGGTTCTGCGTTATCGAATTGTCTAAGGGCGCCTCTTTGCACTTCTTGGACCTTGTAGCTTGCGGCACCAAGAACACTTTTCATTTCCTCGCAGATACCACTGAAGTCGAATTTGCCTTGGCCACCAGTGAAATCGAGGGTAGCGTATGAGTACTGTGGGAATGTTTTCACGTTGATTTGGTTCTCGAAGAAGACGACAATAACAGAAACACCATGAGGTTTCATATGGTGAGCAGTAGTAGACACGTCTGAGTATCCCAACTTCTTGATCTCGTCGGTCAAGACCTTCTCCAAGAGAGTTACGTTGGAGAGGACCTCCTTATTGCATTTGAAATATTCAACGAGGGACTGTTTTATGAGATAATCCATTTTAGAGATTTAAATATGTTTGCGTACTAAATAAATAGCTAATCTTTATCGATGATGAGGTTTGTGAAAGATTATTTTATCAACTTGTCGAAAACTAAGGATTTTCGTCAGTTATGCTAGAGAGCTCGGGACTTCGAACCGAACGAGAGATAACTAGCGAATTTTTTTATGGTAATGAAGTAATTTCGAGCAAGACCATAATGGGTTGAGAATGATCATAGGAGTCAGATTTCTCTGCTGTCATTGATCGAACTCAGAATTTGGTCATTATCGAACTTTAGCTGAGTTGTTGACTTACCGAGTGGCACTTATGAAATCATTGTAGAGTTATTGATGGCTCATTAATTTTGATATTAGGACATTTCAAAGAGAATTTCGGAGAGAGCAAGATTGAATTAACGCCAAGCGATTTTTTTTTTTTAATGTAAAGTGAATTTATATATGGCCAAGTCGGAGTCCACCGTCGAGCCTTACCACTTCTCCTGTCAAAAAGGAGTTACTAGCAAGGGAGACTACAGCATCAGCGAACTCTGGTGGATCGCCTATCCTTCCTATTGGAGTTAGCATCTTGAAAAACGCTTCGATTTGGTCGTTCATGTCCTTGGCCATGGGAGTTTTAAATATGCTTGGAGCAATAGTCATAACTCGAATTCCAAATTTACCAAGATCTCTCGCCAAAGGAAGTGTCATTCCAATGATCGCACCCTTACTCGCAGAGTAACACACCTGTCCTCTCTGTCCCTCAATACCAGCAACACTAGCCACATTGATTATCACTCCTCTCTCTTCCTTCTCACCAGTTGGCTTCTGTTTTGTCATTTGATAAGCAGCAGCCTTTGAAACATTGAATGTTCCAAGGACATTAATCTTGAGTGTTCTAAGCATTTCAGCGGCCTTGGCTGGTCCTTTACTGGAGACAGTAGGCGCGACTGAAAGAACACCTGCACTATTCACTACGATGTGAACAGCTCCGAAAGCTTTGACGGTCTCTTCGACGAGTTTCTCAGCAGCTTGTTCATCAGATACATCAGTTTTCACAAAGATTGCATTTTCTTTGCCACCAAGTTTGGTTACAAGAGCATTGCCGGCTTCTTCGTTGAGATCAGCAATGGCAACTTTGCATTTGAGTGAGGCAAGTTTTTGGACGGTGGCTTCACCGAGACCTGAGGCACCTCCAGTGACAATAGCAACAAGACCTTCGATCTTCATAATAATGTGGGATATTTCAGTTTTGAAATTAATTCAGATACAAGATACGAAATGAGCCAATTAATTAATATCACTTGCTTTGTCTCGATAATATAGCGAAGTTAGAACTTTATTGAAAATCATTACATTATTGCTACCATGTTGCATTTCTCATAGCATAAACTTAGTAATTGCAGAGTTTTCGAATAATGAAATATTTATTGATCTATTATCGAAATGTAGCATACTAAGAGTTAGAGATCTTTCTTTAAGCTGACACTGATGATATGAGAGCAACATCAAATTCCTTAACTAGTTGTTAAATAAAAGTATCTATTCTCTAACTAGCTAGCAAGCAACGATGAATAATTATATGTAACCAAGTCGGACACCACCGTCGAGTCTCACGATCTCACCTGTCAAGAATGAGTTTCCAGCGAGGGCAACAACAGCATCTGCGAATTCTGTTGGGTCTCCCATTCTTCCCAAAGGCGTTGCTCTTTTGATATCGTCAGCAACTTTCGGGTTGATGTCTTTGCCCATTGGAGTTTGGAACACACCCGGAGCAAGCGTCACAACTCTGATTCCAAATCTGCCAAGATCTCTCGCCAAAGGAAGTGTCATTCCAATGATCGCACCCTTACTCGCAGAGTAACACACCTGTCCTCTCTGTCCCTCAATACCAGCAACACTAGCCACATTGATTATCACTCCTCTCTCTTCCTTCTCACCAGTTGGCTTCTGTTTTGTCATTTGATAAGCAGCAGCCTTTGAAACATTGAATGTTCCAAGGACATTAATCTTGAGTGTTCTAAGCATTTCAGCGGCCTTGGCTGGTCCTTTACTGGAGACAGTAGGCGCGACTGAAAGAACACCTGCACTATTCACTACGATGTGAACAGCTCCGAAAGCTTTGACGGTCTCTTCGACGAGTTTCTCAGCAGCTTGTTCATCAGATACATCAGTTTTCACAAAGATTGCATTTTCTTTGCCACCAAGTTTGGTTACAAGAGCATTGCCGGCTTCTTCGTTGAGATCAGCAATGGCAACTTTGCATTTGAGTGAGGCAAGCTTTTGGACGGTGGCTTCACCGAGACCTGAGGCACCTCCAGTGACAATAGCAACAAGACCTTCGATCTTCATTTATTTAATCGGAAAATTATCGATTTTCTAACTCGTTGTGAATTTAAAGATACAAAATGCGTCAATTACGTCTTCGTGATACAGTAGTTCTGATATGAAATAAAGAACCTTCTTTAAAGACACCCAGAAAATTTGATAACGATAATTGTTAATCGTCGTCATCCTTGTTATAGATTAGAACGAAATTTTCTGAGTATACATGCAATACTTATTCTTTCCTCAACTTATTTTATACCAAAAATGTTTACCTATTGGAGAAAAATAGAACAAGCTTTAGCCAATGACTAAATAATTGCTTCTCAAGAAAACATAGTTATCGATACGACTCAGGTACTTTTGATTATTGCTGAGAAAAAAGAAAAAAAAGTTTTCTGGAGTTTAATGAACAAGGTGGATTCCATATAAAATCATATTGTGCATTTCTACTATCAAATTAAAAAAAAAATCTCGAAAGCTATCTTATTATCTCAAATAGCCTAGGTTATCGTTCAGAATAATTAATTATTATTTCGAAATTCACATTTATCTCAAGAAATATCCTCAGCTAACTTTTCATCCTTCATTCTTATGTGGTTAATTCGAAAAGAGCTTTCCCACAGCACTCTTTTTGGAGTTATCTTTGATATCCTTCAGCATTGCAGTCTTTTCATTCTCTTGGAAGTCAAGCAACGAAAAGATGAGTAACAAGATTTGCATCAAATCCTTCTTCCTATACAAATAATTTTCACCATTAATCCAAGGAGTTCATATAAGATTTACCCTTCAATCAAGCTTTCCATGAACTTGATAAATATTTGCTTCACATGGACTTTCTCATGCCAGGTCTTATCCGCTAGAGCTTGACCACGCAGTTCAATTATTTCGCTTGCTAATTGCTTTTCCTATAGCATATAACATTTATTTTACTGCAATAAGGCATTAACAATATACTCTAGCCAGGAGTTGTGCACAAATTGCGCTGGTGTTCTTGATTTCGGAAATGAGCTTGAGATTGTCCTCTCTGAATTTCTCATTTTCGATCTGCAATTTCTTAAACTCAGTTCGGGAAATCCTTCTCTCCGTTGTAGCCTCTACCCAACTGTCAGCATCATCATCTTGAGAGTTTCTAAACTCTCTTGTTTCAGTATGAATATCACTTTTCTATAGCAGATATGGGATTCAATAAACACCTAATCATTAATGATATAGATACCTCATCTTCTTGTGTGTGATGAACACTGGTTTCGTTGTGATGATGACTATTGGCTTCTGGAAGCTTTAGACTCACATTGTGCTTGGATTTCTTGGTTTTCGAAAGTTCTTCGAGAGTGGTTATAATGTAATTTTGCATCTCTTTTTCATCAAGGCCCGTCAGGTTGGTCAATACCTCCATCTGCTTATTTCCAGCGGTGAAATCTAACACGCCATTTAGTTTGCTTTCGATGCTCTCACAGAAGATTTTCCAATTCATTAATCTCTCTGTTCTCTCTTTTTCAAGAGCCACAAGCTTTACTCTCAACGATTCAGCATCTCGCTCTTCAGGGAGAAGTAACACTTCATCGATCTTTGAAACTTTATTTTTCTTTAAGATTTCTCTCACCTTTCTCAAGGCTTTAAGGCAGGATTCCGTGCTTTCTTGTTCAAGTTTGAACGTTCTCTCTCCCAGTTGGGCAATCAAAATTGCAGAAAGCTCCGCCTTGAGGTCTTTGAGGAAAGCGCTAAGGGTTTTCTCCTTATTTTCACAAGCCTCTTCAAGGGAAGTAACATGCATCCTGAAATTTTCAGTCATCTGATGCATTTGTTGCTCATACTCTTTATTCTCTGTTTCTAAATCCGCAATATGCTTTTCTCTCTGATTGAATTGCTCTTCCAAGGCGATAAGCCTAATCTTCAAGCTTTCTTCTTCAGAATGTTTAGAAGATTTCTTTGCTTTCGCAAGCTCGGCTAATTTTTCTTCATAGAAGCCTCTTTGAGAAGCGAGTGCTGCGTCATGCTTCAAACTTAAAGCAGTTTTCACGATACCGAGTCTAGATACTTCTTCGTTCGCTTTCTGGAGTTGCTCTTTAGTAGCTTTCAACTCTTTGGCCAGTTTATGTTTCTTCTCAGTCAAGGAACTCAGCTGCTTATCCATCGAAAGCAAATTTTCTTGGAATTCTTGCTCTTTTCTTAGACTTTCCTCTCTAAGATCCTCTAAAACCTTCCTCAATTCTTTTTCTTTAGGAGTTTGGTTCGCGACTTGCTGCTGTAATGCCTCAACTTGGTGCTGCAATGCCTCAACGTGGGAGTTAGCCTCATTAAGTTCCAGTTGGAGCAGCTCGGATTTAAGTTGGAGCTGTTCAGATTTCTGTTGGGTCTCAGACAACAGCTCTTCTAATTCTTTAAACTTTGCCTCCATTGCATGATCGATTTGACGAGCTCGCTCTTCTTCTTTGATTGTCTTTTCAGTTTCGATTTTCTCGATTTCAGCCTGTCTGATAGCCTTAATTTCATCAAGTTCTTGTGTCAAGGTGCTTATTTTTTGTATGTCCTCAGCCTGAATTTCTTTCAATCTTGCGTATTCCGACTCAAGCTCGTTCATCTTCTGTTTGGCTTCGATTTCCTCGGTTCTCTTGTTTGCAATTTCGAGGCTGAGAGTATTTAGCTCGGTTTCTTTCGTTGCAAATGCGAGTTCTAATTGATCGAGTTTTTCGGCTTGAGTAGCTAAGTTCTGTTTCAATTGCGTGATCGTGTCCTCATGAGCACTCAAGCTGAGTTTTAATTGATCGCTTTCTTCTTCTTTCTTGGTCAGAGTGAGCTTTAATTGCGTGATAGTTTCCTCATGAGCACTCAAGCTGAGTGTTAGTTGATTACTTTCTTCTTCTTTCTTGGCCAAAGTGAGCTTTAATTGAGTAATTGCGCCTTCCTTCTCAGTAATAGTGAGTTTCAATTGGCTGATCTCATCCTCCTTGGCAGCCAAGATCTGCATTTCATTTTCTCGTGCGGCCAGCTTGTCCGATTGGCTTTGAATCTGTTGTTGCAGACTTGCCACCTGCGCTCTTTGTGTTGTTAGGATCTTTTCTTGCTTAGCCAATAAGTCTTCTTGTTCGCTGATTTTTTTAAGATGGATCTTTAAACATCCTTCTTGCTCCTCCAATTTCACGCTTTGATCTTCATTCAATGTCTGAAGGTTCAGGATCTCTTCACCTTGTGCGGCAATCTTCTGATTTCGCTTCTCTAAATCCTCTTTCAAGCTCTGAACTTCGAAAAGTTGAAGGTCGTACAAGCCTTTCAGCTGTCCCATTTCATCTGTCAAATGATTGATTTTCATGAGCAATGCCTCTATTTCTCCACTCTTTTCAGAAATCAGCTCTTCTTTCAAAGTCAGCTCTTCTTTTTGTAAAGCAATCTTTTGTAGGCTTCTCTCCAGCTCAGATCTTGTCTCTTCGATAATCTTTCCCTGAGCCTCAGTTTTTTCTTCATATTCATTTAATAAAACTTCACATTGGTTCAATTTTGCCTTGAGGGTGTTCAATTCCTCCTTACAGACAATCAGACTTTGTTGAGTGTCTAAATCCTCCAAGTTTTTCGCCTCGATTTTCTTTTTGAGTTCATCTCTCTCAGTAATCAATTTAGTTCTTTCTTGCTCACTCGTGGCTGTCTTTTCCTGCAAGTCTAACAGTTCCGAGCTAAGAGTAATATTCTCATTCCTCTTCTCAAGAAGCTCCTTTCGTAGCTTTTTGTTGTCTTTTTCAACCACCTCCAGCAATCCTTCAACATCATTAATCTGAGTTTGTAGCGATTCTCTTGAAAGTTTGACGTTCCTGAGTTCTTTTTCCTTTCGTGCAAGCTCCTCCTTAAGTCCTTGAATCTCTTCCTTAGACTTGCGCTCAAGTTGCTCGGTTTGGACGTAGTGCATTGCGTTTAAATCCTGGATCTCTGATTTTACACGATTAATCTCGTCTTTCTGCTTCTTTTCGAGTTGTCCCATCTGCGCGTAGTGTCTTGAATTCAACTCCTCGATTTCTGACTTAAGTGAGTCAATTTCTCTCATAAGTGCGTCTTTTTCTTCTTCCAACGCAGCTATTTTCTCGTTAAAGCTCTCCATGGTTTGCTTTAGCATCTCTTGGTTTCGATAGGATTCTGCTTCAGCGGCCCAAATTCTCTCTTGAGCCTCAAGCTCCGCCTTTGTCATTCTGTCCTTAAGCTCTATGTTTTCGCGCTCAAAGAGTTTGAGCAGTTCGAAGGTTTCAAGAGCTCCGATTTTTTTTAATTGAACATCAGAGAGCCCACGACTTGAGGATAAGGGCTCTATGTTCTCTTTCTCGGTCAACGGGGATTTTTGAGGGCTTGATTTTATATCGCAGGTTTTGATTCTGTCATCCGCTCTTGCAGTCTCACAGAACTGTAGCCGCTCGCTGCGTAATTCATCGATTTCTTGTGTTTTCTCTTGCAGCTGCTTTTCGAGTAGAGCGATTTTTTCTTCAGTCTGGATATGATTCTTACTCTCGGCTAAAAGCACCTCCTTATAATTGTAAACACTCTGGAATTTGATTTCTTCCTCGCGGAGTTTCTGTTTCAAGTGGTTGATCCTATTCTCAAATAAGGCAAAGGAAGTTGATAATTATGATTACTCTTGGTCTTTGAGGTTGCAGGTCTGGATAAGGTCAATATTTGACTCTTTGCACTTCGATTTTTCATCTTCTATGAGTCTGAGTTTCTCCTCGAGAAGTTGATAGTTTTTGGCGCTTTCTGCGAGTTGCATTTTATATTTTTCGATTTCTTCCTTAAGAGCCAAAGAAGCTTGGGATAATTCATCAAATTGCACCTTTATTTTCTTGAGTTCCTCGTTTTCTTTAAGGATTCTTTTAAGCTAACCATATACGAACCATTAGAGGGGCTTGCTTGGTTTTCAATATTAATACCTTCTCCTTCCTTTCATTATAGAGATCGTTGCTTCCGACAGAATCTGAAAGTTGTCTTTGCTCTTTATTGAGCTGAGCTGCTTTCATCTGCTCGATCAGTTGATCTTTTTCTTGCAATTGTAATTCATATTCAGAGATCTTTGATTTGATATAGCCGAGCTTCTTGTCAAGTAAATTTTCGAGTTTTTCCTCGCCAATGACTTTGCAAATTTCATCTACTTTGCTGATTGCGTGAAGCAAAAACTCATTTTGCAGCTATTTAGATTTTTATTAAAATTTCAAACCAATTAGCGATTTTACTTCTTCGCCCGTTATTTTATTCTGGTTCTGCTCAAGTTCTGCGATCTTATTTTTGTATTTTTCGATTTCGTCATTATACTTTTTTTCAATTTTGTCTTTCTGAACTTTAAGCTGGCTGATAGTTTCAATAACATCATCTCTGGTTTTGAGTAAATTCTTTATCTTTTGATTCAGTTGAGTCACCTCTTCTGATTTCTTAGACACCTCTCCTATAATACATACGTATTAGGATATAAAGTTTTGCAATAGTTACCTCTCAGCGCTTCATTGTCTACTTCAACAGAGTTCAGTTTCTCCTTCAACATATCAGTGTCATCCTTTGGAACCACTTTGCTCAATGCCAGGGCTATTTAATGTATGGTTTTAATTTTTCAATAGAAGATGAAGCTCTGATTACCTTTGATCTTTTCAATAGTGTCAATTTTAGCCTCATCTAAGGTTTGGATTATCGTCTTAAGCTCTTTCTTCTTTTGCTTTGGAAGTTTCTTTGATTGGAGCAACACGGAATGAATCTTGTCTTTCTTCTTTTCAACAGCGAGCAACTGTTCAATGATTCCTCCTAACTTCTCTGCCAACAAAGAAGTCTGCTTGATTTCCTAGCAAATTTCTTAACCTTTGTGACTTCAATAGTTAACTTACATTTGTTAGAGTAACTGATTGGTCTATGAGTTCTTGAAGCCCTCTCTCAGCTTCTTCTAAAGGAGCTAATCGGTCTCCAAGCGTGAATGTTTGAATTTGCTCAGCCTCTAACTTTCGGGACGCTAACATCCCATCGTTAGCAATCGGACTCAAGCAAGCCATCTGAAGGAAATCTCTCTTATTGTTTTCAAGGAGTCTTGAAAGCTCCTCATTCCTTGCGAGTTCTTCATTCCATTTCTTTTCAAATTTCTTCGCGAGTTTTGCCAGCTTCACTTTATCCTCATGGAACTTTTGCGCATCAAGGAGCCACATTTGCTTGTCGTTATTATGCTGTTCTTCTTGAACTTTTCTGATTCTTTCAAGAGCCTTGTTTTCTTCTTTCGACCTTTCGAATGCCGATCTGTATTGTTCAAGCTCTTGGGATAGTCTGCGTGTTTCCTCCTTCAGTTTGCGCAGCTCTTCCGAAATGAATCTTTCTGTGGGAGGAAGCTCTTCGCAGCCGCCTTCTAACAATTCCGCAGAGGTTTCCGAAAGCCCTTTACAGGCCGCGTCATTATTGAGATCCTTTAGAGGAAGTCGAGAAGGAGTCTCTCTATTATAGATGTTGTCAGGTAGCTTTTTCAAGCTCAATGTCTTCACGGTTTCCCGGTAAGGAGAAGAGCTGATTAAATGGTTTTCGTCCTTATGGCTGAGCCTTCTTGGGGTCTTTTTGGCAGAAGTGTAGCTTAATCTTTTCTTTAACGCGCTCTCACCAATAGTCTTTTCCTAGATATTTGCAAAGTTAACCACAAAAACAACATTTGTTTGTTTACCAAACTGTTAACCAATCTGCTCAGATCATTATAGTCGTCATCGAAACTGATAATTAATTTTTCAGGTATGGAGAGACCGTGGCTTGAAATGAAAGGTCGCAATTTTCCAGATGAAGCCAAAAAGTTTTGGCATATAGCGATAATCCCAGAAATCTTGCATGTAATGTCATCGTTTTCCTCAACATAACCTCCATCAGTAGCCCGTGCGGACGGAAGTCCACTAGATCTTCTCATAGGTGAGATAGATGACTTGCCTTCCATTTCTGAATTTCGTTTGGACAAATATGGGATTCTCACGTCCTCGGTTTGTCTGTAAACAAAATTGCATGTTATGTGAGGTTTAATTTCGGATGCTTACTGATCATAAGATGCTGGACAAGCGCTGGTACCTCGTCTGGAGCTCATTAGCCCATTCGATCTGGCTGTTCTTAAGGTAGTCTCATCTGCAACCTTTGAAATTCCTTCCTGAAGGGTCTTGCAATGAGCACGACAACGCTCCATAACTTTAGCGACAAGAGGTTCGGTGGTTTCTACTTCCTTTGAGAGGTCTTGCAAGCTCTGGCTTCTTTCGGTGTTGATTGAGATGCACTCTTCAATGAGGAATTTCAAGCTTTGCAAAGTCTTTCCACCTCCGAAAGATAGATCAGAGCTATAGTTTGCAAAGGTGCCTTTGCTACCCTCCAAGAATGCTGCGGTTTGTTGCTTTAACTAAAAAATTGAAACATTAAACATCATTTCAGCAATCTCGTAGTTACCTGCAGGAGCTTCTCTTCTACGAGATGCACGGCATTCTTTTCTTCGGAGAGTTTTTGATCAATCGAATTGAACTTCATCGTGATCTGCTGATCGAACAAATTCAGCGAGTACTCAAGTCCATGCAGAGGGAGATCAAGCGTTGAAATAAAGTCCCCAGAACATCTTAACTTCTCGCTCTGCGTTCTTGGCTCTGTCAAGTAGGAATAACTCTTATTCTCTTCAAGTAACTCGCTGATCCTTTTTCTCGTGAGCTCGAAATGCGAGCTCATTTCCATGTGAATTTTCTCGCTTAATTGCTGACTATTAGAGAAGTTGAAGCAAATTTCGATGATTCTGGATACTTACCTCTGTGATATGATTTGTGCCTCTAAACCTAACAGCAAGCTCTTAATGCTTTGGTTAACTCCTTGCTTCTCCTTCATCTAGCCACGCGAGTTAGCTGAGGCACTGGAACTGATTTACCTTCTTGTTCAGTCTGGTGAGGAAGCAGATGAACTGATCTTTTTTGGTTCCAGTTTGCTTAATGTCGTTCTCAATTTGCATTTTGTCGAGAAAGAGAGAATCAGGGACAACTCCACGATTTTCCTGAGATCTCCTGATTTCCTCATCCTTTACTTTTACTAATTTCAAGAGACTTCCTGTATCACAATTAACGTTATCAGATGACATCCTATAACTCGGACTAAGTGTGGAGTACCTGTGCATTTGTGGTGAGTTTCGTCAAAAATAGCTAGTAATCTCCTAGCGTCTTCATGTAAATCATGAAACTCATCGTCGTAGTGCTTTCGATCGCTTTTCATGAATTCTTCACACATTGAATTTTGAAAATAACAGCTAAAAATAAGAAAAATTTAAATCGTTGCGAATTTAAATCAGCGGGATTGACCTCCAAAAGGAATTTTTTTGTAGAAGCCGCTTCATAGTTTTTAAGAAACCCTTCTTATTTCCATTCATTCTCCGGTATGAATATCATCGAAAGCCAAATCGGCCTATCTATAACTGCTGCATTAGAAAACATTACTTTTCGACTCATCATGGTAGAACAGTCAATTGGTTATCTCTCCTACAGTAAACAGGGTTCGTGTTGCTTTGGAGGTGAATAGGGTTCAGGGTATAATGAGTTCAATGAAAAAAATGTTAGTTGAGTTTCATTTTCAGAAGAGATTCTCACTTTTGTTTAAATAAAGAAATAAAAGGTTAACGCAGATACATGGAAGAAAAGTTATTATCCGGCTTCAAAGAGCTCGAACTAGCGGGAAAAGGCACAATATCAGTCGTCTACAAGGGGAACTATCAGAGCAGCAACAAAACATACGCGATAAAATATCTCAAAGCTCAAACTAAAGACCTTTACGACTTGTTTTTACGAGAACTCGGAATTCAGAGAGGCATCTCCCATCCGAACATCATGCCAATCTACATGTACGACCATGATAACAACTCTCTCGAAGCATTGTATACCATGCCTTTTCTCCGGTCGCTGAGAGCGATCATGGACAGTAATACCAACCGTCCGCATCTAACTCAAGTGATTCAGTTACTGCGAGATATTTCTAATGCGCTGGATCATGTAAAACGGTTTGAATCAATGGCCCATGGCAAGATCAAGCCTGAAAACATATTTTTCTCAGAACGCACGAACGCTTATCAACTCGCTGATTGGAGCGGGCATTACTCCTTCAGGATAAATAATTCTTCTATAATGAGAAGACCTGAAGGAAGCCGCGCCTCAACTGTCAGGAGGAAGCATACTCCTAATTCAATCTACGAGGCACCGGAAGCTCAAATGTCACTGGATGCCTCCACAAAAGACAAATTATGCAGCTATAAAGCGGATGTGTACGCGCTTGGGATAACCATGCTGGAGTTTTGTGGCTTCGAGCGAGAGAAACTATTGGCTCTTAATTCCGCTGCATCGGACGCCGAGTTTAAAACAGTGCATCAAACCATTGCCGCTGAGTTGGCCAGCTGGTATTCAAATGAGAAACTAACGGACATTCTCATTCGAATGACCAATCGCAGGTCGTATCAAAGACCATCAGCATTTGAAATTTTTCTGCATGTTGAAGGAATCGGACGCAAAGACGACGAGAAAAACGAGTTCCAAGGGTCTTTCATTGAAATAAATTTAGGCAAAATTGAAAAGACTCTTAGCAAAATCGAACCAAAGATCGTGTCCCTAGGGAGAGTGGAAACTGTCACTGAAAATCTTGATGAATCGCGTCCTTCTGTGGACTTGAGCCAGCTGAAGCCGAGTATCGAAGGAAAATACAGCTGGACGGTTCAGGGAGGAGAAGAAGGGCAAATTGAGGGCGAGTTGATCAATAACTCCAAGATTAAGAAAGCTAAAATATTTGATAGAGAGAACTCTGATGAGCATATTCGAGGGAAGGTTGAAAAATCATTCCCCGACGTTGATTTCAAATTAGTAAGAAGTAAAACCACCAAGGAAGACACTAATGAGACTCCAGCATTCAAATCGACGAAGACTGGCGAGACTATGGTGACTATGAATGATTGGCTCAAGCTGGAAGGAAATAACGACTCTCATGAGTTCGATGATGAGGTTGAAGAAGAAAAGGATGAGGAAATGGGCTCTCGTTATAAGAAGCTACAGGAGACGCAATTAAAACCAACCAATAAGCAAGGGCGCAATAAACTTGAGATGCCAGAGCAGGGGAAAGAGCCTAATAGAGGCATTAGCAAGTTCAAGACTTTTATAGGAACCTTTGGAGCTGGTTTGAGTAATTTGGGCACTAGTATAAATGATTTTGGAGCCAATCTGAGTGAGTTTGGGAAAAAAGCTCTGGATTTCGGAGAAAATAATCTTAATTCAATCAACGAATACGGGAAAAAAGCTCTCAATAGCATCGAGCGGATCGGAATTTTTACTACTAAGAAAGAAAATGATGAGTTTAAGAAAGAAACCTCAATGTTTTCTCCACGGACTGAAGGAGTGCTCTCTCCAAGTAAACCGCGAATTGTCATTGTTCTAATCATGATATCAAAGGCCAATTCGGACTGACTCAAAAGCAGGAATTGTCTAAAAGTATCTTGGCAGTCGATTCTAGAAGGAGTCTCCACTCGCCTGGAGATTTTGGAGGTTGATTGCTTTTTTGAGGAGTTTTCTAACTGCTAAATAGATATTGGTTACGAATCTGATGAAGCTCTGGAACTAGAACCCGCGAGTTCATATGATCAGTCACGCATTGAAGTATAATGCAAATTTTGAGAGCATTTTAAAAAGTGTTTTATAGAAGAAATTAAAGCCAGCAGATCGATCGATCAAGAAGATACATACTTTCGGTGGATTAGTGACCTCACTCTCTTGGTCGCCCAGTGGAAGATATGTAGCAGTTGGATCCTTGGACCATTCAGTCAAATTCCTGGATGCTGAGACCATGAAATTCATGGCAGAGAGCGGATATAACCATCTTGGTATCATCATATAATAGTTGAAAACAAATCTAATTCTGAGTAAACAGAGGCGGTATTGTCTGTAGCTTGGTCTCCTGACGGAGGGTTCATTGCTTCAGGCTCAGATGATGGATCACTAAAAGTTTTTAGTTTTTCAATGAATAAAGTCAGTGATTCTTTCGATGAGCTATTCGCTGGTAGAACTTCTGGCCTCATCAACGATATTGATAGAATAAAATATTGTAGGAAGTATTAGCTCTGTCTGCTGGTCGCCTGACGGCAAGTTTATCGCTTCTTCATCAACAACAACGATTAAAGTTGTCGATTTCCAGAAAAAAAGACATGTAAAGACTTTTAAAGACGTACATAAAGGTAATTTTCAACCTAGTACTCCTCACCAATATGCAATGTAGAGGATATTAAACAGATTGCATGGAATTGCAATGGACAGTACTTGGCCTCAGTCTCCTTTGACAAGACAGCTAAGATAATAGAGCCAGATACAGGCAAGATCGTTTTTGATTTTGAAATCATAGAAGGTGCCTCATCCAAGCAAAATGTTAGAATAATTTCTGCAAATTAATTATATAGGTGAGCCAAATGTTGTCGCATGGTCTCGAATGGGCACTGTAGTGGCTGTGGGTTCATCAGACCAATCAGTGAGGGTTATAGACGTGTTAAAGAAAAACATCTGCGGTAGTTTTGATGAGGTAACAGTTTTGAAATTCCTTTATTATATCATACTCTTGCAAAGGCAATGGCTTCAATTACAGCGCTTGCGTGGTCGCTCGACGGCAGATTTCTCGTTTCTGGGGCAGACGATGGAATGATCCGAGTTTATGAGTACGCGAAAAAGGTTCTACACCTTACCATTGAATATCATAAGAGTAAATTCCTTCAGTTGTTCGCTCCTCAGAATATTCTCTTATCCAACGCAGGTCAAATATTATCATTGAGTTGGTCACCAGATTCCGAATACCTGATCTCGAGCTCAAAAGAATCTAAATTAATTTTTTACAATATGGGTAAAAGATCGGTTGTGGAAAGTTGGATCGGTGGGCTTGAGCGTAATAAATAATTTCTTCATAGAAAAATAGCTGAATTGATGATATATAGATGCTATAACAGCTGTCTCCTGGTCAAAGGATGGAACTTATTTTGCTGTGGGAAGTGCTAAGGGAGCTCTAAGAATATATGAAGCGAAAAGCATGAGTATAAGTGCGTCAGCTGACAAAATTCATGAAGGTAAACTCCCCCAATAAAATCTTAAATCTGAAGTTGTACAGGGGCGATCAAATGCATCGCTTGGTCTAGCGATGGGAAATTCCTTGCGACTGGATCAGAAGATTGCTCTTTGCAAGTCTTTTCGTCGCAAGAGCTCAAAGCGATTCTGACACTTCCACAGCTACATCAAGGTATTATTACTGAGGTTTCACACTAGGTTCTGAGAGTCATTGTGTTTTTGTTTTAGCTGATATAAACACCATTGATTGGTCCTCAGACTCGAAATTTCTGCTGACTGGATCGAATGACAGTACCATCAAGGTCATTGATGTGAAGAGACAGGCCGTGACACATCATTTCAGCGAAATACATACTGGTTTAGCATCCGCTCTGTGAGAACCAAGCTAATAATACTAATAATTTGTTCAGATTCGATTCGATGTGTTGCCTGGTCACCGAATGGTAAATTAATAGCCTGCTGCTCGAACGATTGGCAGGTGAGTATAACTAGCGTTGCAAAGCTCAAGACTCAAATATTGTACTCCGAAACATGTAATCTCTAGCCTATTTTTTCCCCCACAACTGATGTGCTCGTTTAGACTATCTTTCTTTCGTGGGATGGACACGTGATGGAAAATCATTGATTTCTGGTTCTGAAGGAGGAACCATTAAAATATACGACCTCATTAATAAGAGCTTCACAAGAGAGCTGAATACTCGACAGGATAGCGTTGATGTGGTTTATGGGTATTCATTTGCAAGAGACTCTCAAATTATCGCTGTACTGTCAATTGATCCCTCTATAAAAGTGTTCGATTGTCAAGATAACAGTTTATTATTCCATCTAGAAGGGCCGGAGCAAGGTAGTTCACTCATGTTCAAAACATCGCCTTATTTCTATTTAATAAAGAACGTGTTTGCTCATTAGCCCTGAGTAAAAATGGCAGGAAAATGATTACAGGACTTCAAGATGGCTCTATGCGTATTTACGATCTCACTTTTTAAGTTCTCTGACTCGTGAGTGCTGATCTATTAAATACATAAATTGTTCAATATCGTGAATTTTTTAATGTATCGTAATAAGAGCTGAGAAGAACTCTCTTGAGACTCTTCTGAACTCATTTTTTATTTTTCAACTAACCTAATAATTTTTTCATTGTATAAACCAATTGGAAAAACATAACTAAATTGCAACTGAGGAATTTTTTGAAATTTAGTTTGAAGACAAAATTCTGACTTTTCTTAAGCTCGCAGATAATATCATTATAGTTTGTCATAATTGCCACTAAAATGACTAAAACTATCAAAAGACTGATGATTGATAAAGGGACTTTCGTTAAAGAAAGATTAAAATTAGTTTGATACAAAAAATAAATTCAATGGGTGGGTGAATGTAAGTCATAAAGCTATTCCTTTTTGCTAATTCCCTCAAGAAGTTACATAACGATAGTTATTTTCGCCGAGTCATCTTTTTGTATGCTCCGAGCAAATCTCCCATGAAATTTGAATTGCCAGAATTAACTGTGAGTTTGTCGACTTTCTCAACCCTAAACGGCTCAAAATCCTTACTTGCATTAAATTTCTCGAAAAAAGACGGTTTTTTCTCTGCTGTTATTGTATACGCACTGAGGTTCTCAGCTCTTCCATTAAGGAGACTATTCGACATTGACCTTTCCTTCTGAGTTTGTCTGATATTGCCCTCTCTCACCTGATAATGAGACCCACCACAGTTCTTCTGAAAACTAAACTGAGAAACCCGTTTCACTTCAGGGACAAGAGCGATACCATTAAATCTGATTAGGTTTAAGTCAACTCTTGGTTTAGTTTCCTGAATAGATCTCTCTGGTGTATCTGGTCGCCCAACTTTGGACATGAACACTCTGCCATTATTATCTAGAGAAACATTCCTTCTTATTGGTGCCTTCAGACCTTGATCGAGAGAATAATTATTTCGTTTATTTTTTAGTAATTTTATTTCAATCCTATCGTCAGCATGATTTTCAACGCAGCCGCCAGGATCAGTGACAGAATTATTAATGAAGCCTGATCTGCTATGATTATCAATTTTTGATTTGTCAGAGTCATCAATGGTTTCTTGTTGTATCCTTTTGCTCTGAATCATTTTTAGAGTTCGAGACCCATGGAGATTTGAATTTATTCTCGTTGGCTTCGGATTGATTAAGTTTGAAAATCGTTTGATCAGGTCCATAACAGTTACGCCTTCAACATATGCGTCCCCTTTGCGAGTCAATTCATTCAAATTATATTTGAGTTTCTTCTTTTGAAATAATGCACGCTTGTAATCGTCAATAGATTTCTCTATTTCGACGTTTCGAGACAGTAGATTCCTGTAATGCGAGACCAAAGCTTCCCTCTTCTTTTCAAAATCAGCGCTGAATGACGTATAATCGGATCCGCCTGCTTTGGAGGTTATTCTTTTGCTGAATTGAGACATTTGCGCCTGATAGATTATACTAAACGCATTTGGTTCGAGCTCTCCCAGCACATCCAGATAATTCGCGTTTCTTTGCAACGGCAAAGGGTTTTTCGTGAAAAAAGAGTTTATTGTGGCTTGTCTGATCTTCGCAGGCTCTTTTTCTTTGAAGTTCGCTGTTTGGTTGATGAGGGAGTCTTTCGATTGTCGACGAGTCGCGTCTTCTTGGATGAGGTTTCTGATGTTGGACATTGACAGTCCTCTATTCATGCGGCTTCTAATCCTTGACGGGTTTGCCTCATCTCCTTCGGTTTTCCTTTTGCAATGCGATTTATCCCGAAATAAAGCAAATTCTTACTGTTGAATAGAAACATTCATGCTCCTTTCGAACCGCCCTATTGTCATACTTAGATTCATACTTTCTTGGCTAATAATGGGCGTTTGATGACCCCTTTCGTGAATTTAATAAATCAAATTCATAATCATCCGCGGGTTACTTTTTTGTATTGAGAAAAATCTCTTCAGCCCCCTTCTTTTTCGGAAAGTAGTAGTTTTTGACTGGACTCTGCTTTTGTTGAGTGTCGCTACACTTTTCGAATTCTGTCTGTTTCTGTCGCAAAGCGTCCTGGAAATACCTCCTTGATATTTCCACAAGAGTGTTCACGAGGAACGATATCAAAGGAAACTAATCAATTTAAATCGTAAGGCGTTAGGTTCGGACTGAATGAACCTTCAAATGCTTTGTCAAACGATAGATCTTTTTGAGCTCTTCAACTTTCGCCTCCAGTCCAAGGACTTGAAAGAGCTTGAAATAAAGCTTAGCGATTGATTTGACTCCGCCGTTGAATTCATATTTTCCATAGTTTTCAAAATTGAAGGATGGAAACATTTTTTGGATGATAATGTAAGAATGCTCTTGAAAAAAACTTTCGAAACATATTTAGAAGGCAGTTGACCCAAAAGGTTACCAAAGCTGGAGGTCTCCATCGGTTTTCGAAGTAAAAACTAGCTGAAGGAGCTCACTCTCTTTTACTATCCTCTCTTTTTCGTCCCGTCGTAAGTTTATGATGTATGAAATTAGCTGCTGGTTGAGAATTGCGTCTTCATCAGGGGTAACAATCTTAGAAAGAGGCTTTTTGACGACGTTCTTTATATCCGAAACTGCCTTGAGACGCTCGAGGATAAGGCCAATAACCTCTTGCATGAAAGGGATAAATTTATTACAACGTAAAATTCTCACAGTAAAAACATCAGTAGATATAAATAGAAAAGTTTTTGTAAGTATTTTTAAGGTGGAAATGCGCTTCCCAGCGTTTTCTCAATATGAAAAGCCTCAAAATCCGACAAATTGGCTTGACATGATATAGTAAATGAATTGGAACAGACTTTGAAATGGCCTAAGAGAAGAATTAACTCAAGCTTTAGTAGCAAAATGCCAGGGGAACAAAGATACGCAAATTACTACAGCAGCAATTTTGAATAAGATAAATCGATTATTTGCAGTTTCATATCTTTTTGCTTTTTTCAAAAAAGTGTGCTACTATATTTTTCATACTGAGAAATAATTTATCAGGATTCTAACCCTCTTAAAATTGAGAATTTATTTTAACTCTCGAGCCGATTTCTTTGCGTTTTTGCAAAAAAAACACACATATAATTCAATAGAGCATCTTGCAAACGTAGGTGTGCATTTATACTGATTTCATCTTATCACCTGCACTAAATCTCAGAATGTGTGTTGATTATTGTAATCACTTCAGTGCCATATAATATCAGATGATACTATGCAACTCTCTTTCGCCTGGTAATGTCAAAGAATGCTCTCAATCCTTTGGAAAAGATCAAATTCATTGCCTTTAAAATAAGAAATCAACCTTCGTGCACTCTCTAACCTCAATTGCCATTCATTTGATGAAAAGTTATGATACACTAGAGTTCAACATAATTTACAAAATTTTATCATGACTCTTGAAAAGTTGCTTGAGCGCTATACAGGTCTTTCGTATTAAACTTCTCAAATCCTTGCTTCGCTTAGAGACCCCCATCTAATCATTAATTAATATACCTGTAGTAACTAGCTCTCCATATATGAACATTTAGATCGAATCAAGACAGTCAAATTAACTGAGCTCTCATGAAACGTGATCGATTAAATTTCTTGGAAAGATCTTTCTGAATAAAGTATCCTGAAGAAAGTATCGATAGAATTCAATGACTGGAATATATTCCAAACAGCTGGCAACCTAAGGTGTTTTATACAAGACTTGATAGAAGGCAAGGGGTAGCCATTTTAAATTATTCTGAATTCTCGAATGAACTTATGCTAAGAGCGATCGCATCTAGTTAATTTCTAATTACAAGACCAAAACTACGCTTGTTGCTCTTCTCAACACATTTCCTGTTGAGACCCTCCTTGCATTAACTCCTCCTTTCAGAAAATCAATTAAATAATCTCAAGGGCCTCAATTAAAAATTGAGAAGTACGAATTAGAAGCATCAAATAGTAACAGAAAAAACTCAAAAAAGTTGATAGTGCAGCTTTTGTTGCAGACAAATAGGCAGTATCTCGAATCGCCAGAGTTCACTAAAATGAGATTATACCGAAATTTGAGCTGATTTTCACGTCTATCTCCCAGCCCACAAAATAGATGCAAAAATTTTAATCAACAGACACATCTTTCCACAATTTCCGATCTATCCTTAAACTTTTTCTGCTATCTGACTGACTCTACTATGCCCGATAAGACCTGAGTAATGTGATAATATCAGCTGTCCTTCTCAATTAATTATAATAAGAAAAAATTTAGCTGGTCTGTAGCTAATTGCTATTTAGGGTTTTCTCACTTAACTGTCGAATAGTTCTGTCCATTTTAATATTTTTATTATAATCACCGAACTAAAGTTTTTTTTGATGGGCAACCTCGTCGAGACTTCAATCTTCATCAAGGACAAAGGAGATCCTACGAAATACTCTGAAATAACCGGCAAGCGCACGGACCAGATTTTTATCAGATCAAAAGAGACTATCCATGTCGTTGGAATAGGATTATGCACTCCAATCCACGAAGAAGCAAAAGCCTTTGTAAATATCACGGATTATAAAAGCGAAAAGCAGATCCTAGATGAAACATTCAAATTGAAAGCGAACCACAACGGTCGCATTTATAATTTCTCTAATTTCGATAAGCCAGTGACTTTTCTCAAAGGCACGTACTACTCGATAACGGTCGATATACACGGCGACCCAGTCCACACTTACGAAAAGACTCAGCAATTTTTAACGCACAGGGAGATTATAATCGATCTCACAAGGGAGAAACCCGAAATCTGGGATTTGCCAAACGGTCAGACCAAGTTGATGTTGAATAAACCAAAGTCAGAGAAGAGAAGGGTAGACAAACATGTTTCGATTAAAGATGACGATGACGGGTTGAGGAAAGTAGCGAGTGATCCGACGGCAAACCGAACTAGTATTAGTCGATTGTCTAAAATTACAAGCAACAAAAGGATGAGTGATCTACCTGATGATTCTCTCGAACCGGTAGGATTAAGTAAAAACCTGAGTTTGATAAGGAACCCTTCCAATGCCACTACCCTAACATCTTTTGACTCCCCTACAATGTTCAAGGGGAAGAGTTTACGGAGAGCAAAGAGTCACAACATTAATCTAATCGCGGGAATTCTATTCAAAAGGGCTCCTGCCATTCGGGGTGGATGTTGTTAGAGCTTCTTACGAATTAACATTTTAATGAGAAAATTTATTTCAACGGTTTTTTAATGAGAGCGAGACTTCAATGCATAAATCCATTGAATTTGTTGTGACAAATTGTGTCTATACTGAGAGTGTGAGAATGGCAGGACCACAGCCTATATATCCCTTTTTGATTGTAACCGTTTTATTTAACAAAATTCAAACTTAGAAAAATGAACTAACATACTCTCCTTAGCAATTAGAAGCTCATCGAACATAAATCTAAGTAACCTCGCAAACAATAATGCTAAACTTGACTTCGGCTTGAAATAATTTTTCAGAGATGAGCTCTAATGCAAAAAAAAATTTAAAAAAATAAACTAAATGGTTATTTGATAGAAATATCCTTTGTCATAGGTAATACGTATATATGGAGGTAGCACACTACTAATGAGAAGGAAAAAAATGAATGAACGATGTGGTATTGCAATATAAACTATCCATCTAAAAAAAGGTCAATAATGAAGATTCAAAGAATGTGCGTTTATAGCACAGAGCATCTCTATTGCTAGTGTGTTGGAATTATATGGCGGCTTCCTCTTCCTCTAACTGTTAATAGCTCCAAAGATGAAGGATTCACGAAACTTTTGTAGCGCATTTGAATGTTAGGCTTTTGTTGAGTGAATATATTAGGAAGATAATAGCAGAATTGGATATACCCTATCTATTTCCCTGTCAACCCAATATTCAGGGTTTTCTAGATTGTATTCAAACTCTCTTTCAGCTGGGTCTATGAAAATCGTTTTATGTTTCTAAAAAATCAGTCAGAGAGAATTTCCCAAGGACAATATGCTGCTACCAATTGATTCTCTTCGGTCATTTTGATGGCTAGCTCTTTCTTTTGAGCTTCACACTTGCGGACCATTACTACCAATTGTGGATGCTCTACTAATTTACTGGCTTCACGTAGAAACTCGGCGTAAAAAATTGGTTGACTGATAACTTCCAGAGGCTTTTCATTGTGCTGAGAGATGAATTAGTTATATGAGGTTTGAATGGCAAACACTGTACATGATTTTGGGTTTCAAGAGAAGCACCTTTGTCGATTAATTGCTTAAAACCATCAACGTATTGGGAAAACACAGCAACATGTAGAGGCGTGTCTCCATTCTTTAATGTGCCGTTAGCCACAGTATATGGTAAAAAACTTACATAATCAACTCCTTGTACGAGTTTTGTAGCATAAGGCTGACTTAAGAGATAGGTAACGACTTCTTTTTGCTTGCAATTAACTGCCAGATGTAACGGATTCCATCCATACTAACAAAGCAAGGTTGATTAATGGTAACCGATTGCAGATAATGTGTTTTACGTCGGTTAGTTTGGTGTTTAAGATGTCTTCTGCGGAGAAATGCTGCAACTGAGGGATGTTTCCTTCTGCTATGGCCTGATAGAGCTTTTCAGTCAGAGACCTCCTTAGCTTAGATTTAGATTTTGGGGGCTTCATTAGCTTGAGCTCGGTTGAGCCATTTAATGGTTTCTTTGAGCCTTCTGCTCCGTCATTTGTTTGTTGGTTATTGCTGTTCATTATGAATAATTGAATATTTCAGTAACGCAAAAAAAGATTAGCTTTTACGAATCTATCTAAGAATCAGATCTCACAACAAGAATTGAGAATTGTTCAAGATCTAATCAAAATTCACAAAGAAATTATTATTTTACATAGGCTAGCTTCCAATGCGCATCGGAAAGATCACTTAGATGGATTTTTTAGTCTGATTATTGAGGAGTCCTTCTTTGTATAGGAAATGAAGGAATTGGAATAGCACATACACTTGGCTTAACAATGTGAGATATTCCTTATTCAAGTCATACCAATAGTACTTGGTTCATTAAACTGTTTTTTTAAGAGAAAACTCTGGCAAATCAAAGCTTTCAGAGTTAATTCAATCAAACTCAAGACTAAGTTATAAGAATAATTAGCGTTTTAATCTCCAATTAGAAAGGAATATCCGAAATCTTCATATACATTAATATTCAAGGGAAATGCTAGTTGACTGATAGAATATGTATTACGCAATGAGTGCTAAATTATATATATCCACATAGAGCTTGAAATCATTCGCTTAATCATGGTTTTAAATTTTGGCTCGAATTCTCTTGATTTTAAATGTTTTTAAGCATTATCAACTCTCACCGAATAGGTTTTAATTCTTATCAATAATCAATTTTTTCAAAGGCACCAACTAGCCTGGGTACAACATTTATCGCTTGATGCTCTGTCTGTGTTTTCTAGTTAACAGTAAGCATTATAATTACTTATTCCTGCTTCCATGCAGAGATTGCCGAGCTTTTTTTGAAATTAGTATAGCATTTTTCTGATATTCTCTCTGATCTTTCTTTTGCTAACCTTAAGATTTGTAAAAAATCTGAATTGCTTATTTTTCTACCTTTAAGTCAGGAAAATACCATCATTCTTCCCTTTTCAAAGAATTATATCTCATGTGTTTCGATTCGAAGCAAAATATGAGCTATCCGGCATCCTGATTTGAAATTTGGCACGAAATAATTTAATGTGTGCGCGATTTTCCCGCTAGTTTTATAAAAAGATACATATATTTGTTGAGGGAGATACAAATAATCAAATTTATTTATTTCGCAAACAAATCCCAGAGGAAGCTTATGACCACCTACCAATACAACAGCCGCATTTTTCGCGGTAAACGTCTTGAAGAACCTCATCTCTACCAATATCCTTGCTTCGATGTACGAGCGGTGATAGAAACCAATACAAATTCGACGACAACCATAGATGATGGTAAATCTCTTGCTACCAGATCCAAGAGCAAGCTAGGACTTATCGATAGAATCTATCAAAAGTTCAAAGGAGTCTTCCATTCCTCACAAACCATCTCTGCTAATGATACAATCCAAGAGAGTGAATATCAGAATCTTCATATCGAGCCTCCGTTCTCGTTGAAAAGAAGTTACTCAATTCAAACTGAAAGTGAATCACTGTCTTCCAATCTTCAATCGGTAAAGTCTTCAGCATCAAGAGTGTCAGGAAAAAAACGCACTTTTATCAGCTATTCGGGAGACGAGGATGAGGATGAAGTCAAAACTTGCGAAGAACCCCAGTTAAAGAATCAAAAATCATCGGAGTCCAAGAGAGATGAGAAAATTACACGGAAAGATTCTTCTGTGAGGTTAGTTCAAGCTGATCAAGCGAGCCTAACCAACTCAGCAATTTCTACAAACAAGAAAAGATATTTTTCCGATTATAAAGACAATTCAGATGAAAATCGAATCAATCGGCTACGAGAGCTGGAGACGATTTTCTCGAATAACAAGATGGATCTTGACTCAGAAGAAAAAATTGCTCATATACAAGGCAAAAAGTTAAAGGTTAGCACCAATAAAAATGATTCTGCTGGCGAAGAGAGAGTTAGTATTAGCAAATTTAGTACGAAGCTCAGCTCGAAGCTACATCGATCTAATTCGAATAAACCCAAGCAAGTATTTATCATTCGCGAAGAGATTTTCGCAGAGAAGCAAGCCGTAGAAGCTTCATCGACGAAGCAGAATGAAAAGAAAGATGAGAATCAATTCGACAGAGGTTCCGTTTACTCTGAGGAAACGCAGTCGTGTAGTAACCACCAGCAAGAAAGGGAAAATCAATATGAAGTGTACAGTTCTAATTTCGGGAGAGTCCCTTCGGAATCCGAAAGCCCTGAAAACTCATTATTTCCAAACTTTTTTTCACCGGTCAAGAGCACTCAGCAAGTTCCCCCTTCAACAACGATTTCCAAAGCAGACACCAGCGCTTCAGAAAATTCTAACGAATCTACTCCAGAGAAAAAAGTACCGACTAACATTCAATTGGAAGTGAAGCCAACCGTCTTGTTCAGCTCTCTAGAGACAAATCAGTCAGCCAAAGACGAGAGCGTGGTTATGGTCAGCAAAGAAGATAATAATCAGCCTGTAGTCGAGAAGAAGACAATTAACGAAAACTTGACCATACAACCTGCATTGTTTAGTAATAATCAGGTCAATATCATTCCAAAAGCGCAGGACACTATTATCCCACAAACACAAGTCACCAACACCTCTCAAGAACAGGTCGCAAATAATTCGTCGTCGCTGCCTCTATCTTCCGTGAATAATGAGTCTCAGCAAAAGGAAACTTTGCCCGTATCTAATCCGGTTTTGCAATCCTCGCTTGAAAAAACAAACGATTTTCTCAAAGATCTCCAATCTAATCCCTTTTTAATCTCCACCAGTTCCAGCGTCTCTATCTCCAACAATCCATTCGTTTCGAGCAATAGCGGCAGCACTACTCAAAATACCTCAAATAGTCCAAAATTTAGCCTGGAGTCGATCATCTCCCAAAACCCATCAAGCAGTCTCCTCTCTAATACAACCCAAAACACATCTATGCCTGGAATGTTCTCCAATATTGGACAAAGCAACACCACTTCTCAAATGAATCAATTGAGTCCTCTGGATAATTTATTCAACGGAGGATTGAATAGAAATAACAGTCAGTCATTCCCATTTGAGCTCAACAGCAACAACAGCATAAACTCTGGGCTAAATTCGATTATGGGAAACACTAACAACCAGCAAAACTCTAGTCTGCCTTGGCTTAACCAGAACTCAGGAAGCACTAACAATATGCTGGGAGGACTCATAAATTCCAATGGCTTGAGCAACGTCTCAAATCCCCTTGGAAGGAACGACATGCAAAGCGAAAGTATGGGAATTTCGCAAAATCAGGGCGGCCTATCGTTAGGTTCGTTAGGCAATTTCAATCAAGGCTCGATAGGAAACTTTAACCAAGGTTCAACGAATCATTTGAACAATTTGTTTAATGGAAATCTACAATCGAATCAAAATAATGGCATTAATTCTATTCTTGGAGGTGCCGGAGTAGGATGCATGAACAATGGAATCTCGAATTCAAACTCTTTCCTTCAAGGCATCTCTCAGAACACAAACGGCCCGTCAGGCTCGATTTTCGAAAGTACATTGGGTAGCAATTTCAATACCTCAAACTCGGCTATGAATAATATATATCAATCAAATAATGTTGCAAATAGCAATATATTCAACAATGGAAGCATGCAAGGCAGCGGTATTTCACAGTTCAATTCGACACAGAATTATTCGAATTCAACTGGCGGTGACCTGTTCTCAGGCAACAACAACACGAATTCCGCATCAAATAACGCTTTCTTGCAAGCAGCTGCACCGACGCAAAGGCATTACAAAGTTTTAAAAGGAATCAAGCCACAACCTGGAATGAGAATGAGTGACCTCTTTTAAAGTCTCTAATTTTAAATATATATATACACATATCTCTTCATAAGCTCCTTTCAATGTTATTTACTAATAAGGCTTTTTATTGCTTGACTGTGAAATGAATATTTATTTTTCATATGATAATGCTTGAATATTTCAAATATCTCTTTCAATGAGAAAATTCACTCTCTCCGTTAGGAAAGACCGATAAAGATACATGATAGCTAACAAGGAAAACGGTAGCATTAAAATGATGAAAAATATTGAGTTGTTATTGGATATATTTAAGTCACATTCAAAACAAATTCCTATCTACTGTGATTCGAAATTATTTTGAAATTAGATACACAATGGAGAAGGAATTTGAAAAATCGAGGGTTTCCACTCTCAGCGACCAATTCGAAGAAAGCAAACAAGGCACTCTCGAGCAAAATACAATGCTATGCTCTCAATGTAAGGAAAACAAGCCAACTTACGTGTCAACCACGAGTCGTGGGTCAAATTTAGTTTGCAAGCCCTGTCTTCCTAAGTACATGGAAGAATGTCTGCTTTCTCAATTGAAACCGGAAGTGTCACTCATACCAACAGACCTGGGACCAAAAAATGCGGAAGATTCAATGCAAAGGAAAAAGCAGCTCCAAGAAGCGATATCGAATGTAGAGAATCTCAACTGCGATAGCTGCTTGCAGAAAATTCAAGCCTCAAGGGAGAGTCTTATCGCTTCAATTGATCATTTCTTCTCAGTTTTAGTCTCAGAAACACAGAGCAAGTTCAATGACAGTAAGGAATCAGCTTTAAAATATCTACAAAAGCAGCTGGATGAGTGTGATCAGACCGATTCTAATGTCTCGACGTTAGGGACTACTGGCCTTGCTAATATTGAATCATTAAGAACGCAGTTTGAAGTTATCGTCAATAAGGAGGCTGTCAGTAAGATATGCGAGGAACTCCCAAAGTATATCCAAGTGAAACAGAATTCCATTGATATCGGCGGGGATGAAGAGTACTCCCCCGAGGACATGCTGCAAATTTCGATGAAAAATTCAACAGTGAATCCTCCCATTATGTGCCGGTTCAAGGAAAACACGAAACAGTTGTATCTGTTGCCGTTGAGCGAGAGTCCATTGAAGTTTAAGACAGTAGAACTTAATATCGATTTTAAAATCCCCTTGAAATATATGAGCCTAAGTCTTCCTTCAGGCAGCATCATGCTCTTCGGTGGGGCGGACCCAGAGTACAAAGCGAGGAAATCTAATCGCAGCTATTTATACGAACCCGGGCAGAACACACTCATACGAAAAGCTAACATGGTCTCCGCGCGGATTGGCGCGGGAATTACCTATCTGCAAGGCTATATTTACCTTATTGGGGGAAAACTGACTAAGGAGGGTTACACAAACACCTGTGAAAAATACAGCCTTAAAACAGATAAATGGAGCACAGTAGGGGCAATGCTTGCCCCAAGCTACCTACCAAGTGTCTGTTCTTTTCAGGACAGACTTATTTATAAATATGGCGGACTTCAGAAGAAGAAAGTGCTCAATGAGCAAATCGAAAAGTACGTTCCGGGCAATGACAAATGGTATATGGTGCCATATAAATCGAACTGTGCTGACCAGGAGAGAGTTCTCAAAATGCAAATTGGGTACGAGGGTCGCGCAATTCAGTTTAATGAAACTGAAATGTTCATTTTCGGTGGTCACGATTCGAAACTGGCGCGTGTGAACGCCTTTGTACTAAGATATGAGACTCAAACACAGCCTCAATCGAAATGGGAGAAGCAAGTTAGAGCAAGAGAGGTCGTTACGCAGCTAGGCGAGATGAACCCTCCTGTCAACACGCTCATCGGAGAGGCCGTGGTCTATCGAAGGAGGCTTTACTGTCTGGGTTCAGTAAACAAGGGAGAGCTGATACTGTTAGAGTACGATCGAAGGAAATGGAACACGGTCAGTATTCTGTGAGTCATGCACTGGACTTAAAATTGAATTTGATTAAAACGTTTTTGGATCGTGTGAGACTCTGATATATAAGTTCCAAATAATAATTGTTTTTCTTTTTTTCGAAATTAATACAGTAGAGCAAGCTAGGACTCAAATTTGCATTTTTCTCTCAGCTTGTTTGACCTGTTCCCCCTGTAATTATCTGTAGAATTTGAATGGGCATCCCCATCACTATAGGTACTAAGAGGAGGAAAATAGCCAAAAGCCTCATCTTGCAATTTGATTACTAGCTTACTTTCGAATCTTTGGATTAATACTTAATCTCCCAAGTCATATAGTAGCACCTTCTGATCAAACGAGTGGAGCCTGGTACATCCTTGGTCAATTTCTCGGTAAATATTGATGGAGGAAAAATTGAGGTTTTCACTCAAAATGGAGGTCTACATATGCAAATCATTGAAATTATTTGTTCCATTTGCCCTCTAGAGCCCCCTGCACTCCTTCTGGTGCTGCCCGCTGACCGTCCACGGTGCTCAAGACCCCCGTTTTCCTATCGTTTTCTAGAATAATCTAAGATGGCTTTTTTTTTTCTGATTGAGTTCGTAACGCTGCGCTATAAGCGACCTAAGCCATGCAGCGAGTGGGATTTTGTTCTAAGGAAGAGAACTAGCTAGATAATGAGAGACTCTAATTATGGTAGTTGGTACTGAAAATTTACGCCGTTAGACCCCTGATCTGAAAATCGAATCAGTGATTTATCGGAATTTTAAGTGTTCATGAATTTGATTGGCCGGCTGCCCTTTAAATAGGAGCAAATTAATAATTCTTTTTTAATTACGCTTCAGAAAAGATAAGTGAAGCAAAAATGCCGAATTTGGCAACAAGTTTGAATATTTCCCTACCCATTTCTAAATTCTAAGGGAATTTAGAATGGCGACCTACCTAAATACCCAACACAGCAGCTTTGCACAAATGGATGATGCATCCAAATGCACCAAGCAGCCAATAAACTTGTTTTACTCCTGTACTCCCAACTACAGCGCTCCGACCGTGCAGCTTCACACTAACTCCGATTGCTCGGTCGTTTTCTTGACCACCAGCGCTGAATCATGCTCACAAACTGCCTCCGGTGAGTGTGATATCTCGTCTGAAGATGATGAAGGTGATTGTGCCCCCTTCGGGGGCCAATCAAGCACGAAAAAAGTCAAAAAAAGCTCTCACTGCAGAGACAATCTGAACCAACTCTCTGAAAAAGCTACGCTTAGAGAGTGCGACCAGACAGATGCTAACGGAAGCCACTCAACAGCTTCTCTCCAAAGATGCTCAAAGGACCGCGACGGGAAACTTCGCGGGAGTTTCGATGAAGAGAGCGAATGCAGCACGGCTTGCGAAACGCATTCCGATGGGATCACTACTCACGAAGCGTCAGAGTTTTCACCATTGATGACCTTTGAGCTCTCCAAACATAAGATCGAAGAAATGCGACTTGATGACGATTTTTGCCTCGACTCGACCTCCTGCAGTGACAGCGACAATTATTACATTGCCACTGAGCTCGCCAACTCATACGAAGGACTTTGCTCTCGCAAGCCACACAACTCTAAGAAATCTTCATCATTCAAATTCACGTACTTTCCCTCTCTGATTTCTTTGAATAACTAACCCTCTCTCCACAGATGCAAACTAAAACACACATTCGACGCTACGGTTGAAGCCGCCAAAGAAAAATGGTGCCCACGGTGCCATCAAAGTCTTAAAAACATGAAAGAATACGCTGCTTCCTTCAACGGAAGAGTCCTAAACAAGTACTACGACGAGAAAATAACGTTTGAATGTGAGCATAATCACGTATGGTCAATCTCGAACAAAAAGTAAAGCAAAACTCACGAGTTTCCAGCATATTTACATTCATCTTCCTTACAGTGCAAAGAAGAGATGGTGTAGTCAATGCTTGAAAGATAACAAGAAAAATATCAAGCAAAAGTTGGAAGAAGACCGTAAGAGAAGAGAAATGGAAGAGGAAGAGATCCAGAGAAAGCTATTCGAAGAGGCTCGCAGACAATCAAACAAGAATGGCCATTCCTCGCAATCTTCGAGTTCAATTGGATCTCAGGCCTCTCTGATCCAATACCTCCAAAAAGCCGAAGCAGAAATCGAAATCACAGCTAGGAAGAAAACTACTGAGTTCATGGCATCTCAGGACTTCGAAAATGATTGTACGCAAGACCAAATCCTACAAGTCTATAAGATAATCGTGATGCCTGAGGATATCTTGCAGACATACATGTACACCTCCACTTTAATAAAGCCATGTATCTGACTCCGATATTAGGTACAATCTCTCATTAGAATGCTTGAGAGCTGAGTATAAAAGACTTGCGAAGGTGATCCATCCCGACAAGAACAAGCATCCGGAAGCAGGAACCGCTTTCCAACGGATTCATAGGATGTATGAATCTGCTCTCGGGAAGCTGAATGCCTCTTGCTGAAAGATGCTCGCAATTCTTTTATAACTCTACAATCCATTTACAGTCAATTTGGGAGGAATCTGGGCTGCTATGGCGCTTGATTTGTCTATAGTTCAGTTTGAATCGTCCCGCTCTGAGCGCGGCTTTTTGAACAGATTATTCATATTAGGTGCTTTGCGGTTTCATGTATTTTTCTCATATTTGATGTAAGCTCCCCAGTTTCTAAGAGTAAGCACTAATTGTACGCAGTTTATCCTTTAAATTATGTTTTCTATCAAGAGTCCTGAACAAAAAATTACATCAGTAGTTTTTCCTATCATATTCATTGTTTACAATATAATTGTATCGAAGAAACTGAAAATTAAACCCGCATAAGCGAACGCATTACAAAACAATCTCTCTTCTTTTTCTTCATTGAAGTGCGTGCCGAATGTGTTCAACTCAAATTCATACTATTAGGAGATAGATTTCTGTTTAAATTATAATACTCAATGATATAGCCCTCTTCGAGGAGGTAATTCTAGTAATGGAGAAGAAATAACTCGCAATGAACAAAGGATTGTTATTTAACATGAAAAGTTTTGTCTACTACTGATTAGACATCAAAACTCTCATAGTGCCTCGTTTTTCTCTTAAACTCAAAGGGAGTATAGGAGAGTGTCCTATTTACGAGGACGCCCATGGTTTACAGAAAGGCCCACCTTCGTTCTGGGATCGATTAGTCGATAACTGTCCTTGAAACAGATCTGGCTGGTTGTTAGGTCCCATGCTTGTTCCGTAATGGGGAAAAGCATTGCTTGTTAGAAACTGCTCTTGACTCGGTAGTTCTTGGATGGGTTCGAGGAAGTTGGAAAGCATATTTCCTCCACTTCGAGGGTCCTGATTGTTTCGCCAAGAGACCCGTTCAATATCGCTATGGAAGGTCCTTTTCGGTGGTGAATATCTGTCGTTCAAACTAGGCGCTTCATAAATTTTATTAAATTTTGTTGAAATAACACAAAATTAAGCTTTACCTGTGCTGTGACTAGGCAAGGCCTTGGAGTTCATAAATTTGTTATAATCTTGCTCAAGCATCTTGGAAAACGTTTCCTGTTTCGTTAAGATGTCTTCAAGGAAGACTTTTCCTGTTTGCATGTTGCCCATTTGCCCCGAGATGGCATTGGTATTGTCTAGATATCGCCAAAAATATTACTTATGAAGTACACAAACAAGGTCTTACAGATAGGTTCAATGCAGCTCTCGTCCTCGTCTTCGTTGTCATAGTTGCCAGTTTCGCTGTATTGAGAAAGGAATTTGGAGTCTCTGCATCTTCGAGGTTCTTTTTTCCGAAATGCATGCTTTAACCCTACAAAACGAATGAAGACAGCACTAACCCAGATAATGGTACATAGTAATTTTTTAGAGAAGCCTTTCTTGGCAGCAGCTTGTTGCCTTTGATAAATACTCTCATCGAAACGAGGCTTCATTATTTGCTTGTGATGGATCATTCTCCCATTCAAGCCCTCATATCTCAAATAATTTGTATGGTTGAATGGTAAATCAGCGCTCCGAACAGTCATATTGGGAGGCAATTGCTGGTGCGTTGAGGATTGGGAGCTGAAAATAGAGCTAAAAAAATTTTTGATCCGATCGATTCCTTCATTGACAGTGCTTGTGAATCTTCCCCAAAGAGATAAATTTTCTTGCTCGTTAGAATTACGAGAGTCTAGCTGGTCTCTTGAGTAATGAAGATCATAATATGGATGGGCAGGCTGGTAGTTATTTATTCTCGCAATCCGCGCTTGAGTAAACGAAGGACGGAAGACTCGTCCATCCTGGACTTCGTAGAAGCTGTAGGGATTCATATTTCGAATAATTTAGCAATAATAAATTATTTCAGAATTTTTAATTCCTCTTTTGGCGGATTGCTGTGTATTATATGCTTTCTCCCTTCAGCTTAGCTCTGAAAAGAAGAAATAATATTCAAAACTGTTCGGAAATGTTGAAGCAAGGTTAGCATTCTCCCTACAAGTTATCGTGGAACGCGCGAAATATACTATTTCTAAGAGTCAATTATTTGAACCTAACATATAACACTATTATAATCGCACAGACAGATACGATTGCTTTTTTTCTTGCCTTGAATTTTCAAATTTGAGTCTGCTATTCATAAAAATTACAGCAAAAAACCTCCGTATTTCCAGTTACAAAGTTCTACACATCTGTGCTTACAACGAATCTTTGACTGCTACAATTAACACAGAGATTTTATTTTTGTATGGGTTCAAATGATTAGTCTCTCTTTTTGATTAATTAGTTTATTTGCTAATATATATCTACATATACTGCACCACTATTTTCACTATAAAAAATGAGCACAGTAAGCACATCTCACCTATATAAGTGTGAAACAATTCCTATCCTTTGTTTCCTTCAGCTATTCGCTGTGCCAAATTGAAAAATTAACTTCCGTGCACATGAGAGAATAGAATATATATATCTTTGTGCAATTAAAAATATGAAAAGTAAAGTGATCAATCTTGTCACTATCGCCGGCCTTGTTGGCAATGCCGGCTATCACCACCAAGAGTTCATTAACATCAAACTGGGAAAAAAGCAGATGCCAGAACTTCAGCCAACCATCCAACCTATTGACTATCCCACAGAGGAAGTTAGCGAGATCGAAAAAAAATCCTGGGATATTCGTTCAAAATACAGCGAAACAAAACCAACTCGGATTGAAAAGGCAGCAGCGACGTTTTATGGCAAGACTACGAAGGTAAAGGGAGAAGTAGTTCCCAATGGAGAAGGACTGCTATACTATGACGATCAAAGAACTCAGATTGGTCAATTCAAGAACGGAGCTCTCACCGGAAAAGGCATGCAGTATGATCCACAGCAAGGCACCATCATCGGTAACTTTTCCAATGGAGAATTGAATGGAGTTGGGCATTTGAAAACGAATCTTGGAAACCAATACGATGGAGAGTTCCAAGGTAGCAAACCATTTGGAAAAGGCCTTCTTCGTTTTGCTAATGGCAACTATTGCTACACATCAAAAAATGATGAGAAATATTTCGCTTCTTGCTACACAAGGCAGAAGAAGCTGTTCTATGATGGAGAATTTAATGGCCAAGAAGCACATGGAAAAGGGAAGATGTTGCTGAATGATAAAGGGTATACTTATGAAGGAGATTTCGTTGATGGTAAAAGAATTGGGCACGGAGTTGAGAAAGACTCGTATGGAGATATCGTGTATCAAGGAGAATACGTTGACAATATGCCATCACAGAAGCTTGTGCTGTATCAAGAGACACTAGGATATTTTGCGGTTGGTACCTTGAATATTTTGCTCTCTATCATTTTATAAAAGTTGGAAATGCCGAAAATTAGATCTCTTCCTATGTATTATTGTATATGATCAGTAATAAAAACAGTATGGAACCCTGAGGCTCGAGTTCATATCGATAAGAGCAGAAGAAAATAGAGAAGTAATGATGAAAAAATCTTTGAAAAATCTGTTAATGGTGAAATTTATCCTTCAATCTTAGGTTTTTGTGAGAATCCCTTTTCCACAGAAAACGTTTATCAGCTGGGACATGAAATCCTATTGCTTCCCTTCATTCCGAAAACATGTGCTATGAATAGAAAATAAGGCATTAATAATAATATTATACATGCACACGCTTTAAAGAGAAACACGAACATTCACAATGTGTTACTATTCAGTTGTTCGAGCTAGAAAAACATTCTCTCCACTATGTAAAATAATGAAAGAAAACAGTGAATTCTCACTGGTAAGCTGTAGTTCCGTATTAACTGCTCTAAGGCATTCTTTTTTTTGGATTTCAAAACTAGCGCGTTCACTTATAATAGCCTCGCTTCAAATTTTTTAAAAAAAGAGAGTTAACATCTTTTTATTTAAATCTGAATTTGTCCTCATGGAGCAAAAGCTCATTAATGTGCTCATGGTTGCCGAAAAACCAAACATTGCTAGGTCGATCGCGCGAGCACTCAGCAATCGATACTCAAAAGGCGTTTACCATACAAGAGAGAAGAAAACGTCGCCGGTTCCTATTTACGAGCTCGAAGGCGAAATCTTCAATAAGCCCGCATTCCTCAAAATCACCTCGGTGCTCGGCCACATCTATAACGTCAGATTCGAGCAGCATTTCAATCCCTGGAAAGAAAGAGACCATATGAGGATATTTGGCGTCGGTACAGAGAAACAGTTTACAAGTCTCCTTACGGAGAAAGTTGCCAAAAACCTCGAAGTAGAAAGCAAGAAGTGCTCTTATCTATTACTCTGGCTTGATAACGATAGAGAAGGAGAGAATATCTCCTTCGAAGTGAAAGACATCTGCGAGCCTCAACTGAAGAAAGAGAAGTTTGAGCAGGTTTTCAGAGTGAAATTCTCCTCGACCGCAGACGCAGATATCCTCAGAGCTTATGACGAAATCAAAGAAGGTCCGAACCTTAACGAGAGTTTATCTGTGGATGCTCGACAGACGCTAGATTTGAAGATCGGCGTCGCGTTTAGTACATTTCAAACGAAATATCTCGGCCAAAAGTTTGAGAAGGTCAATGGGAAACTGATATCGTATGGTCCTTGTCAGACTCCGACGCTAGGGTTTTGTGTGAAGCGTGATGACGAGATAAAAGAGTTTAAGGCAGCGAACTTCTTCAAAATCGTCCCCAAAATCACAGCCGGTGATGAAGAGACCGTTGAATTGGGTGGCTTCAACGACCGGTTTGAAACGAAGGAAGAGGCGATGTCAATTGCAAAGGATATTGAAAAAGCGGGGTTAGCGACTGTGAAGGAGGTCGTTCAAAAAGAACACACGAAAGGACATCCAGAGGCGTTGAACACTGTTAATCTCCTTAAAATCGCCTCATCTGAATTCGAGTTGGGTCCAGATGAAGCGTTGAAGGTGGCTGAAAAGCTTTATCTGAGCGGATTTATTACATACCCGAGGACAGAAACCACGAGCTACCCAGAAAACTGTGCGTTTGATAACGTGATCAAGTCGCTTAATAAGGTCCCTGATTTCAATCCTTTCACGAGCTATCTCCTCAAAAATAACATCACTCCTCCCAAGAAAGGCAAAGACGCTGGCGACCATCCTCCAATCACTCCAACAGGCAAATTGCCAAATCGCGATATGTGCTCCGACGCGGAATGGGCTATCTATAACCTCGTTTCGAGACATTACTTAGCGACTGTAATGCCAGACGCAAAGTACGAAAAAACCGAAGCGATACTCGAATGTGGTGGCTTTGAATTCACATTGAATGGGACAACTATCACGAACAAAGGTTTCTTGGAGGTGGTTCCTTGGGTGAGCTTGGCCGAGTCTAAATTTCCGAAAATAACAGCAGGCGCGTCGTATAAGATTGCTACAGTTGAAGTTAAATCTGGGAAGACCACAGCACCAGCGCACTTGACAGAGAGCGATTTGTTAGGTCTGATGGAGAAGAATGGCATCGGGACAGATGCGTCGATGGCAGGCCATATCCAGACGATTTGTGAACGTAAGTATGTGAAAGTTCAAGAGAAAAGCCGCAAGCTAGTGCCAACTTTGCTTGGCAGAACGCTCATCCACTGCTATGAGAAGATAAACCCTGATATGGTTGCTCCTGATCTCCGCGCTAAGATGGAAAAGTCGTTGAACGACATCGCGCATGGAGTGTCGAGCAGAGAGAAAGTTGAGCACGAAGTGCTCGACGCTTTCAAAGAGAAATTTAGAATATTTACTGAGAGAATCACTGAGATGGATTCCATGTTTGAGGAGATGGTGACTGCATTAGATGCTGACGATTTCCAGGACAGAAAGCAGCATGATGCAGAGAAAAACAAAGTTCAGTCTGGAAAAGGGTCGAGGCCCTCGATTAGCGATAAAGGAGTTACGAAAAAAAAGGTGGCGGATAAGGTGAGCAATTCGAAAAAAATCAAGAAACCTGTGAAGGAG